>Ga0315285_10000183_pt1 | contig 61801 bp, 57 predicted proteins | sample YL17G09_36_MG_FD_203698 | JGI IMG/M metagenome (GOLD analysis project Ga0315285, IMG submission 203698) | Sediment microbial communities from Yellowstone Lake, YNP, Wyoming, USA - YL17G09_36 | ecosystem: Environmental > Aquatic > Freshwater > Lake > Sediment | place: USA: Wyoming | collected... | reverse complement strand
TCTCATGGGGTCTTGACGACCGTCCACGCGAGTTCTTCGCCTTTCTATTCATACTGGCGACAGGTGTTTTTGGTGTGTTCGTCTCTCTTGATCTGTTCCAATTATTCTTCTTCTACGAAATCGCGGTCTTTCCGATGTACCTTTTAATCTCGATATGGGGCTGGGTCAAGACACGAGAGTACGCGGCGATGAAGCTTACACTGTACCTGTTCATCGGCTCGGTTGTAGCACTGGTCGGTGCGCTGGTGATGTACTGGACTGCGGGTCAACATTCTTTCGATATGCTCGTATTAGAGAAAGCAGGTTTTTCAGCCGCATTCCAGCGTATCTGGTTCCTGCCTGTCTTCCTTGGCTTCGCAGTCCTGGGCGGCATCTTTCCATTTCACAACTGGTCTCCTGACGGCCACGTGGCCGCACCGACGGCTGTCTCCATGTTCCATGCAGGCGTCCTGATGAAGTTGGGTGCATTTGCTGCCTTGCGGGTTGGAATCATGCTTCTACCTGAAGGTGCAAAGACCTGGGCCTGGTTGATCATGGGTTTAGCCCTGGTCAATATTGTATATGGCGCATTTATCGCCATGGTGCAGACCGATTTTAAATATGTCATAGGTTTCTCTTCGGTCTCACACATGGGTTTGGTGATGCTGGGTTTCTCGACCCTGAATAAAACCGGCATGACCGGCGCGGGGGTACAAATGTTCTCGCATGGTGTGATGACGGCTCTATTCTTTGCTGCCGTAGGAATGGTATATGACCGGGCGCACACACGCGACATCCCCAAGTTAGGCGGGTTCGGAAAGGTAATGCCATGGGTGGCTGTCACTTTTATCATCGGTGGGCTAGTCTCGATGGGAATGCCTGGTCTCTCCGGTTTCGTAGCCGAGTTTCCAATATTCATGGGTGTGTGGAATGTAAAACCAATCATAGCCATCGTGGCAGCGATCTCCATTGTGGTGACGGCGGCGTACGTGATGCTGGTCATCCGGCGGGTGTTCTTCGGGGAAATGCCAGAAGAGTTCGAAGGGCATATCAGCGATGTTACAGCCCTAGATAAAATCGCCCTGACAGTCATATCGGTCATTATGATCGTTCTTGGCGTTATACCGGCATTAATGGTGCCGATGGTGCAAAAGGGCGTTGAGCATATCCTAAGTCTGCTGGGAGGTGGGTAAGTGTCCACATCGAACATTGACCTGACATCAGTACAAGCAATCCTACCGGAGATCCTCTTATTAGCCCTTGGCATTCTAGTATTGATCCTTGACCCATTCTTGAAAGAGGGGGACCGCCGCAACCTGGGGTGGTTGACTGGGGGTGGATCACTGGTAATTGTTATCGTAAGTCTCCTTGTGGCTCGTCCGGGTAATCCAACGATGGTTTTTGGTGGAATGCTACGATATGACTGGCTGGGTTTCTTCTTCAAGATGTTATTTATCTTCAGCGCTGCGGTGACAGCATTATTCATGATGGATGTTGATAAGCTTAATCGGAGAGGGGAGGCATACCTGCTGCTCCTAACTGCCACATTAGGTATGAGCCTAATGGCTTCCGCGGCGGACCTGGTGATGCTCTACCTGGCGATAGAAACGACCTCGATCCCACTCTACATCCTGGCTGGATTTCTCCTATCCGACGACCGCTCAACAGAGGCTGGTTTTAAATACCTACTCTTTGGTGCGTTGACCTCGACAGTCATGCTATACGGTTTCAGCCTGTTATTTGGTTTCAGCGGGACATCCAGTATTTATGACCTGGCCACCAAGTTCACAACCGGGCAGATAAATGTGGTTGTCACCCTTGGATTGGTATTGTTAATCATAATTGGATTAGGATTCAAAGTCGCCCTGGTACCATTCCACTTCTGGGCACCGGATGTATACCATGGGTCACCCACTCCGGTGGCGGGTTTTCTTTCAACAGCTTCCAAAGCAGCTGGTTTTGCAGTTCTGATGAGGTTTTTTCTGGTCGCTTTTCCAGATATAGCGGTTTCGTGGGCTTCGATCCTAGCAGTGCTTGCGACTATTACAATGACCCTAGGTAACCTACTGGCTTTATCGCAGAAGAATATCAAACGAATGCTTGCTTACTCTTCGATCGCACATGCAGGATATGCCATGATAGGTGTTGTGGCAATCAGTCCATTGGGTGTCACCAGTACAGTCTTTTATTTAACCGCATATGTATTAACCAACCTTGCCGCATTTGGAATTGTAGTTGCATTTGGAAGGGTTACGGGTTCTGATGAGATCTCGGCTTACGCCGGGATGAGCCGTCGTTCGCCAGGTCTGGCATTGATGTTGTTAGTGGCTTTCCTATCTTTAGCAGGGATGCCACCCTTTGGTGGATTTGTCGCAAAGGTGTTCGTGTTTACAGCAGCAATCCAATCCGGCATGGTGTGGTTGGCAGTGGTGGGTGTAATCAACTCAAGCATCGGCCTATACTACTACCTGACAGTACTAAAAGTTGTATACCTATACCGTTCCAAGGAAGAGGAAAAGCCATTGCCGATCTCACGTCCCTACGGGATCGCTTTAGTAGTATTGATAATCGGTATTCTATTGATCGGTACCGTATTCGCCCCCTGGTTTGGTTTCAGCATGGATGCGGCAGTAAATCTGTTCTAGAAGGTGTGAAAATCCATATGATATAATACGACGGTTATGAGCCAACCGGATAAAGACAAAAAAAGCCGTCTTCAATATAATCCGAGTTTGACAGGAGCTGGCTTAGCTGGACAGATAGGATGTGTGATACCGATTATCATTCTGCTGTCTGTGCTAGGTGGGTCATGGTTGGATCGAACCTTTGAAACGAATCATATTTTTACCATTCTATTGTTGTTGACATCTCTTCCATTATCTATTTACCTGACCTTTCAGATGGCGTTACGGGCAGTGAAAGATATCAATCAATCTCTAAATCCGCCTGTCTCTGATGTGCCTGCCAAGCCAAAGGAGGATGAGATTGTTGAATAATCAATCAAAGCCGAAGAAACGTTTTCATATAAAGACCATGCTCATATTAGGCTTATTTACGCTTGGCATCTATGCCGCGTTTATCGGCCCGTCCATCCTGAAGCCGGTCAGTCCGGTGGTGGTTCTCCCCGCAGAACCAACCGGACTGCACATCGGCAATTTCCAAATTACCAACACCATTCTAGCCACTCTGCTTGTGGACCTGATTCTCATTATGCTATCGCTTTCCATTTGGAATTTCTACCGAAAAGGCGGGAATGTGCCATCTGGTATTCTTAACGGTTTTGAAACCATCGTCGAGTTCCTGTGGAATACCGTAGAAGGATCGGCAGGTAAATGGGCTAAACGTATCCTGCCAGTTGTTGGGACGATTTTCCTACTCATATTCGTTGCCAATATAATTAAGTTGGTTCCTGGCTTCGAGAGCATCGGGCAGTTGAAACAATCCCCGTCCGGGGAAGGATACACGCCGGTGGCTCTGTTCCATATCGGCGAGTTTACTGTCTATACAATCGATAAAGCCCAACCAGTAAAATTGGAAGCTCCATCAGCAGTCGAAGGTCTTGGCGAGGAAAGGCTATGCACGGCTTGCGAGGTGGTCCCCTTCCTGCGCGGTACGGCAACGGACATCAACTTTCCCTTTGCGCTTGCTATTACCACAGTATTACTAACTCAGATCTATGGCCTTTGGGCGCAGGGGCCGAAATATTTTGAGAAGTTTTTCCAGATCAAACGGCTGGTCAACGGAGGTCCTTTTGGTATTATAGACTTTGGTGTTGGTCTGCTGGAGATCATCCTGGAATTCGCCAAGATATTATCGTTTGGCTTCCGTCTATTTGGTAACATCTTCGCGGGTGCATTATTGCTTTCCATCATTGGTGCGTTGACGGCGGTAGTCGTCCCTGCGGGTTTGTACATCTTTGAAGTGTTTTTCGGCATCATTCAGGCATATGTTTTCTTTCTGCTGGCAACCATTTTTATCAGCGGGGCGACCGTGGCGCATGATCATATGGAACAACATTAGATTAGATGCATGAATCTTTAACACTTTAGAGAATTCATATGGAGGAATTATATGGAATTTAATCAGTTCTTTGTTGATGGTATGAAATTGCTGGGCGCTGGCCTAGCTATGCTGGGTGCCATCGGCGCTGGTGCGGGTGTGGGCATTGCCGCCTCTGGTGGTGTACAGGCTATGGGTCGCAACCCCGATGCGGCTCCGATCATCCAGGCCAACATGATCCTAGGCATGGCTTTCGCCGAAGCGGTCGCTATCTACGCTCTGGCTGTGGCGCTGATCATTATTTTCGTCGGTTAGGTATAAGGAACTTCAATGGATAAGCTCGGTATCAATCTGGGATATTTACTCTTCCAGATCTTGAACTTCGCTGTCTTGGCGATCCTACTTTACGCGTTTGCCTACAAGCCGATTGTCAAGATGCTGGAAAACCGTAAGAATATAATCGCACAGGGTCTTGAAGATAGTCGCGTGGCTGCCGAGGAACGGGCTAATGCTGGAAAAGAAGCAGCCAAGATCATTGCCGCCGCTCAGGCAGAAGCCAGTAAGCTGATACGTGAAGCAACTGAGCGTGCTGAATCCGCAACCAAGGAAATAAAGGCTGCAATAGAAGCGGAAGGAATAAAATCTCGCGAAGCCGCGATAGGTGTAGTCGAGGAAGAGCGCAACCGCATCCTGGGTGACTTGCGTGGACAAGTAGCAGCCTTAGCTATCGCTGCAGCCCAGAAACTTATCGGTGAGACATTAGATGAGAAACGTCAACACGACTTGCTAGCCGAGTTTTTCTCAGGTGTGAAATCGGGTAAAGTAGTAGTCCTGGAAGACAGCGGTCTTGCTGGCTCATCAGCAGAAGTCACAAGCGCGCTCACACTGACCAACGATGAGCAAAGCATGGTCAAGAAAGATATACTGAATAAAGTTGGGGCACAAGCAGTTACGTTCAGGGTCGATCCTTCCATACTTGGCGGACTGGTCATCAAGGTTGGAGACAAGGTACTGGATGGCTCAGTAGCCGGCAAGCTTGAAGGTTTACGCCAGAACCTGCGGTAAAGAAACCTTGACGAGAAGAGGGTTTTGACGTTAGATTCGTCAAGACCCTATTTCTTTTTGAGTGGCAAATGCCAAAAGACCATCGAACGAAAACAGCACGGGAGATTTTTTCTGACCTTCCAATGAGAGTGCTCAGTGGAGTAATCCCGGAAGTAAGGATCAAGAATGTCGTCGCGGATTCAAGACAAGTCATACCCGGCGCATTATTCGTTGCCGTGACGGGTGGTCTGACTGATGGGCATCGATATATCCCAGATGCCTTAACGAAAGGCGCTGCTGCAATCGTCGGTGAGAAGAATATATATGATCTGGACGTGCCATATATTCAAGTCGAGAATTCCAGGCGGGCACTCGCATATCTTTCAGCCGCTTATTATGGTCATCCAGCACGGAAATTGACGATGATCGGTGTCACCGGTACAGATGGCAAGACAACCACCTGCAACTTAATCCATCAAATCCTGCTGGTAGCAGGAATTAAAACCGGGATGATCACGACAGTAAATGCAGTAATCGGCGATGAAGTACTTGACACAGGTTTTCACGTCACCACACCGGATGCACCTGACGTGCAACGATATCTCGCAAAGATGGTGGAGAAAGGATTAACCCATGTCATATTGGAAGCCACTTCTCATGGATTAGCCCAATACCGAGTGGATGCCTGCGAGTTTGACATCGGCGTGGTAACAAACATCACTCACGAACACCTGGATTATCACGGGTCATACGAAGCATATCGTGATGCCAAGGCGCGTCTTTTTTTGAGCCTGGATGAGACGCAAGCAAAGCCACAGGGAAATCCTCGCCTAGCGGTGTTAAATCGCGATGATACTTCTTACAAGTATATAAAGGATGTTACTCGTGTAAAACAAATATGTTACGGATTGGGAGAAGGGGCAGAGGTAAGGGCGGATGAAATTATTCATGACAGATCCGGGACCAGGTTTATAGCAAAATCCCCCTGGTTTCGTGTAGGCATAATAAGTAATTTAAGTGGTGATTACAATATCTCAAATATTCTGGCTGCCATCGCGACAACGGTACCTGGATTGGGAATTAATCCTGAGGCTGCAGCAATTGGAATCAAATCCCTATCCAGTATTACAGGCAGAATGGAACGGATCGACATGGGGCAAGATTTTACTACGATCATTGATTTTGCACATACACCAAACGCTCTGCGGGTGACACTGGAAGCTGCCCGTAAAATTGGAAAAGGGCGTGTAATTGCGATATTTGGTTCAGCAGGATTGCGTGACAGGGAAAAAAGGCGAATGATGGCAAAGATTTCCACTAAATTAGCCGATCTCACAATCATAACAGCCGAGGATCCGCGTACCGAGTCATTAGAGGAAATCCTGAAGCAGATGTCTGCTGGTGCCAGGGCTGAGGGTGGAATTGAAGGAAAAACTTACTGGCAGATACCTGACAGAGGAGATGCGATCCGTTTTGCGGTCTCTATGGCGCAGCAGGGGGATATCATTCTCGCATGCGGTAAAGGACACGAACAATCCATGTGTTTTGGAACCACTGAATACACCTGGGATGACAGATTAGCTATGCGAGCCGCCCTGGCTGAGTATATGGGTGTTCAAGGTCCAGAAATGCCATATTTGCCCACGCAGGAGAAAAAATGAGCCTTCAACCCATAACACTAGCAGGGAATCACGTACGGCTTGAACCACTTGAAGAGAAACATATCCCTACCCTGGCCGCGGTTGGATGCGAGGACTCGATATGGAAGAACATGGCATATGGCTGGATCCGGACCGAAGAGGATATGAGAGTGTGGGTTAAGGACTTGTTGAATCGGCAAGCCCAGGGGACGGACCTGCCCTTTGTGGTCATCCATCTTGAAACAGAACAAGTAGCCGGTGCCACACGTTATCTGGAATACCAACCAGAGCATCGAGGATTAGAGATCGGGGGAACATGGTACGGGATAGAGTACCAGCGAACAGCAGTAAACACCGAATGCAAGTATCTACTCTTGAAACATGCTTTTGAAGAGATTGGATGCATCCGTGTGCAGTTTAAAACGGACTTGAGGAATGAACGCTCCCAGCATGCAATTAAGAGGATCGGTGCTGTGAAAGAGGGGATCCTACGAAATCACATGATCCGGGCTGATGGGAGTTACCGTGATTCTGTTTATTACAGCATCATTGAACGAGATTGGCCAGTAGTTAAGAGCAGACTTGAAACGATGTTAGGATGAACGGCGTGATAAGCAATAGAGAGCAATAGTGCTGGTCAATCCAATCAAGAAACCACCATACCAAATAGCCTGGGGGCGAATTGTGTCACTCAACCACCCACCCAATACAGGTCCAATACCTGAGGCGATACCCCACGTGAGGCCATAGATGCTCATATAGCGACCACGCATATCTGTTGGGGCAGTATTAGCGACATAAGTACTGGATGTTGGGACAATAATCAATTCCCCAATGGTAATAATCACCATGCTTAACCAAAATCCCCAGAAACCATGACCGAGAGCAACCGATCCTGTCCCGACCGCATAGAAGAACATACCGAATGCCATCATTTTCAAGGGGCGGTAGCGTTTGGTAATCCTGGTAACGATGAGTTGAAAAAGAACAACCATGGCAGCGTTGGTAGTCGGGATGAGACCGTAAACGTTCACCGGTACGTTAAAATTCTTATTAGCGTATACCGGCAAGATCATCCACATCAAGGCAGCAGTAATCCAACCAAAGGCAAAGGCAGCGATGGTTGATACAAAGGGAGTGTCTTTCAGTACGCGATCATATCCCCCGAATCTTTCAGTTTTTCTTTCAACGAAGAAAATATCGGACCTGGGTAAAGTTTCCCGGGCAAAAAAGAGCAACAAAAGACTATACATACACATGCTGCCGGCTGCAGAGTAAAAGGTAAAGGTATAGGATGAGGCAGAAAGAAAACCTCCGATAGCCGGACCGAGGGCTACACCAAAATTAGTAATCAACCGCACAAGGGCATAGGCATCGATCCGATCCACTGAAGGGATCAGGTCGGCGAGCATGGCATCCGCCCCTACACGGTACAAGGGATTGACCGTTCCGCCAAGAATCAATAAATACGCGAAAACGGGATATGTGTCAGCACGGATCATCAGAACATACATCAAAGCCATTGATGCCAAACTAACAACCATCACCCATTTACGCCCAACTTTATCTGTGATCGGACCGGCAATAAAGGAGGCAATCAAGCCAGACACAGCATAAATTGTCAGGAGTGAAGCGGTTTTTGTCAGAGGCAGGCTCAAGCGGTTGCTGACATAGATCAACAGGAAAGGCCAGATCATACTGGAGCCGATCGAGCTTATCAACATACCCCAGAAAATGAGCCAGTATTGGTTTGGGTATTTCTGTTTAATATCCTGGAGTCGTTTGAGCATTATCAGGTATTGCGGATATTGAAACGGGCGGTGAAGTACCGCCCGTTATTATGCTTGTGGTTATCGCCGATTGTAGCCACCGCTGTGGCGGTCTCCACCTTGGCGACCTCCACGAGGAGGACCACCCCTGGGACGACCCCCACCACCAGACGGACGTCCCTTGCGGTCATGCTGCATCGCCTCTTCAGCAGTCCAGCCTTCCAAGACCGCCTGGCGGGACAACCGGATCTTACCCATTGGGTCAATGTCGATGACCATAACTGTCAATTCGTCACCGACACGAACAACATCTTCCACTTTATTAACGCGCTCGCTATCCAATTGGGAGATGTGTACAAGACCATCCATATTAGGGAGAATTTCGACAAAAGCGCCGAAATCAGCTGTTCGTACCACACGCCCGGTATAAATGCGACCAATCTGAGGTACTTCGGTCAGGGCTTCGATACGTTCGATGGCAAGATCAGCACCTTCCCCGGTAGTGGCAGCAATATAAATCGTGCCATCCTCTTCGATATCGATACGTGTACCACTTTCCTCCTGCAAACCGCGAATGGTTTTACCACCGGGACCAATGATCGCACCAATCTTATCGACTGGAATCTTAATAGTCGTGATGCGTGGCGCGTGCGGCTTGAGGTCAGGCCTGGGCGTCGAGATGGTTTCGAGCATGCGATCCAGGATGACCATACGTGCCTGGCGGGCTTGTTCGAGAGCCTGGGACATAATCCCAGCGCTAAGACCACTTATTTTGATATCCATCTGGAGGGCAGTGATGCCCTTATCGGTCCCGGCAACCTTAAAGTCCATATCACCCAAATGGTCCTCAGCACCCTGGATATCTGTCAGGATTTTATATTGGTCACCATCTTTGATAAGACCCATGGCGACTCCCGCAACAGGAGCCTTTATGGGTACACCACAATCCATTAAAGCCAAAGTTGAGCCACAGACGGCTGCCATTGAAGTTGAGCCATTGGAGGACATCACCTCAGATACAAGGCGCAATGTATAGGGGAATTCCTTCTCAGGTGGAATAACTGGTTCGAGCGCACGCTCTGCCAGCGCACCATGCCCGACTTCGCGGCGAGATTGACCACGCAGGGGGTAGACCTCGCCCGTTGAGAAAGGAGGGAAATTATAGTGGTGAAGGTAACGCTTGGTATCCTGAGGAGTAAGGTTATCAAGTTCTTGAGCTTCACGAAGTGTACCGAGAGTAGCCAGAGTGAGCACCTGGGTCTCGCCGCGCGTGAACAAACCTGAACCATGGGCGCGTGGGCTGATATCCACCTCGCACCAAATAGATCGAATGTCAACAGAGGTGCGACCATCAGGACGCTTGTCCTGGTTTAGGATACGAGAGCGGACAAGTCGCTTTTCGGCTTCCGTAAAGGCGGTCTTGATATCATCGGCAACAAGGTTCTCATCCTGGGCAGTCATTTCTGCAGTGATGTCAGCCAACAAGGCATCCATACCTTCGTAGAACTCGGCCTTGTTAAGCGGTTTGTCAAGCAAATCATTCATAGGGATACTAACCCGGTCAACGACCTTGCTTTGCAGGCTTTCATCAGGAAGCCTAAATATTGGTTCACGTTTGGGTTTACCGATCTCTGCAACCATTTTTTCCTGTAAATCGATAAGGGGCTGGATGGATACATGCCCGAATTCGAGCGCGGCAACCATGACGTTTTCCGGTATTTCAAGAGCGCCACATTCCACCATGAGGATGGCGTCACGGGTTCCAACGAGGCGCAGGTCGAGATCAGATCGCTGCATCTCTGCGAAAGTTGGATTAGCGATAAACTCGCCATCCAAACGAGCGACGCGTACAGCGCCAACCGGACCATGCCAAGGGATATCAGAAATCGAAACTGCGGTCGAAGCAGCATTAATTGCAAGGATATCGATGGGATTCTCGGAATCGGCAGAGAGTGAGTACATTATCACTTGAACATCATTGCGCATACCATTGGGGAAAAGAGGGCGCAGTGGACGGTCAGTCAAGCGGGCAACGAGGATGGCATCAGTACTAGGTCGTCCTTCACGACGGAAGAACGAACCCGGGATACGCCCACCCGCGTACATCCTTTCCTCATAGTCCACACTGAGTGGGAAGAAATCTATACCCTCGCGAGCGGTAGAGCTCATGGTAGCAGCGGCAAAGACAAGTGTACCGTTCAATTGAACGGTCACAGCACCACCTGCCTGGGCTGCCAGTTTACCGGTCTCAAAGGTAATCGTGCGGCTGCCCACGTTTGTGGAAAAGCGTTTTACATCTGGTTTCATTTTTATCTCCTAACATTCCCACCTGGTCAGGGACTGAAAAGTGGTGATAACACCAGTTACCGGCACTTTTCAATTCCCAACCCGCGGGTAACGAATAAAAAGAGTAGATGGGATCCACCCATCTACTCAGGTTGAATCGATGGTACTACTTACGGCGGAGGTTCAAGCGTTCGGTGACAGCCAAGTAAAGCTGGTATTCTGTCTTTCTCAGATATGCCAGCAACCGGCGGCGATGTCCGACCAGTTTGAGCAACCCACGCCGACAGGATTCATCAGATTTATTGATACGCAGATGATCGGTTAGTTGATTTATCCGACTGGTGAGGATCGCAACCTGCACCTCGGGTGATCCGGTATCACTTTCATGACGATGATAGTCGTTAATGATCTGAGTTTTCGTTTCCTTATCGAGCGGCATGACGTATGCTATCTCCTTATAAATTTTGATTTTTTGCAGGTCTCCATATCAATAGCCGAAACCATTGATAGGACCAGTCATGGTTGGATTATACCAGAAATAATCATTTGTAAAACCAAAGGACAACATAAAAAGTTGGATAGGATCGATGAAAAAGTAGATGTAAAACAGTTATATGGATAATTATTGGTATGATATTGGGAAAACAGAAATCAAAGAACTGCAAGCACAAGGGGGTAAAATTGGATCGTGGATATCCCTCGAGAGCTAATACAGGCGATGCGGACAGCAGAAAAAATAGTTGCCTTGACGGGTGCGGGTATCTCTGCCGAGAGTGGGCTGCGCACCTTTCGTGATGTTCAGACCGGACTTTGGTCTCAGCACCGACCTAAAGACCTAGCCACGATGGAGGCATTCCTGCGAAACCCTAAACTGGTCTGGGAGTGGTATGCAATGCGTCGAGAACGGGCGACTTCCGTGCAACCGAATCCCGGTCATTATGCCTTGGTCGATATGGCAATGTACATACCACATTTTCATGTGATCACATAAAATGTGGATGATCTGCACAACCGAGCAGGCAGCCTGGATGTCATCGAGCTGCACGGAAATATCCAACGGGTCAAATGCACAACAAGCTGCGGTAAGGTGGAGACATGGGAAGAAACCAGTGAAGTACCGGTTTGTCCGACCTGCGGGGCGCTGCTCCGCCCGGACGTGGTATGGTTCGGTGAGCAGTTACCACGGGAGGCATTAGAGCGGGCTGTTGAAGAGGCGCGCTCCTACGACATATTCTTCTCAATCGGAACTTCAGGTTTGGTGCAGCCAGCGGCTACGCTTGCTTATGCGGCAAAGAACCGGGGGGCTTTGATCGTCGAAGTGAATCTGGAGCCAATATCTCTAAGCGGTAAGGTAGATTTTGGATTGTACTGTAAAGCAGGAGAGATATTGCCATCGTTAGTTCAGATAGTTTGGCTGAGGAATTAACAAATCAAACACCAATCAATATTCAGTATAGTTCATTTATTTCTTTTCGCGGGGGTGCAAAGGAAACGCAGATTGCAATCGTGATTTTCCCTGGTTTATCGGTTGATGCAGGGCTATCCTAAGAATCGCTTTTTTCCACAACTATAGTCAATTCAGCGGCAAGGGCGGCAATCGCGCCAATGGCAGCCCACACTGGCAGCAGGATGGCTCCAACGACTCCAATCGTCAGAGGGATCTCGATCAGAATACGTCCATCTTTATCTTTAAGGATGATGCGGTGGATATTTCCCTCATGAAGTAACTCCTTAATTTTTGCAACAACTTTTTCTCCTTCTACACGGAATTCTTCAGTTCGAACCTTTTGTCCATTCATGGATCATTTTCCTTAATAAAAAATATCATACAAGTACGGAATAGGAATAACCCTATGAGGAATCAACCAATCCAGGTCCCACTCAGAGGAGGGAGGGTTAGCGATAAAGTTCTTTCAGAGACTTTATATTGTTTATTGTCAAAAATTCCACAAAGGTTTCGACCATCAGGTAAACCAAGAACATCTACAGGGATCTGGAATTCACGTTCAGCGTGGCTGACATTGATTGCGATGATTATCTTTTCTTCGCCCATTATTCGGGCGAAGGCAAAGATACCGCGGTCATCGTCGACAGCGAGCAGACGCTGGTAATCGCCACGCCGCAAGGTAGGTAATCGTTTTCTGGCTGCGATCAAGGATTTGACCCATAACCGTAGATCTCCTTTCCATATGGTGGAATCCCAAGGAAATGCGCGACGGCAGTCGGGGTCTTTGTCACCCTCCAAGCCAACTTCATCACCGTAGTAGATGGCGGGAGCTCCGGGATATGCAAATTGGAACAAGAAGGCGAGTTTAACTTTATTTATGTCACCGCCGAGTTTAGACCATAGACGCTCAGTATCATGCGAACCTAGAGGAACATACATTGAATTAACGTTTTCACGAGGGTATTGATCAAGCAGACTTTCAACTTTTTCGGCGAACGTCACAGTATCCAGGGTACCAGCATAAAGCAGACGCAGCAAATCATCCCGGAGGGGATAATTAATCAATCCATCGAAGTGGGTTTCGTTCACCCAGCGAGGATCAACTGTCCAAATCTCACCGAGGAGGTAGGCATCCCGATTAATGGTTTTTACTGTGTAGCGAAATTCCTCCCAGAAGGTATCATCATCAATCTCATTAGGGACGTCCAAGCGCCAACCATCGATCCCTTGCTGGCTCCAATAACGTACCACATTGAATATGTAGTCCCGAACGGCAGGATTGCGTGTGTTGAACTTAGGAAGAGCTTTATACTTCCACCAGGCCTGATAGTTTTCCGCTTCTCCAGGAGTAAATGCATCAAGAGGGAATTTATTAATCAAGAACCAATCCTTATAGGAAGAGTTCTCACCATTCTCCAGTACATCATTGAAGGCGAAGAAACCTCGCCCGCAATGATTGAATACTCCGTCAATTATGATGCGGAAATTATTTCGATGGAGGGTATCGATCAGGTCATGGAAGTCAGTAATAGTTCCCAATTTGGGATCGATCTTATAATAATCAATTGTGTTGTAACGATGTGGAGAAGGTGAATGGAAGATGGGGTTGAGATAGATGGCATTAATCCCAAGGTCGAGCAGATAATCCATTTTTTGGATAATGCCACGCAAGTCACCGCCCTGGAAATGCCAGACGGTTGGTTTTTCACCCCATTTCTGTACATTGGGGGGATCATTCGTGGAGTCGCCATTGGCGAATCTATCCGGGAATATCTGATAAAAAATGGCATCCTGGACCCAGAAAGGTGTTGTCATAGAGACCTTTGAAATATGGATTATCAACATTCTCCCCGCCACCCAGCGGGGAGAAGTACGAGGATACTAATTTTACAGCATTAATACAATTTCCTTACTTCAGTTCTAATATTAGTGTTCCGTATATTGTCAATTATATTAACAAAATACCTCCGAATTTGACATTATTGAGAAATTCCGGAAACCAGACAAAGACATTACTTTCACTGTATTTGTGGTTTAATCATTGGGTGAAGGATAACACTTATGACCAGAAAAGGGTTCCATCAAATCAACGAAGAGGTTCGAAAAGCTTGGAATTCCAACGCTTCATTTTGGGACGAACATATGGGTGAGGGCAATGATTTCGTGTATATCTTAGAGTGGCCGGCTATGGAGCGCATGCTTGATCTTAAATCCAATGAGTATGTGCTTGACATCGCGTGCGGAAACGGATTAACTTCACGCAAGATGGCTACCAAGGGAGCAAAGGTTGTTGCTTTTGATTTTTCAGACCAACTAATCAAGCTGGCAAAAACCAGAATGGATAAATTGTTACATATTACATACCATGTGATAGATGCCACTGACCGAGCTGCTCTACGAAACCTCGGCGAGTGCAGTTTTGATGCTGGAATATGTAATATGGCCCTGTTTGATATGGCGGACATCGAACCTCTCTTTCACGCCCTTTCTCATCTGTTGAAGCCAAGCGGACGCTTTGTATTTTCTATCCTCCACCCTTCTTTCAACAATCCGAGTATTGTTCAAATGACTGAAATGGAAGAGAGATGTGGCGAGTTTATAACCATCCATTCGGTGAAATTATCCCGTTATATAACTCCTTATCATGCCTATGGTTTTGCGATCCATGGACAACCAAAACGGCAGATATACTTCCATCGCTCACTCCAGGATATTCTGGCAGAGGGGTTCAAAGTGGGATTTATACTAGATGGTTTGGAAGAACGAGCTTTCCCACCCGATTACGGATTCGGATCTCATTCGCTCTCGTGGAGCGGCAAATTCAGCGAGATCCCTCCAGTTATGGTAATGCGAATGCGGTTGGTAAATATACGCGAAAGTGGGTGAGGTACTATAACATAGCTGGTTTATTCGGGAAGGTTTTACCATTAGGAATCGGATTGGCTGCCGACCGGATCGGTTTGGGGGTAGCCATGTGGATGCTACTGGCAGGTCCTTTGGTGCTAATCATCGGTTTGGCATCTGAAAGACATGCGTGAAGGTATAATCCACGCGTGGCATACAGCATATACATCCATATCCCCTTTTGCCGTAAGCGATGCAATTATTGTGATTTTAACACATACGCTGGAATGGAAGATGTTATCCCAGAGTATGTGAAGGCATTATGTAACGAAATAAGGATAGTTGGACAGGCAAACAAGCACATAGATGTGCACACAATCTTCTTTGGGGGTGGAACCCCCTCGTTATTGTCCCCATCACAGTTAGAGGAAATTCTACGATCAATTTCCAATGTTTTTGAGGTTAAACCGGGGACTGAAATTTCCCTGGAAACCAATCCAGGGACGTTAGAGCCGAAATACTTCCGAGAGCTTTTTGAGATCGGTTTCAACCGCATTAGTATTGGTGTGCAGTCGGCAAATACCAAGGAATTGAATTTGTTAGGACGCATACACACATATGAGGATGCCATCACGGCGGTAAGCTGCGCACGGAAGGCAGGATTCAGAAACCTGAACATGGACCTGATCTATGGCTTACCGGAACAGACCATCCTCGACTGGCAGAAAACCTTGGGATTGTTACTAGATCTGGATCCGGAGCATATTTCGCTCTACGGTCTGACCGTGGAGAAAGGTACTCAATTGGGACGCTGGGTAAACCGAGGATTAATACCGCTGCCTGACCCAGATCTGGCAGCAGACATGTATGAATGGGCAGGAGAGAAACTGACGACTGCAGGTTATGAGCATTATGAAGTGTCCAACTGGGCGAAACCCGGGTACCAGTGTCGACACAACCTGCAATATTGGAGAAATCAACCCTATCTTGGTTTTGGGGCTGGGGCGCATGGGTACGCGAATAATATGCGCGTAGCCAATATATCAACAATTAAACCATATACAAAATTTTATCATAAATTTTCACCACTAAAATTTCCGATGCCACCTGCAACAAGAAATTTCCAATCCATTAATGTTTATACTGAAATGCAAGAGACGATGATGATTGGGTTGAGATTAACAAAGGAAGGAGTTTCAAAATATCAATTTCGGGAAAGATTTGGTAAGGAAATGAGAGATGTGTTCAAGCGTGAAATTGACGAATTAACACAAATGGGTCTTCTCGAATGGGCAGATGATTCTTTGAGGTTAACGAGACGAGGAATATTAGTGGGTAACCAGGTGTTTATGAGGTTTGTATAAATGACTCTTCCAATAATCCCATTTAAGTATGAATCAGGGATAAATACCTTTTTGTTCAATGTGAAGGCCCTTCGCTAAACTAACTACTCGGCAGATGCAGGTCAATCAATGATAAAAACCGCCACCCAGTACAAGTTTTGAGCACGCTGGGGAGAGACGGAGGCAGGTTGAATGACACGCGGGTAAGGAGAAACTCTCTCCTACCAAATTAAAATGCGGACTTAAATCCGCGCTCCATGATAACACGGGGAGACCAAGGTTGAGTGGCACGCGGGTCTGGAGGATATCCTTCACTTCGCTCAGGATGACATATGCTGAGTCGAAGGCAAGCAGGTGACATAATCACGAGGGCAAGCAGGATGGAAAATTATTTCTTGGGAGGTTTTAAAATATAGTTGACTATTGCAGGGGTGATATCCAACAATGATGTCAACGTGGAGACGAAATCCTGACGGGCTTGAGGAGTACCAATCACCAAGGCAGGAACAGGATTGATAGTGTGATGGCGAGTGGAGAGGTCTTCCAGATTACCGTGATCCGAGGTAATCAAGATCAGCCCCTGGTCGTCGTGCCATGCTTCGAATAATCCACCTAATACATCATCCAAAGTTTCGAGCAATTCACAAGCTCTGGACATATCCTGCCCGTGACCAGCGTAGTCACTTACCCAGTATTCGAACATAGCGAAATCATATTTCTGAGCCACGACAGCCAGCCTGCAACCAGCAGCGTGCGGGGAAAGGATTGGGGTCCCGGAGATATTAAGCAGGTCATGCCAGCCCTGACCGGTGAAGTCAGCTGAGACGGCGCGGCCGTGGAAAAGATCATCCTGTGTGAAGAGCGGAACGCCAGCAGCCGTCACAGCTAACGGAATGGCAGAGTAGAGGCGTCTGCTAGCCTGGACAGAATAAAAATAACGAGGAGGATAGGCATTCAACAGGGCGACCCTCTTGCAAGCCTGGACCAGTCTGCTGAATATATTCCGACCGTCAATTAAATATTCGCTAACCGTTGGATCTGGTTTTGGACCATAATGGTAACCAATTTTCGCTGGTACATTGATGCCAGTCAGGAGAACCGCCTGACCAGTTGCGGACTGAGGCAAACCAGCTACGCCAAGGGAAGCATCCAATGAGAGCAGAGTGGCACGTTCACCATTGTAAGGGGCGGAACCACCATGCAGGTGGTGTCCACCAAGCAGATTCGTAAGGTTAGCCATATCTGTATGGGTAAAAGGATTTTTTTTTGGATCGTTTTCACCCAAACCAACACCATCGAGGAAAAGCAATAAAAATGGCATAGTACAACCAAGTAATTTTCCAATAAAAGAGCTGACTACACACCCCTGGTTTTCATGCATTTACGGGAGATGCTTTTATATTAAGGGTGGGAGCCATGGAAATCATTATGATCGCTCCTTCCTGTTTCAAATAGATATTATATTCAGGATTTTTTGAACAAAAACCAAGTCGAGGGACGTTTGAACTTATCAAAACCATCCTTGCGAGATACGAGCGACAAGTGGTTTGAGATATTATCTACATCCGCGGGGATGAGACCAGGACCAGAATGACGCGGATCAGATTTAAAGAAACCATACATTAACCAGAATCCACCCGGGAGGAGGATATCTTCCAATTTGGCAAGATACATATCTTTATTGGCTTGTAAACCATGAAAGCAACCCATATCCAGTGCAAGATCGAAGTACCCCGAGATGTTTTCTAGGCGGGTGACATCATCAACGAGCAAATCGGCTTTCAAATCTGAGGCTTTGAGCTTGTGACGGGCAAGCCGGATGGCACGAGAGATAAAATCCACACCTGTCACCTGCCAGCCATATGATGCCAATGTGATCACGTTCGTGCCGGTACCGCAGCCAAGATCTATTGCACGACCTGGTGGATGAGAGTGGATAAACTCATACAGTTCGGGTGGTGATATACCACTGTCCCAAGAGGGTTGAGTAAAATAAAGAATATTGAAGTAAATGCGACGAAAAAAGCTCATAGGATGATTAGAATATCTTTGTGAGGCTGGTTAATAACCAAGATCGAGGTATAACAGTCCATACGAACAAAATCTCATGAAGATCAACATTATTCTAAACTCGCCCGTAAGTGTCTGGTGTTCAAACTACCAATCTCGCGCCAGAGTTCATTCCCCTGAGCATCAAAGAAGATAAATGTGGGGGTATACTGGAAACCGTAAATGGGAGCAAGTTCCCGACCGACCTGTTCCTGAATGTTCAAACGAATAACAACCAGGCGATCTTTATACTCTTTTTCCAACCCGTCCACGACGGGTTTAAGCGCAGTGCAGGCAAGTCAATAGGGAGATTGGAATTCCAGTAATACGGGTTTTCCTGAGCCTATGCTCGCTCTGACCTGAGCAGCTCCACTTAATAATTTTGTTTGGCGTGGACGAAGGCTGAACCAGGCAAGCATTAGCCCTAGACCGATCACGAAAAGCATCAACCAGGCAGGCCATTTCAATCCATGACGAAAGAACAGTAAACCTAATATCGATACCAGCAAACCGACAATCCAAATATATGAGTATTGATTAATTAATTTAAACATCGATCCTCATTAAGATGACAAAGCACACTTTGACAATTAAGACGAGTCCTTTTAGAATTACCCAGTCTGGAATTATCCCAATTAAAAGGAAGGGTTTGTTAGATGAAGGAGTATACCACCGAGTTTATTCGTAATATTGCCCTGGTTGCTCATGGCAGTGCAGGTAAAACAATGATGGCGGAGGCGTTCCTACATTTCAGTGGAACAACCACACGTCTTGGAAAGATCGAGGACGGTACGACTGCATCAGATTATGATGAAGAAGAGATCCGGCGAAAAATATCGCTTTATACCAGCGTAGTGCCAGTTGAATATCGTGAGCACAAAATAAACATATTAGATGCACCAGGTTATTACGATTTTATCGGTGAGGTTATCTCAGCATTGAGTGTTGCCGATGGGGCTATTGTAGTGATCGATGCGGTTGATGGCTTTGAAGTCGGCACAGAAATGGCGTGGAAGTACTGTGATGTTTTTAAGCTTCCGCGTTTTGTCATCATCAATAAAATGGACCGTGATAACGCGAATTTCGCCAAGGCAATGGGGTCTGTCGAGAAATTCTCTGATACACGCCTGATAAAAGTGCAATTGCCCTGGGGTGAGAGAGGTGATTTCAAGGGCGTAATCGACCTGATCACTATGAAAGCATATGCAGGTGTTGGAAAACATGCAGAGGATATCCCTGCTGATATGAAAAGTGCTGCCGAGGAAGCGCGCTTCACTCTTGTTGAGGCAGCAGCTGAAGGTGAGGATACTCTTCTTGAGAAATACCTAGAAAGCGGCGAGCTTACCGATGAGGAGCTACTGCGGGGTCTAAAGAAGATTATCCACAACGGTACGTTCATTCCAGTTTTCGCCGCGGCGACAGGCAACGAAAAAGGGGTTGGGCGACTGTTGGATTGTATTATCGACCTACTACCCTCTCCATCTGATAGACCTGAAGTCATCGCTCAAGGCAATACTGGTGAAGAGAAACTCAAAGCTTCTAATGTAGGACCGTTGGCTGCCTATGTCTGGAAGACAACAGCTGATCCATTCGTTGGTAAGCAAACCTATTTCCGAATTTATTCAGGATCGATCTCTGTTGACAGTCGAGTATGGAACCAAGCAAAGAATGCAGAGGAACGTATTGGTTCAGTATATGTGCCGTGCGGCAAGGAACAGTTCAGCGTTAAGGTCATCCACGCCGGTGATATAGCAAGTGTTCCAAAATTAACACATACGTCAACAGGAGACACGCTTTGTGACAAGACACATACTTTAAGACTACCAGTTCCTGATTACCCAAAAGCGCTTTTCCGTGTTGCGATCCTGCCCAAGACACAAGCAGATGCTGCCAAGATAACACCCACACTCACCCGTTTATGTGAAGAGGATATGACCCTTTCCTGGTATAACGAAAGTGTCACCGGTCAAACCATACTACAAGGAATGGGAGATCAGCACATTGAGGCAGCAATTCGAAGGGCAGAGACAAAACTTCAAGTGGGTTTGTTGACCGTAGAACCAAAAGTTCCCTACCGGGAAGGTATCACCAAACAAAACACAGCCATGTATCGACACAAGAAGCAGAGCGGTGGTGCAGGTCAATTCGGTGAGGTTCACATAACAATCGAGCCATATGAAGATAGTGATTTCGAACTAGTCTGGAAAGTGTTTGGAGGAGCAATATCCAATTCTTACGAACCTGCCATTCGCAAGGGCGTCCAGAATGTGATGAAGGAAGGCATCATCGCGGGATATCCGATGAGCAAGGTGAGAGTATTAGTAATCGATGGCAAGGAACACCCGGTAGACTCCAAACCAGTAGCTTTTGAAGTTGCCGCTCGTGAAGCCTTCAAACTGGCTGTACAAGATGCCGGACCGGTTCTATCCGAACCAATCATGACAGCACGCGTAACAGTACCAGACGCCAACATGGGTGATGTGATGGGTGACTTGAATACCCGGCGCGGTCGAGTACATGGGACTGAAACTGAACATGGTTATACGACGATAATCGCCCAAGTACCTTTAGCCGAGATGATGCGTTACACCACTCAATTACGCTCAATCACTGGCGGACGAGGTCACTTCACACTCGATTTCGATCATTACGAGATCGTTCCGCAGCACCTGGCAGCAGAACTCATCGCTGCCCGCAAGAAGGAAATTGCTGAGAAGAAAGAAGAATAGAAACCCACGAAGTGCAGATAAGACGGGCATAGAAAACGCTGATACTTTTTATTTGTAAACAATAATCTTGTATGCAGTTGTTTAAAAGAGTCGAGATCCTTGGGATGGGGCTTGGTGAACATAAGGCTGAAAAGATACACGCGTTCATGCTCCAGAAGATGATTGTTGGCACGGTGAAGATTTTGCAATATGAAAATGAATGGTAAATCTCTGAAAAACAGAATAAAATATAAATATGGCAATCCTTCAGGTACCTGCGCCCTTACGCTTCTATACAAATGGAGTGAGCGAGATCGTTGTACAGGGAAAAACTGTATCTGAAGCAATGGATGATTTTATCGAACAATTCCCTGCCCTGAAACAACATCTCTATGATAAAGAAGGGCAATTACGCCCATTTGTCAATTTGTTCGTGGGCGAGGATAATATCATAGAGTTGCAGGGTTTAGATACTCCGCTGCGGGAATTTGACCGGATTATCCTAATCCCATCCATAGCGGGTGGATAGAGGTTTGCATGCTGCCGACTCTGACTCAAGAAGAAATATTGAGATATTCCCGTCACCTACTCATCCCCGAAGTTGGTTTAAAAGGGCAACAAAAGCTGAAATCCGCTTCTGTGCTATTAATCGGTATGGGAGGACTTGGATCGCCGGCGGCTCTATATTTGGCAGCAGCAGGTGTCGGACACTTAGGTTTAGTGGATCATGACGTGGTCGATCCATCCAATTTACAACGCCAGATCATCCATGGTACTTCAACAATCGGTACAGCAAAGGTTGAATCCGCAAGAAAACGCCTGCTGGACCTTAATCCAAATATCAAGGTAAAGATATTCAACGAATCATTCACATCCAACAACGCGATGAGAATTACCACCAACTACGATATCGTAATTGATGGCTCGGATAATTTTCCGACCCGCTACTTAACCAATGATGTGACAGTTTTACTCGGTAAGCCGAATGTATATGGATCGATATTCCGCTTTGAGGGACAGGCCAGTGTTTTTTTTGCCAAAGAAGGTCCATGCTACCGTTGTTTATTTCCTGAACCGCCCCCACCCGGATTGGTACCATCATGCGCCGATGCAGGAGTATTGGGCGTACTGCCGGGTACGATCGGAACAATCCAAGCCACCGAAGCGCTGAAGATCTTACTGGGTATTGGTTCCACTCTTGTGGGCAGATTGATGTTATATAACGCGCTCGATATGTCGTTCGAGTATGTGAAGGTAAGGAAGAATCCGAACTGTAAAATATGTGGAACAAATCCGACTGTGACAGAGTTGATCGACTATGAAGCTTACTGTGGAGTACCTGGTTTGCATGCAGAGGAGAATTCGGTAGGAAAGGACTGGGATATCACTCCCAGCGAACTATCCGAACGACTCAAACAGGGGCAGGTTCGGTTAATCGATGTGCGAGAACCTCACGAATTGGATATCTCCGCATTACCAAAGGCGGAGAATTATCCCCTTGGGCAACTAGCCAGCAGGATGTCAGAGTTGGATTCGGCAGAGGAAATCGTTCTATTATGCAAAAGCGGGACTCGTTCGAGGCGAGCGCTGGAACTTCTTATCAGCGCCGGATTTCGAAAGGTAAAGAATCTAAAAGGCGGCATCAATGCCTGGGCTCAGGAGGTCGATCCGTCCCTACCGATTTATTAAGAAGGTATAGAAAAAAACACTGCAATAGACAGTGAAATAATTAATCCTGGAATAATTTATGCCTGAATAGATAAGACAAGGGGTGGGATTTCTTGTCCAAAAAAAAGTAAGCCCAGGTTTAAGCCTGGACTCCCCATAAAAGCCCGGGCTCCGTTTGAAGGCACAGGCTAAAGCCTGGACTCTATTTGGATTATTAAACAAATTTCCAAGAAAATGCCAGGATCCCTTAACTATCAGAACTCCTTTTGTTCTGTACGGGCGATGATTTCATCCTGGAGAGTGGGAATCAAGTCACAAAAGTAATCACTGTATCCAGCGACACGCACGATCAAGCTTCGATATTGGTCAGGATCCTTCTGAGCTGCCCTAAGTGTTTCCGCATCAACCACATTGAATTGGATGTGATGACCATCCAGCTTGAAGTAGGTGCGGATGAGCTGCACCAGTTTATCCAAGCCATCGTCGGTAGAGAGCAATTGAGGTGTAAATTTCTGATTTAGCAGTGTGCCACCGGTGCGAGCGTGGTCCATCTTGGCAACAGAACGGAGGACGGCTGTCGGTCCTCGTTTGTCTGCGCCCTGGACGGGAGAAACGCCTTCAGAGAGAGGAGCACCAGCCAAGCGACCATCGGGTGTAGCACCAGTGACCGATCCGAAGTAGATATGAACCGTGGTTGGCAGCAGGTTGATGTGATATTGACCTCCCCTGGTGTTGTGACGTCCATCCACAGCATTGAAATAAACCTCAAAGAGGCTGGTCATCAGACTATCAGCGTAGTCATCATCGTTTCCAAATTTCGGGGTACGGTTTAACAGTAGTTGGCGGGTGCGTTCGTCCTTTGTGAAATCTGTTTCCAATAATTTAAACAAGTTATCCATGGAAAAAGTCTTCTGGTCGTAGACATGGTATTTAAGCGCAGTGAGGGAATCGGTCATTGTACCGATGCCGACACCTTGAATGTAACTCGTGTTGTAACGTGCCCCGCCATTGTGATAATCCTTCCCACGGACGATACAATCGTCTATCAAAAGAGACAGGAATGGGCAGGGCATATAATGAGCGTAGAGGCGTTCGATGATGTTATTGCCGCGGACTTTGATGTCGATGAAGTAATTCACCTGTTTTTCAAAAGCTGCAAATAAATCATCGTAACGCTCGAAGTTTCGTGGATCACCAGTTTCCAAACCGATCTGCCAACCTGTACGGGGGTCCAGCCCGTTGTGGATGGTTATCTCCAAAACTTTGGGCAAGTTGAAGTAGCCGGTCAGGTTATAGTTTTCCTTACCAAAGGCACCCACTTCTACACAACCTGAGGAGCCACCGCAGCGGGCATCAACCAAATCCTTACCCATTCGAACCAGTTCCTGAACAATCAAGTCAGCGTTGAAGACGGAGGGCTGACCAAAACCGGTGCGGATAATTCTGGCAGCACGTTTGATAAAGCGGTCCGGATTCTTCTTACTAACCTGGATGGAAGTTGATGGCTGGATGATGCGCATCTCCTCGATCACGTCCAGAAGAAGGTACGTGACCTCGTTGACCCCATCTGACCCGTCGGGGCGCAAGCCGCCAAGGTTAATCTGGGCAAAGTCAGTATAGGTGCTACTTTCAAGGGCGGTCACACCAACTTTAGGAGGGGCGGGTTGATTATTGAATTTGATCCAGAAACATTGTAAAAGTTCTTCCGCAAAGGGACGAGAAAGGGAGCCATCGTTCAACCCTTGCTCATAAAACGGCAGCAAATGCTGGTCGAGGCGACCGGGGCAGAAGGCATCCCAGGTATTCAACTCAGTTGTTACTCCCAGATGTACGAACCAGTAATACTGCAACGCCTCCCATAAATTGCGCGGGGCATGGGCTGGAACTTGTGTACAAACCTCAGCAATGCTTTGAAGCTCTTTCTTACGGTAAGGGTCGGATTCCTGCTTGACAAGTGAGAGAACCTTGAGGGCATGGCGTTCAGCAAAGCGAATCAGAGCCCCAGCAGCAAGGTGCATAGCCTTGAGTTCTTCCTGTTTTTCGTAAGCTTCGGGATCATGCAGATAGTCCAATGCTGCCAGTTGTGTATCGATCTCCGCCTGAAAATCAAGCATGCCTTTGTTGTAGATCTTATTGTCGAGCACGGTATGACCTGGAGCACGCTGCTCCATGAACTCGGTGAAAATGCCAGCATTGTATGCAGCCATCCATTCTGGTCTCATCTCCTTGAAGAGTAGGTCGCGCATGGACTTACCCTGCCAGTAGGGGATAATTGTCTTTTTGTAACGATCACGTAAATCAGTGCAGACCTTGAAGGATATCTTTTCACGAGTATCCAGGATATCCAGATCTTCGAGGGTATGACAGCATAACTCAGGAAAAGTTGGTGCAGCTTTCGGGGCAGGTCCTTTCTCACCGACGATCAACTCACCATGATTTATACAAATCGTCTTATTCTCCATCAGATAATGGAAAGCCATTGCACGACGGAACGGACTCGAAACAAGACCAAGATCCTGTTTGTAAAAGGCTGTCATCAATTCCGCCCGCTCACCAGACAAGGTTTCAAGTGCATCCAGGCTTTGCTTGCGCAACTTTCGAACACGATCAGTCATGGACATCAGATTCTCCAGCAACTATATGCAAGTGGTACAGAAAATCAGATCACTTTCACGGTTATACCAAACTCACTCAGCAGGACAGCTGAATGTTGCATTTCATCAGCGTTCGGGGAGTGAGTCTCCGATAATGGGTATGACAATCCAAGTGCTTCGTATTTAGCGGTTGCCAGATGGTGGTAACTTATCAGTTCCACTCCCAAGATACGAGGGAGAGTAGATAAAAACGAGCCAGATTGCCGGAGGTTATCCTCGTCGTCATTAACGCCAGGGATGAGGGGGATACGAACAAGGATGCTATCCCCGCTCTGGGAGAGGAGCTGCAAGTTACGCAAGATCACCCGGTTCGAAACTCCAGTGTAATGGATGTGGCGATCATCATTCATCAACTTCAGATCATATAAAAACAGTTTAATGTACTCTCGAACACTTTCCAGTGTTTCCCAAGCTGCATACCCGCTGGTATCTACTATTGCGTGAATATCGTGCGCACGACAGGCTAAAAGTAATTCACGCAAGAACCTAGACTGAAGCAAAGGCTCGCCGCCGGAAAATGTGACACCACCACCAGATTGGTCGTAAAAAGGCACATCGCGCTCAATCTCTGCTATGACTTGAGAGACGGTCATCACCCGACCGGTCATCTCGCGGGCGTCGTTATAGCAAATATCACTACATATACCACAATCATCGCATTTACTCCGGTCGGTAGAAGCCATACCGTTCATGTGGATCGCCTGTTGTGGACAAACGGTCGCGCAAGTTCCACACAGTGTGCAACGGTTTTGACGATACATCAAGCGAGGTTGAGGTGATAAACCCTCAGGATTATGGCACCACCTACAATTGAGAGGACAGCCCTGAAAAAAGACGACTGTACGGATGCCCGGTCCATCATTGATAGCATATTTTTTTATGTCGAAAATCGTTCCAGTTAGTAGAGACATGGATCAATAAGTAATAAAGTTGTGTTCAAGAGCATATCACAAGTTCGCTCGATTTCAGATGATCATAGGCATTTACCAGAGAGTACCTGTTTGTTTCGAAAGGGAGAGCATCGTGATCAAATATTAGAGGAATGAGAATTTCAACTGGCATAACAATAAAAAACCATGCTCCAAAGGGAGTTATTAATTATCCAAGAATGGTATGAATATCCTCAGGTTGGTAACCGATGAAGTTTCCATCTTAGTGGGAGGTATTAGTTAGAGTAAATAACCTTGAATTTTCTATTAATAGTCCATGAATGGTATACACCGCCAAATATGAAAATGATGGAAATATATTCAAGTTAGATTATAGCAAAGAAAGGGAAATCAGTCTCATCACATCTATTTATTAGTTCGAGCAAGTATAAAATCGTGATAGGATTGGGAAATTAAATGTATGAGGAAAGATGTCAATGGGCAATAAAAAGCCAGTATTATTAGCTGTGCTCGCCCACCCTGATGACGAATCTTTTGGAATGGGTGGGACTCTTGCCCTTTATGCGGCGAGGGGAGTGGATGTTAACCTAATCTGTGCGACAAGAGGTGAAGCTGGAGAGATGTCTACAGATTATATGGAAGGATACAGCTCAATCGGTGAACGACGTGAAGCTGAACTACTTTGTGCAGCGGGAATCCTTGGGATAAAAGAGATCTATTTTCTTGACTATCGTGATTCAGGCATGCCGGGTTCACCAGATAATAAGCATCCACAGGCCCTGGTAATCCAACCAGTAGATGAAGTAGCGGCAAAAATAGTACACCATATTCGAAAGTTCAAACCGGACGTGGTACTGACCTTCGATCCAATCGGTGGTTACAGGCATCCCGACCATATAGCGATACATAAAGCAACCGTGCGTGCGTTTGAGAAATCAGGAGATCCGATGTTCGGAGCAGATGGATTAGAAGTGTATCAAGCAAAGAAGTTGTACTATCATGTTATTTCGAGGGATTTTATTAAGTTTTTTATTAAGATCCTACCACTTTTAGGTAAAGATCCACACAGATGGGGGAGCAATGCTGACATCGACATCACTTTACTCGCTGGTGAGGAATTTCCAGTCAATGCAATCATCGACATCCGGTCAGTGATAAGAAAAAAGAATCAAGCAGGAGCCTGCCATGCCAGCCAGGGTGGTGGACAGATGTCAAAAGGAATAATGAGTTGGATAATGCGCATCACCAGCAAAAAGGAATCATTCATGCGCGCCTTTCCACCGGTCAAAGAAGGTGAAAAGGTAGAGAAGGACCTTCTAGCAGGGATATAAGGAATATTGGTAACTATTCAGCACACATTGCTGAATTGCAGTTTTTTAGGAACGAAGCGTTTCCTTGACCACCGTGAGGAGATTCTTCGCCGCTGCAAAGAGCGCACCGGTTCCCTGACAAAACCCGCCAGGGCAGGCAGAATGACACTGGGCTGGAGAGTTACGGTATTTGTTTTTATTACAAGCTAATGAGAAAATCAGTGACCGGTACAATGGTGCAGTAGAGGTGGTCTCGTTATTTGATATTCTGTTTCAGATGGTCGATAGTTTCCTTTGTAAGGTCGGGAATGCTCTGGTGCTGCGTAATCCCCAAGGCTTTGCGCTGGGCTACTCTCCAACGCTCGAGCCGGTCCTGGACCTGACCTTCGTATCCTTCAGGGGAGGGTTGGTAAAAATAAGTTCCCAATAATTTTTGAGGCAAGTATTGCTGGGGAGTGAAATGACCATCATATCCATGCGGATATTGGTATCCCTCACCATGACTAAGGGCTGTGGCGTCACGACTGGCATCCTTAAGGTGATCGGGAACCTCGCCAACGCCTTCCTGCTCGATGAGCTGCTGGGCTTTAAAGTAAGCCGTGGCAGAGTTGGATTTAAGTGCGGTGGCGAGATAGAGGGTAGCCTCAACAATCGGGTAAATCCCCTCAGGCAGACCGATATAATCGAATGCCTGAGCAGCGGCACTCGCTACGAGCAAACCCCGGGGGTCAGCCAAACCAATATCTTATCCAGAAAGTATGATCAAACGGCGCAGAATGAAACGGGGGTCTTCCCCAGCGTAGAGCATCTTTGCCAACCAATAGAGAGCTGCATCGGGGTCAGAGCCTCGCACAGACTTTATGAAGGCTGAAATCGTATCGTAGTGAGCATCGCCATCTTTGTCATAGAGCACAGCGCGCCGCTGGATAGATTCCTGTGCGACCTCCAACGTGAGATGAATCACACCATCGCCGTTCGGAAGGGTCGATTCGACCGCCAGTTCGATCGCATTAAGGGCATTACGGGCATCCCCTCCAGCGACATCGATCAGGTGCTGACGAGCTTTCGAGGCGAGTTTGATCTGCCGAGTCCCATAACCACGTTCGGGATCGGATAGGGCGCGGTCAATCACTAATCCAATCTCTTCTTCGGATAAAGAACGTAATTGAAATACACGAGAACGTGATACCAGCGCCCGAATGACCTCGAAATAAGGATTTTCAGTTGTAGCTCCAATCAGGGTGACCGTCCCGTTTTCGACATGGGGCAGGAGCGCATCCTGCTGGGCTTTATTCCAGCGATGGACCTCATCCACAAAGAGGATGGTACGTCTTTTATACATGCGACGACGTTCCTGCGCTTCCTGAATTACGCGACGCAGTTCTGCAACTCCAGCCAACACAGCAGAAATGGTTTCGAAATGAGATTGGGTAGTCAGGGCAATAATCTGCGCCAAGGTGGTCTTACCGGTACCAGGAGGTCCCCAAAGGATAATCGACGAAAACAAGCGGTCAGCCTGGATGGCGCGACGAAGGAGTTTGCCTGGACCGACGATGTGTTCCTGACCGACGAATTCATCCAATGAACGCGGGCGCATACGGGCTGCGAGGGGGGCTTCCCTTTTCATGCGTTCCTGCAGGTCATGATCAAAAAGGTCTGGCATACGATACATTATAAGCGCATCTTGATGGATAAAATCCCAACGATACTCTCCGCCTTATAGTTTACCTGTAGAAGGATGCCCTATGATCCGACATTCATTGTTCTTTTAGGAATCCGAAAGATGTCGCACAAGGGAAAATCAGTACGATGGACCGGTAGGGTAGTCTAATTTGAGATATGAATCTTATGATCCAGGGATATGATGGTTGGTCAGCCGATGGAAATAAGGAAAAATACAGATGTCAAAACATTATGATGGGTGCGTATATTGTTTCCCTCGATAGTGTGATTGGTTCACCATATATATTCCCATCAAGGCTATGAACCCTCCCATCACCTGCACGAGATTCGGTACTTCATTTAACAGGGGGATGGCAAGGATAGTGGTGGTTATGGGTTGACCCACCATTGTCGGTGCTACGATCGATGCTGGTAGGTGTCCAAGGGCGTATGAGACGGAAATATAGCCTATGATCTGAGAAACCAGAGCAGTCCCGAAGAACGCCAACCATGTATACCCAGAATAGCCGGTAAGGGGATTACCCATGATCAGATTAATCACCAGAAGACCCAGACTACCGGAAATACCGACCAGCCAAATATAAGAGAGTGGGTCGAGGTGCTGGCGCCCACGCTGGGTTGATAAAAAATATAAGGCATAGAATACACCAGTACCACTGGCCATCAAATCACCAATACCCAACCGAGGATGGGTGAGGAAGTCACCACCCATAATCAACGCAGCTCCAGCCAAAGCAAGAATCAAGCCCAGCCAGAAATCCTTAGGCAAGCGTTCATGAAAGATAAACCAGGCTCCAATGGCAACCCAAAGCGGCGCCGTATTTCCAAGAAGGGTTGCGTTTGCGGCAGTGGTGTACGCCAAAGAACTATTCCAGAGTGCCAAGTCGCAGGAAGTAAAAATCCCACCAAGAATTGGAAAGATAATGTTAGCCTTAATAACCGTACGGTTTTTATTGCAACGTAAAATGAAGAAAGGTGTCAGGATCAAGGTAGAGAGGAACATTCGGTAAAAACCGGTTACAGGACCCGGTGCATCCGCCCAACGGACGAACATAGCAGAGAGGCTGAGAGCAAGTATGCCAGTGAGGAGAGCCAGGTAAGGGACAATGGCAGTATTGCGGGTGGATGAGGTAGTGATGGTCATTTATATGAATCCCTTGTTAAAATAATTCATGGTATTCTATCATGCCCCTTTACAACACCATGATTTTCTTACAGGTTGTTGAGCAAGCCGGGGAGTTCGCTTAAAGTCGAGATCGTTGCATCCGGTTGGATGTTATGTGAATTTCCCCCAGCTTTCTCAACTCCATTGGTTACCAATATGCTAAAAATCCCAACACCATTTGCTCCAGATATATCAGCATCCAGATCATCACCAACCATGGCAGCATCCTGAGGAGATATTCTCCAATGAGCCAACGCAACTTCAAATATGCGCGGGTGGGGTTTGCGATAGCTACAAGCGGCAGATGTCAAGATGAAATCGAAGAATATTTCTATATGAAATCCTTCTACCAACTGAAATACATCTTTATTATCTCCAGCGTTGGAGAGGATCCCGAGCCTATATCCTTCAGCTTCAAGGATTTTGAGCGTAGGAATCGCGTCATTTTTAAGGACCCAATTAGACTGGGTAACATCGTACATTGCATCCAAGGCACTGCGGATGACCTGGTCAGGGACATCAGTGTAACCCTTGTCAACAAGCAAGCCACGTAATACTGACGTGTATGTCCTCTCGTACAGGTCCTGGTCGCGGCGGGTATAGTACTCGGTCAACCGTCCCATGAATTCGTGATGGATCGTTTCGAAATCCACCTCGAGACCTTGAGCACAGAGTGCGGCAGTCAGTGCCTTATCAGCGCGCTCAAACACAGGAGGCCATGAACTTTTGGGAATCATGAGCGTTCCGCCCAGATCAAATAAAACAGCCCTGATAGATCGTTTTCTCATAATAGATAAGTTCAATTATTTACTGAAGATTACTTTTTGTATGTAAGCTCCATCCTACAGAAAAACAAAACAGGTGAGATTTTCTCATGCATGTGTAATCGGAGGATTAGAATACGAGCAAAAAGAGTAACGGGCAGGATACGCTTCTTATTCGGGATAACACAATTGCGGTAATTTCGTTCCGAGGGTTGCAGACAAGCGGTTATTGACGATAGGCGATAGAAGATGCACGGGTGCTGGAGGAGACTCTTCACCCTCAAAGGCAGGCGGGTGCGTTCGCAAAGAATGCGGCAAGAGATTGAGGCGCGGGTCTGGAGGGGATCCTTCGCTTCGCTCAGGATGACAGGCTGAGGGTGAGGTGCGGGTCTGGAGGAAACCCTTCGTCTTAGCTCCCTGACAAAACCCGCCACCCCGTTCAGGAAGTGCGCCCGCCGGGGCGAAACGGGGGCAGGCAGAATGACATGGACGGCACAAGTGCAAGCAGGAAAAAAGGGGGAATCACCCTTTTTCAAGGGAACTCAACGATAGTAGAAATAATTGTGAATTAATCAGGGAGTAGAACTAATTTAGGCAGGGGTTCGAGAACGAGTATAAAAAATAACCAGCACCGTACCGAGAAAGAGGGCAGGGAAGATTATTAATCCAGCCTCAGGACCAAAGGCACCACCTGTCCATAGCTCCGGACCGGTAACAGTGTGGTGAACCAGCTTGTAAATGTCGAGACCACTCACCGTGAATCCAAATACGACACCCTCAAAAAAGTTCCAACCGATATGGAGACCGATCGATAACCACAACTTCCGTGTACGGGTATACGCGAATGCCAGGAAGATGCCAGCCAGGAAAATGCCCACTACTGAATTCCAAGCTGCGTTAGGATTGCCCCAATGCAAAACACCAAAGACAGCCGAAGAGAGAAACACAGCCCAGGTCATGTTAGTCCCTTCAGCCAGATTTTGAAGATGATAGCCGCGGCTAAGCAATTCTTCGTTCCAACCAACAAGGATAAAGACAAGCAGCATCTGAAGAATGTTGAGCATTACCATATATCCGGATTGCGTTTGCCAAATATAACCGGTAAAAGTTGTCCAACTCAAGGTTATCATTGCCCAATAGATCAATCCCATCATTGTAGCGGAAATCACAATACCAACGAACAAATCAACGAGAGCTTGCCAGTCTATTTTAAACCCAAGGCTTGAAAATGAGCGCCGGTCGAGGAAACGCCGAGCTAAAAAAACCGAGAGGGATATAGTGATAAACTCATTTATCTGACCGAATAGAAGACCATCTGTGGATATACCAATTGTAGTGGCAGGGATGTATACTACCAAACTCAGGAAAACAACCAGCATGACCAACAAGATGGTCTGAAGCAACAAACGCCAGCCTGCGCGAAGGCGCGTTTCTTCGGGAGAAAGAAATATACGGGTGATAATCGAGGGTGGTTTGAGGGAATTTTCCAAATTCATCCACCCTTGAGGGAAATACCTGTTGGATCAAGTTCCTCGTGTAATATGCGTAACTCCTCCTTTGAAATAGTATCAGTCGACCGTAAATTCACAGCCACTTTCAAATCCCACCCAGTGTTCTCGCGCGCTTCATCAATAGTCTTTCCGGGATGCAGGGCATTCAATATCAGTTCACCAGTTTCATCAGGTTCCATAATGCCGATGTCAGTAACCACCGCCTGCGGACCACTTCCACGCAAACAAGCCGATTCACGCTGCTGTCGCCCCCCCAGGAACCCGGCTGAAGTAGCGAAGTCAACCTTTTCCGGGAAACGGCGTTTCTGGTGGAGGGTCATAATATAACAACGGTTAGCCCAGGCGGCTATCTCTTGTGCACCACCTGAACCAGGTAACCGTACTCTGGGATGAATATAATCATTCCCAATAATCGTTGCGTTGATATTGCCGAAGCGATCAATCTGTGCACCACCCAAGAAACCAACGTCCACATTACCGCGCTGGAGGTAAAGAGAGAAAATATCATACATGCTGCAGACTGACAACGCTCCGCTGACCAATGTAGGGTCACCAATGGATAGAGGCAGGCGTGCCGGCTCTGCACCAATCACTCCAGCTTCGTAAATCATGACCAGACGGGGAGCATGGGTACGCTTAGCAAGATTACAGGCCAAGTTCGGCTGCCCCACACCGACAAAGACCACATCACCATCACGAAGCATACGGGCGGCATTGACTATCATTAATTCAGCAGAAGAAAAAGCATTGCTCATAGGATTTCCTCCAAAAAGGAAAGTATTAATCTTGATACTTCATCAGGTTTTTCGATTGGGACAAGATGGGTAGATCGTTCAATCGTCTCAAGACGCGTTGACGGGTGGATCCGTTTCACACGCCTTGCCGTTGAGGCGAGAAAGGTATCTGTCTCTGATCCACGGATAATCATTAGGGGTATTTTTAATTTCGGGAGATTTCGCCATAAATCCCAATCATGCCAGATGCCAGTTACGTAGATGCGTGCCTCCCATTCCGGAGAATACTGCAGTTCGAAGTTGCCATCTAAACAAGGTTTTATCAAACCCTTGACCAGGGTCATAAGGTTATGATCGTCAAAGTATTTAAAAATCGGTTTTCGACGATATCCCCTCATCAAGCTCTCAATGCTATCGAACTGCCTTCGTCTGCGGAGCGCACTAAGAACAAGAGGATGAAAGCGATAACCGAAGCCCAGGTGTTTGATCAAACTCCAGAAAAGAATCATATAGGGTGGGAGCAATACCGGGTCAATTAAAACGAGGGCTTTAAAACGTGATGGATCGTGTAAAGCTGCCCGCAAGGTAACAATGCCTCCCATTGAGTGACCGATACCGATAACAGATGTTATGTGCTGCTCATCAAGCAGGCGTAAAAAGTCATCTGTTAATGGATACCAATCGTTTATCTCTTCGGGCATGGTATCAGGCCATAAGGGACGTTGAAGCATAGAAAATACGTGATAATGTGGTGTCAGTTGTTTTATAAGATTAACATAACAATCGGGTGGATAACCATTGGCGTGAGCAAAGTGAAGAGGCTGTCCCTTACCGCCAAAGTCAAGCAATGGGATATTAATACTCCCCATAATCCACAACTGCGCTTAACCGAGGTTTTATTGCCAACCTTTTGTGAGCCTCTTTTCCCAGTTTTTGCCAATATTCCCTACGGTCGTTAACTGCGAAAACCCACTCATCAAGATAAGCTTTAACGGCTTCAGAAGAAGAACTGATCTCATCCCATTTGATATAGAAATCGTTATCGCGATCATAATAACCCTGTGCGTATGATGGATGACATGCATACGGAACATGGCAGACTGCGTCAACGATGAAACCCGGGATCAATGTTCGGTTGGGATCTGAGCGGATAATGGATTCATCCACTATCTCTTCAGCAGTCAAGACAACTCGATCAGCCGCGAAAGCGGCTTCTTTTTGCTCTCCGATAATACCCCAAAGATGGGCGTTGCCATTGCAATCTGCCCGTTGTACATGAACGATAGCCACATCAGGATTCAGCGCTGGAACGACAATCACTTCTTTGCCGGAATACGGATCAGTTATACGTTTGATAAGCGGATTGGCAGTTTCAAGATCGGTGGCAGCAGTCTGGTTCATGGGCATGAACGGCAAGCCCGAAGCTCCCGCCTGCAAACGTGAGATCATTCCAAAATGGGAATATTCCTCCCAATCCAATCGTCCGGCTTCAATCTCACTGCGTACGATACGTAATGACCCGACGCCGGGATTTCCCATATAAGAGAAAATCACTTTCCTGGCACAGCCCGCGGCAACAATCTGGTCATAAATTAAATCCGGTGTTGCGCGAGCCAGGACCAGATCACGTTTACCCTGGCGGATGATTTCATGACCAGCGGCAAATGGTATCAGATGGGTAAATCCAGCGGCGTAAATTGTATCGCCATCTTGCACATTTTTTGAGATTGCTTCCGAGAGGGTTACTAGTTTAGTCATGGTAAACCTTACATGGCGTGAATATTGGAAATACTTTCGCTGGCACTGTTCATTCAGATTTGAATTCAGGCAATTATCAGACCAAGAGGAAAACGCATTATGGCTACTGATTAGCGCGAAACCAGAGAATAATGCCAGATGAAATTATTATGGAAAGATGCCCCTTCTCCAATAAATGGGAAGGGGCATGCATCCAGGGAGGTTATTTAATCAAAGTGCGGATCTGCTCATGCATGTACAGCTGCAGGTAGTAGTGGCCTCCGGCGTTCTTGCCACTCGAGCCAGAGCCTTTCCAGCCACCGAAAGGTTGGAAACCAGGCCAAGCGCCTGTAGTGGCTCCCTGTGGGCGGTTGGCATAGGTGACGCCGGCCTGGATCTTATCAAAGAACCAATCGACCTCATCGGGAGCTCCATAGAAACCAGCGGTCAGACCATAATTCACATCGTTGGCATAAGCTATCGCTTCTTCCAAGCTCTTGACCTTTGCGATGGTGGTAATCGGCAAGAACATCTCATATTTCCATAGACGATGTTCCAAGGGTACATCAATGGCCAAGGTTGGTTCACAGAAGAAACCTTTATCATATATGCCACCAGTTTTCACCTTACCGCCAGTGAGGAATTTGCCAACCTTCCCAAGTTCGCCAGTGAAGGATTTAAAATCTTCGTAAGAACCCTTATTGATGACTGGACCCAGGTAAACAGTGCGGTCAGTTGGATCACCGATAGCTAGTTTAATGGTCAAATCTTTCAATCGACCAAGCAGATCGTTATAGACCGGTTCTTCAATGTAAACCCGGGAACAGGCCGAGCATTTCTGACCCTGCAATCCAAATGCCGAGCGTACAATACCAATAGCAGCCCGTTCCAAATCAGCGTGGCGGGTGACAATGGCTGGATTTTTACCACCCAGCTCCAGGATGATAGGTCGAGCATATTTGCCAGATGCAAAGTCCTGGTACATCTTCATACCGACATCGAACGAGCCGGTAAAGGTCACACCATCCACTTCAGGGCTATCAACAAGCGCTTGACCAAGAGTGCGACCAGGGCCAGTAACGAAGTTACAAACCCCTTCGGGGAGACCTGCATCGCGAAAACAATCAGCCAGCAGGCGTACGATCCAAGGAGTATCCGTAGCGGGTTTAATCACTACGGTATTACCGGTTACGAGAGCGGCACCTGTCGGACCACCGGTCAGAGCGAAGGGGAAATTGAAGGGGCTCACCACCAGCCAAACGCCGTAAGGTCGGAGTATCGATATATTATGGGCTTCGTACCCTACCAGTGGATCCTTGCCCATCTCGACCACATAACCCTGGTTCTTTTCCATCTGATAACAGGAATAGCGGATCAAGTCTGCAGTCTCAGCAACATCACCAAGTGATTCCATCCGGTTTTTACCAACCTCAAGAGCTAGAGCAACGCCAAGTTCGAAAGTACGCTCGTCAATCAGGTCAGCAACCTTGCGAAGAAGTTTTATCCGTTCCTGCCATGGTGTATGACTCCAGACGGGGACAGCTTTGCGGGCAGCAGCCAAGGCTTGATGTGCATGTTTTTCGTTTCCTTTCTGCATCACCGCCAGAACAGTATCAGTATTAACCGGTGATCGATCCTCGAACTTCTCGTCAGAAAAGACATCCTTATTATTAATGATCATGCCATATTCTTTTGCCAGGCTTGCTTTGACAGAAGTAAGCGCCTCATCAAAGCGTGTATGTAATTCCTCGGGGGGATTAAACATGGTTGCATAAGTCAATTTAAAGTCTTCCATTCCAGTAGCCTCCTGTATGAGTGTTTTATGATAAACATAGTATAGCGTAGGAATGAGGGGACGTCAAAGTGATGCATCCGTTTTTTAATATGACGATATTCATATACAAGAGATAATCTCGACCTGTATTCGTTTTCATTATTCATTTGGTCAGGGGTATATATATGAACAGTTTTAAATAGAAATCACCTTTAGGAGTCAATATATATTGTTTATAATACTAATGTTCAGGAGGTGAATCATTGCCGATCATTACATTGATGACTGATTTTGGGATTAAGGATGGAAATGTAGGTGTGATGAAAGGTGTAATTTGGAGTATATGTCCGGATGCAAAAATAGCGGACCTAAGCCATCTTATCCAACCACAAGCAGTGCAAGAGGCGGCATTACTCACCTTACGTTCCATTCCTTTTTTCCCTGAAAATACCGTGCATGTTATTGTAGTCGATCCAGGTGTTGGGACACTTCGCCGACCTCTTGCAGCCCAGATAGGAAAGCAGAGATACGTTTGTCCGGATAATGGTGTGCTAACGATGATCCTGGAGCGGGCAGAGAGAGAAGGATGGCCGGTGGAATTTGTCCATCTTGACGAGCCAAAGTATTGGTTACCTGCGGTCAGTTACGTTTTTCATGGACGTGATATCTTTGCACCGTCGGCAGCATATTTAGCCCGTGGTGTCTTGTTGAAGGAACTCGGTTCGAATATTACAGATCCCGTCCGATTAAATATCCCGCAACCTCAGCGAACTGAGAATGGTTTGTGGGGTGAGGTCATTCATATTGATCATTTTGGTAATATATCCTCGAATATTCAAGAAGAGCATCTTGGAAAATCACTTGACAACAAGACAGCAATCACAGTTAAATTAGGTGGTAAAGAGATCCATGGGATGGTAGATACATTTGGTGCGCGTCCGGTTGGTACCTTGATCGCTTTAATGGGTAGCACAGGTAATTTGATTGTATCTGTAGTAAATGGGGATGCTGCGACGTATTTAAAAACCAAGATCGGAGACAAGATTAAGGCAATATTTCAATAGATGATGACATCAAACCTTCCATTAATCATTGATAATCTTTCCTTCCGATATCGGGACAGGGAGGCAACGGCAATCCGAGAAATATCCTTCGATGCAAAACAAGGGGAAATCTTACTCATTGCCGGGGCGAGCGGTTGCGGCAAGACAACATTAATCCGCTGCATCAATGGATTGATCCCACGCAGCTACAAAGGAGAATTAAACGGCAGTGTTCTCATTTTTGGGGAAGAAACAAAAAGATGGCCTCTTTCAAAAATATCGCAAAAAATCGGTACGGTCCTGCAAGATCCCGAACGACAAATCCTGGGTACCAAAGTACTTAATGAAGTTGCTTTTGGTTTAGAGAATTTAGGATTACCACGTGAGGAAATCATTCAAAGAGCTGATGAAGCCCTTGATTTCCTCAAGATATCCGATCTAAGAGACCGAGAGACATTTAATCTTTCTGGTGGTGAAAAGCAAAAAGTTGCCCTTGCAGGTGTTCTTGCCATGAGACCGAGCATCCTGCTGCTAGACGAACCACTCGCGAGCCTGGATCCAGCAAGCGCTTTAGAAACGCTAGATATGGTGCGCATGCTGGCGGATGAAGGCATGATGGTTATAATGGTTGAACACCGAGTCGAGGATGTACTCAAAATCAAACCAAATCGAATAATATTCATGTCTAATGGTGAAATCCGTTACCTGGGGAATATTAAGGGGTTAGTTAATGTAGTAGACTACAGAGAAATCAAGCTTCCTGCAAAAATGATCATTGAACGAGCAGGTAAAGACCCTGCTCCAGCTGAGATAAAGATCCTGCCGAGCAGCACAAGTGAGAAGAAAGAATCGCTAGTTCATTTTGAGGAAGTGGGTTTCTCATACGAGAAAGATACTGAAGTTCTGCACGGAATAAACCTTGATATTCGGAGTGGTGATGTCATCGCAATCCTTGGACCGAATGGTGCGGGAAAGACAACTTTCGTTAAACATGCCATCGGATTACTCAAACCAAAAACGGGGCGCGTACTAGTAGATGGTCGTGATACACGTGATACCACAGTTGCACAGATAGCCAGCACACTGGGTTACGTCTTTCAAAGTCCCAGCCACATGCTGTTTGCGCCAACCGTATTTGAAGAACTGGCTTTTGGTCCAAAGAACCTCAAGCATCCCAAAGAGCAGATCGAAAAGGAGGTGAAAGAGGCACTAAAAATTGTCAATCTTACTGATAAGGAAAAAGATCCACCGCTGGCGATGTCATTTGGCCAGCAAAAACGCGTAAGTATTGCGGCGATTCTAGCGATGCGCTCCCGCATCCTCGTGATGGATGAACCAACCGCTGGACAGGATTACCTGAATTATATGAACTTCATGGATTCAATACTGCAAATGCCTGGATTTGAGGCAATACTATTCATCACCCATGATGTCGATCTAGCGGTGATATATGCCAACCGTGTTATTCTGGTAGCGAATGGACGAGTGCAAGCCGACGGGAAACCGCATGAGGTGCTACGCGATCTTGACCTGCTGAAAGCCTGCCGCCTGGTGCCGACATCACTGCTGGCTGTTAACCTGGATTACCTGCCAAATACAGGACAATTCATGCGGGCTGAGGCATTGGCACATCTTTCATAAAACTAAATACCTTCAAAAAGGAGAGAAGAAAATGGATCGAAAACTTGCTTCCGTATTCTGGACCCTAATCGTCACCCTAGCGGTCTTTGTCATACTAATCTATGTTGGGGGGAATATGCTGGGTATTGAACGATTGATGACCGGCGAAAACCCATTAATGCGATTTGTCTTTGTAATCGTGGGTTTGTTAGTCACCTTCTTAATCTATTATTCTACCCGGGAAAATAAAATCTGGGAGGTAGGTACCCGCGAAGTAGTATGGATGGCTATCGGAGCGGCGTTATATGCAGTCTTTTCCTGGCTGTTTAACGGTACGGTCTTTGTTGTACCATCACTGAGCCAGGTCGCCCTGCGACCAGCCATCGCCATTCCAATGTTTTTTGGTTATGCTTTTGGGCCGGTTGTAGGATTCTTTACCGGGGCGGTCGGAAATATGTTCGGAGACGCCCTGACCGGTTTTGGATTATACCCTCAGTGGAGTATTGGTAATGGCCTGGTAGGTTTCATCGCTGGTATGGTATTTCTCTTCAAGGATAAGAAAAAGAGCATGGACACCGTTCTGTGGATCGGCGGTGTGCTGGTTTTACTGGCAGCCCTGGTATATTACCTAAACAGCACCATACCCAACATGCTGTTCTTTGATGTTGCCAACAATATATTCGGCGATTCTCCAATCACTGCCTTTGCAGGTATTTCGATCATAGTTGGTTTCCTGCTGGTATTGATCGTGCGGTTCGCATTTGGTAAAAATGAAGATATCGCGGCCGCGGTGACCTGGGGTATGCTCGGCAACATTCTTGGCATCGGTTTTGCAGCGATCTCCGATATCTGGGTCAATGGCTATTCACCCGCAGCTGCGGTCGTCGGTGAGTTCCTACCGGCAGCCGGTCCGAACCTAATCTTTGCTGCCATTCTCGTACCTTTACTGGTCGTGGCTTATGCAGCTGTCCAAAAGCAATCCGGTCGTTAATACTGGATAACATTCAAGTCGTCAGTGGATAGGATAACTATCCGCTGACGGCTTAATTCTGAGAAAAGCATGCTAGTTACCTGGCGATACCGCGACCGAAAATCATTGATACAATGGTTCGATCCCCGAGCCTGGATCATATTTTATGGCTGTTTCCTGGCATCCACATTGTTTTTCTGGGATATACGTTTCCTGACACCCCTTTTAACTATCGCCATGATAGTACTTATTACTTCGGGTGTCAGATGGCATGAAATGCGCCGGGCATTTCTATTCATTTTTGGTTTTATTTTTATTTTTACACTTTTTACTTTTTTAACAGGGCGAGGCGGGGAGGAGGTCTACAGTCAAGAGCACCTTATTCGAAGGCTGAGCGCACCGTTCTCGATATTAGGGTGGAAACCAACCCTGGATGTTACCATTGAGCGTGCCTTCTTCGCCATCAGCCAACTTGCACGTGTATTCAGTATTGCAATCATGACTGTTCTAATCCCATATTCCCTCAATCCAGCATTGTATGGGATAACGTTCCGAGGATTGGGATTACCTGACAAAATGGCATACGCCGTAGATCTAACCATGCGGTTTATTCCAACTTTTGGACGAGACTTTCAATTAACAATGGATGCTCAACGTGCCCGGGGTTATGAACTTGATAAGATCACAGGGGGTTTATTCGAACAAGTGCGCAAGTTTGGTCCGATCATTGTTCCAGTAACAATACATGCCATCATTGGCAGTGAAGATATCATAGACGCCATGGATTTACGCGCTTTTGGGATCGGTCCGCGTACATGGTTGCAGCGATTAACATATCAAAGACGTGATCGAGTATTAATCATCTTCGGAAGCCTTCTCCTGGCTGCTTCTTTGATAGTTCTTTTTATGGGTTATGGTGGTTTCTGGATTCCGGAGGCTCTCTTTCGTATCATAGGGTATTAGCCTCTAATCGGGAAATTCTCATTCAACCAAAGTTCGCCAATCAATCGAATAAATTGCTTTATTGAGACGATGTCCATCATTAACAACATGATGCGTCAGATCAGTGAAAACCTTTTTAGCCAATTCTTTTACAGGTGTAAGGGGAACGATATCGTCGTGATTTCCATGGATGATGACCGTTGGTACATCTATTGGATGGGGTAAATTACCTGCGAATTCGGTCAACGTCAGAGCTGGAGCTAACAGGATGAGTTTTTTTACCTGGTTGGGATGCTGACAAGTGAATATAGCTCCCATCAAACCACCGAAACTGGAGCCGATAATCGTCCAATCGGTAATATTACCAAGAATGGGGTAAAGTTGTACCAAACGCTCAGATAGTGAGCCGGTAAAATCAGGGGTTAGAATTGCCGGGAAAATCTCTCTTAACAGGACAGCTTTTGAGCTTTGACCACTGCTTTCCAAGCCATGGATAAATATCAAATGCTTGTGGTCAGACATTAAAGAATCAACCAGGAACCTACCTGCTATGTTTTGAATACACTTCTTCGCGTAAAGAATTCGCCTGGATAACTATACCAATTATGAATAAACCTGTGGCTAGCAGATAACCACCAGGAGTAGAGAGATTGAAAGCATCAACTATATAGATTATCCCGAGAAAGGATGATAAGAAGATAAGCGTCCAGTCATAGAGAGCAATTTGAAGAAAGACTCCCAAGAGCCCGCCGATGAGAAATGGCAACCAAGTAAATTGTCCAATATTTAAATGCACCAAGTCACTCAGCGAAAGCAAAATGTATCCACCGGCTAAAAAACCAATTAAACCAAGTGTTATTTTCTGTATCGTAATCACCAGGAATGCGCCTATTAAACCTGCGCCTAAGGCAATGAGGAGGGTGAGCCAATATGGTCCGGGTACAATTTGTGGTGCAAATTGTAAACCAAGAATAAAACCGACACTACCCACCATGAGCCAATAAAGCTGACGACCCAAGAATAAAAGGGCAATTCCAAAGATTGCTTTTACGATATACATACAATATATCCTTTCGTATAGAAATACCTATTTTACTGATCTCATCAAGTCTTGCAGATTTTCCCGTAACTGGAGTGGAAAAGAAGGGAAAATGCGCCGCATCGTAATCAAAGCTTGCGGATATTGTGGATTATTTAATACTTGCCTTAGAAAATGGATCGTTTCCATAGGTGTCGCATTATACAATGCGAGGATAAGTTCTTCAATGTCAGTCTGAAGAAGAGGAGGTGCAACCTCGATAACAGGTTTGACGGTCTCGAAGATTGGTGGAAAATTTTCAAAGCCGGGTGATGTTATCAATGGCAACAGGGCTTGTATGCCATTTGACCAGAGTTTAATTCGTGCAGGATGCAACCACTCTTTTACCAGAGTAAGAAATAGATCAGGGGTTTCTTTACGCAAGCGTGTGAGGCTGGTAGATAGAAGGGTGGCGCGGACACTTGGATCACGGATCTGCCGGGTCCAGGCAGTCAACCGGGCAAGAAGCCGTTCCTCTTGCGGTTGGATACATCCAAGTAGAAATGCAGCAAGCAGACGCGTCTCAAGGTAGCCAGCATCCCATAACTCATCGGCTAGAGATAAGGCTTTTTCAGGATATTCAGCAGCCAGAGGACTGAGATCGGTTTCAATGTATCGAAGGACGACAGCAGGAGTGCGATATGTTGGCAGATTTGAAGATTGTGCTATGGTTTTATGTGTGCGTAAGGAACAATTGACATAATAATCCAGTATTTCGTGTAATCGACCCAGGAGGGCAGGAGGATGGTCAAATTGATCTACCAACAAGGCTGTTTGTTTCTTAAGACGAGCAAGATCGACGGCTGGCATTCTATTGAAAGGGGATGTCGGAGTCATCCCATTTAGTACCGAGATTATTGATTGAAATAAATGTATTCAATTGGAGTTGTGCAATGAAAAATCCGTTGTCGATTTTATTAAAGCATTACTGCATTCATCAAGGGGTGTTTACCATGTAATATCTTATCATTAGAATAGGAAAAGTTTTTTTTACACATTGTTCATTCAATATGACCGGGCAAAATACACTTTTTCCCTGGCAACTTTACCACATACCAAGCATTTACCGTTCGAGGGGGATTGATCCAGGGGAATGCAACGGGCACTCGCCCTGGTATCTTCTTTGATCTTTATTTCACAAACTGCCCTACCACACCACCATGAGAAAGCCCAACCATTTTGGATAACTTCAACTAGTTCCGAATAGGTGCGGGGATCATGGATGTGAGCATTGCGGAAGCCAGTCGCGCGTTCAAGCAAAGCAGCCTGGATGGTATTGAGCATATTGGATATCGAGAAGCTGATGCCATTTTGGGGTATAAAAGACTTACCGGCTTTTCCAGGGATATCCCGGCGCGCAAGAGCAACTGAGCCTTTCTCGATATCCTTAGGGCCAACCTCGATTCGGAGTGGTACCCCACGCATTTCCCAATCGTTGAATTTATAGCCTGGCGTAACTTCTTCACGAGCATCCACTTTAATCCGAAACTGAGCAAGTTCCAGACAGAGGCGCTCAACAGCAGCCATAACCAAACTCTTCTCGGTGTCATTCTTGTATATAGGAATAACTACCACCTGTATAGGAGCGAGCCTAGGTGGGAGGATCAAACCCTGATCATCACCATGAGTCATGATAATTGCACCTATAAAGCGAGTCGAAAGTCCCCACGATGTTGTCCAGCAATATTGCAACGTATTGTTCTGGTCCAGATACTGTATCTCAAAAGCCCTGGCAAAGTTTTGACCGAGGAAGTGCGAAGTACCGGCCTGGAGGGCGCGAGTATCACCCATCATTGCCTCAATGGATGTTGATTGGACTGCGCCGGCAAATTTCTCGGCATCAGTCTTTATACCTTTGATAACTGGCACAGCAGCTTCATTGATCGCAAAATCCGCATAAACATCAAGCATACGCAGAGTTTCTTCTTGGGCCTCTTTCTCAGTTGCGTGAGCAGTGTGACCTTCCTGCCAGTAAAATTCAAGAGTACGCAAGAAGAGCTTGGTGCGGAGCTCCCACCGAACGACATTCCCCCATTGGTTAATCAAAATAGGCAAGTCCCGGTAGGATTTTATCCATTTTGAATACATATGACCGATAATGGTTTCGGATGTGGGTCGAATGATCAGTGGTTCTTCAAGCACCTGACCACCACCGATGGTCACTACTGCCAGCTCGGGTGAAAAACCCTCGACATGTTCCTTCTCTTTTTCAAGGAAGGATTTTGGTATTAATAAGGGAAAAGCTGCATTGACGTGACCAGTTTCTTTGAACCGGCGGTCAAGTGCCCCCTGAATATTTTCCCAGAGTGCCCATCCATAGGGACGTACGACCATACAGCCACGAACAGGGGCGTAATCAGCCAGTTCGGCTTTTAGAACTATCTGGTTGTACCATTCAGCGAAATTCTCTTGTCGGGTAGGTATTTTTTCGTTGCTCATAGTTTCCTCTAGAATTTATTGCTTCAATCGAATGAGTAATTGCACGGCAGAAGTAACATCCGGGGTGAATTGGAGGAATTGGCGTTGGATCTCAGGTATATATTCACCCAACGAGGTATAAACCTGATCAAAGATCTCATACCATTCATCACCAATCAGGATGAGGGGCTTACAGGGTAATGCCTGGATAATCATATGGTTCCACAATGCAGAAATCTCGAGCAAGGTTCCAGGGCCTCCAGGGAGAACCAATGCGGCATCACAATTTTCGATCAAATCAAAAAGGCGTAAAAGTAAAGATGGGTGACGACGTTCTTCATGTATCCAACTATTAGGTTTTATCGGACGCCAGGACTCAATCTCTTCGCAGGTCACTCCAATAACATTGCCTCCGGTTTCGAAAGCACCTCGCGAAACGGCTTCCATAGTACCGATATAACCACCGGTCAGCACAGTATAGCCCAGCCTTCCAAGCTGGCGTCCCAACTCGAGGGCGTTCAGATATGATTGATCGCCGGGTTTAGATTGCGAACCACCAAAGACAGTTATATTCATAGGTTCCATTGCTTCCATTCAATTATTTCATTGGCAATTCGTAACTACTTAGCATACCATGATGAGTATCCATTATGTATGGCGATGATGCATCTCAGCTGAACATTTACGGCAATTCAGAGATCAATGGTAATTAATTCCTGTCATATCCAATGTAGAAGACCGGAGATCGTTCCAATAATAGTTCTGTTTCGAAAATTAATGATGTTGTGCGAACAAGTTAAGTCAGATGCTGTGGGCAATCCGTTTCGCACCAGTCCTCGGTCTGATAAAATCGTGCTTGTGATGCGTCAATTTAATAGGACCACATTAATCAATGAAAAACGGCTCGCCAGATCTGGGAGCCGCTTTTAATCCATAGAAGCAAACCTATCCAGACCTGGCAATCATTAACATACACGGGGACGGGAATGGGTTTAAAATCATGGGCTGATTATACATTAATATTTAAAATGTGCAACTGATTATTTGGCACGCATCTGGTCATAAGCAGTGATATTGTCAGTGCGATAAATTGGATTGAAAATGGTGCAAATATATCTTTTTTCAGGAAAGTAATTTGAAAATTTAGTGATAAAGCCTTGATGGATAATATTAGTACCTCCAATGATACCCATTTAGTGCGATGGACACAATGCGTCAGATTCCTTATCGCATTGATAAATTCATGAGTAGCAATTCTTAACAGTTTGGCTTCGCGTAGCACCCTGTAAGGGCAGCGTCAGCGCCGGGACGGGCGAGACTACTTATCGATTATCGCACCATTTCTGGTAAAGTGCGTCGTTCGCGAGCGGCACAGCCGCTGCAGCGAGTTGTTAGCCGGACCTTAATCCTTGTCTTCAATTTTGGCAAGATACGGATCGAAAAGTAACCAATCGTTTTCCCATTTGGGGTCAAGGTCTTTGAGAGAAAACCGCCGTTCCCAATTGTCTGTGCCGTGTTGCGAGTGAGTGACACATGCTTTGCCCACGGTGCGTTTCGTGGCAATCCAGTATCTGGGGCTTTGATTCTTGCTTGGCGAACCTAACCAAACGAACACTACGAAATGATTCTTCGGTGCGTTCACCCACTTCTCGTCGGTTTCACGAAGTATGAACGTACTTGCGCGATCTGGGTGACACGCCTTAACTTGTATGAAGCAGAGATTTGTGCCTTCTTTGCTTCCTGCGATGATATCGTCACCAGAGAAATTCTCGGGCAGTAAGGAATTTGCGATGCCCCGCTTTGACAATTCTGCCGCAACATACAACTCTCCCGCATGACCGCCAAGTTTCTTAATCCATTGTGGTGTAGGCATGGTAGTGGCCTCCGCGAATGTGCAGTGTTTTGGCCCGGCTAACTATGTACTCGGTTGACGATCTCAATATAAATGTTTTTAGACGATATTTGCCATTTTTGACTTATAAACAATTGTATCAAATTCTTGCTTGCAATAGGTCAGGTTATATAAACCTGTGACCAAGCGTATTCGGGTTTGTATTCATTTTGGTTACATTTACTCAATGAATTATAAAACTATTTTGTAACTAACGGTGTGGCTCAGCGGCAGCGGCGGGACTGACGAAACTCCTTTGAATTATCGCGCCACTTCTGGCAAAACGCGCGCAATTCGAGAGCGGCGCAGCCGCTGCCTGCCCCAGATCTTTTGGGGTCTACTGGACGCTTTGTTAAGCTTACTCAATGTCTTAAGTCGTCAATAAGATTAACACGATACCTGTCGTAAATGCTGAAAATTTGCTCAACAATTTCTTTTACCTTAATTGCATCCATTTGCATTATAGTAGCATGGATTCGCCCCTCCCCAGGATAAGACGCTTCAACATTTGTGAGGCTTTCCTGCAACTGTGAGAATTCTTTTTGTAAGCCTATAGGCAAATCATCAGGTTCTAAGAGCATAAGAGATGATGTGTATGCGTCTATGAGACGCTCTTGCACACTACCATTTCCAGTTGCCAGAATCGATATTGTATTGTTCAATTTTTCCCAAGTGTAATTTTGTGTAATACTCTTGTAACTTTTCGGAAAATACCTTTGCAAGACAAGTCTTAGCCGCGGTTTATTGACTAAAAAATCTTCGATTTTTGCCCTGTCAAAGATTTGTACTGAAATTTCACCTTTTATTGCATTAATGGTGTTTGCAAGACCACTAGCGGGTAAAGTAGAGTAAAACCCAATAAAACCAGTACATTTATGAAATTCAACACGGTCACGAATATCCGTCTCGTGTTTCTTTGCCACAGATTTACCTGAATGAGCAAAATGCTTACAACTTACTAACCACCGTTTTTCTGCATGGCTGAATATTCCAGATAAAGGCTCAATCAGAATAATATCTTTTCCGCCATCTGCTCCCCGACTTGGATTTTCATCAATAAGATAACCAAGGGTCTCAAAAAAATCCCTTGCGAATAACTCAAAGGTATCTTGTTCACCACTACCCGTATTTGCGAGAGGTATTTCTTTGAAATCGACCAATGACATATTGCTTACCTTGTTATGGAAGGATGCGCACTAAAGGTTTGCGTTACTGGCGAGATTCTATCCCATTATCGCGCATTTCTGCTAAATCGCACCTGCAAGCGAGTGGTGTAGCCGCTGTCCGCTGGAGACCTTGTTAGCCCACCCATAGAAGTAAGACAGGTCTTGAAAAACCACTCTGAATTGCTATGGTCAATACCTTAGCTTCAGCCATTTCGTTACTTGAAATCGACGAATATACGGAGGAGAGCGTACTTCATTCATAATTTCCCAGTAACACTCTTTTGCTAATCTCGATGTTATTCCCTTTGGGTAGGTGAATCGATATTTCGGTGGATTTCTACTTTCCCAAACAATGCTACGTTGAAACTCAGGTTGCAAGTACTCGTATATTCCCCACCGGATGTTGTTAAGAAACTGGGCAATCGTACTTGCATGATAATTAAAAATGTCGGTGTGAAATCTTTCATAGAAGTCAGCCAATGCCAGTAAGGCATCATCTAATTCTATAGGCACACCACTTTCGGACAAGACTTTTTTCAATTCTTCGGCTACTCCGATTGCTCTCAGAGAATTGTGCTTAGAAATATTCCCGCACATTTTCAGAAAAGTTATTCGGCATAGACTTAAAGTTGTCTCCGTATCGATTGATGGCAGCCATGCTTGGACTTCAATTTTCTTATCAAGCCAGCCACTAAACTCGTGGGTTGCGTCACTAAGTGAAGTGACTGAACTGTTAACATCGAAATTCGGAGCCGTAGAAATTTTCTTTAGTGCATCAAGATAGGATGTTTGTTTGATGAAGGCTTTCTTATCAGTACGGGATAAGAAGTCGACCAAAATAATGTTGAAAAATCTTTGGTGAGTAATTGACTTAAACGAGATGATTGATTCTGGATCCCTCCCATGCAAATCAAGCACTTCGAAATTCACCATAGAATCTATGAGTTCCTTAACAGCTTTTAGGAGTATCACTTCTTCTTCGATGTCGCTAAGTGTCATAGTCATTATGCCCGATACTGATACGTCCTTATCTATTTCGTTTGCACGAGCGGCCCAACTAGGTGCTCAACCGTCGTTAGTGCAATGGACACAATGCGTCAGATTCCTTATCGCATTGATATACTCATGAATAGCAATTCTTAACGGGTTAGCTCAGCGCCAACGGCGTTACCGGCGACTAGCCGAGGCAGCGTCATGCTGCCATCGGCTGTTCCGGCGACATGAGTCGCCGGAGACAACTCCTTCTCAATTATCGCCTCATTTCTGGCAAAACGCGCACCACTCATGAGCGGCGAAGACACTGCCTGCCCCAGTTTTTTTTAGGGTCCGCTGGAGACTATGTTGGGCGCACTTGTCTATTGTCTTGAGACTGCCTTGTCAACTTCATACATCAAAATTGCCGTATGGAACACTATTCGTCGTGCATCTTCCCATACAAGCGCCTTACCTTCTTTCTGAGCGCCATGCTCTTGACGCTGGATTAGCGTACTTGTGTTTGCCCAGTAACCAAGGAGAGCTTCAAGGAATGGTTTTTCTGTTTGACCCAATTCCGCTGCACGAAATTTCAGGATTGCTTCAATACGCCTTACATCATGCGACTTATCCGTATCCGCATTTGGAGGTTGAAACTGTCCAATCAGGATATTGGCAAATTCTTGAATAGCTTCTCGACACAAATGACCTATTGTTGTCAATTGCTTTTCTGACTCACTCTTCCAAAGCATATTCTCAGCATCAACCCACTTCTTGTAAGCTTCAGAGTAATTTTGAAGAAACCGATCTGAACTAAGATAATTATGGACAGAACCCTCAATTTTATCTATTGGCTGACCACTCTGCTCTTTCAGATATTCATAGTATACGAATCCCCTTGGGTTAACATCAAAGATCGGACCTCCTCCTGGACTAAAGGACAAATTTATCAAACCAACATTAGCCAACTCTTCAACATCACCCATGTAGATTTCGAGACTACCATTTGGCAATCCTGGATATAATAACATGTCGTTGCTATAGCTATGCGATACCTCGAATTTCTGTCTGTCTTTACGAAGGACATTTCGAGTTGCTTCAACCAGCGTCACAAGCAATTCTTTTTGCTCTGATTCGAGAAGTATGAGTATGCTATTGAACATCGATTGTTATCCCTCCGTACCTAACTCTTACAAACTTCGTGCGCCCAACTATGTGCTCAGCCGTCGGTGCTAAGATGGACGCAATCCGTAATCTACTATAAGAGTTTGCTTTAACTCTCGACATTTGCTAAAGCTCTAAAAAAGTGTAAAATATCGTTGCCCTTTTTGGGATGCTCACCTCATCCCAAGCAGGGCACTTTTTATTTACCTTCCACAATCTTGATCTCTTCTTCCGTTAACCCATACAACTTATACACCAACCTGTCTATATGACCATCCGTTGACTCGGTCCCGCACTTCACCATCTCCTGCTCCTGCGGCGTGCGCGGACTCTGATTGTGCAAGGCCAGCATCCTCTCGACCAGCGACACCATCTTGTCGTGCGCGGCTTTTTCGGCGGGGTCGGATTTTATTCATTCAATGCGTCCCAAATAACTGTTAATACTGCATCCATGTTATTCATCACATCATTGTTCCAGAAACGTAAAACCCGATAGCCTCGTGACTCTAGAAATGTAGTGCGCTCTGCATCATACTCCTCCTGTTCGAGATGTTGGCTGCCATCCACTTCGATAATCAATTTCTTGCGCGGGGCGCAGAAATCTACAATATAGTTACCAATGGCATGTTGACAACGGAAATGAAAGTCAGCCATACGATGGGCACGTAATCGCGCCCAGAGTTTGGCCTCGGCAGGTGACAAGTTGCGGCGCATTTCTTTGGCACGCCCAAAGATTTTGGGTGTTGTGCGTTTGTGGTACATACCCCCTCCTAGCCTCCCCCATTTTCAAAAACCGAAAATGGGGGAGGGACAACTTCATCTTGGGCAGGAATTACTATCTTCATAAATACTCTACATTCTCCTCCCCCATTCGTGCTCTCCGAATGGGGGAGGACGGGAGGGGGTTATTTACTTTCCACTATCTTTATCTCTTCCTCACTCAATCCATACAACTCATACACCAGCCAGTCTATCTCGCTATCCGTCGCCGCGATCTGATGCTGGAGCCAAAGTTTAGTCTTTTCTCGATCTAGACCAATTACAGTAGCGATGCGTCAGCCTCGCATTTTCAGGAATGGTTTGACCACCTTGCCAGTATTGTTCGATATGATCTGCCGCAGCGTCATCAACTGTCTGTATGGTTTGACCACAAATAGCACATACAGGATTGGCATCGAACATTTCTTTCTTGAGGGCCAATGAGAAACATCGCGGTTGTTTCTTAGTTTGCTTAAGAACATCATCTACCAAGAAACGCATCAAGTCAAAACGCTTCTGCACACGACCTACTTCACTTGTACCAAACAAAATGGCGCCAATGAAATCTTCATTTGTGGACATCAGGTCAATAATCCCCTCTCGTAAAGCGTCTAAGGTTCTATATACTTGATTTTTATCCTTATCACAGAATATGCCCATCAGAACGTCATATAAAGAGGCGTTGAATTTTTTTGGTTCCCAAGAGCCGTTTGGGTTTTCCTCAATACCTCGAACAAATCGCTTGAAAGCTGAATCTCCGAATAAAGAACGAACAATATACAAAGCATTTTTGAATGCTCGTTTAAGTTCATAAGCATCCTGCTTGCTAATATATTGATACTTCTCCATATCTTGATTGAAGAACTTTCTCATCGGGCCTTGGTACTTCAAATAAGTCGCATGATAAAAAGAGGCAAAACGCAGAACAAGCTCAACATCACGCATTCTAGTATCCGGTTCTTTGAAACCAACCAGAGCCTTGAATTCAGGAGAGTTAGCCATCGCTTTGAGCAGTTCTATATACGGCCCTCGGTACACACAATTACGCAGTTCCATATCATTTAACGGCACAGCCCCTGTATTCAATCTTTCAAATATCTCAAATTTCAAGTCGGGGTCAGAGTCTTTCTTTATCGTTACTGCGCGAATTTCATAGTAACGAATTTTGTCTTGAAGCAACTCATCCAATTCTTGGAAAGTCTTTCTGTTTAATTCGGGAAAAACTTGCAAACCTGATAAGGAAAATGTTTTTCCACTGGGAAACTTACCGTCAATAAAAGAGAAAAATGATGTTAATCGCTGCTGTCCATCAATAACCGAAATATTACCGCTAGGTCCCTCCGCGAGATAAATGATTGGTAATGGTACTGATAAGAGCACCGATTCAATTAACCGACTAGCCTTAATACTATCCCAAACAAACTGACGTTGAAACTCTGATTGTAAAATCAGTTTTCCCTTCTTCCACTTTCCATAAAGAGATTCGATTTCTGGGTCAGCAGAGCCTGTATAGATTGTTCGCTTATCAGGTTCAAGCGAAAGTGGAGAAGCCTCTAGATCAATACCTTCTATCTCAACTTGTTGATTGTCCTGAGGTAACAAAGCAGTTGTCATAGTTTTGTCTCCTTGGAAAACCTCATGAAGATGTGAAAATTAGTTTTCCTCTACGATCCTGACCTCATCCTCCATCAACCCATACAGACTGTACACCAGCCTATCAATCAGCCCATCCGTGGACTCGATCTCGCGCTTCACTATCTCCCTCTCCTGAGGCGTATGCGCCGACTGTTTATGCAGCGCCAGCATCCGCTCGACCAGCGACACCATCTTATCGTGCATGGCTTTTTCTGCAGGGTTGGAGAAGTTGATGGTTCGAACAGGAAGTGTTTCAACATATTGCTTTGTGCAAGTAATCCAACCGCCTCTAAAAACATTACTTATTGAACGCAATCTCCAAAACAAAAGTGTCGAATTCAACAAGCCTAATACATAACTAGGAGAAAGTGCGCTTTCTTCGCTAACAGTAATACTAAATCCGCCACTTGCCATAAGGCAATAACTAGATGAATTCTCTGGCAGACGGCAATACAGCCCTCGATTCGCTAATAGAGGCACTAATATTTGTGCGGTTTCGTGAACATCTAAATTTCGGGGTGCGCTAAATCCATACCACTGTTTGAATTGCTTGCGTTCTATTAATTCCTTTTTCCTGCTCAATAAATAATCATATGCCTTTGGATACTGACTTTTGAATTTATCTTCTGTGAATAATTCATATCCGTCAGGCTTTACTTTATACGGAAAAATAATAACTTCATTTTGGGCAGGTCGGAATTCATACCTTCCGAAATCGGTTGCATAAGTTGGCTTGCGCAAGATTCCATTCTCAATAACTACTATGTCACCTTGACGAGTGAATAAATTGTTTCCTTCTTTGCGTAGAATAAAGACATCATCAGAGCCAGAACTTGAACCTCGTCCAATTCTGGTAGGTAGGTCGCTTAATGATTTGGAAATGGAAGTAATCTTTTCAATTAGCTTTTGAGAGGCGTCATCGGAAAACACCCATGGTTGAGCAGTGAGTAAATTCTGAATATCTCTAAAACTGGCATCATTCAAATCATTTGGAGAATTTACTCTTGCGTAGCCAAAAGATGGTTGAAAAGTCCCTGCTAGGAATAGAAGACAAGTATATGTTGTGGCTTGTTCAAAGATTTGTAAGTAACCAAAATCAACTATTTGCGAAAGTGCTCCTCTATCCAGAATTACTTGCCTTATGCTTTCTCCGTAATCAGTTGCAAAGAACTTGCTTGGCAAAATAAAGCCCATACTACCGCTTTTATTCAGCAAGCTTAGAGCCTTTTCTACAAAGACCACATAAATATCGTAGTTACCTTTGCTGGCGGCTTGGTAGCGTTTTTTATAATACTTCACTTCGGTTGGCGCATATTCTTGCATTGCCTGAATCCGAATATACGGCGGATTCCCAATCACCGCATCAAAGCCGCCTTGATTGAACACGTGTGAAAACTCGGCCTTCCAGTCAAAGGCGTTGACGCGGTAGCGCTCGCCTTCTTCAGGAAACATGCGGCCTTCGTAATAGTCGGGTCCGATCAACGAGTTACCGCACTTGATATTTGCACCCAGGTCGGGCAGGGCGCGCTCGAAGCCCAATCTCAACTGCCCGCTCTCGCCTTCCAGCACTTTCAAGAGCAAGCTTAATTTCGTAACTTCCACTGCTTGTGCGTCAATATCAACCCCGTGAATGTTATCCAACAGGATACGTTTTTTCTCAGGTGTGGTTAATCGCCAATCCCCACCAACCGCCTGGTAAACAACAGGATTGCCACCCTTTGCCCACTTTTCGGGATCGTTTTCTGAATACCATTTCACATGCCAATCCAACAGATATTGATAAGCACCAAGCAAGAAGGAGCCTGATCCACAGGCAGGATCGAGCACCTTGATGCTTGCAGTTTGCTGCGGCTTTTTTCCTTCCAGCAGCTTCCCAACCGTATTTTCAACGATGTAATTCACAATGTAAGTAGGCGTGTAATACACCCCGCCCGCTTTGCGTACTTCTGGCTTTTCTTCCACTTTGGCTTGATGACCCGCCGTCAGCCGGATAACCTTTCCCAGAAAACGCTCGTATACCTGCCCGAGAATATCGGCAGAAAGATAGGTGAATACATACGGGCTCTCTGGATAATACAGATTCCGTAATATATCCTTCAGTACTTTGTCGTCAATCTGCAGACCTGGTGTCAGGTTGTCCGGGCTGCTTGACTGATTTTTTTCTTCCGAGAAATGGAACAAACCTGAGTTATAACGTGTATCCGCTCGACGGAATAACGTGACCAACTCCCTGTAAATTTGTGTACCACTCCCGATGTGTTGTAATTGTCCTTCTGGTGCAATGCCCCGATCTTCCCCAATGCGTAGAAAAATAATCCGGTCAATGATCATTTGAACAGCAAAATTTACTTCCCGTTCTGTCTGAATTTGCTCGTTGCGCAGAACAATAATACGAGCCAACATGTCACGCCAACGTTCGATCTCTTCCAGAAATGCATCATCTACTTGTTCAGTACCCTTCTTGCCTTTTGTGCCCTCGACAAATTTTTCGAATGCTCCCTTCATGACCGCCGAATGTGAAAAAACTTCTGCGATCTCATCCCATTTTCCAACATACTCCGAATAGTGATACAGCTTGATACGCCCGTAAGACGGTTTGTCTGTCTTGCTGGGTTTGGTTTGGCACTCGTAAACCGCCAATTGTTCGAAATCGGTCAGGATACTAATCGGCAATTTGGCAGACCAACCATAACGGCGCAGCTGGAAAGCAGTTTCGGGATTTGTACCGATGTTAACGGATGGTTTTTTTGCTTCTACTAAGAAAATCGTTTTGTCCCCCACACGAAAAGCATAATCCGCTGCCTTTGCTTGTCCTTCCACTTCCACCGATACTTCATGCAATACTTCTTTGAACCGCTCGGAATAGCTTTTTTTATTGAATATATCCCAGCCAAGTGCTTCAAAAAACGGATCAAGGAACTCACGCCGCAATTCCGTTTCGTTTTTGTGGGTTTGATATTCCTTACGATTTTGCTCAAACTTTGATACTAATTCATGTATGGCATCAGGTACATTCATGGGCACGTCCCCTCTTCGAGAAAAGAGATTATTATTATTCTACTATCATAATAGATATAATTACCAGCGATGAAAGAAACCGAACTAATAAGCTCACTACTTCCATCTCACCCTCTGCAGCACTTAATTCCAAACGCAATCTATCCAGCGATAGTGCTGGCAGCGCTGGATGTGGGAGGGATGGTAATAGTCCAAGCTACATTCACATTTATTGGCTTACCAGGGGGATCACCCTGGGGTGCCATTCTTCTTACTAGACGCGATTGGATCATCGGTCCGGGAGGAGATTTCATGTCTGCATGGTGGGTATTTATACCAGCGGCTGTGACAGTAATCCTTTTCGGGATGGGTTGGAACCTAATTGGCGATGGCTTGAATGATTGGTTGAACCCTCGGATGAACTGAGCTGAAGGCATACTTTTAAAAACAAGATACGCTGAACGGTTTTCAGCGTATCTTTGCTTTATAATGAAAGTGGAAATTAATTAATGAACTGAGATATCTGAGATGCATCTAATTCTTACTCATGAGCAAGCTGATTTCGATGCCATAGCGTCGTTGTGTGGTGCTTTTTTATTGGATGAAAGAACACTGCCAGTCCTGCCGCGCCGGATAAATCGCAATGTACGTGCTTTTCTAACACTTTATGGGGCAGAATTCACTTTGAATGACCCACGCGATCTACCTACTGAGACTATTGATTCGGCTATGCTGGTAGATACACAATCCCTTGTGACAATTAAAGGTATGGGGAAAAATATCCAAGTACGAGTTATCGATCACCATCCCAGACGGATGGGTTTACCTGGTGATTGGCAAATTCTCATCGATGAAACTGGGGCAACGACTACACTTATTGTCGAGTATTTGCAGGAAAGAAATGGTCATCTTTCACCCATCCAGGCCACCTTACTATTATTGGGTATTTATGAAGACACCGGGTCACTTGCATATGGCAGTACCACTGCGCGGGATGTTCATGCCGCAGCTTATTTACTCGAGCATGGTGCCAGCCTTAAAATTGCTGCTGAATTCCTCAACCCACCGCTCTCAGCCGAACAAAGAGAGGTTTTTGAGCGTTTGCTATCGAGTGCTGAGACGCATCTAACTCATGGTCAGCGTGTAATTGTAGCCTGTGGTGATGCAGATGAAGTGAGTGAGGAGATTTCGACATTAGCCCATAAATTGAGGGATATCCTCGACCCAGATGCACTATTCGTGCTGGTCAAGACAAAAGAGGGAATTCGGATAGTTGGGCGTTCGACAAACGATCAGATCGATGTCGCGGCAGTGTTAACGCAATTTAATGGTGGAGGGCACAATCGAGCAGCCGCAGCATTAGTTCACCTGGAGAGTGGAAAAAGTCAATCGGAAGCCTTAGAGAAGACACGACACAAGTTGTTAGATATTCTACCCCGCTTTATCAAAGCACCGGTAACTGTAGCGAAAATCATGTCCCATAATCCGCATATGCTCACGCCAGAAACACCAGTTCAAGAAGCTGCGCATTTGATGCAGCGCTATGGTTATGAAGGGTATCCAGTGGTGCAGAATGGGAAAGTGATTGGTTTGCTTACACGACGTGCCGTCGACAGAGCGATTTCCCACAGACTCAACCTGACAGCAGGCAGCTTAATGGACGCAGGCGAAATCGCCATACGACCTGATGATTCGTTGCAGCAACTGCAATCTTGCATGACAAGCAGTGGTTGGGGTCAAGTGCCAGTAGTAGATGCACAAACTGGTGAAATTGTCGGTATAGTTACTCGTACCGATCTTCTAAAATCGCTTTCACCAAGATCAACTAGTCCAGGTGATGAGAATCTAGCCCAACGCCTCGAGAAAGCACTCCCAAAGGAATATTTAAAACTCGTTCAGGTTGTCGCCGAAGAAGCAACAAACCAAAAAATCGCTATCTATATTGTAGGGGGATTTGTACGTGATTTACTGCTAGAACGACCCAGCCTTGACTTAGATATAGTCGTTGAAGGAGATGCCATATCCCTCGCGCGATCACTATCAAAAATGTTTGGAGGACGTTTTACAGGTCATGCACGTTTTCGAACTGCCAAGTGGTTTCTTGAAGGATCCCAGTTTAGCAGAAAAAAAGGTATACCGTTAAATTTAGATCTTATCAGTGCTCGAACAGAATTCTACGAGCATCCAACAGCTTTGCCTATCATCGAACGCAGCAGCATTAAATTGGACCTGCATCGCCGTGATTTCACCATCAATACTCTAGCTATTCGCCTTGACGGAAGGCATTATGGGGAATTGTATGATTACTGGGGTGGATTTGCAGATTTAACACGTGGAGTGGTGCGAGTTTTGCACTCACTTTCTTTTGTTGACGATCCCACCCGATTGCTACGTGCAGTACGATTTGAACAACGCTTTGGTTTCAAGATTGAAAACCGAACCCTGGAATTAATGAGCGAGGCCAGAACTTTACTGGAGAAATTATCTGGTGAACGAATACGACACGAGTTGGATTTAATCATAGATGAAGAGCGGGCGACACAGATGCTCATGCGCCTTGCTATTTTAAATCTGCTTAGTGCCATTCACCCTGACTTATCATGGGATGGAAGTGTGAGTATTGAACTGGATGATGCTAGAAATAAACAAGTTTTAAGAGAGTTCGAACCTCTTCCTGAAATAAGCGGTATCTCGCGGCGGCGAACATTAGGCTACCTAATATGGTTCATGGCATTACCCAATGGTAAGGTGACCAGCATAATAAAACGTTTGCGCTTCCCTTCCGCCCTTGTGAAAGTATTATCTGCGGCAAGCAAATTATGGAATGATTTACCTAAATATGCTAATGCTTCACCAAGCGTGTGGTCTGACCGTTTAGAGGAAGTACCTGCGATTGCAATTTATGCCAACATGCTCATGGTTAGCGAGAAAAAAACTGAACAATCACTACAAGAGTACTTAGTAAAATGGCGACACATAAAACCTGTAATCGATGGAAATGACCTAATTCAACGGGGTTTAACCCCAGGACCACTGTATCAAGACATTCTGCGCCGTTTACGGACAGCCTGGTTGGATGGAGAGATCAAGACACCCGAGGAAGAAACGAGTCTTCTGGAACAGTTAACAAAAGAACACGATCAAGATATTGATTAATTATGGAGGGAATTATCATGCCATCAGTTTTCCGGAACTCTCTCGATAAGCAAAAGTCAAGAGTAGATTCCAGTGGGGAAAATCCTTTTCGCCTGCGGGAGGATTTTCTAACATCCGCTGAGATAGTCTTTTACCATTTTCTTCAAACTATCATTGTGGATCGTTTTATCATATGCCCCAAGGTAGCATTATCACAAGTGATCTCAGTTACTCGTCCAAATGAAAATGTTCACTTCTTTAAGAAAATTTCCCAGAGGAATATAGATTTCTTGCTTTGCACCAGTAAAACCATAAAGCCAATAATGGGAATTGAGCTCGCAGAACCAAAGAACAAAGAGGGACAGAGCAAAATTAGCGACTCTCTACAAAATATATTCAATACAGCCGGACTACCACTGGTACGTATCCCAATCTCTGATACTTATGAAACCGCACAGATATTGCCAATCTTTCGAGCAGCGCTATTGAAAATCAAGGAAGGGAGGCGACCATTAAAAGGAAATCCGTTAACAGATTATTCCCCAATCTGTCCAAAATGTGGGATAACAATGGTTCTACGTATAATCCGTCATGGGATCTATGCTGGAAGACAGTACTATGGTTGTATGAATTTTCCAGAATGCAAGGAAAGGATGCCTGTAAAATGATCCGAAGCAAATTAACATCACGATCCAGGCAATCATTTATAATGTCTGACCAATTCGGAGGCGTAACGCCTACCTATATTCGAGATATTCGTGCCCAACCAGTCTGATAAACCTGTCTTGCCTATAGGTTTCTTGTGCGAAACCAACAAACCAGCCATTAGACCAGCCATTTCATCTTTTGTAAGAACAACGTCATTCATGAAAAAACCAACAAGCCGAGATGCCCAAAGCGCAATATCTGGTTTTACATGGATCAACCTGAGTGGGAGTTGGAGTTTGTCCGCAATCACATAAACCAACTCATTGAAAGTGAAAATGTCTGGTCCAACTACGTCCTCGATACAGCTCTCCCGTTGATGAGCTGCTACAACTGCCAAGCTGGCGAAATCTTCGACATACACCGGCTGAAGCTGGTAATTACCATCTCCCATAACAAAAAAAAGGGGGAAATTTCGAAGTAAAAATGCAATATTGTTGATCAAGACATCTTCGTTCCCAAATAGAACAGTCGGACGAAGGATGGCATAGCTCAGTCTGGATTTCACGATCATGTCTTCAATCAATGCCTTACCCCGAAAATAGGGCAGGGGCGAGTCGATGGATGGATTAGTAATGCTCGTATGAACGATACGGCTCACACCTGCATTTTCAGCGGCATGGATCAAAGTTTTTGTGTTTTCGACTGCCAAGTCGAAAGTGGATTCACCATGATTAAAGCGCACCCAATAAGTATTAAAAAGGATTGATACTCCTTCAAGTGCAGAAGTTAACGTTTTGGAATCATTAAAATTATATGGGAACGCCTGTACCTGACCGTTGAATGGATCGGGACGATCGGGATGACCTGTAAATGTGATAACCTGGTAATCACAGGCAAGCAATCTTTGTGTAATGTACTTGCCAGTATAACTGAAGGCACCAGTTACGGCTATTTTTTTCACCATAGAAAAATTATTCCTCATTGACAATTACACTACTAACAATAGTAGTAGCGTTGCTGGCGGCTTTGCTGGTGCGTGGGTTTGCCACGATTATTTTGTAACAACCAATTCTATGGGATAAAGTATCCATCGAATACCACACCATATCCCTTTGAAGCAGAGTTTCGTTGACCAATAACGACGATCTTTATTGTATGCTCGCGATTTGACAACCCGCTGATGGTGAAATTATATTGCCAGATCTGTTTACGATTGTAATGATCAGTTGTTCCCTGATACACTCCATCCACGAATAGTTCTGCCTTCCCGTAATCTGGACCAAGGGCTGTCAGCCAAGTGAATGAAGTTCCCTTGATGGAAAATGTCAGAAAGGCATTTTTACTTGTGGAAAGGCGATAATATCCACCAAGTGAATTTTCATTCCTCTTGCCAGCCCAAACGCTATATTGGATATCTGGATTATTGTCATCAATAACAGTTGATCTATCAATGAAGCCATCTATACAGATATCATATCCACCAGAGTCATTTCTTTTCTGGTGAAGAACTTTAACGGTGATAGTATGTTTTCTGAAGGATAAACCGCCATAAGTCTCCTGGTACTGATACTGAGGTGTCCCCCGATAAAGGTTCAGCGTTTCGACAGTTTCATTATCAATAATGACTTGTGCTTTTCCCTGGTAAGGACCTCTGAATGTAATCAATGTAATCGAATTCGATTTCTCCTGGGACGTATATGTTGCAGTTTCTCCTTTTTGGGATGAGCAGCGATAACCTCCACCAAGGGCGCTATCATTGTAACGTCCCTCCCAGCCCTGATAAGTTATCCTATAGTGAGAATCACTAAGTATATAGGGTATCTCTGTTGGACTGGAAGTAAATGTCGGTCTGGGTGTCCTGGTTGGTGTGCGGCTTGGAGTAGGAGTGTGAGACGGAGTGAAGGTACGAGTTGGGGTAACCGATGGTGTAAATGTGACGGTGGGAGAAAAGGTTGGAAAGGGTGTAAAAGATGGAGTTATCGAAGGAGCAAAGGAAGTTATAGCGGAAGGAAGAGGAGAGGGGGATTCTATGATAACGATTGTTGGGGAAGGAATAATATTCATACTACCAGGGTACCACTGTACTATAACCATCCAGGCAGCGAGACAAAACAGAACAGCCAGACCAAGTCCAAGGCATCCAAGCAAGTATGTCTTTGGAGGCCAAGGACCTTTCAAACTTTTTCCAGAGTCTGGCTCACTACCGTTCATAATAACAACTGAGGCGATATCCTCATGTTCAAGACGGTTGAAACCATCCAAAAGTTCCTGTTACACGAAATTGCCCCGGTTTTTATTTACAAACATGTCATCAATCAACGGTGGTTAACATCTCCGCTGCTGAGGCAGCAATCAATGCGGCTCC
>Ga0315285_10000182_pt1 | contig 61951 bp, 63 predicted proteins | sample YL17G09_36_MG_FD_203698 | JGI IMG/M metagenome (GOLD analysis project Ga0315285, IMG submission 203698) | Sediment microbial communities from Yellowstone Lake, YNP, Wyoming, USA - YL17G09_36 | ecosystem: Environmental > Aquatic > Freshwater > Lake > Sediment | place: USA: Wyoming | collected... | reverse complement strand
CCAGCCGCCCCGCAGGGGGCTCCAGCAGATCACGCCCAGCCCCTCGTTCCGGCAGACCGGCAGCAGTTCCCACTCGGTCGAGCGGTCGAGCAGATTGTACAGGGGCTGCAGGCAGGAGAACGGCTCCCAGCCCCGATGGCGGCTTACGTCAATCGCCTTCTGCAGTTGCCAGCCGCTAAAGTTGCTGGCGCCGACGTAGCGCACCTTGCCGCTCTGCACCAGCCCGTCCAGCGTGTTCAGCGTCTCCTCCAGCGGCGTCGCGCTGTCCCAGGAGTGCACCTGGTACAGGTCCACGTAATCGGTGCCCAGGCGGCGCAGGCTGGCCTCGACCGCAGACAGGATGTGCTTGCGGCTCAGGCCCACGTCGTTGGGGCCTTGTCCCATCGGAAAGCGTACCTTGGTGGCGATGACCAGGTCGTCCCGCCGCTTTCCCTTCAGCCAGCGGCCGAGGATCTCTTCCGACGCGCCCAACGAATACACGTCGGCCGTGTCAATGAAATTGCCGCCGGCCTCCACGAAGCGGTCCAGGATGTGGTAACTGGTCTCTGCGCTGGCCTCGCGGCCAAAGGTCATGGCGCCCAGGCAGAACTCGCTCACTTTCAGCCCGCTCTGGCCGAGAAAACGGTAATTCATGGTCACACTCCTTTCGCCTTGAGCAGGCGAGATTCCTCGCTTTCGCTCAGAATGACGAGCCGATCAACCTGGAAAGATGGGATCGAGACCCTCGCTTTGCCTGGCGACCTCGGCCGCCTCTTCCTCCGATAAAGGCGTGAACTGGTCCGCCACGTCGCACGCCCACCACAGGAGTTCGGCGTGGCCCGGGCTCACTGCCGCCGTGGTGGGTTTGGAGAGCGCAAAGCGCAGCGCAAACCGGGCTTCTTCGAAGGTGTCCACCGGCGAATACCAGGTCTTGGCCCAACGGTGCTCCTCGCCCTCTTTCCACTTGCGCTTGGCCAGCGCCTTGAGCACAAGAATCCCTATGCCCTTCTTCTGCGCTGCCTCCAGCACGCGCGGGCCAAAGTGTCCCTGATGCCAGCACACCCAGTTGATGGGGAACAGAATGGAATCGAACTCGAAGCGATCGAACAGCGCCAGCGCCGCCTCTTCGGAGTGGGCGGAGAAGCCCAGGTGGCGCACCAGCCCCTGCTCGCGGGCTTTCACGAACGTCTCCAGCGCTCCGCCCGGGCCGGTGATCTGCTCGACTTCTTCCATCGTCGTGACGGCGTGGAGTTGGTACAGGTCGAAGTGGTCCGTGCGTAGCCGCCTGAGAGACTCGTGCAGTGCTGCCGACGCTTCCTCGGCGGACCGCTTCTCCGTCTTGCACGCCAGGAACACGGACTTGCGATACGGTTCGAGCGCCGGCCCCAGGCGCTCCTCCGCATTGCCATACGTCGGCGCGACGTCGAAATAGTTGATGCCCCGTTCCTCCACCGCCTGGGCGACCAGGCGGCTCGCCATAGTTGGTTCTTCGTCCATGACTGCGATGCCACCAAACCCGACGACCGAGAGCATTGCGCCGGTCTTGCCCAACGTTCGCTTTTCCATCTTGCGCCTCCTTCGAGATGGGTTCGTAGTGGCGACTTCAGTCGCTCCTTCTGCTTCAACAACGACTCAAGTCGTTACTACGAGCCATCGAGATAGGTTCGTAGTGACGACTTCAGTCGCTTTCCCCTGCCTCAACAACGACTAAGTATACAAGTCGTTACTACGGGTAGTTGAGAAGAATTCGACGGCCTCTTTCAGCCGCTGCGGGATTGGGATGCCGGCCGGGCATTCCTCCACACACGCTTCGCACTCGAGGCACTCCTCCGGTGAGACGTCGAGCGCACGGTAGATCTCCAGCCCGATGGTGCGGGTCTCTCCCCCCCCTGCCCCCCCGCATGCGGGGGGGCAGGGGGGGGCGGTAGGCGTACGCGGCGTGAAAGACCTGCGGAATCTGGATGCCCTGCGGGCAGGCAGACAGGCAGTAGCCACAGCGCAGGCAGTCCTGCTTGTACTTGTACGTGCCCCTCAGCCGCCCGACGGCCCCGAACAGTTCCTCGCGCTCGGCCTCGGCCAACGGCGGCAGGTCGCCGACCGGCACATTCTCCTCCACCTCGCGCACGGAACGCATGCCGGGGACAACGACGTCCACCGCCGGGTGGGACAGCACGTAGCGCAGGCTGCCGCGCACGATGGGGTCGCACCACTGGCCGCCGGAGGTGCGGTGCTGCTCGTCCCGCGCTTCGTCGGTAAGCGGGAGGAGCAACGCGCCGCCACCGAGCGCTTTCATGATGAGCGTGCCCAGCCCGTGCGCGTGGGCCAGGTCGAGGATGCCGTTGGCGGCCACCCCCTCCTCGTCCAGCGGGTTGTAGAGCAGCAGGATCGTCTCGAACTCGCCGGAGCGGATGGCCTCGCGCATCACGTACAGCGAGCGGTGGATGGTGATGCCGGCGTGATCCACCAGCCCCTCAGCCCGCGCGCGCCTGGCCGCGGCGAGTGCGCCATCCGGCCGCGTGACCTGCTCCCACAGGTGCTGGTCCATCACGTTGTGCAGTTGCCACAGGTCGAGCCGCCCGGCCTGCAACTCGCGCAGGCTGGTCTCCAGGTCGCGCAGCGCACCGTCGGCGTCACGCGCGGCGGTCTTGGTCGCAACGATACACTCGCCCCGCCGCTCCTTCAGCACCAGCCCGATCTTGTGCTCGCTGTCGCCATAGTCGCGGGCGGTGTCAATGAAGTTGACGCCCAGGTCGAGCGCGCGGTGGAGCGCGGCGCACGCCTGCGCTTCGCTCACGTCCGGCAGTTTGATGCCGCCGAAGCCGACGACGGAGACGTCCAGTCCGGTCTTGCCCAGCGTTCGATAGCGCACTTGTTCTTACCCCTTCAGTATGCCAGTTTTTTGTTCACCACGTTGCGCAAGCGTTCGCCGGCCCGGTAGCGCTGCAGGTTGTCGAGAAAGATCGCCAGTGCGCGCTCGGTGTAGTGGGGCGTAAGTCCGGCGTAGTGGGACGTGATGATGGCGTTGTCCATCTCCCACAGTGGCGAATCCTCCGGCAGTGGCTCGGTTTCGAAGACGTCCAGTCCCGCCCCCGCGATCCAGCGCTCACGCAGTGCCTGGATCAGCGCATCCTCCTGGAGGAGGCCACCCCGACCGACGTTGATGAGGTAGGCCGTCGGTTTCATCGCGCGCAGCTCCCGTTCCCCGATCAGCCCCTGCGTTTCACGGGTCAAGGGCACCACCAGCACGACAAAATCTGCCTTTGGCAACAGGTCGAGCAGCCAGTCGGGGCTGAACATCGCTTCTACGCCTGGTGCGCTAACCCCTGGGTCACGCCGGACGCCCAGGACGCACAGCCCCAGCGCTGTGGCCATCGCGGCCGTGCGCGCGCCGATCGCGCCGATGCCGACCAGCACCATCGTTTTGCCCGCCAACTCGAAGAGCCCCGTTTGCTGGTCCTGCGGTGTCCAGGCGTGGCGCTCTTGCGCACGGACGGCCTGGTGCAGCCTGCGGGTGAAGGCGAACAGGAAGGCCAGGATGTGTTCGCTGACGGGGATGGCGTGTATGCCGGAGGTGTTGGTCAGGACAAAGTCCATCTCAACCGCCTCGGGATGATGGAGCAGCCAGTCGGCGCCCGCGCCCCATTGCTGGAGCCAGCGCAGGTTGCACGCCTGGGGGAGCAGGTCGTGCGGGAAGCCGCCGGCCGCGATCTCGATCTCGTCGAGCGCGCGCTCGACCTGGGCGCGCTCGCGCGTGACGAGCAGCCGCATGTCGGGCGCTGTGACCTGCACGAGGGCCAGTTGCTCCTCGGACAGCGTACCGGGTTCGAAGTCGAGCAATATGGTCTTCATCATACTTATTCTAACTGTCTTTCGCATATTGCGCAATTGTGCCGGCGGGTAACAGCGCTGATTTGATTGTCTGGGAAGAAAGTGATAGAATGTGAGCAGTCTGGGATAGGGTTGCCAGTTGCTCAAAGGAGGGTAACATAGTAACTTCTCTGCTGCAGACCAAGCTCTGCGTCCCCCCCATGCGGTCGGAGATCGTTGCGCGTCCGCGCCTGATCGAGCAGTTGAACGCAGGGCCGAACCGCAGGCTGACGCTCGTCTCCGCGCCGGCCGGGTTTGGCAAGACCACGCTCGTCGCGGAGTGGCTGAGCGGCGTAGACTCTTGCCATGCCTGGCTCTCCCTGGACGAGGACGACAACGACCCGCTCCGTTTCTTCGCCTATCTCGTGGCGGCCCTGCAGCAGGTAGACCCCCACATCGGCCAGGCTGCGCTGGCGATGATGCAATCTCCCCAGCCCCTTCTGCCGCAGGCGCTCCTCACGGCCCTGATCAACGACGTCGCCGCCGTGCCTGCTCCCTTCATCCTCGTCCTCGACGACTACCAGGTGATCCACACGCTGCCCATTCACCAGCAACTCGCTTTCCTGCTGGAGCACCAGCCTCCGCAGATGCACCTGGTCATCGCCACGCGGGAGGATCCGCCGCTGCCGCTCTCCCGCCTGCGGGCGCGTGGGCAGATGGTGGACGTCCGGCAGGCCGATCTAAGATTCACGGAGGAGGAGACGGCCAGTTTTCTGCGGCACGTGATGCGGCTCGCGTTGTCGCCCGACGACGTCGCGGCACTCCAGCAGCGCACCGAGGGCTGGATCGCCGGGCTGCAGCTCGTCGCGCTTTCGCTGCGGGGCCACGACGACGCCCGGCAGTTGGTGCAGTCCTTCACCGGCAGCCACCGCTACGTGCTGGACTACCTGATCGAGGAGGTCTTTCAACGACAGCCCGCCGGTGTACAGGATTTTCTACTCAGGACCTCTATCCTTGACCGCTTCACCGCCCCGCTGTGCGACGTCGTAGTCGGAATCAGCGAATCAGTGAGTCAGCGAACCGACGAACCACTGACTCGATCACTCGCTAACTCGCAGGCTGTTCTGGAATACCTCGAGCGCGCCAATCTCTTCATCGTCCCGCTCGACCAAGCGCGGCAGTGGTATCGCTATCATCACCTGTTTGCCGATCTGCTGCGCCACCGGCTCGAGATTGAGGTAGGGGACACCGCGCCTCTGCACCAACGGGCCAGCAGATGGTATGCCGAACATGGCTTCCCCGCCGACGCGATCCGCCATGCGCTGGCGGCCGCCGATTGGAACAGCGCGGCCTCGCTCATCCTGGGCGTCAACGCAGGTATGCTGAAGCACGGCCAGGTGGCTACCCTGGTCGGTTGGTTCCGGGCGCTTCCGGAGGACTGGGTGCGCGCCCGCCCGCGGCTGTGCTACGAATACGGTTGGCCGTTGCTCCTGGCGGAGCAAGTAGACGCCGCCGAAGCCTACCTGGCGCTGGCAGAGCAGGGTGCCCAGGGGGAGCCAGCCCTGCTCGGGCAGATTGCCTCCGCGCAGGCCTACGCTGCCCGGATGCGGGGCGATGGCCGCCGCGCGGTGGAGTTCTCACAGCGGGCGCTGTCGCTGCTGCCCCCGGACGATTGGACGTCGCGCAGCGTCGTGGGGATGAACCTCGGCATGGCCTACTGGTACGCCGGTCACCTCGACGAGGCATGGCAGGTGCTCGTGGAGGCCCGGGACGCCGCCCGGCGCTCGGGGAACGACTACGCTGAGGCGGCGACCGGGGTCTTCCTGTGCCGGACACACGCGGCGCGGGGGAAACTACGCCAGGCCGCAACTGCCTACCGGGAGGTGATTGAGCGAGGCGGGCAACTGCCCATCGTCGCGCTGGCCCACACCGACCTGGCCATGCTGCTGTACGAGTGGAACGACCTGGAAGCCGCCGCCGGGCACGCACAGCAGGCGCTTGAACTGAGCCAGCGCACCGGCAACGTGGAACTGCAGGTCGCTGGTTGTCGAACGTTGGCAATGGCCAGGCAGGCCCAGGGCGATAGGGACGCGGCACACGAGGCGATTCAGGCCAGTTCCCGGTTGGCGCAGCATCCCGGCATCTCCCAGTCCGCACGGCTGCTCGCGCTGGCCTATCAGACCTTGGTCAGCCTGGCGGGGGGGACCTGGACACAGCATCGCAGTGGATCGGGCAGTTTCCCAGGCTGGAGGCGGTCGAGTCGCTGTTCAACTACCTGTTCCTGAGCCTGGCCCAGGCGCGCCTGTTCCTGGCGCAGGGCCGGCAAGCGGAGGCCGCCGAACTATTGAAGGTGCGGTACGAAACGGTTTCCCGCGCCGGGTGGCAATCCGCTATCGGCGAGACACGCGCGCTGCAGGCCCTGGCGGCGCCCACGCCTGACGAGGCACTCGTGTTCCTCGCCGAAGCGCTCACGTTGGCCGAGCCGGAGGGCTACGTCCGCACCTTCGTGGACCTGGGCGAGCCGATGGCGGCATTGCTGCAGGAGGCAACAGCGCGGGGCATGGCGACGGAGTATGTGAGGAAGCTGCTTGCCGCATCTGCTCCTCTGCACCCCAGCCCCTCTGCCCTCATCGAGACGTTGAGCGAGCGCGAACTCGACGTCCTGCGCCTGCTCGCGGAGGGCCAGACCAACCAGGAGATCGCGCAGGCGCTGTGCGTCTCCGTCAACACGGTCAAGACCCACCTCAAGAACGTCTACGGCAAACTTGGTGTGAATACCCGCCGCGAAGCCGCTGCCAAGGCCAGGAAACTTGGCCTGTTGTAGGAGATGTGTTATGATTCTCATCATCCGCCAACCGGCAACTCATGAGCAGTTAGCGCAAATGAGCGAGGCCTTCGGAGGGACCTTGATCAAGCTCGCCGTGGATATAGAGCGCGAGATTCTCGCCGGTGGCGGAGAGTTGCATGCGGATTGTGAAGCCGCCTTACTGGAGGATGGCAGTCAGCAGTCTGATGTTTGGGGAGCGGACTGGTATCCTCTTGCACGAGAGGTGGGTCTTGAGTCTATCATCAACATTCGACCTCGACAGCAGAATCTGACGCTGGAAGTTCAGAATCCCAACCTGCGTTCTCGAATCGAAACCATAGTGCGACAGTTACTGGAGGTACGTTAAGTGGATAGACAGGCTCTGAGGGAACGGTTCGTACAATTGGATTGGTCGCAGCAATTGGGCAACCTGGCCTCGACCCTGGCGCGCATTTCCACGCGCGCGGTCTCTCCACAGCATGACGAACTGGTCGCGGATTTGCTGCGCGAAGCGGCTTTGTTCATCGAATGGAGCGCACCTAAGGTGCCGCCCCCCTTGTTGTTGGACCTGGCTCCCCTCCAGCGAGAGTTGCTGGTATGGCATCGTCTCTGGCCACAGGATTCATTGCGTCCTCTACTATCATTGCAGGCACGCCACATCTCTGACCGCCTGCTACGCCAGGCCGAATTGACCTGACACCTCCTAATCACCCGCCCAAATCACCCCTCAATCACCCGTCATGGGTGATGACATGCTGCTCCCTTGTGATTATGCTAGTAGTAGCGTTGCCTGTCGGCTCTTCAATTGGCAGGCAGCGACGAGTGCCCGGCGGGCCCGTTAAGTGCAATAAGCAACAGCAAAGGAGGACCACATGGACATTTCGTTAGCTCTATTCTGGACGGGACCGATTGGAATAGGCGTATTCCTGATGGGGCTGGGCGTCCTTTTCTGGGGCATCGCCCAAATGAGGAAGAGCGAGAAAAAGTAGCACCGTCAGCCCGCCGGGCGCTTGCGGAAAGTTCAAGGAGACCACCATGTTGCAAGTCGAGATTCGCGTCAAAGGACAGATAGATGAAAACTGGTCGGAATGGTTCGCGGGCCTGGAAGTCACGCATACCGACCAGGACGAGACGATTCTGACCGGCGACGTGGTGGACCAGGCGGCGCTGTACGGGCTGCTGGCGCGGCTGCGCGACCTGGGCCTGCCGCTCGTATCGGCCAACAGCGCCGAGGTAGATCGAGGACAAAAGGTGGTGTGGAATGCAGGGATTTCTCCTCGGCCTGGCTAACGGCACGACCTGCCTGGCGTTCTGCGTGCCGGTCCTGGTTCCGTTTCTGATGCACGAAGGAAGCGACGTGCGCCAGAACCTGCTGGCGCTGCTCAAGTTCCTGGGCGGGCGGATGGGTGGCTATCTGCTCGTTGGCCTGTTGGCCTGGGCGACGGGAAGCCTGCTCTTGCAAGCCGTTGGCTTTCAGGGGTTGGTGATCGGCGCGGCGTACGTGGGCCTCGCAGTCCTGTTGCTCGTGGCGGTGCTGCGCAAAAAGGCTCCGGCGCCGGACGCTTGTGCCTTCGAGGGCGCGCGGGCCCGGCTCAGTCGTTGGCCGGCCCTGCTGCCGGTGGGGATGGGTTTTCTGGCCGGGCTCAAGATCTGCCCGCCCCTGCTGCTGGCGTTCACCGACGCGGCCAGTAGCGGCACCCTGGCCGGTAGCCTGGTTTTCTTCCTGGTGTTTTTCCTGGGTACCTCAGTCTATTTCGTCCCCATCCCCTTCCTCGGCATGTTCCGTCGCGTTGCTGCCCTGCAGATCGTCGGCAGGTTTGCTGCCGTGATCGTGGCCCTGTACTACTTGTATGCAGGAATCCTATTATTCGCAGGAGGCGTATTGTGACCACATCAACCCAGGTTAAAGAGCGGTCGCCTGGACTTGCGGTCTGGAAGGCGGTGTTGCTCGTCTTGCCGATCGCGCTGCTGTCGTCGTACAACTGGTTGCCCGGCCTGCTGACGGGCCAGGGCGAACCTTTGCAGATACTCGCATTGGCGCTCACCTGGCTCGCGTTCAACGTGCTCTTCGTCCTGATGTTGAGCACGGGCAAGACGCACCGCTACCGCTCGATACTGTTCATTCTCGTCGCCGTCGCGCTGCCCCTCGATTTCATCCCCTGGATGGTCAAAACCTATGGGAGCATGATGCTGACGGACGAGATCATATACAGCGGCGGGGCCAGTTTCTGCCCCCTGACGATGCCCATGGTCATCATTCCTGCACTGCTCAAGCGGGTGGTGATCTTCCCCGGCGAGCTGCTGCCAACTGGAGCCCACGGCGCCTTCTCGGTGATGCTCATCGTTGGGTGGCGGCCTCGCTAGCTGTGGGGCGGGGGTGGTGCAGTTGGGGGTGCTTTTATGGCGGCTGGGACGAGTTCTTTTCCCGCCTGCGCAAAAAGCCAGTGATCAAGGACAAGCAAATTGACCGCCGGTGGATCTACTTGCCGTTCGCCGTCCTGCTGGCCATCGTCCTGCTCTCTGCGATCGCCTTCTCGCCCATCTACTGCGAGTGGCTGTGTCCGTTCAAGATCATCACCGAGTTTCAAGCCCCCGCCACGATCCTGGCTATCGTGCAAATAGCGATTTTCGTCGTGCTATTCATCGGGCTGGTGATCGTGCTGCCCTTGCTGACCAAGCGGCGCATCCAGTGCGGGCTGTTCTGTCCGTTTGGGGCGATGCAGTCCTTCCTCAACAAGATCAACATCTTTGAGGTGCGCATTGACCCGGACAAATGCTCGCAGTGTCAGCGGTGTATTCGCGAGTGTCCCACCTTCTCCATGGACGAGTCCAGCCTGGAAAGTGGGAAGCCGCTGATGACGTGCACCAAGTGTGCCCAGTGCATAGACACCTGTCCCAAGGGGGCGATCTCCTATCACATCAAGGGGACGCCATTGAAGGCCAGCCCTGCCGTCGCCCGCGCGCTCTTCCTTTACCCGGCTTTCCTGCTGATGAGTATAATTGGCTTGGGCACGGTGGGCATGGGGCTGTGGCGAATCCTCAAGTTAATCACGACCGGCAGCATGCTCTAGCGGGAAAAGTGATCAGGGATTAGTGAACAGGGAACAGGATAAGGAGGGGTGTGATCATGGCGAAAATCAAATCCATTCTTGGATATATCGTGGCCACATTGAGTACTTTGATCATGTTGGCCACGGTTCCGGGTGTCATGTTCTTCGCGGAACCACTGATCTCGGTCACCGGGTTGACCATCTCCCCCAAGTACTCCGGCGGCGAGGTGGTGCGGACGATTGACCACGGCGCGTACCAGACGCAGGTCCACCGCATGGTGTTCGACGCGCTGATCGGCGAGCGCAAGGAGGGGTTCATCCAGGTGAACTGGACGCCCCTGGACCGTCTCCCGGCGCGCATTGACGAGGAGATTGACGCCGACGGGGACGGGCAGGCGGATTTCCGCGTCGAGGTGGACACGGCGAACAAGGAAACGACGCTGACGCCCTACGTCTCGTGGGTGCTGAGGCTGGAAGGAACCTACAAGCCTGAAGGTTCGCTGATGATTCGTGTACGTCTCAGAAATCCGTCTCAAATCACCCGTTAATCACCCGTCACGGGTGGTGACATATTGCTTCCTTGCGATTATGCTGGTAGTTGCGTTGCCTGAGGAGGATCGAAAATGGCCACTCAAGAGACACAACCGGAAAACGTTCAAGAGGACGAGAAGCGAGCCCTGAACAAGCGTCTCGAGACCATCGGCTGGGCGCTGTTCCTGATCATGATCGGCGGCAGCGGGCTCGTGCCCAAGGAGCAGGTTCCGGAAGGCGTGTGGTCAATCGGGGTTGGGCTGATCATGCTGGGCCTCAACGCGGCCCGTTACTTTTACGGGATCAAGATGAGCACCTTCACCATCATCCTGGGCTCGCTTGCCCTGCTTACCGGAGTGGGCGATTTGGCCGGCCTGAACCTGCCGGACCTGGCCATCCTGCTCATCCTGATTGGGGCCTACATGATTATCAGGCCGCTGATTGAGAGAGACAGGGGGTGATGGAACCAAATGTCAGCATCATCGTGATAGTTGCGGTCGTGCTCATCGTGATCCTGGCCGGCCCGGCTTGCCTGGGCCGCACGTCCATACAGGCCGATGTATAGCGGAAGGGTTCGAGTTATCGCATGCGCTATGGCCCGCCCCCGGGGACGGGGGCTACGAGCAACGGCGACGCGCTGGCGGCCGTCGTCATCCCGGCCGATTTCAGCACCCGGGTGGACGCCTACGAGCCTTCCAGGATCCAGGTGATCGTTGACCCGACCCAGGAGCAGTACGCGAGCATCATCACCGGCATCATGAACGAGGTGGTCGGGCCGGTCGTCCTGCCGGGAGAGATCCAATACGGCATCCAGAAGGCTCCTTCCGCCGGCTGATGGCGGCCCCCGTCCAGCGCGGGGCGATCATCGCCGGCAAGATGATCGCCTACATGGGAGTGGTATGCCTGCAGGTGCTGGTGTTCTTTACGGTCGGCAACGCCGTGTTCGACATGCCGCTGGGGGACTCGCCGCTGGGGCTGGCCCTGCTCGCGCTGGCCCTGGCCCTGGCGGCCACGGGGTTCGGGATGCTGGTGGCGGCGCTGGCCCGGAGCAGCCGCCAGGCCGAAAACTTAGGCATGGTGTTGGGCTTTATCCTGGCTGCGGCGGGCGGCTGCATCGGCTACCCCCTCTTCCGCGTGGGGGGCTTGATCGGGGTGTTATCTCGCCTGACTCCCCATGCGCACGCCATCATGGGGTTCATGAACCTGTTCGATGGGGCCAGCGTCGTCGCTATCTTGCCCCAGGTGGGCATCCTGGCCGGGATGGGGATCGTCTTCTTTGGGATCGCCATGTGGCGCTTCAAGTTCGAGTAGCGGCGGCTCGCGGAGTGTGAGTATGCAGCGCGTTGAGATTCGGGTGAGGGGGCAGATCGCCGAGCACTGGTCGTCCTGGTTTGAGGGGCTGGCGATCGCGCACACTGAGCAGGACGAAACGGTCTTGACGGGCGTCGTGGCTGACCAGGCGGCGCTGTACGGGTTGATCGCCAGGCTGCGGGACCTGGGGCTGCCGCTGGTGTCGGTGGATAGCAGCGAGGTGGAGGGCGGGGCGCAAGACGTTGAAGGTGAGTAGATGAGTAGATGAGGAAGGGGGCTGGTTCGTAGCAGGCGCTCCAACGCCAGGTGATGAAGCCCATTGTCAGAAAATGAGAAAAGGTGCTATAATCTGGCCGAAGGAGCGCAATATGGTCACAGTACAGTTCTCAAAACGGAAAGAGTTGGTTCTACCCGAGTCGTTAGGACATGCGCTTGGTCTATGCGAGGGTGATCGCGTCGAAGTACAGCGACAGGGTAGCATACTGTGGTTCTGGCGCAGGACCAGAGAACGCTCTCCAGGCCCGCTGACCGACCTGACCAGGATCGTGTCCTCATCTCGACCGGTGGGTTCGGTGGATGTAGATTCCTATATGGATAGATGCCGTGGTCGCAGCCAAAGTTCTTGGCGATCTCCGTAAGCAAGTCGTCTTGCTACAGCTTCCAACGGCTCGCCACGCTCACCTGCTGCGACAGCCTGTTTCTGGCGCAACAGTCTGTCGCGTACTGACTTTCTAAGGAGCAGACCCTCGTCAGGGTCACCAAGCAACTCTAGCAGTTTTTCCTCAATCGTGACCTCGATCAGTTCCTTGAGCTCACCCTTTGTCATTTGGGCTACTGTAGTCAAGGTAGACATACCATTCTCTCCTAACACCCTTTGGGCAATCACAATCTGTTTGATCAGGAACAGCGCTTTTCGGATCACTCTGGCTGGAAGTCCAGTTCCAGCGTGCGCAGATTGATGAGCGCGCCGGTCTGTAACAGAAAGCCCATCCCCAGGATACCATTGATGTCAACGGGGGCCAGGAGCAGATCGTCACGCAGGGTGAGTTGCATAGCGCCTCCGCAGTCCCAGCCAGTATCGCTCTCGGATGTCGAGTTCTTGGCGGGCGGTGTGGACGAAGTAGAACTCTCGTTGGGGGTGCTGCCGGTGCAACTCCTGGTAACGCCTGAGCGCCGCTGCCCCATCCGGGCAAACCTCGACTACGGTCATCTGGTCCAGTTTGCGACGATCTCCCTCGGTATGGGCCTCCAGCGCATCTACGATGAGCCACCGATTGGGGTATTGCTCACGGATCTCTGCCCAACGCATCTCAACCTCCTGATGGTGATTGTGGCTATCTGGCAGCCAGTATATCACTTCTACGCCGGCAGGTCAACCACCTTCCTTTGGCGTATAAAACACAAGAGGGAGCGAGAATGCTCGCTCCCTCAGGGTGCTAATGCTGGCCCCCATCCGCAAAGGAGTCCCTGACTTGTCAGGGCTGTCTTCGCGGTTAGTGGGCAAACCCGAACAAGTTCGGGACTCCGGAACCGTTATGCCAGATGCAAACCCGAACGAGTTCGGGAGTCCGGAACCGTTATGCGGTTGGCCTACTCAGGCGGCCAGATGTCGTAGGCGGTAAAGTCTACCCACACCAGGTCGGAGGTGTTCGGCACGCTGGCCAGGATCGCGTTGCCGATGTCCCTGGGCGGATCGGCGAGCGCGCTCCACCAGCGCTTGTCTCCAGCATAGCCGTACTGGAAACCCACCGGACTGGGAGCGAACGCCTGCCCCCAGGCTGTGAACTCGGCCACCATCGCACTCAGCGAACGGAAACCCTGGCTGTCGTCAATGAACACGAGCCCGTCGCGGTACGTCGGCGGCATGCGGTCCTGCAGCCAGTGCTTGAGAAAGACCTGGTAATTGGAATTGTAGCTTCTGGCCTTGTTAACCCAGGCCTGCGCTTCGGCATCCGTCACCGGTTTGCCGTTCTTGTAAGACCGGTTCAGGTACCACTCCACGTCAACCCCAAAGCCGATCACGCTGGGATGGTGGCCGTACCGCTTCCACAAGAGGTCAATCAGCATGGGCACGTCGCAAGCCGACGGCTCCACCTGCAGCCAGACCTTGATCCCAGCGGCGTCAAAGGCGGTGAAATCTGCTTCGCACATGTCCGTGCTGTCGAACTGGACGCCGGGGTACGTCCCTCCGTCAGGGTTGGAAAAGTGTGCCCAACAATCCGGCCCTCTGCCAGCCGTCTCCACCACGACGAAGACGCCGGAGCCGGTCGAGGTGGGGAAGCGCGAGGCCATTGAGTTGATCGAGTTCACCCACCAGGTGGGAGAAGGCCACGGGGTGATGCCGTAATTGGAAGCCCTCAGCCCGGCGCGCAGCCCGGGTGGGATCGGTGGCGGCGTGGGGGTCGGTGTGGGTGGGGTAGGCGTGGGCTTGCCCGCGCTGACCGCCGCGATATTGCCCAGGGCGAGAGCGGCAAGCAACACACAAGCGATCGCCAATCCTACAATATGGTTTTTGCTCATTTGTCATCCTCCTGAAACTAGATTTGGCCGGCTCATTTAGCCGCACTACCCATGATATGCCTCACGCTCAGATAAATCCTTGAATCCAGCGACCAGTTTTAGCACATTTCAGTCTACCCTCCCGCAGGTTGTTCCGAACCTGCGGGAGGGTGGCGCCTGTACGCGCGGGGGGACATGCCGGCCTCTTGCCGGAACACCCGGCTGAAGTAGTTGCTATCCGAGAATCCGACGGCCAGTGCGACCTCGGTGACGTTCTTGTCTCCCGCGGCCAGCAACAGTTTCGCCTGTTTGACCCGGTAGCGGTTCAGATACGCCACCGGCGTCACCCCCAGCTCCTGGCGGAAACAACGGGTCAGGTAGTCCTCGCTCACGCTCACGTAATGCGCCACGTCTTCCCGCGCGAGCGGCTCCGCGTAATGCTCGTGGATGTAGGCCATCGCCTTCCGTACCAGCCGCTGGGCCTCGCTCCCCAACTTGCGGGTGCGCGCCAGCGCCCCCTCGACGTGCGCCAGTGTCTCCTCGACGCTGAAGATTCCCTTGCTCAACACCGTCGCGACGCCGCGGTTCAAGCGCGCCATGTCCTCCTCGGTCAGTACCTGGCCGGTGAGCACGATCACGGGCACGTGGCGGATGGCCTTCTCTGCCTGCATCCGTTCCAATACCCCAAAGCCATCCAACTCCGGCATCATCAGGTCCAGGAGCACCAGGTCGGGGCGCTCCCGGCGCATCTTGTCCAGCGCCTGGCGCCCGTTGCGCGCCTTCAGCACCCGGTAGGCGGCCGAGTGGGCCTGCACGACGCGGGCGTGCATCTCCAGGATGCCTGGCTCGTCGTCCACGATGAGGATGGTCTTGTGGCCCTCACCGGTGGGGAATCCCTGCCGCTCCAGTGCCTGCGCCAACTCCGCCGCTCCCAGCGGTTTGGTGAGGGTTTCCAACTCCAGCATGGCCCCGCTGTCGCGTTCCTGGGCCAGGGAATAGAAGAGCACGGGGATGTCGCGGGTGGCGGGATTGCCTTTCAACAGCCTGAGGATCTCCCAGCCGCGTGCGGAAGCGAGGGCCACGTCGAGTACGACAGCGCCGGGTGGCACGGCCACCAGGTGCGAAAGCCAATCTGCGGTTTGATCAATCCGCAGTACGCTGACCACGAACCCCTGGCGGGTGAGGTGGTCGCGCAACCGTTCGCCGCTGCCGGGGAGTTCGGCCAGCAGCAGCACCGTCGCGGATGAGTACGCGGATGAGTCCATCCGTTGCTCGGCAGCCAGGGGCAGCGCTGGCGTCGCAGACGCAAGGGCCGGGGTTTCCATGACCGGGAGGGTAAAATAGAAGGTGGAGCCGGCCCCTTCCTGGCCGGACGATCGGACGCCGATCTCACCGCCGTGGAGCAGCACGAGGCGCTCGCAGATCGCCAGCCCCAAACCCAGGCCACCATAGCCGCGCGCCGTGGTGCGCTCGGACTGGCGGAACTCGTCAAAGATCACCTCCTGCTCCTCGAGCGGTATGCCCAGCCCGGTGTCGCTCACGGAGACGGTGACGATCTGCTCCCCTGCGCTTGTCCGCAGGGTGACCTCCCCCCGCTCGGTGAACTTGACGGCGTTGCTGACCAGGTTGAGCGCGACCTGGCGCAGGCGGGTGCGGTCGCCCCACACCTGGGGCAGGTCCGGAGGGATCTCGGCCCGCCAGGCCAGCCCCTTGTCGCGCGCCATGTGCTCTCCCACCAGGGCGACGACCTGGAGCACTTCAGCCAGGTCGAGCGGTTCACCGACCAGTTTCAACTGGCCCATTTCACTCTGCGCCAGGTCCAACACGTCGCGGATCAGGCCATCCAGGTGCTGCGCGCTGGCGTGGATGCGTTCGAGGTCCTGGTGGTAGGGTGGGGGGAGGGGCGGGCCGCTTGCTTCCTGGCGCAGCAGTAGCCTGCTGAGGCCGACGATCAGGTTGAGGGGGGTGCGCAGTTCGTGGCTGACGGTGGACAGGAAGCGGCCCTTCAGGCGATTGGCCTCCTCGGCCAGCCGGCGCCCCTCGTCGGCAGCCCGGTACAGCCGGGCCATCTTGAGCGCGGCGATGAGTTGTTGGAGGATCGCGCCGCAGAGTTCCAGGTTGCCGGTATCGAAGGCGGCGAAGCCCGGCGGCTCCTCCTGGCTCACCAGCGGCAGCAAGGCCAGGCTGAAGGGCTCCTCGTACAACCCCACGGGCGGAAAGTCCCGGCTGGGGAAGCGGAAGGGAGACCCCGGCTGGTGGGGGAGCGCGTGCAAGACGCTCCAGGCTGCCGGGTCGTCCCCTGCCGGCTCAAAGAAGGCCACTCCGGCATATCGAATGCCCACTTCCGGCAAGTGCTCGGCCAGTACTTGAAAGATCTGCGTTTCGTCCAGTGCGGTCAGCAGGCGGGCGCTCAACAGGCTCACCCGGTCGGCCATTGTCCGCTGGTCGAAGACGTAGCGCCGGTATTGGTGCTGCAACCCAGCGCTCACCGCAATGCGGGCCTGGTGCAGCACGTCGTCGGCCTGTGGGCGCATCGTGGATTGCCCCTGCGTTTCCAGGAAGGCGGGCAACTCGCTGCGCAACGCGGAGAGCGCGCTCTGCCAGGCGTGCGCGTCGTCCCCGGCTTCTTCCGTATGCCGGAGGATGCCTTCCAGCGTCACGCGGAACCCCGCCGGGTCGCCCTGTGCGAGACTCGCAACGAAGGCCTGCACCAGGCTCCGGCACAGGGTATGCACCTGGTCCGAACTCAGGCAGCGCGCCTCGGTGAGCACGGCCTCCGCCATGGCGTCCGCCAGCCGCGACGTGACCGTACCGGCGCCGGCACACGAGAAGGGGGTACCGGACAGGGCCGGCGTCCCCATGAGGCAGCCGCACGACTGGCGCACGGTCAGCCGGGTGGGGACCTTGACGATCTCGATCTCTCCCTTGCGGCCCTCGACATAGTCCAGCAGCAACTCCAGCGCCCGGCAGCCCCTCTCAACCGTCAAACTGTGGACGCTGGTCAGGGGTGGGGCCTGGACTATGGCCTCCGGCTGGTCGTCAAAGCCGACGATGGCGACGTCCTGCGGGATGCGCAGCCCGGCATTCTTGAGTTCGATCATCGCGCCGATGGCACACTCGTCGCTGCTGGCCAGCACGGCCGTGAATGGAAGCCCGGCGCCCAGGAGTTGCCGCATGGCCAGCCGGCCGCCGTCCACGATGTGGTAACCGTAGGCGACGAGGTGCGGATTGGCTTCCAGGCCGTACTCCCGCACAGCCGATTGGTAGGCCTGAAGCCGCTCTTCGCTATCTCCGTGGGTGTCCTCGGGGTTGCCGGCGATGAAGGCGATACAGCGATGGCCGTGTTGGACCAGGTGCGCCATTGCCTGGCGGATGCCGCCCGCGTTGTCAATGGCGATGGCCGGGCCGCCCAGGGCCGTGCCGACGAAGACGACGGGGTGGCCGGCGTCGCGCAGGTCGAGGACGTGGCGGATCCTGGTTTCGGAGACGAGGGGATTGACCACGATCAGCCCGTCGGTGTTCCACGGGCCGACCGGCACGAAATCCGTCTCAGGCGAGAGGGCGGGCCAGGCGGGGTGGATGCCGCCGATCTGGCCGCCGGGGAAGCCCACGCCGCAGGCCAGCAGCAGGTTACACCCCCGGTCGTGCGCGGCAGCGCGAACCCCGTGAAACAGGGGGCCGAGAAAGTTCACGAGATTGGCGTTTTCGTAGGCTTCCCACCCGGCCAGTACGCCGACCGTGGGCTGCCGGTGCTTATAGGATCCCATTGAACAATGTCCCAATGAACAATGAACAAATTGTCACTTGGACGCAGATTCTTGTGATGTTTGTCTGCGTGAATCTGCGTGAATCTGCGTCCTTGAAAATCTTCTTACCGCCCGTACTCGCCCACGATCAGGTCGCCCAGCGAGCGCTTGGGCACGTGGTGCACGTCCTGGGCGTCCCGATAGTACTTGGTGTTGCCGTCGGGGCCGACCTCTTCGACCACGACGGTCTCCTTGGGCTTGCCGAGCGCCAGGACGAGCAGGATCTCGTACTGCTCCGGGATGTCGAGTGTCTGCCGGAGTGCATCCCGGTCAATCGAGCCGATCATGCAGCCGCCCAGCCCTCGCTCCGTCGCGCCGAGCATGATGGACTGGGCGGCGATGCCGTGGTCGCAGCCGAAGGACTTACTGATTTCCGTATCGCCCAGGATAACGACGTAGGCGGTGGGGCGTTCGCCTTCTTTCGGTCCGCCCCAGTCTTTGAGGTAGCCGGCCCAGCGGGTGTGGGGGAAGATGCGCGCGTTGGTGGCCGGATCGCAACTGAGGATATACTTGAGCGGCTGCAGGTTGGCGCCGGAGGCCGAGAGGCGCGCCAGGTCCACGAGCGCGCGCAGGGTGTCCAGGTCTACCGGGACGTCCTGGTAGAAGCGACGGTAACTCCGGTTTCTGAGTACCAGGTCTTTCAGGGTCATGGAATCTCCTCCTTTGTGTGGTTGGTTCATTATGTATCGATCAAGCCAGTTCCTCACGCATGGTCTCGACAGAAAAATCAGGTTCGATTCCCCGCCGTCGCGCGGCCTCAATCAACTGTGCTTTAGGCAACCTCAGTTGCTCAACGATGTACCCCAGTGATCCGGCCCCGCTGCGATACAGGGCCAGTGCACGCTCTACTTTGTACTGATCGAGGCCCAGTTTGAAGATCTGTCGCAGAGTAGATTCTTCTTCTGGTACGTCTTTCAACCATTCACGAGGCACGTGAATTGCAACAGTGTATTCCATCTCACTACTCCTTTACACAGGTCAAGATCAGAGCATCTTGGGACTTAGTATATCACGTCTGTATCCGCGGGTCAACTATCTGACTGTTTGGGGTGTATTTCAGGGTAGGGGCGGATTTCGCATGGGGCGCACCGGCGTGGAAGAGCCGCAAGCAAGCCCAAAGAAAGTGCATGGGAAGGTAGCCCAGACGCTTCGCTCTCGATTCCGGTCCGGGTACACATTAAGAACGATGGTCTTGTAGGCCGAATGGGCCAGTCGCAGATGCACCTCTTGTATCTCGCGGATGATGTTGCAGGCCATCGCCATTGACGTTATAATGCACGTGCAGCTCCACCGGTCTGCTGCCAATGCTTGAAGCCCGAGGGGGGCAGTGATGATGATGGCGATCAACCCGGATGAAGTTCGCCGAGTCCTGGACAGCGCACTGCGTCACGAGGCTGACCTGGCCGATGCACGACGTGCTCACTTTGAACGTGCCTGTCATGCCTTCGAACGGCGATACCGGATGTCCTCGGAAGAGTTCTTGCGGCAGTTTGAGTCCGGTGCGCTGGGTGACGATGCCGATTATTTTGACTGGTACGCGGCCAAGCGTGGCCTTGACTTATGGGAGCGACGCTTTTGCATCCTGTCAGGGGTCGAGGTTTAAACAACTGTGTCTACTTTCCCCCACCATCAGCACGATGGTCAAGGCGGGGTCCATCCAAGTCCCGCCATGAACGTCCCTGACGTCCTGGAGGCTGTGCTGCAGTTCATCACGCCCCCGCTGTCGGGTTAAGGCCCGCAGGGTCTGGTGCCTGGCGATGAGAAGCGGATTGGAGAGCACCCGTGCGTCCAATCCGGGTACCTGGCGCTGCAGTTGAGCGACCGCTGGCTGTGGTGGGCGGCGATCGGGCTGGTGACGGTGTTCGGGATGTTGTTGCCACCGTGGTACGAGGAGTTTGCAGCGCCAGCCTGGAAAAGCTGTACCGGCCTGGAAGAGCCGGGGCCAGGAATGGAATGCGCCCCAGCGCCGCCTGTTCCACGGCGGCGCGGTCCGTCGAGACGGCGGTTGCCCCCCTGATCTCCTATCAGGAGTTTTTGCGCTTCCAGGCGTTGCAGGAGCAAGAGGCACTGGCTCGCTTTGACCGGTTGGTGGCCCGGATGGCGGAGCAAAATGCGGCCCGCAGCGAGGAAGAAGTGGCTGCTGACGTGGCCGCCGCCCGTGCGGAACTGGATGCCTGATGCGGGCCGTCATCGTCAGCGGGGATCAGGACCTGCTGATCCTGCACCCGTTTGTATGACAGCGTATCTCCCAAGACATCTACAACTCGGCATTTTCGCTGCTCCTGTAGCAACTGGAAGCATTTCTCGTAACGCCCGAAGGCTGTATAGCATCAACCCTGCTGCCTAAACGCGGGCTTGGGGAAAATGATCTTTACCGGCTGCCGATAGATGGAGTGGCTGAGCAGCAGTTTGCCCTTCGAGAGGCGGGTGAGATTGGCGCGGACGTCTGTGTCCAGGAAACGGTAGGCCGGGGCAGCCAGTTCGGCGGACCCGCTGCGGCCCACGACCAACGTAGCGGCGTTTCCGGTCACGCGCCCGTGGACGGCGCTCATAAACTGCTGCGCCGAAATGAGGATGACACCCAGTGACCGCCCGCGTTCGGCAATGTCCAGGACTTGCTCCAGGATGGGCGAACTCTGTTCCCGCGTAGGGGCATACTTGTTCAACTCATCCACGAAGATGATGACCTTCCTGGGCAGTTCGTGTTCTTCCGAGCCCTCTTCGGCATACAGAGCATACACCGTACGCAGGATGTCGCCGAAGACCAACGTCTGCTCCTCATCGGTCAACTTAGCAATGTCCACCACGTAGGTATGTCCACCCTGGGGCTTGCCGATCTCCTGCGACAGGTTGGCCACGTTGTGCGACAACTGGTGTACGAAGAGGCCCGACTGGCGCGTCTTGACGATGCGCCGCAGATGGCGCCGGAACTTGCCCACCGACGAAGCGCGAATGTCGCCCAGGTTCTGCGAGCGCCCATCCTTGAATAATGGCTCACCGTTGAGCAGCGTGTCCCAGTCGCTCACATTGGCCCACTTGCCCGTGCGCTGTTCCAGTCCGCTGGCGATTTCGCCGACCATGGACTCGATCGTGGCAGAGGGATCGGCCACCTGGGAAAAGAGCAGATCCAGTTTGTCGCCGGTATTGTCCAGGGCATAGGCGTAAATCCGGAAAAAGTCGGGAAAGATGAAACTGTTGGGCATACCGGTGTTGAGCGTATCCTTGCCGTGTGGAAGCAGGTAGTGGACGTTTTGAAACGGCCTGGGCTCGAGCCCCAGTTTATCCCACAGTTCGTGCTGTTCAGGCTCCAACCCCTCCGCTGGCTGGTCAATCATCAGCAGGTCGCCGTGTTTGACGTTGAGGATGATCACGGCGATGTCCGAGGCATTGCTGCTCTGGAGAATGGATTGGATCAGGAACATGGCATACGAGGTCTTGGTCGCCAGGCCCGAAATGCCGGAGATGTTGACGTGCGCCGCTTCCGGCCCCAGGACGTAGGCCAGGTCAACGTAGGCCACCGCGCGCGTGCCGTTGCTCATCTCGATCAGGCCGGCTGGCACGCGGCGATCTTCGCGCATCTCGTCAATGCCGAGCGCACGATGGATGCCGGCCTCGTCGGCAAAGTGCACCAGCCGTTCGTTGGGCACCGGCATGTAGATATCGGCGTCGTTGCTCAACACCCCCGCCCGGGCCACGGTTGTGCCCTGGCGCATGGTGTTGGGCTCGCCCGTCAGTTCTCCGAGGTCGTTGGAGATGAAGTTGGAGAGGTGCGAAGGCGCGTCGGTAGAGTGCTCCAACCCCAATACCAGTCCGTAGGTATGGCTATCCTGGTACTGTTCCGCCTCCACGATGTCGAAGGGGTTGACGATGATGCCAGGCGCCAACCAGAAAGAGAAATCCTCCGAGGTGTTCGGGTCGCGGTCGGTGGCGGATGCCCGTCCAATCGGGGAGCGCTCAACGGGTTGTGCTTCATCCGGGGTTTGTTCGTCGTTCATTAGGGCTACCTCCTCGTGCTCATAGCGGCCAACGTAGGCCAGCGGATGGCGCTGCGGACGACCTCTTGCGACAGAAAACCATTCTTGATGACCTGTTCGGCCAGGTAGATCGGGTAAAGGTGCACGTGCCAACGTGTATCATGCCCATGCGGCGTGACGTGCCGTTCGGCGACCAGCACCCGCGAGAGTATATTCACTTGTTCGCTGTCTATTGGTTCGCCGTCGGCGGGCATCGGCGTCTCTACCTTGATGACGCCCATCATCGGATAGTCTACTTCGCCTTGCTCGCGCAGCCGCACGTACCAGAACCCGATGTTGCCCTTGCCAGTAGCAAAGACACACGTGCGGTGTTCGGCAGGCAACCCGGCCAGCAAGCGGCTCATCGGCAGCGTCTCGGTACCTGGGCCACGCCCGTGGCGGAAAACCGGCTCTTTGGTGAAGGACTTGGCGACGGCGATGAGGCGGGGCACGTGGACCAGCTCCTGGAACTGGAAGCGCAGGAAGCCGTCAATCACCAACCAGTCGTCCTCGCCGCGCCCCGCTAAATCGCGGGCGGCCAGAAACTCCTGGCGGCGCATGACTGACGTGGCCTTGTTGAGCGCGCGGGTGCGCAGGTCGGCTTCGGGAGGTAATGGCAATGTCGCACTGTCCTGCTCGGTGATGTCAATCAAGTCAAGCCCAGAGGCAGTCGCTACTTGCTCCAATTGCTTCCACACACCATCCGAGAGTTGACTGCGCGCCAGGAGCAACAGTGTACAGCGCTGCGCGAGGGCCGTGTGCACGGTGCCATTGTCGCGGCGGTGCACAATGGCCGTGCCTACCTGCGCGATGTGAATAGGAGAGGTGCGTTCGCGTTCCAGCGTGGAACCGATAAAGTAGGAGCGCTGCGAGCCGTCGAGGAAGTAGCGGAACAGGTGGCGTTCGGTGCGGGGTAGCGGCGGCGCAGGCACGTAGAGGGCGCAGTTGGGCCGCTCGCCGATGACCTCGATCCGTTTGTCCTCACGGCTGAGAATGCTATCCTCGACCTCTTCCTGGTCGGGGCGTAGCAGGTCCTCCGCTGCCTGCCCTGTCGCCGGCAGGATGTCCACGTTTTGGGCCAGCACCTCAAGCGCGGGCTTGAGGCCGGAGAGTGGGTTTGCCATCGCAGACTCCTTCAAGCATCCCTACGTTCAATGAGCGCGTGGCGTATGGCCTACTTGACAACCTGTGGTATAATATAAGTGAGAGTACTTTTCTCCGCCAGTCGCCTGTGGGTGAAAGCCGGCTTCATGCCGTGCGCTCGGTACCCGAGCCTAGCCTACAGGGGGCTGGCTTTTTCTACGTCGAACGGATTCTCGCGGTTATACCAGTTCCTCGGATACCTGGAAATGTCATACAAGTCCACTAACAGGCTGACTTTGTCCTCGACGAAACGATAGTAGCGCATTTCACGTTTGACAAACGCTCGATAGACAGCCCAGTTCATGTAGTCAATTACCTGCAGGCATGGTTCCCCTACTGCCGTCTGGGGCTCGATGTGAATGACGCTCTTGACCGCTGTGGCCCAGCGGCATTCGAACTTGGCTACTCCCCGGCGAACAGCCTGCTCCAGTTGGGCCTGCCGTATACGCGACCCTCGTTGAGCAAAATAAATCCGATTGTGCGTATAGCGGTGAAGGACGTTCTCGAACAGACGGCTGACCAGATGATCATAGAAATCTTCTTCTCTGGCGTGAAAGGAGTTGCGAAACACGCGCTCAATCTTGCGAGCCAAGACAAATTGTGCCTTGAACTCCAGCCCGGCCAGGCACTGATAAACCAGATAGCGGACTTCAGGGGTATCATCCTTGGCGTGAAAGGCACGATTGGTTTTCCGGATGGAAGGGATGGCTTGCAGGTATCTGTCAGCAGCAATTTGAGCGTGCAACTCTGTCATAGCGCGGCGAATCGTAGCGGGGTCGGTCGTTTCGATGAACCCCAGACCTAAAATCGGAGAACACCCCTCCTGACCGACAATCAGGTTGCCCCGGCGATCGTAAAACACTGGATCGCCGGTTTCGTCCACAAAGTACCAGTTTTGGCCTTCTACAGGCTTCTTCACTGGCTACCCTCTGATTTCATCGGTCACTACCCCCACCAGGCGGGCCTTTTGGATGCGCTGCGCGCGCTCGATGTCTTCGAGGTAGCGCTTGACCTGCTCGACGGCGGCGGCGTTGTTGCGGTTGCTGAGACTTTCAGCGAGGTGGCCCGGCCGCTTGTACTCGATCACCAGCCGGTTGTAGACGGTATCGGCCAGGCCGGTCGCCAGCGTGTATTCGTCGTGGGCACGCAATGGCACTCCCGCTTCATCGGCGAACCGGGCCAGGGTATCTTCCACCGGGCGGCGGAAGTCGGCTTCCAGGGGGGAGCCACTTGCCGCTGTCTGGATCGCTCGTGCGATTTGTGGTGCACGTCTTCGGACGAGTTCGTCGGTCGCAGGCATAGATATGCCTCCTCGTCAGTTGGGCGGTGGAGTGCTTCTGTTATGTTGCTTCTGTGTATCTGATAGTATACTCCTCTTCCCATTTTGTGCAAGTTCTCTGGCACAGGCTCTGGGCTAATGGGCGACCGTGCGCTTGTCACGCGGCCAACCGGCCCCCGGCTCTTTCACTGCCGCACCACCAACGGCAGGTGGGTCTTGTAATTGCGGAAACTGTTGATCCTGCCCACGTTCGTGCCCCAGGCATAGCCGGACAGGCTGCCGGAGCCGTCGTTGTTCACGCCGTAGGTACCGGCAGCGTCGTTGGTGTAGGTGTGCGCGCCGCCGCCGGTGTGCGTGCCCAGCCGGATCCAGCCGATGTTCTCCCCCCAGGCGTAGCCCTCCAGATGGTCGGCGTACACCGTCACTTCGCCGTGGGTGGGGTTGAAGTTGATCCAGCCAGCAGAGCAGGATACAACGGGTGCGTTCGTATTCTGTTCTTCATCCCACAACCTCCACATTGGTAGGTAGGCGTTCATTCTCCGCCACGCACCGGCCACACATAGTAGGTGTACGTCTTGACCTCGGTGAGCACGCCGCCATAGCGCAGGTACACGATCCGGGCGTAGGACGCGTCGTCAACCAGCGTGGTACTCGTCCAGTAATAGTCCGACTGGACACCGGTGAAGGGGTGACCGCTGGGCAGCGCAGGATTGTAACGGCCATAGTCAATCAGGCTCTGCACCTCCCGCACGTTGGGCAGCCGCCAGTCGCCTTCGACAGAACCATCGCTCAGGCCGCAGTCTTCGCTCTTCAGCGTGTTGGCGAACGATAAAGCATTGGCCCATGGCAGTGCTTTCCAGCGTTCTTCCAGCCGCTCGAGTTGTGCCCGAGATTACTTGGCAGAGAGGCTCACGAAACAAAGCAGCCGACCACCCTAACAGGGCAATCCCCTGAAAGAGATCGGCTGCCAGTCGTTCACACTGCTCTCCTCAGTGAACCATGATTACGGCGAGGGCTGCAGCGATGGTATATTCCGGTCTACATTGTGATCTGCGGGACGTGAACAGGTGGCTCAAATTGCGCTATTCCTCTGCCGGCTGCTCGACCTTCTCGACGACGACGGTGCAGCGCGTGACCAGGGCGGCGAGCGCGCCGATGGCGGCCAATTGCGGCGCCAGTACGGCGCCGACCACGCCCAGGGTGAGGGGAAACTCGATCAGGGTTCTGCCATCCTCGTTCTTGAGGACGACGCGACGGACGTTGCCCTCTTGCACCAGTTCCTTGATCTTGGCGACCAGCGTGTCGCCGCTGACGTGGAATTCCTCGGTTCGGACGTTCTGCTCGCTCATCTGTGTCCCTCCTTCGTGTAATCGCGATTGTTCTCTACTGGTACTACGTTCTATACGTCGAGTGGTTGCACGCCCCAGTCGCCGCAGACCTGACAGGTTTGGAGAAACCTGTCAGGTCTGCGGCTACACCGGCGTCTGCCCTGCGGTGGAGTGGGGGGAAAAGGGCTGCATCTACCTGGTGCGCCGCTGGGGGCCGGCCTGCCTGCCGTCGCTGCTGGAGGCCATCGGCTTCGACCCGGCTCCTCTGGCGGGCCCCGACGGCAGCCGGAGAACGGGGCATCGTCTGCCAGATGCAGATCGAGCCGGAGAGCCTGCCCTACCTGCGGCGATTCCCCGGCGAAAAGGCAGCCGCCATCCAGACAGCCCTGGAACCTCTGTTTGAGAATCCGCCCCAACCGGTCTTCACCCTGCGCTGGGACGAGGAAGCGCGGCTGCGGCGCAGCCGGTTTGCTCGCCTGGCCGAACTGCCGGCAGAAATACGGGAGGTTTTCGGTCGGCGTGGTCCACGTCTGCCACGCGGCAGACAGCGACGTCGAGGGCTTTGCGGGTAAATTAGAGTACATAAACTTGCAACAGTTGGTAAATGGGCTTTTATTGTCGGCCTGGTACTTGCTGCGGTAGCGGGGATTTTCTTTCAGGCTGCGTGGGTGGTCTGGGTACAGCCTCAGCGAAGCGACGCGGAGCCGCTCCGGCTCCGCGTCACCGCCGGACCCTGGCGCTTCGCTGTGGCCGCTCCCGTTCGCTCGCCGGCTTCAAAAGCCGGCGAGCCTGGAAGCTGCGCTGGTGACGCTAGCCTCTATGCGTCGGCCAGCGGAGCGGCGGCGATGTGGTCACCTGGCGGAGCCACACTGCCGCTGCTGCGCTTCCAGGCCCGGCTGCGCCGGACGGCAGGCATTTTCGCCGTGCTGCGCTCCTGTCCGCGCGCCGTGCTCCGCTGGACCCGGCGGCCTGCTCCGCCTCCGCTGTGTGGTTTTTCCTATTGGCAGACTCTATTTTAGAAAGCGCCGTCGAACTTTTGCCGCAATCTGACGATCGGTCATCTTGTCAACTGTTTCTATACCAACGATACGCCCACCGAGCGCTTCACCCTCAAGACGTTTTGCGAGTTCGCCCTTTGCCTCACCAGGACCCAATATCAGAATAGATTCTGCATCACGAATACGCGAGATGATCTCATCATACTATGGTCAATCCACAAACCTACTTCTGTTCTCATCGCTTTCCCCTTTGTCTATTGAGGTCACCTGACGGCGGAATTCAGCTGTAACAGGTTTTTCGAGTGTGGAATACAAGCATCAATGTCTTGATGGGCCAACTTTCTTGAAATCAATATATCCCCGCTCCACGTTTGTATCGATCAACTGCACGCGCATCCGGTCGCCGACATCCATGCCATTGAACCCCTGCACCAGTTTGCCTTCAACCGGCACACTGAGAAGCCGGACCCAGGTGCCTTTCGAAGAAGCGCCAGTGACAATGGCATCAAACTGTTCTCCAATTCTCGATTCCAGGAGAAGCGCAGCCGCGGATTTTTCAACCTGCCGTTCGACTTTGTTAGCGGCATCCTCTTCCTCTGTGCAATGATGAGCCAGGACCTCCAGTTCATCATTGCTATATGGCGAAGGTTTCCCTTCTATGGCGGCTTTCAATAAGCGCTGCGTAATAAGATCGGGGTACCGGCGATTAGGGGCTGTGGAATGGGTATAGTCCTTGACAGCGAGACCAAAGTGTCCTGGGGCAGGGTCGCCTGGAAGTTCCGCGATGTATTCACCCGACCCCATCAGTTTGATCACTGAGAGGGATAGGTCGGGGAATCGCAGTGGATCCGCGGCTTTCTCCTTGACTAGAAACTCCTCCAGCGCTTTTGAATTTGGGATATCTGGAAGTTTGAACTTGTGTTCCCCGGCGATCTCGACAATCCGTTCCCATCGTTTTGGCGTGCGCACCACCCGGCGGATCGAGGGGAAATTCCTTGATGAGAGATAGCGGGCGGTCACACCGTTTGCTGCGATCATGACATCCTCGATAATCTGCTTGGCACGGTTCTTTTCTTCCACCTCGAGATCACGGATTTGATCGCCGTCAAAGATCGGTTTCGCCTCAATGGTGTCAAGACTAAGCGCCCCGTGGACATGCCGGAAATTCTTCATCCTTTGTGCGATTCTGTCCTGCACGTGCAGATTTTCAGCCAGTCCATTCACGGCAGCGATAGCCTCAGGCACACTGCCTCCTTCCAGCCAGGCGGCCACGCGGTTATAGGCGAGTTTTGCATGATTCTGGACGCGCGCCCTGTAGATATCAGAATCCTGAAGCGACCCATCCGCGCCAATCACCACTTCAACGACAATGGCCAGGCGGTCCTCATTGAAGTTCAGTGAGGTGAGGTCGGTGGACAGCTTTTCAGGCAGCATCGGGAATATCATGGCCGCGGTATAAACCGAGGTCGTATTATGGCGAGCGTGTTCATCAATTGCTGATCCATTTTTAACGAGCGAGTCCACGTCAGCCACGGCAACAAGAATATTTACTTGGTCTCCTGGCATGGCCTCGGCAACGGTAAGCTGATCCAGGTCACGGGAGTCATCGTTGTCAATGGAAGCCCACAGAAGGTCCCCAAGGTCACGAACTGGCTCACCGTTCATTGCTGCAGGTGCCTGAATCCTGCCAAGTTCGGCGATTGCTTCGGCAGAAAAGTCAGGGAGTAAGCCCCTCTCAAGCATCGCCCTCTGGGCGATGTTCTGTAAAATAGCACGGTGCTGTTTATCATTCGCATTCATAGGATGTACTCATTTGGGAATCGTGGCTCAAATCTCTTCAACTTTGACCTTCAGGCGGTCGAGCTCAGCTTTGATCTTTTCCAGCTCGGTCTGGGTGTCTAGTAGTCTGCCGCGTTCAGCGCGCACGAAACGAGTATAGGGAGCAATCGCCTCGTTGATGTGTTGCAAGCTGCGCTCGATCTCCCGTTCAAATTGAGACTGCAGGGAATGAATGAGCTGCTCTCGCAAGGCGGCGATTTTGACGCTCATCTCGGCTTTTGCCTGCCGCCGGCGCGCCGGGATAACAAACAACCCCAGGATGGCGACCAGGCTGGCCAACAGAACGCCAGTCACGTCGGCGGCCATGGTGGTCGCCAGGATGGTGATCAGCGTCCCCAGGCCGATGGCCCCAACCTCGATGGCCGCCGAAGCGGCGACAGCCAGTTGCGCTCCTTCGGCAATTGCCTCGGCCTCGCGGGTCTTGTCGTAAGATTCGACCACGCGCTGCGCCTCACGGCCCACGCTCTCCATCAACCGCTCGCGGTCGTAGTGAAAACCGTCCGCGCCCACGTCGCCAACAATACGATCCTGGTGGGTGCGCCGCCGCTCGGCCAGGTGTTCGGTCACCGCCAGCCACTGGCGCAGGTCGGCGTCTACCAGCCAATCAATCAATTCGCCTACCTTTTGTTCGATCCGTTGGGGTGCATCTCCCACCACGCGCAGTCCAAATTCTTTCTGGATGCGCTCCTTGCTCATCAAGTCGAAGATGCGCGCCAGGCGAAAGGTCTCGTCGAAGTAGGCATCGCCGCGCTGCTCCATCTCGAACAGGACATTCTCGGTATCTGACATGCGAAAGGCGAAGTCGCGCTGCATATCCTCCTTGTATAGCCTCAGTTGCGCATCCACGTCGGAGAGCATAGCGAAATCGGCCTTGAGCAAATCCAGCCGGGAGGTGGTCACCTCCAGGTAACGCTTCACCAGGTGTGTCCCCACCCCCAAGGGGTTGAGGAACTTGAGGCGCAGGCGTCCGCTCTCGTCGAGGGTGTCGTGGACGTACTGTTCGAGGGGTTCAAAACGACTGTCCTTCCATAAAATTGGCTCCCCCTGCTTGGCACGTAGGGCCAGACGGGCGCTGACCGGAAAGACTTCAGGGGTAATGCCCAACAACAAGCGGGCGTTTTCGATCACAAAGTTTTTCACCTCTTCCAGTTCGGCCTCGTTCTGTAAGATATCAATCTTATTGATCACGAGGACGACCTTCTTTCCCCAATTGCGGATGAGTTCCAGGAAAGCGCGCTCGCTTTCAGTGAAAGGCCGGTCAGCCGACGTGATGAACAGTACCAGGTCAGAGCGGGGGACGAACTGGGAGGTAATCGCCTCGTGGGCGCGGATGATGGCATTGGTGCCGGGAGTGTCCACGATGCTGATCTCAGCCAGCAGGTTGGCTGGCAGGATGAGGATGTGCTGGTTCTCATTAACCACCTTGTGCTCGGAACTTGTCCCGTACCGTAAGACGTTGATCTGCGTGGTGGTGGGCGTGACGCCCTCTTTGAGCAGCCTCTGGCCCAACAGAGCATTAATCAGGGCGCTTTTCCCAGCATTGAACTCACCCACGACGACCAGCAAAAAGAGCTCGTCAAGCTGCTGAATGGATTGGCCGAGGGTCTCGTTATCTTGCGGGGTTGCACCGAACTGCATCAGGGCGACCCGCAAATTGTTCAGGATAGCGCGCTCGTCTTTGAGCAGGGACTCTTGTTGATCGTTCAGGATGTGCATGGTTTCACCGTTAATAGCACATCCCTCTAGCCCCGACGCTGGGAGAAAGTCCGAAACCAATTTCGGATTCTCCAGCCAAGCGTTTTTTGTTCTCTTAGCTGGGCTGTAATTGCCCAGAAAGTTATTCTTTCGCCACACTCGCACGTGATGGATTGTGAAGCAAGACCTTCTCCTGTTACTGCTGCGGCGATTAGCGGATCATCCGATATCGTTCTTCCACAGTGAGGGCATGTGATCTGGTTTTCCATATTCTTTCCTTTCTCGGTGATTTTGAAATCCCAGGCCGGGCATGACAAACCGGTTGTACTTGCCCAGGGTTTCCTGGATACCACGCCTAGCTCGACGCCGGCGCCCCGCGACTCCCACGAAACAAAAAGGTCAACACAAACCCTGCGATGAATCCACCTATGTGCGCCATGTAAGCCACGCCGCCTGTCTCCGCTGTGTTAGCAATAGAACCGATGCCGCTAAAAAACTGCAGAACGATCCAGAGCCCAATGACCACCAATGCAGGCATTGGAATCACTCCTCTGCCCATCAACACGTTGACCTTTCCCCGTGGGAACATCAAAATGTAAGCACCGAGCACACCGGCAATCGCTCCTGATGCCCCCAAATTCGGAATGTTCGATCCAGAACCAAAAGCCAACTGTGCGAGAGTTGCCGCAATGCCACACAGTAGATAGAAGATTGAGAACTTGATGTGCCCGAAACGGTCTTCCACATTATCACCGAAGATCCACAAGTAAAGCATGTTGCCTAAGAGGTGGACCCACCCGGCGTGCATGAACATGGAAGTGAAGATCGTCAGGACATCACCGCCGGGATTGGCCAGGAAGCGGCGAGGAACGAAGGCCCATTGCCCAATAAAAGCGTCACCGCCACTTAGCTCTACAAAGAAGAACAGGACGTTCAGAGCGATCAAGGCATAAGTGACCAGCGGAACAGTTCTGCGCGAGGTATTATCATCACCGATGGGAAACATACGATTTTCCTCCTTTTCGTGGAAGGATCGGAAAAAATCCAGGTTATCTGCCACCCGTCAATCGTCCGAGTGGCAGATAACCTGCGTTCCAGCAAGATGAAGACGCCATCACTTGACCTAGCGGTCCAACAAGATGAAGCCGGTTGTTGTGCTCAACCATGTGATTGGGTTACTGCGACGTAAACCGGCCTCGTTACCAGGGTGAGCTTATGATGTTCGAGTAAAGCAAACCCTTTAGCGCCTGCGGCGGACGAGATGGACGATCGCCAGCAGGATGATGGCACCGAGCAGCGTCACCAGCATGGTTGGAATGGTGATCGCATCGTTGATTGTCCCGACATGGAACAGAGGGCTCAGGAAGTAACCTGCCAGGAACGCGCCAACGACGGCCACAATGATATTGATCAGCAGGTTCGAGCGGTCGTGCATGATTTCGGTTGCCACCCAACCGATAACTGCCGCAACGATGAGATATATGATGATGTTCATTTTGTTTCTCCTTTTTGAGTGTTTGAGATACATGGGTTGCCCGTGATAGTGCGCCGGCCTTCCATCTGGCGGCGCATAGCATTGACCAAAAACCGAGCGGTCGCCCGTCAGATTGAGCAACCTGTTGGGCCGCCTGCCACTTCTGATGGTTGCGGCTTGACTTGGGCAGATGATGGGCGCAGACGATAATCTGTGCGGGGCCGATCACACGACCGTCGCCTGCGCCCCTGGTCTATCTGCAAATGACCACGGCTGTCGAACTACATGCGGCCTATAGCCGTGGCGATCAGTAGGAGCGCCCACCCCGCGACCACTAGCCAAAAGGCGATCTCGGGTGTGATGACCGGAATGGTCGCCAGAGTTCCTAGGACCCCTACTATCCCGAGGATCAAGGCAATGATCCAGACGATCTGCTTTGGAGCACTGAGTTTCATTTTTTCCCTCCTGTGCGGTGTGTGTGAGAACTCGCCAGTTCGATGACTCTCCTGGCCCCGTGGCTGATTGCCAGTTGTGGAGAGCCCCCCAACCTGCGTCAGGCGCAGCGGCGAATCAGTCCCCTGCGCTTCCTTCCGTTAGAATAAGTCCCATAGCAACGCGCTTGCCAAGCTCAGAGTCAGCTTGGGCAAAGTGATCTACCATGCGCTGCTGAATGGGCTTGTCCGCCTGGCCTAAAGAGTCAACGATGTTATCAACTAAATGGTCCTGGTCCATCTTGCCAAGTGAGCGATACCGTTCGCCAGCCTGGGTGTAGTCGTCGGTCAAGGTGATCTTCTGGCGCACGATATTGTCTTCAACGTGATAAACGGCTGGAGTTCCTGTCAGCGGCGCCTCATAGGGCATCCCTCCTGCCAGAGTGTTGGGCTCGTAGTTGACCGTTCCGCCAGCATAGGGCCCATATTGCATCGCCCCATCTCGCTGGTTATTGTTAACGGGTACCAGAGGCCGATTGATGGGGAGTTGGAGGTAATTCGTTCCAACTCGATACCGCTGGGTATCGGCATACGAGAAGACCCTGCCTTGAAGGAGTTTGTCAGCTGAAAGCTCGATGCCGGGAACGACGGAGGCCGGGCAGAAAGCGGCCTGCTCCACTTCGGCAAAGTAGTTTTCCGGATTGCGATTCAACACCATTTTGCCCACCGGCATCAGCGGGAACTTGTCCTCGGGCCAGGTTTTTGTGGGATCCAGTGGGTCGAATCTCTGCTTCAATTCGTCAGCGATCTCCATCATCTGGATTTTCAGTTCAAACTCCACCGTTCCGCCAGAAGCAATCGTGTCATACAGGTCGCGGGTGGCAATGTCTGGGTCTTCCCCAGCCAGCCGAGAAGCCTCGTGGCGATCAAGCGTTTCTATTCCGGCTATTGGTTTCCAGTGATACTTGACGTAGATAGCCTGGCCCTCTGCGTTTACCCACTTGTAGGTGTTGACGCCAAAACCCTCCATCTTCCTATAACTCTTGACCGTGCCCCGGTCGGAAAAGAGCCAGGTGATCATGTGAATTGATTCGGGAGTCAGCGAGATAAAATCCCAAAAACGACTGTTCGCTGACGAGCTCGTGGGGATATTGGTATCGGGTGCAGGCTTGAAGGCATGCACCATGTCCGGGAACTTGATGGCGTCCCGAATAAAGAAGACGGGCAAGTTGTTACCGACCAGATCATAGTTTCCTTCTTCAGTATAGAACTTGACGGCAAAGCCTCTGGGGTCTCGAACCGTGTCTGCAGATCCCCGTGCCCCAACCACCGTGGAGAAACGGACGAAGACGGGTGTCTGTTTTGTCGGGTCTTGGAAAACCTTCGCGCAGGTAACCTTCGCCATACTTTTGTAGACCTGAAAGTAGCCGTGGGCGCCTGCTCCCCTGGCATGAACGACGCGCTCCGGGATTCGCTCACGGTCAAAGTGTGCGAGCTTCTCAATCAGATGCACATCTTGAAGCAAGACCGGGCCACGCTCACCAACGGTCAGTGAGTTCTGGTTGTCGGTGACTGGGACTCCTTGATTCGTTGTAAGGTGTTTGTCTTTCATGGTATTACTCTCCTCTGTTCATGATCTCACGATATGGCCCATACAGATGAGGCGTCTCCCGATGCCGACAAGGTGACGCTCTTTGGTATCTCAAGACGCCTCTTCAGTTGGGCCGCCCGGACCACGGTGTCTGCCGGACAGAGTGAAAGACCGTCAGCGTCCCACTGCCCGGAAGATGAGCTTGAAGATCGCCAGCAGGATGACGGCGCCCAGCAACGACCACAGCAGAGACACTACGGTAAAGCTGCCCGAGGTGAGCGTGGCGCGACCAAACAGAAAGCCTGCCAACAAAGCGCCCACAATACCCACGACGATATCGACCAGCAGGCCCCCTCGCGTCCGCATGATCATGCTGGCCACCCAGCCGATGATCGCCCCCACGATGATCACTACAATCAGGTTTATCATTTTGTCCTCTCCTTTTTGTGAATGTTTGGGATACACGGGTTGTCCGTGTTTACAATCAGCCCGCCGAATTACGGATTCCTGCGCCAGGCGCGGCCCGCAAACCCTGGCGCACCTGCTCCAGCGCTTGCGGGATCTGGTCGAATTCCGTGGACTTGTCAAAAAAGAAGTCCGCGCCGGCTGCCTCGCATTTTTTTCGGTACTGCGGGTAAGCATAGTTGGTGAGCATGATGACTTTGGGGGCCGGTTGCATCTTTTTCAACTGGCGCAACACATCTATGCCACTACCCCCTGGCATGCGAATGTCTAGAATCACGACGTCGGGCCGTGTGTGGTGAATAGCGTCCAAAGCCTCCGGCGCATCCTGGGCCTGCCCTACCACAGCTATTTCCGGCAGGTCCAACGCCATGGTCACCAGGCGTTCGCGCACGATGGCCGAATCGTCAGTAATGAAAACCTTGAGATTGAACATCAATTAAGATTATAGACGTTTAACACGCCGAGGGCTATCGGCGGCAGCCTGATTCTTTTGTAGGCGGCAGGCTTACTCGCCTGTCGGTGATTGTCCTACATCTCTCGTGTGGGAGGGGCAGGGGGAGGAGGGAACGAGGGGAGTTGCGCGGGTGGTCCGACGCGTTCAGCGCCGGGCGATAGGGGACGCGGCGATTGGAAAACCCTGCGGCCGGGGCGAAGGGGCGGAGCGGCGCTAGTCAATCAAGCGGTTCTGAATGGCGTAATGAATCAACTCTGCGTTGGTGGTTAAATTCATCTTCTGCAAGGTGCGCGCCCGGTACGTGCTGATAGTCTTGACACTGAGTGAGAGTTCCGCGGCGATTTCTTTGACGGCCTTCCCGGTCGCTATCATGCGCAGCACCTGGAATTCCCGGTCGGACAGAGTCTCGTGTGGTAACTTGCTGGAGTCCGTCCCTATCTCAAAGGCCAGTTTCTCGGCCAAAAAGGGGCTGACATATTTCCCGCCACTCACGACTTTGCGGATGGCCTTGACCAATTCATCTGGCGCGCTGTCTTTCGTCAGATAGCCGGAGGCGCCGGCTTTTAGGACGCGCATCGCAAATTGGTCCTCGGAATACATGCTCAACACCAGCACCGGGAGTTTGGGCCGCTCGCACTTCAGTTCTTTGAGAATATCCAGCCCACTGTGGCCAGGCATCGAGATGTCGAGTATGACCACATCCCACGCTTCGGCCCGCACCTTCTCCAAGACCTCTTGTCCGTTGACCGCCTCGCCGGCGACCACCATCTCGCGCGTGTCCCGCAGAATCTGTTTCAACCCTTGGCGCACAACCGCATGATCGTCGGCGATGAGAACTCTTATCATGGGGCCTCCTGTGTGGCTACGTGCCCCTTATTGAGCGGCAGCCTGATCACCACGGTAGTCCCCTGGCCGGGTGTCCCCTGAATGGTGAAATCGCCGGAGCGTAACCGGACCCGCTCCCGCATCCCCAGCAGGCCATAAGACTTGGAGCCGTCCACTTCGCTTTCCGCAATTCCGCGCCCGTTATCTTGAACCCGGAGGCTGACGGTGTCCTGTTCCTGATCCAGGGAAACCTCAACCTGGGTGGCGCATGCGTGGCGCGCGACGTTGGTCAGAGTCTCTTGCAAGATGCGAAAGAGGACGGTGGTTCCGTCGGCGTCCAACGCCACCTGCTCCAAACTCGAAGTAAATTTGCAACGGATACCGGTGCGCTTTTCAAATTCCTGCAACTGCCACTCCATCGCCGCCAGCAGTCCCAGGTCATCCAAGATGCCCGGGCGCAACTCGGTGGCGATGCGGCGCACGCTTTGGATGGTGGTGTCCACCAGGTCGGACATGGCTTTGAATTTCTGCAGCAGGTCTTTCTGTTTAGGACCGGTATGCTTTTGTAGCCAGGCCAAATCCATTTTTAGGCCCGTCAGGTCCTGGCCCAGCTCGTCGTGAATCTCGCGGGCCAGGCGGGAGCGTTCTTCTTCTCGTGCGGTTCGCTCGTAGTGGGCCAGGCGGAACAACTGCGCCCGTGAGGCTTCGAGTTGGGTATTGGCCGCCTGCAGTTGAGCGGTGCGCTGCAAGACGCGTTCTTCCAGTTCGGTGTTCAGTTGTTGCGCCTCGGTGTACAGCCGCGCATTGTCCACCGCCAGCGCGGTGCGCTGGGCCAGTTCTTCGGCCAGGGCCAGGTCGGCCGTGGTGTACTGGCGCCCAGACTCGGCCGACACCACCAGGGTGAGCGCGCCGAGCGTGTGGCCGCGGGTCACGAGCGGCACAATCATGACCGACTTTAATCCAAGCGACCGCGTGAGTTCCAGGTGTTCGGCGTCCCGGGCGATGGCGGCGAGCAGTTCATCCGATGTCTCCGGGTAGAATTCTGGCTGGCCGGTGCGTAGCACATGGGCTACCCCGCGCGGCGCGTCCGGGGCGGGGGGATACCGCCGCTGCAAATCGTCGGCCAGGGCCAGTTTTTGTGGGTCCGCGTGCGCGACCGCCACGGGGTGAATTGGCTGGCCTTCTTCGGTAATGTGCACGACGCACCAGTCGGCCAACAGCGGCACCACCACCTGGGCGATGTTGGCCAAGCGGGTGGTGGGGTCGAGCGAGGCCGCCAGCGCCTGTGCTGCCTCGGCTAGCAGACGCCGGGAACGTTCGACCTGCTTGCGTATGGTGATGTCGGTGTTGATCTCCATAATCGCCAGAGGTGGGGCGTGCTCGTCCTGCGACACGGTCCACCGGCTGGCCACCACCAGAGGCGTGCCGTCTTGCCGGGCCTGGATGAGTTCGCCTTCCCAGTAGCCTGTACGCAGGACCTCGGCTTCGATAGCCTCCAACGGTTGTGGGAATTGGGTGTGTAACAGCGTATGGGAACACTGGCCCAGGGCCTCGTCTCTCGTCCAGCCATACAGCTCCTCGGCGCCATGGTTCCAAAAGAGGATGGTGCTTTGTATATCGCGCATGATGATGGCGTCATGCGCCAGGTCCAGGAGGTGGGCTTGTTCGCGCAAGACCCGGGTGTGGTTCTCCGGCGCTGCTTGCGTTTGCAGGCGTTCAGGCTCGCGCTGTTCCAGGGCGGCGGCCCCGGTGTCAAATTCGGTGGTGATCCGTTCCGTGGGATTGACGTCGTCAGGCATTGGCTGTCTCAGTTATACGGCCTCCCGTTCTATGTAAGGTCGCAGACGTGGTTTAAGAACCCTTGGCGTGACCAGGTCCGCCGGGCGACTCAAAAGGCCTTCGAGGAAGAGCTTCAGCCCCATAGGGTGGAATTATACCCCTTTCCATATACCAACGCAAACACCCCACAGGGCTGAAGGTGGGCCATAAGTGAAACGTGAAACGTGAAGCGTGAAACGTGTTGCGTGTTGCGTGATCAGGTGGGTGCGTTGGCGAGCAGTTGGACTTCGCGGGGCAGGCAGATGGCTTCGAGCGAGCAGTCGTGGCATTTGGCCCGGCGGTCGAGTGGTGGGGGCATCTGGCCGGCCTCCAGGAGCGCAAACGCGCGGGCCACGGCCGCCTCGGTGCGTGCGCGCAGGGCGGGCGTGAGTTCGACGGGCTCGCGGCGGCGCGAGCCCCAGTAGAAGATTTCTCCATGGTCGGCCGGTCGTCCGGTGCGTTCCTCCCCAGATAGGGTGGGGTGTTTGCGTATGGCCCCAGTGGGTGGTCTGGGTGCTGGCGATCAACTCGCTCACCTGTTGCATCATCCCTGCGGGCACTTGCTTACATTGCTTCAGGGCAATCTCCACCAGCAGATCGACGTCGGAGCCTGGATCGGCAGTGCCAGAAGCCTGTGAGCCTGCTAATGCGACAGCTTCCACTTGAGGCAATCTACCGTAACGCCCTGCTATGGCATTAGCAAGTAACAAAGGGGATTGTGTGCCTTTTCTAGCCATGCGGACGTCCTGCCGGAACGTCGCGCTCTGCTCATTTTCAGACACGCTGTGAGACATGGATTGCTCCTGATTACGCCCGCGATTATTGTACTGGTGTTTGGGATCTAAGGCAAGAGACCCGCCGCTGATGATGCCTTTTTGCAGTCCTGGGCCATGTATGGTAGGATAAGGACGACCCTGCTTCGAAACTGTAGGACAAGATGCCATCTTGTCCGCACTGGAAACCCTGTCTTGTGGAGGAAAGCCGAATGTCTGCTCAAGAGTCTGGCAAGGCATCCACCTGGTCCTCTGATCTGGCGGCTTTCATCGAGCAGTTGCAGAGCGAGACGCTTTCACTGGCGCTGCCAGGAATATGTGTGGCGGGCGTGATCCTCCTGAGCAGTGTCTGGGTGTTGCCCGATCCGCTCAAGAGCACGGTGCCCGCGCTAGCACTGTTTCTGTTGGTGGTGGCTGTCTGGATCGTGCGGCGGTGGAATTACACGGCGGCGGCCTGGGTCCTGGTGATCGGCTGCCTGGCGACGAACCTGCTCGTGGTGACCTGGTGTGACCTGGTAGCAGCCGTGTGTTTGTTGGCGGTGCCGGTCGGACTGGCCACGCTGGCGATCAGCCGGGCTGCCGGTGTGGGAATGGCAGGGGCGTGTACTTTTCTGTTGCTGTTCGCGCCGCCCACGCTCCTGCCGGACACTTCCGCGCTGCGGACTGTCGCCTTGATGGGGATGTGGGGCACGGTGGGGATGATCTGGCTGACGTTACGCCCCTTGCTGGCGGCCGTCCAGTGGGCGTGGTCGGGTTACGAGCAAAGTCAAACCCTGCTGGAGCAGGCGCGTGACTACCAGGTGCAGCTCCACGAAACGCTGGAGGACCTGACCGCCGCCAACGTGCAACTGACCCGGTTGAATCAGCAGGCACAGGCTCTGCGCCAGGCCGCCGAAGATGAGCGGCGAGCCAAGGAGCAGTTCGTGGCCAACGTCAGCCACGAGCTACGGACGCCACTGAACATGATCATTGGCTTCTGCGAGATGATCACACAAGCGCCGGAGACGTACGGTTGGGGCATCCCAGAGACGCTGTTGGCCGATCTGGCCGTGGTGTTGCGCAATAGCCAACACCTGTCGAGCCTGATTGACGACGTGTTGGACCTTAGCCAGATCGAGGCTGGGCAGATGGCGCTGACCAAAGAACGTGTCTCGTTAGCGGAGGTTGTCCAGGCTGCCACTGTCGCCGTGCGCCCGCTCTTCGCTTCCAAGGGATTGGCTCTGGAAACGGGGGTGCCTGAGGATTTGCCGCTGGTTTTCTGTGACCGCACCCGTATCCGCGAGGTGGTGCTCAACCTGTTGAGCAACGCCGGGCGGTTCACAGAGCAGGGGGGAGTGCAGGTGCGAGCCTGGCAGGAAGGTAACGACGTGGTGGTCAGCGTGGCGGACACCGGCCCGGGCATCGCAGAGGAGGACAAGGACAGGCTGTTCCGGCCATTTCAGCAGTTAGACGGCACCATCCGCCGCCGTTACGGTGGCACCGGGCTGGGGTTGAGTATCAGTAAGAGCTTTGTGGAGCTGCACGACGGCAAGATGTGGGTTGAAAGCGAGCCAGGGCGTGGAACAACCGTCTTCTTCCGCCTGCCCATAGACCCGCCAGCGCCTCTGGACAGTGACGCCCTGCGTTGGTTCAACCCTTACCAGCCGTACCAGGAGCACCACCGGCCCTTCAGGCTGCGGCCCGCTCCCGTGCGTCCCAGGCTGATAGTTATGGAGGGTGGCAACTCCATGCAGCGGCTGCTTGGGCGCTACCTGGATGGTGCCGAAATTACGCCCGTCGCCAATTTTGAAGAAGCACTCCAGGAGTTGTCGCAGGTTCCGGCCCAGGCGCTGTTGATCAACGACGTGCGGGTGGGTGAGACGTTGCAGCAGGTCAACCAGTCTACGGCGTTGCCGTATGGCCTCCCGGCACTCATCTGTTCGATACCCGGGGTGGAACAGGCTGCTGGCGCTCTGGGGGTGTCCGATTATCTGCTCAAGCCGGTCTCGCGGGAGGTGTTGATGGGGGCCATGGATCGCCTGGAGAGAGAAGTGAAGACGGTGCTGATGGTGGACGACGAGCCGGATGCGGTGCGCTTGTTCCAGCGCATGTTGGTTTCAGCCGACCGTGGGTACCGGGTGCTGAGGGCCTTCGACGGCCGGCAGGCGCTGGAAATCCTGCGCCGGGAACAGGTGGACGTCATTCTGCTCGACCTGATCATGCCGGCGATGGACGGCTTTCAGTTTCTGGCCGCCAAGAGCCAGGATGCCGCGCTGCGCGACGTCCCCGTCATCCTGATCTCAGCACGCGATCCCATGGGACAGCCGATCGTGAGCAACGCGCTGGCGGTCACGTGCAGAGGCGGTCTCTCCATCCGGCAACTTTTGGCCTGTATCGAGGCGGTCAGTACGATTCTTTCGCCTGCAGGTCTACCTGTTGATCCAACGTCGCCAGCAGCGTCTCCCGGCTGACCGGTTTGCGGATGAATGCGGCGGCACCCAGTGCCAGCGCCATGCGCTCTTGCGGCAGGATGGTGCACACGACGATGGGCACGGCGCGGATCCTGGGATGCTCGCGTAGCCGGCCCAGGAGTTCCCAGCCGTCAATGCCGGGCAACATGACGTCCATCACAATGACGTGGGGTGCCGATTCCTCTGCCAGCATTAACGCCTGTTCCGGGTCGCGGGCGCCGGTGAAGCGGTAGCGCGTCCCCGCAAGGTAGCGCTGCAACAGCCGCAGTGTGTCGGCGTTATCGTCAATCACCAACACCGGCACTTGTTCAGCCGCCGATAGCACCAGCGTGGCGGCAAATGGCTGCGCTCCGCTTTGCACCGGTACTAGATCCAATTCTCCCCCGAAAAGGTCAATGAGCTGGCGAGTCATCTGCAAGTGCTCCATGATCTCGCCATTCGTAGCCCACGAGCTAGCCTCGCCGTCTATGGCCTGCACGTGCACGTGTATCCCTGCCGCGTCAGTTTCGACAGCCACCTGTACCCGCCCGCCTGGGACCGAGTGCACGGCTGCGGTGAGCAAATTCAGCAAGGCCTGGCGCAGCGTGGCCAGTTGCCCGGTCACAGGGGGGCGGTCCTCCGGTATCCTGCACTCAACCTGCACGCCTGCCGCCTGCATCAACGGAGCGATGTCCCTGAAAGCTGCTCCGATCACCCCTGCCACGTCGGCAGTTTCACTCGGGAACGATTCCCGCAACCATTCCAGTTCTTGTTCTCGGCCGGGGGTTCTTGCATTTGGCGGAGTGCCCTGTTCTTCAGTCCAGGCCTGGGATGGTGTGGCTGTAAGATGGCGCGCCTGGGTTTCCAGGTTATAGTGACCCCACAGATAGTCTGCCAATACGTGCACTGCCTCGTTCTCCTGGCGTCGCAACTGCCGGATGCTGAAGCCCAGATCAATGGCCACCTGCTTCTGCCTGGTCCGTTCCACGTAACGATAAGTCAGCACGTGATAGACGCGCCAGGCGTTTGAACTGAGTGGTACGTTGTCCGCTGGCTTGAGCGCCTGGATCGCATCTGTCAGGATCTTGCCCAGAGTTGACAGCGGATGGCGCTGCATATCCACAGCGAAGAGTGTCAATAGCGCGCTCTTACGTAGTTCGGTCGGGTCGTAGAGGTATTGTAGCGCCCTGTGTAGCTCGCGCACGAACTCTTCACTGGCATGACCGTATTCCATGTTCGGATCCTGGCCTCCCGGTGTCCCCTATTTGGCCGCTTTGCCCCCCGTTGGCGGGTGGAGTGTATTATAATATATGTGTAGTGGGGCAGCAACTCATCACTTTGCTGCTCGCTCCACAAATCTCTACCATGCGTCGAGGTCATATGTTAGAACTTGCCAGGAGCCAACCTGCCCAAGCCGAGGCCAGGACCAGGAGAGAGCGCTTCAGAGCCACGTCAGACCGTTCCACCACGCGGAGTCGCCGCCGGCGCGAGTGGCAGCAAAATCTGCCCTGGATACTCATGGCTGCGCCGGCCGCCGTGTGGATCTTGATATTCTCTTACGTCCCGATGTTTGGCCTGATCATCGCGTTCAAGGATTATCGCAACAATCTGGGGATGTGGGGAAGCGCATGGGTGGGGCTGCGGAACTTTACCTACTTGTTTGCCACCAAAGCCGCGCGGGAGATCACCTTCAATACGCTCTTCATGAACGGTTTGTTCATCATTACCACCTTAATCGTGTCGCTGACCGTAGCGCTACTGATGTACCAGATTCATCATCACCCTTTGGCCCGCTTTTATCAGTCGGCGCTGTTCTTTCCCTATTTCATTTCTTACGTCATCGTGTCGGCTTTCGTATTTGGCTTCTTGAGCACAGATGCCGGGCTGGTCAACCGGCTGCTCGTGAGCTGGGGATTCGAGAAATTGCAGTGGTATTCTACACCAGGGTACTGGCGGCCCATTCTGACGCTGGTGAATCTGTGGAAAGGCGTCGGCTTCTGGAGCATTGTCTACTTTGCCGGAATCCTGGCGATCAACCCCGAGTATTACGAAGCGGCCAAAGTTGATGGCGCAACCGGCTGGCAGCAGGCCTTGTACATCACCCTGCCACTGTTGGTGCCCCTCATCGTCATCAACGTGCTATTGTCCATCGGGCGCATTTTCTACGCTGACTTCGGGCTGTTCTATCAGGTGCCGCGCGACCAGGGCTTGCTCTACAAAACGACGAACGTCATTGACACCTACGTGTTCCGGGCACTGAGGACTACAGGAGATATCGGGATGGCATCGGCAGCGGGGTTTTATCAGGCCATTGTCGGGTTCTTGCTCGTCTTGGGCTCCAATCTGATCGTCCGACGCATAGATCCGGACAAGTCGCTGTTTTGATTCAGGGGGTCGTTTGATGAGAGACACTTACTCCAACCGCTTCTACCGGATCAGGTCTCAACTGACACAGACCTGCATCCACGTCTTGTTCGCACTGGTTGGCCTGGCTTGCATGTTGCCCTTGTTTTTGATCCTCTCGTCGTCTTTCTCAGAGGAGGCCGACATTGCCAAGTACGGGTACCCCCTCGTGCCGCGGCACTTGACTACGTTTGCTTATGAGTACATCTTGAAGGTGCCTTCACAAATCCTGCGCTCGTATGGCGTGACGACGTTCGTCACGGTCGTGGGCAGCGCGATTGGCCTTTTGTTGATGTCGCTACTGGCCTATGCGTTGTCTCGCTCGAGGTTCAAATACCGCAAGCAGCTCTCGTTCTACGTTTTCTTCACCATGCTGTTCAACGGCGGGTTGGTACCGTGGTACATCTGGGTCACACAGGGCCTTCATCTCAAGGACAAAGTAGAGGCGCTGATCTTGCCGTACCTGATCGTGCCCTGGTTCGTGCTGTTGTTGCGCACGTACTTTGCCCAGTTGCCGGAGGAGTTGTTGGACTCCGCGCGCGTTGACGGCGCGGGTGAATGGCGCATTTTCTTTCAATTCGTCGTACCGTTGTCCACGCCCCCCCTGGCGACGGTGGGCCTGTTCTGTATCTTGATGTACTGGAATGACTGGTGGCTGGCGTTGTTGTTTATCAACGAGCCCAAACTCCAACCCCTCCAGTATATGTTGTACACCATTTTGACCAATGCCCGGGCCATGGCTGCCAATCCCATGACCACAGGCATGAGTACACCGATCGCGACAGTACGCATGGCGATGGCTGTGCTGGCCACCGGCCCGGCGGCGCTGGCATTTCTGCTGGTGCAGCGCTACTTTATCAAGGGTATCACCGTTGGCGCGCTCAAGTAGTACGTGAAGGAGGTGAAGATACTGCACAGAGAGACAAATTGAGATGCCCAAGAAGGGCGGACGATTACCTATCTGGATGGCCAAATATATAGCATTTGGGAGGAGTAGAATGTCTCACGGAAAATCTAATTTCATAAGTCGTCGCCAGTTCCTCAAGCTGGCCGGCACGGCGGCGGCAGGGACCGCCCTCGCCAGTTGCGGCCCCAAGGCGACACCGCAACCGACGACTGCGCCCACCGTCCCAGCCGCTGGTGAACCCACCATGGCACCTCCAGCAGCTTTGCCGGAGATTGAGCTGGTTTACACGTATCCCGGCGGTGTGCCCGCGGACGTGGATCTCGTCGCGGCGGAACTGAGCAAGGTCACACAAGAGCGGTTCAACGCCACTATCAAGCTCCAGCCGGTGGACTGGGGCTCGTTCCAGGAAAGGATCAATCTGGCCTCTGCTGCTGGCGAAAAGGTTGACCTCGAGTTCACCGCGCCGTGGATCAACAACTACGCGCAGAACGTCGCCAACGGCAACCTCGTCGCATTGGACGAGCTGCTGTCCGAGAACGCGCCGGGCTTGTGGGCCAGCATGGCGCCGACCACCTGGGACGCTACCCGGGTGGGAGGCAAGATCTATGGGGTGATCAACCAGCAGATCTTTGTCAAAGACTGGGGAGTTAACACCCTCCGCAAAGACCTGGCGGAGAAGTATAAGATTGATCTGAACCCCCTAAAGAGGTATGAGGATGTAGAGCCAACTCTAAAGGCCCTCAAGGATGGGGAGGGTGGAACGCCAGTAGCCGTGGAGCAAGACCGCAGCGTGATTTGGTGGGCCGAGTACTGGGGGTTGGATCCGGTGCTGGAAATCCTGAGCAATTGCACGCTGGTGGGGGTACAGTACGAGGACTCTACCCGCAAGGCCTTCAACGTAGTGGACAAGCCGGAGTTCAAGCAGTCCGTTGAGTTGGTCCGCAAGTGGAAGAACGATGGTTACCTCACTGACCCGCTGGCGCCCGAGGAGCGAGACGCGCTGATCAGGTCCGGTGAGACGGGGTATATCGGATTCCATATCGTGAAGCCGGGTGGCGCGGAGGAAGCCAAGGCCAAGTATGGATTCGATTACGTCGCCAAGGGTATGAGTCCATGGATCCTGACCACGGCGGGGGTAACCGCTACGCTGAACGGCATCAGCCGGACGTGTGCGGACCCGGCGCGGACCATGATGTTCCTGGAACTGCTCAACACCGACGTTGACTTCTACAACCTGATGTGCAACGGCATCGAGGGCAAGCACTGGGTGTGGGTGGACGAGAATAAGAAGTTGATTGGATACCCGGAGGGATTGACGGCGGAGACCTGTGGGTACCATCCCAACACCGACTGGATGTTTGGCTGTGTCTTCAACTCCTACTACTGGACCGAGGCGGCAGCGGCGGGGAATATATGGCAGGCCACGCGCGATATGAATGCCGGAGCCACACCCTCCCCGGTGCTGGGCTTTGCTTTTGTCCAGGACAACGTGCAGACTGAAATGAGCCAGATCACCAACGTCGTAAGTGAGATGTATTTGCCGCTCATTGAAGGGCTGGCTGACGTGGACGAGACGCTGCCCAAGCTCCAACAGGGGCTCAAGGATGCCGGCATTGAGGCGGTAATTGCCGAGGTCCAGAGGCAGATTGACGCGTGGGCTGCGTAGACCTCCAGACCTGAGACGCCTGGTGACGAACTTGAGAGCGTTCATCACCGATCGCTGAGGCGACAAGGGCCAACGTTTCGCATCACAGGGGCGACCTGGTCGCCCCTGTGATCTGGGGCGAGATACTTCTGTCTGGGTGGTACCGGCTCAAGTGGTTGACCATGCGCTAGCGAAGAAGCACATAGGCCAGAACTCGGTCCTGAGACCTAACCCCCCTTGACCCGGCGAATGTGGTTTGGTGGAGATGAACTGGAATGAAAACCATGAACCGACGACAATTCCTCAGATTAGCCGGCGCAACCGCAGCCGGGGTAACCCTATTTGGTGCAGGCTGCGTCACTCAACGCACAACTTCCGCCCTGACAACCGCACCCGAACAGACCAGTGTGCCAGCAGCCACACTTCCGGTGGCCGACGCACCTGTGCCTACCTTCACTCCCACGCTGATTACGGAGGTGCGCTGGCCCGAGATCATCAAATTCTACCCTGATATGCCGAGCAGGGTCGTGCGCGCCAGTCACGCCAATGCGTGGGACGGGGAAGTCCTGGCTCCAGAAGCACCTCGGCAGATGCTTGACGCTGCTATCACGGCGCTGACTGGCCTCTCCGATGCAGATGAAGCCTGGGCGGCACTGTTCAGCCCCGGTGAGCGGATCGCTATCAAAGTCAACACCATCCGCAATAGTCTCTTCTGGACACACGTCCCGCTCGTGATGGCGGTGGCGGAATGTCTACAGGAAGTGGGAATCCCCGCTGAACAGATCGTCGTCTTCGATCGTGATACCGCCGAATTAGAGGAAGCAGGCTACCCGATCAACCGAGACGGCCGTGGCGTGCGTTGCTACGGCACCGACGGCGCCTATACGGGAGGTTGGACGGTTGCGCAATCCGCTGTTTGCCTCAGCGACATTCTGCTCGGCTGTGATGCTTTGATCAACGTGCCTCTCCTGAAATCACACGCGCTTTCGGGTATCACCTTCGCCATGAAAAACCACTATGGCATCTTCGATCAGCCTCAGAATTTCCACAGCAGCGATAGGATGGTGCGTGGCATCGTAGAGTTGGGCGCTCTACCAGAGATCCGCGACCGCCAGCGGTTGATTGTCGGCGACGCGCTGCTGTCTACCCTCAAGGAAGCGAGCTCGTGGCCGTACTGGCGCGATGCCATACCTGGGAACTCGATCTTTATGAGTTTCGACCCGGTCGCTCACGATACCGTAGGGCTACAACACTGGTGCCAACTGAAGACGGAGCATGGCGAGAGCACAGAGGCGCCGACGCACCTGGCCAACACTTGGCTGCAGAGGGGTGCCGACCTGGGTCTGGGCACAAACACCTTGGAGAATGTAGACCTGGTGGAAGTCAACCTGGGATGACGAGGTCGGCCCGACGATCGATTAGCCAGTTCGGGCAAGATGCTCAAAGTGGCCTTGTTTTCGGTTACGTAATAGAGGGTTTACTCCTCTACCTGGCAGAGGTAGACCTCCATCTCCTCGAACTCTCGGTCGAGGCCAGCCCCCAAGTGCAACCACTCCTCCTCCGAGGTAGGACAAAGCGACGAGCCCCGGAACGCCTTCTCCACGTCATAGGGATCGTTGAAGAAAAAACGGGGGTGCACCCCTCTGTGCTTCTCTCTGGCTGCAGACATGCGTTAGTTGAGCGCCCGACTGTGAAAGGAAGGGATATTCATGAGTGCAAAGAAATTGATGCAAGTAGATCGCCTGTTTCCGCTGGAGACGGTAGCCCAACGCATGACCCTGTTGAACCGTTTTTGGGCCGGGGAAGATATTGGCCGCCCCATCTTCCTGGTCCGCAGCTCTCTGGAGACGAATGGGGCCGATCCGGAGACCAGGGTGCGGAGTTTCGTGGCGCGCTTGGAGGCGGAAGCCAAAGTGCCCTGGGACGTGCTGCCGTGTTTTGACTGCGGCACCTACCCCGTGGGTCTGGCAACCGCTTTTGGCGGCCGGGTAGTAGCCAGCAGTACGGGCGCTAACCCCTGGATCGAGCCGGTTGTGCATCAGGCGGAAGACGTGTACCGGTTGAAGCCGCCCGGGGTCCTGGATGGAATGGTGGGAGAGAAGGTGCAAGACTACCAGTATGCTCTAGAACGGGTGGGTGGGTATATCCCTCCCCGTGTACCAGATATGCAGGGTCCACTCATGGTAGCGGCCATGCTTTGGAAAGAAGAGGACTTTATCCTTGCAATGTATGATAAACCCGAGGCCGTTCACCATCTACTGAACCTGGCGACGGATCACATTATTGCCGTCTACCATTACTTTCGCGACACCTATCCTGGGGCGTTGATGGTCAGTTGTCCTGTGTGTTACATGCCACAGGAGTTGGGCGTGGGGATGACGGAGGACTTTATGCACCTGCTCTCGCCCGCGCTGTATGCCGAGTTCGGGCTGCCCTACGTGAACCGCATCGCGCGGGAATTTGGCGGGCTGTTAATCCATTGCTGCGGCGTCTTCAAGCAGCACTGGGACACGGTCAAGCAATTCCACAATCTGCGGGGGCTGGACACGCAATATCCCTACTCGCACCCCGACGAGGTTTTCAGCGCTTTCCCCAACATCGTGCACTCGATGTCGTTGGACTATGCGGAGAGCCAGAGGAATTTCTCCACCGGCGACCCAGATGCTTTTCTAAAGTTTCTGATTGAACATACCCCCCGCCAGTTACGCTGGCAGATATGGGCCAATGCCGATGACCTGGCGGGGCTGCAACGGCAAATGCAATTGGTCCAGTCGAGGTGGACTTGACTCGACTGCAGAAAGTGCTGCGCGGCTCTTTGGAAAACGGCACGGTGAGATTGAAACCCTATGATGTGCTGATCGTAAAGAGTCACTAATGCGATGGGGATACCCATGAACTCGTATGAGCGAACCAGGGCTGCCGTCAGCCACAGAAAACCCGGCCGCGTGCCGTGCGATTTTGCGGCGGAGCAGGAGGTCGTCGAGAGGTTGTACGAGTACTTTGGAATAGACTCGATGAGTGATCTTCTGAGGATATTGGGGATTGATCGAAGAAGCGTGGGCCCCGAGTACATCGGCCCTCCTCTGAGGACCTTCGACGACGGCAGCCAGGAGCGGATTGTCTACGGAGGGCCGAGGTACAGGTCTATCCCTCTGCCTGGTGGAGGCACGACAGAAGCCATCGTGTATTTTCCCTGGTCCGACGTGGAGCAGGTGGACGACCTGGAAGGAAGATGTGGATGGAATGGGCACATCTCCTGGTGGGATTTCAGTGTCATTCCAGAACAGATAGATGCGCTGGAAGAAGAGGGGCGGTTCTGGATCGCAGCCCACGGAGACCCATCGGGACTGCAGCATTTGTGCATGTGGGTGGGAGACGAAAAGTTTCTGATGACGCTGGCGCTGGATGAGGACCTGGCAATGGCGATGATCGAGAAACACAACGAGTACAGACTGGAACATGCGCTGAGGACCCTGGAAGCAGGCGGAGGAAGGGTTCACGAATTGCATGGGGGCGGGGACTATGGCATGCAGAATGGCTTACTGATATCCAAAGAGATGTTCCGCAGATTCTTCAAGCCCATCTACACCAGGTTCTACCGGGAGATCAAACACAATTTCGACGTGGAGATTTTCTTTCATTCCTGTGGTGCCGTTGCCGACCTGCTCCCCGAATTCATTGATGTGGGGGTCACCATACTGGACCCCATCCAGGTGGGTGCCCGCAACATGGAAATCGAGAAGCTCAAGCGGATGTATGGGGATAGGATCACCTTCCACGGGGCTATTGACATCCAACACTTGCTGCCTTATGCAACGGAGGACGAGGTTCGCCGGGAAGTAAGAAGGACGATCTCCACCCTGGGCGAAAACGGTGGATACATCCTGGCTCCTACGCACGCGATCCAGCCGGACACCCCGATTGAGAATATCCTGGCCATGTACGAAGAGGCGCAGGGAAGGGAACTGATACGGCGGTAATGGGGAGATTAATGTGGCCGGTCGTGATTTCTTCGCCAGGGTCGCGCTTGAACATCACCCGGTGGGCAAAGACGTGCTGGTTCAGTCGCCGCCCCTGGGTTATGAGACACACTATTTCAAGTCCTCCACCCTCGTCGCAGGGCGCATCGTGGAGTGCTCTTATGCGGAGAACCTTCAGAGGTTCCAGGAGGATCTGGCCAGCCTGCGGGACAGATACCGGCCCTTTATGGAGAACCATACGCCCGTCCCTGATTTAGAGAGGCCCGTCACGGAACTCGGGCAGTTTCAGTTTCGCTATGAAACCACGGAAGACAGCGACTTTTCGCGCGTGCTGGAAGGCAAGGGACAATGGAAGGAGGTCACCATTCCGGACTATCGGGGGCCGGTGGGAAAGTGGACCGGATTCTACCGGAGGGAGTTTGTCCTTGAGGGTCAGAGGAGGCCGGGCAAAAGGATATTCCTGCGCTTCCTGGGCGTGGATTACGTTGCCAACGTCTACCTGAATGGTCGCTGTGTGGGCAGCCACGAAGGCTTCTTTGCCCCGTTCGAGTTCGACGTAACTGAATCCTTGCGCTACGAAGGGGACAATGTCCTCGTAGTGGAGGTCAAAAATGATCTCCCTACCCTCGGCCACGAGGTCCAGGGCGAGCAGAGGGATGGAGACAAACTCTATGCTGCCACCGGGCCGGGCTGGGATGATCCGCTTGAAGGGTGGCATCACTGTCCACCGGGGGCCGGGGTATACAACAAGGTCTTCCTGGAAGAAAGGGCCACGCTGTTCATCCATGCTCTGTTTGCCCGGCCTGACATAGATCAATCCTCCATCGAGGCCTGGGTGGAGGTCTTGCACACACAGCCCCACAATCAGGCATTCAACCTCAGGCTGTCGGTATACCCCAGGAATTTCTACGGGGAGCCACTTGCAGATGTCTTCTGCCAGGTGGTACCGGCGGGGCCTGGGGTCAACTACTACCGCATCACGCTCCCGCTGTCCGAATACAGGCTGTGGAGCCCGCAAGCGCCCTGGCTGTGCACGCTTCGTGCCTCCGTCGTCCGCGACGGGAGGCTGGAAGATCAGAAGGATTGCCAGTTTGGGATGCGCAAGTTCTGTATGGACGAGGAGAACGAACCCAGGGGCGCCCTTTACCTGAACAACCAGCCGATCATCCTGCGGGGTGCCAACGAGATGGGCCACCTTCAGCAATGTGTGATACGGGGAGACTATGATCAGTTGGTTGATGACATTCTCATCGCTAAGCTGGCCAACATGAACTATTACCGCATCACCCAGCGGCCCGTCCAGGAGGAGATCTACGACTACTTCGACATGCTAGGATTGATGCATCAATGCGATTTTCCTCTTTTCGGGTACTTGAGACGCAATCAGTTCAGCGAGGCGGTCCGGCAGGTGGGTGAGATGGAGCGGCTGATCCGTGGCCATCCCTCTGCTATTATGGTCACTTTCATCAACGAGCCTTTTCCCATTGGCAAGTACGAGGGGGAGGAGGAAGAACGGCTCTACGTTTCTTATGCCGAAAAAGGGCACAGGCATCTCTACAGGAGTGAATTGGAGGCTTTCTTTGAAGCTGCCAGGCAGGCCATCCTGGTAGAAAACCCAGACCGCGTCGTGAAGAACGTAGAGGGGGACTATGATCCACCTACGGCCACAGGGCTATCCGATTTTCATTGTTACACGCTGTGGTATACGAACCACGCTCTACCGGTGGGAAGGCTCTACAAGGGGTATCTCCCTCCGCTAAAAAGGGGATGGAAGACCGGCTGCGGGGAGTATGGGGCGGAGGGCCTGGACAATTATGACGTGATGATGAAGTACTATCCCAAAGAGTGGGCGCCTGAAGACGACGACGCGGAGTGGGGGCCCGACCGGATCATGCGCGCCCAGACCCACAGTATGCACGGGGACTGGTTCGAGGAGCAAAGCCGGGTCAAGGACTGGATCAGGGGAAGCCAGGCCCATCAGGCGTTTGCTACCGCGGTTGTGACAGATGCACTCAGAAGGCGGTCGGATGCGGTAGTGTCATCTGCGCTTCATCTCCTCATTGACGCCTGGCCCTCAGGTTGGATGAAGGCCGTGGTGGGCGTGGATAGAGTCCCCAAGCCGGCCTACTTTGCCTTCCAGAAGAGCCTTGAACCGATCAGGGTGAACCTGCGATGTGACCGATGGAAGGCTTACGGCGGGGAAACCGTCGAGGTGGAGGCCTGGGTTTTGAACGATACGCCTGTGGATGTGCGGGATTACAAGGTGATCGCCACCGTGAGGAAGGCAGACCAGGATTACGGCTCCTTTGAGGTCAACGTAGATGCAAAAGCCGTATTTCCCACTTACGCAGGGACGATAGTCGTTGATGTGCCCGAGGTACGTGACAGGGAGACCTTCTTCGTTGACGCGGCGCTGTTGGATGCGGAGGGGAACGCCGTAGATGCAGAAAGGATGGTTTTCGAGGCCTTTGAGAGAGAGACAACCCCATGCCGGATCATGGTTGTGCACGTGGGTGCGGAGATGGGCGACCTGTTTGAGAAGTTGGGTGTCAACGTTGTATCCTATCGAGCGGGGGCTGAGGAGAGACCTGAGAGAATTGTCATCAGTTCATGGCAGGATTATCGAACGTGTAGCCACCCCATTCTGGACTGGGTGGCAGCAGGCTCGAGAGCGCTCTTCATGTTGGACGGCATTGAGGAGGACAGCCTGCAGGTCGAGGGCATACGGATTTCCCTGAAAGAGATGAATGGGCTGACCTTTGTGGCCAGAAATGCGCAAGAAGCGCAGACCAGGGAGTTTGGGCCGAAAGATTTCTCCTTCTGGTATAACGAAGACAATGACCAGCTTGATTTCATCGCCGAGAAATACATTGACTGCGAGCAGATCGTCCCGCTCGTTTTTACCTACCAGAAACCCGAATTTCCTGGCAGTGCACAGGGGCAGAAGAGAACACTGCCGGTTGTGGGATATGTGCCATACGGGAGGGGCGAACTGGTTCTTTCCACACTGAGGTTGAGAGGATTCGTCGGGGTGAACCCCGTATTAGACCGCTTCCTGAAGAAACTACTGGGTATCTAACCTCTGGAGAGGAGACACAAATATGAGAGATAGGATTTGTCTCAACGGTGAATGGGATTTTTTGCCCGACTACCGGGGGCAAAGTCCGGAAGAAGCGCTCCAGGATTGCCGTTGGGAGGAGCAAAAGATCAGAGTGCCCTCCAGTTGGCGCTGGATCATCAACCCGGCAGCTTCCTCTCAGCCTTACGATTTGTTCGGCTATCCCCGCACATGGAACGAGGCCGAATCGGGCGTGGTCAGCAGGCCCTTTGCCGTCCACAAGACAGGAGATGAGAGGGTCTTCTTGATCCTGGGGGGTGTTCTGCAGCGCTCGGCAGTCTACGTCAATGGGGAGAAGGTCAGGCAGAGCCAGGAGGCCTACCTGCCCATTGAGGTTGACATTACCGATCAGGTGAGAAATGGGGACGGTAATGAGCTAAAGGTGTGGTGCGGCCCCTTCGAGAGCATCTTGACCGAGACGGGGAAGAAGGTGCTGGCCCCGAATGGCTCGTGGTTTGCTCAGATGGCGCGGGGCATCTGGCAGGACGTGTACCTGGAATACCGGCCCCCGGCGTACATTCAGGGCGTATACGTCAAGACCTCGGTGCGACAACAGCGGATCGTCGTTACCGTGTCTGTGGTCAACCAGTCCGAGCGCCGCCGGGGCGCTGTCAGGCTGCGGATGGTGGATGGGGGCACCCCAGTGAAGGAGATGGCGTCTGGCGAAGTTAGTCTCGAGCCGGGGCAGGTGACCCATTTTCGGCTGGAGGAATCCTGGCCGGACGCCATTCGCTGGTCGCCGGAGCACCCCCACCTGTATACGCTCCAGGCGGAGTGGATCGGCCCAGAGGGAGCCGTGGATCGGCTCGACACGCGCTGTGGGTTTCGAGAGGTGTGGATCGAGGGCCACAAGCTCTGCCTGAACGGCACACCCATCAACCTGCGAGGCGACGCCTGGCACTACCAGGGGTTTGTCCAACAGAACAAGCAGTATGCCCTCAACTGGTATCGGGCCTGCAAGGAGACCGGCATCAACTTTGTCCGCCTGCACGCCATGCCCTATCCCGAATTCTACCTGGATGCGGCTGACGAAGCTGGCATGCTCATCGTAGATGAAAGCGCCATCTACGGCTCCAGCAAAAACATCCAGGCGGACCATCCCCAGTTCATTGACGCCTGCCGCCAGCACTTGCGCTCCCTGGTACTCAGGGACCGTAATCACCCCAGCATCATCATCTGGAGCATGCAGAACGAGATGCGCTGGGTGGATGGCCGGGATGGCTACAAGGCGGCCATGCCAGGCTTGACCAGGGCCATCAAAGAGTTGGACGACACCCGGCCTGTCTCGTACGATGGGGACAACCGGCTGGTGGACCCCGCCGAAATGGAAATCATCAGCATGCACTACAACATTGATGGGACCGTCGCCGGCTGGCATAAGGACAAGCCTCTCATCTTTGGGGAACACGGCAAATGGCACTACGTCGCGCCGCAGGTGTGCACTGCACTGGCCGGGCCTGGCGCTTACCTCAGTTTTGATGCCTGCCTGGACAGCATCGGGCTGCACGAGCGGTTGTTCATTGAGTATGCCCGGCGGGAGGAAGTCACCGGCGTCACGCCGTTTAACATGGCCAACTACATGGTCAAGACGCTGCCTCACGCCGACGTCCCCTTGACCTGGGATGATCTGTCTACGCCTGGCGTGAAGCCGAAGGTGATCAGGCGGCACGCGCTTACCATCAACAACGGCTACGTGCCCGATGAGCCACTGTTGCGGCCCAATCCCTCCTGGAAGCACGTCCAGGCTGCCTGCAAGCCGGTGACGATTGTCCCTAATGAGTATAACGCCGCCTTCTTCGGGGGGAGCAACTTGTGCCGCAGTTTCAGCATCTACAACGACACCGAAAAAGCGGCTGAAGCGAGAATCACCTACCGGCTGCTGGCCGGTCATGGAGAATGTATTGGCGAGGGAGAAGAGCCCTTTGTCCACGCCCCCGGCGAGCGCTGCGAACGGGGCCTGACCCTCTCCATGCCCGACGTGGCAGAGACAAAAGTTTTCACGCTTGAGTTGGCCCTGTACCACGGCGGCGACTCGGTTCACACGTCGAGCCTGGCGTACAAAATCTATCCTCAGAGCTATAAGGACGCTCCTATCCACACTCGCAACAAACGGGTTGCCCTGCTGGGCGACGACGCCAGTTACGCGGTCATCACCCGGCTGCTGGACCGGCTGGAACGGCTTGAGGACTGCGGCGCAGACTCGCTCAGAGGCCTGGACGTTCTCGTCATCGGCAGAGACTTCGAAGGGAAACTGGCGACGCTCCAGCCTGCCCTGCAAGATTTCGTAGCCGAGGGTGGCTTCCTGCTCATCCTGGAGCAAAGCCGGGAGACGCCCGGCGAGGTGGCACTGTCCGGCAGGCGCTTCTTCAGCGCCTTCATGAACGACAAAGACCACCCCATCTTCAGGGGACTGGCGGATGAGGACTTGCGGTTCTGGGGCGCGGACAATATCAACCAACCCGGATGTGCTTTTATGGTTCAAAACGCCTTCCACAAGCCGGTCCAGGGCGATTTCACCGTCCTCTTGGAATGCGGTGAAGGCGATTTCGGCTGGGGTGGCTTGCTGTGGACGCCGCTGGTTGAATACACCATCGGCCAGGGGAAGGTGGTTCTGAACCAGGTAGACCTCATCGCCAACTTTTACCAAGTTCCCCCGGCCTGTCTGCTCCTGAGAAATATGCTCGCCTATGGGATCGAGCACGAAGGGAACCCCATGGGCAGGGCGGGATTGCTCGCGCTGCCCGGTTCCGCTTATGAAGGCTTTATAAGAGAGATAGGGCTGGAGTGTACGCCTGTATCGGGTGCAGATGAGGCAGGGAGTTATGCGCTCCTCGTCCTGGACCCGGACGCGCTGGATGAGCAAAAGTCACGCTGGCTGCACGCTTACGTCGAACGCGGCGGCAGGCTTGTGGTGCTACCGGTCGAGCCGCGCCACCAGGCGCTGCTGACCGCGCTGGTGGGTGTGGCTGTGGAGGTCGAAGAGGCCGCCGTCTACCAGGTCAAGGCCAACCCGCATGCAGTGACCAGAGGACTAGCGCCCCACGACCTGTACCATTTCGAGAGGGTCACTTACACGCCCGCCAACAAAGAGAGCGTCATCCTGTGTCAAAACGCTATTCGGCTGGCCGGTGGAGAAAACGTGTTCGAGAGCGTCAAGAACCCCTGGTACGACTATTTCGTCCGGGGTTTCGACGGGGAATACTTGAAAATTGCCGTCGCCACGATGATTGAGGAGGCGGAATGCGAGCCAAAGTGCTATGGCGTGGTCAAGGCCATCGGCAAGGGCGCTGTCCTGCTGAGCCAGATCAAGCCGTTCAGGGGCAACGACAAGATCAAGCGGGTGTACACCCGCCTTCTCAGCAACCTGGGGACCTCCATCCATACCCATCTTTTGAGTTACGTGAAGGAAGACAGGGACTATGGCATTGAATCTTTCATGGCGCTTCCGTACCAGGAACACGTTGAGTATGACGAGATGGAGGCCTACTTCCGCGACCGGAACTATACGTTGAATAACCTGGGAGAAGGGGTCTATGGTTGGATGAGGCAAGTTGAAAAAAGGGAAGGGGTCATCGCTATCCCTGAGAGTGCGGGCAAAACGTACTTTCTCACCGTCTTTGTTGAATCCGACATCAACCGGGACCCCACCAGGCGTGTGAACAACGAACTGCCGGACAGCAGCATCGTCCCTGACCTGTACGTGAAGATCAACGCTTCCTTCAAGCTATTCGTTGACGGGCACTGCTATGCGGACTGTGAGAATCCTCAGGGAGACGACCTGGATCTGAAGATTGACGACGTGGTGCTGGATAAGGGGATGAACAATATGCTGCTGGTCTGCAGGGGTGGGAAAGAGGACGTGAGGTTGACCGTCTGCTTCAAGAGCAAGTACGGCGACTTGATGGAGGGTTTGAGGTATCATCTCACGCTCGATTAGAGCGGCTTGACTTGCCGCTCGTTTGCTCCTGCTAAACACCTGTGAGGCAATCTACCGTAACGCCCTGCTATGGCATTAGCAAGTAACAAATTTCTTTGCCACAGCGAGAGAGGGGGTGCGTCTTAACGAATTTCTCACACAATCTTAACGTGACGTGAACGGGCGTGTGCTATAATAGGATTGCGAACCCGGAGCACTATCGGCAAGCGCCAACTGGCACGGCGCCTGCCACGTCCGGGCACGTGGAATGTACGAACGGGGACAAGCACCCAATGGTGGGTGACGCATATCCTGGGCATCGGTTCAAGCGGCGGGCGCTGCCCTGGCAGTAGACGCACGGTCTGAGCCCGCCCACCATAACGGTGGGCGGGCTTTTGCTTGATAGGAGTGACAACGTATGGTCCCATGGTTGCGCTCGGGTATTTTTCGCAAGACATTGTTCTTCATCCTGATGGTGGCGCTGGTTCCGTTGAGCGTGCTGGGGGGGCTGACCATACGCAGCACCGGCGAGGCCGGGGCGGAAGCCACTGCTCGCAGCCGCGAGGCGCTGGACGCCAGGTCGGCCGAGGCGCTGGAACTGCGGGCGAACGAGACTGCCAGGGCGGTCGCCGGCTTTCTCTACGAACGGGAGGCCGATTTGCGGACGGTGGCGCTGCTGCCCCGCTCCGCCGACGCATACCTGGCCTTCTACCAGGCCCACCGGCGGGAGGTGTGGTCGGTGGAGGACGGCCAGGAGGTGCGCCAATCTGTCCCGCTGTACCGGGAAATGGCCTATGTAGACCCCGCCGGCCAGGAAGTGATCAAGATTCTGGACGAGCGCGTGGCCGGGGCGGAGGAATTACGGGACGTCAGCAACCCCGCGCACACGCTGTACAAATCGGAGACCTATTTCCTCGAGGCACGCCAGTTGCGCCCCGGCGAGGTCTATATCTCGCACGTCACCGGCTTCTACGTGAACCAGGCGCAGTTCGAGGCCGGCCAGCGCTTTGCCGGCGTGCTACGCCTGGCGATGCCCCTGTTCGATCCAGCGGGAGACCTGGACGGCGTGGTCGTGCTGGCGCTGGACAGCCGGCATCTGGAGGAGTTCACCGCGCACATCGTGCCCACCGAAGAGTCCCTCGCCGCCGCGCCAGACCCCGCGACCGGCAACTATGCGTACATGATAGATGATCTGGCCGGCACGATCGGCCACCCGGTGGACCATCTCCAATGGGGCCTTGCGCCTGATGGCCGCTCGCTGCCGTATGCCACGCGGCAGGAGGAACTCGGCCGGCTGCCGGTGCGCCTGGACCAGTTGGGGTTTGCCGACGAGGACCTGGCCAGCATTCACGGCCGGGCGATCCAGGGGGAGGCAGGCTCCATCGAGTATTTCTGGGCCGGCCACGACAAATTTGCCGCCTTTGCGCCGATCCCCTACTACGGCGGCCCCTACAAGGCGCCGGCCGGCTTTGGCTGGGTGGGCATCAGCGCCGACCAGGCGAGTTTTCATCGCCAGGCGACGCTGGTCGGCGAGGCCATCCAGGGCCGGGTGCGCACGCTGACGACCGTCGCCTGCGCCCTCCCCCATCCCCCCTATAGGGGGGGTAAGGGGGGCTGGCGGTGCTGCTGACGGCCGGCTTGCTCGCCCGCACCATCTCGGTGCCGGTGCGGCGGCTCACGCAGGCCGTCCAGGCGGCGGAGCAGGGGGACCTGGAAACGGCGCGCCAGACGGCGAGCGCCGTCCGCACCCGGGACGAGTTGGGCACGCTGGCCGAGGGCTTTCGCCGGATGGCGGTCCAACTGCAGGAGACGTTGGCCGGGCTGGAGCAGCAACTGGCCGAGCGCCGGCGGGCGGAAGAGGCGCTCGCCGCCGAGCACAGGGCGCTGCAGGATAGCGAGGCGCGCTATCGCACGCTCTTTGACGGCGTGCCGGCGGGACTGTACCGCACCGCGCCGGATGGGCAGATCATGGACGCGAACCCGGCGCTGGTGGAAATGCTGGGCTATCCCGACCGGGCGAGCCTGCTGACGGTGAGCGCGGCCGACCTGTACGCAGAGCCCGAGGAGCGCGCCCGCTGGCGGGGCTTGATGGAGGAAAAGGGCCTGGTGCGCGATTTTGTGGTCCAGTTCCGCCGCTACGACGGCGCGCTCATGTGGGTCAACAACACCTCGCGGGTCGTCCGCCAGGTGAGCAACGGAGATGCGTCGCAGGGGCCTGTGTCGTCTTACGAAGGAAGCCTGGAGGACATCACCGAGCGCAAGCAGGCGGAGGAGCAACTGCTCAAGTACCAGGAACACCTGGAGGAACGGGTGCAGGAACGTACGGCCGAATTGGCGGCGGTCAACAAACAACTGCAGGAGGCCAAAGCCGCCGCCGAACAGGCCAACGAAGCCAAGAGCGCCTTCCTGGCCAGCGTGAGCCACGAACTGAGGACGCCGCTCACCTCCATCCTGGGCTTTGCCAGGATCATTGACAAGCGATTCAACGAATGCATCTTCCCCCAGGTCCAGGCGGACGACCCCAAGACCCGGCGCGCCATGGACCAGGTGGCCGAGAACATCAAGATCGTCGGCGCTGAGGCCGAGCGACTCACGGCGCTGATCAACGACCTGCTCGACCTGGCCAAGATCGAGGCGGGCAAGGTCGAATGGCGGGTGGAACGCCTGCGTGTGCCCGTGCTGGTCGAGCGGGCCGCCGTGGCCACCTCGGTGCTGTTTGCGCAGAAGGGCCTGCCACTGCTCCGCGAGATCGCCGGCGACGTGCCGGAAATCGTGGGCGACGGGGACAGGTTGGTGCAGGTGCTCATCAATCTGTTCTCCAACGCGATCAAGTTCACCGAGGCGGGCTCGGTCACCTGCCGGGCTGAGCGGGTTGACGGCGGGATCAAGGTCAGTGTCAGCGACACCGGCGTGGGCATCGCCGAGGCCGACCAGCGCAAACTATTTGAGAAGTTCAGGCAGGTAGGCGATACGCTGACGGAAAAGCCCAAGGGCACCGGGCTCGGGCTGCGCATCTGCAAGGAGATCGTGGAACATCACGGGGGGCGCATCTGGGTGGAAAGCGAGTTGGGGCGGGGCAGCACTTTTTCCTTCACGCTTCCGATCCAGCCCGTCGCCGCCGGCAGCGCAACGGAGCGGCCGCAGAGAGCGATCAACATTGACAGCCTGATCCAACAACTGGAAGCGCGCCAGGTCGGCCCGGCCTCGTCGCGGAGAGATGGCCGGCACACCATTCTGATCGTGGACGACGACGTCCACATTCGTGAATTGCTCAAGCAGGAACTGCACGAAGCGGGCTACCAGGTGCGGGAGGCCGGGGATGGGCGCGAGGCGCTGGCTCACATCCGGCAGGCCCGGCCGGACCTGGTGATCCTGGACGTGATGATGCCGGAGATGAGCGGCTTCGACGTGGCGGCGGTACTCAAGGGCGACCCGCAGACGATGGACTTGCCGATCATCATCCTGTCTATCGTCGAGGACAAGGAGAGAGGATATCGCCTGGGGGTGGATCGCTATCTGACCAAGCCCGTTGAACCGGGCGTCGTGCTCGAGGAAATCGAGCGGCTGCTGGCGCAGGGCGTGTCCCGCAACAAGGTGATGGTGGTGGACGAGGATGCCTCGACGCTGAAGACGCTGACCGAGGTCTTGCGGGCCAAAGGCTACGAGGTGGTGGAAGCGGCCAGCGGGGAGGAGGCGATCGAAAAGGCGTTGCGCGCCCGGCCCGACATGATCATCCTGAACGCCGTGCTGCCCCAGCAGCGGGAGATCGTCAAGGCGCTGCGCTTCGAGAGGGGCCTGGAACACGTGCTCTTTCTCTTGTTTGATTGAGGAGGTCGCATGCAACCCAAGATTTTGATCGCGGACGACGAAGCCCACATCCGGCTGCTCATCGAGCAGACGCTGGAAGACCTGGAAGACGATGGGGTGGAACTGTTGCTGGCGACGAACGGCGAGGAGGCGCTGGAGATCATCCGGGCGGAACGGCCGCCGTTGGTTTTTCTGGACGTGATGATGCCCAAGATGAACGGCTTCGACGTTTGTCACACGGTCAAACGCGAGTGGGAACTGCACGACGTCTACATCGTGATGCTGACGGCCAAGGGCCAGGAGGCTGACCAGCAGAAAGGGTGCGAAGTGGGGGCCGATACCTACATGACCAAACCCTTCGATCCGGACGAGTTGCTCGAGTTGACCGAGCAGGTCCTGGGCTTATGAGACGCCATAGGGAAGATTATTTGTACACGGATTTTCACGGATGAACACGGATAGAATCAGAGAAAATCCGTGTAATCCGTGTTCATCCGCGTCCAATAGATTTGCTTGTGGCAAGGGGCTGCATTATGGATGAACCGTCGTATCTGTGCATCGCCGCAGATCTGAAGAATCTGGCGACGATACGTCGCTTCGTCGAAGGCACCGCCAGAAGTGGGGGTGGCGACCCACAGGCCATCGCCGACGTGCTCATCGCCGTGAACGAGGCCGCCACCAATATCATCCTGCACGGTTATCGGGGCCAGCCGGGAACGATCGAGGTCGAGGTAGTGGTTGACCAGGATGCGCTGGTGGTATGCTTGCGCGATCGGGCACCCCAGTATGATCCTACCTCGGCCCCAGACCCGGATTTCATGCTGCCCCTGGAACAACGCCCCTTTGGTGGACTGGGGGTCTATATGATGCGCCAAGTGACTGACGAGTTGACCTATCGCACGACCGGCGATGGCAGAAATGAACTGATCCTGGTCAAGAAGGGAGTGCGGAGATCGTGATGGAAGGCTGGTATCGCATGGAAATTGTCGTTCAAGAAGCGCAGGCTCGAGTGCCGGTGACCATCATGCAACTCCACGGGGAGTTGGATGCGTCCCACTATCTGGAGGGACGTCGTCAGTGAGGCGCTGGCGCGCTATCGTGAGATCAATTTGCTTTACCGCATCGGCGAGACGATCGGCGGCTGCCTGGAGGCAGAAGAAATCCCGCACCTCGTGTTGCGTGAGATCCATCGCATCGTCGAGGCGGACGTTGGCATGGTGATTCTCCTGGCCGAGCCTGTCGTGGGCACAGATGGAGACGCGCAGGGCATCGCCGCGAGTTTCGGCGCTGATGAGTGTGTGCGGGTTTTGCACGAGGGCTGCCGTGAGGTCGTGGAGCGGGCGTGCGACACCGGCCAGCCAACCATCGTGGACCTGCCCTCTGCTCAAGCCGGGTGCGTGACCCGGCGTCCCTTGCTTTCCGCAGGCGCGGATATTTGCTCTGTTCTATGCGCGCCGATCAAGACGCCCGAGCGCACGCTGGGGGCGCTCGTGCTGGGACGACTCGATGGACAGTCCGAGTTCACTGCCGGTGACGGCAAACTGGCGCTCACGTTGGCCCATCAGGCGGCGATCTCGCTGGAGACGGCCCGCCTGCACCAGGAGGAAGTCAAGCGCCAGCGCCTGGAAGAGGAACTGGCGATCGGGCGCCAGATCCAACTCAGCCTGCTCCCGGAAGGCTGCCCGGTCGTCCCCGGCTGGGAATTTGCGGCGGTCTACCGGCCGGCCCGGCACGTCGGGGGAGACCTGTACGACTTTATCCAGTTGCCCGGCGAGTCCGGCCATTGGGGGATGGTGATCGCCGACGTGACCGGCAAGGGTATACCCGCCGC
>Ga0315285_10000181_pt1 | contig 62759 bp, 44 predicted proteins | sample YL17G09_36_MG_FD_203698 | JGI IMG/M metagenome (GOLD analysis project Ga0315285, IMG submission 203698) | Sediment microbial communities from Yellowstone Lake, YNP, Wyoming, USA - YL17G09_36 | ecosystem: Environmental > Aquatic > Freshwater > Lake > Sediment | place: USA: Wyoming | collected... | reverse complement strand
GCAGGTGCTTCTCGGACATAACGGAGGACGCTTCGAAAGGGCTTACCTATGTGGAAGGAATTGGGGAAGCGCCCGTAGAGTAGCCAGCTCGCGTTATACTCCATGGTCATGCCTATATCGGCGTGACCACGTCTTCGGAGAAGATACGGATGTGTTGCCATTGACCGCGGGCGAATCTTGTGAATAGGAATCCGCTGAGGATAACGATGTATGCGGTGGCGCCGATCCATGCGCCGATGGCGCCGAGGCTGGCGGGGAAGGCGAGCAGCATGGCCGCGGGTAGGAAGAAGAAATAGGCGAGGATGAACGTGGCGACGGCCATCCATTTGGTGTCGCCGGCGCCTCGAAGCGCGCCGCCTGCGATGATGTTTATGGCATCGAACCCCTGGAACGCGGCGGAGAAGATCAGGAGCGTATGTCCCAGCGCGATTACGCCGGGGTCTTTGCTGAAGAAGGTCTCGATAAGCCGCCCGCCGAACACGGCAAACACGACGCCCGCCAGGAACATGTACCCGATGGCAATCTTCATGGCGGTGTAGGTGCGTCTGAACGCCCTGTGAATGAGCTTCTTGCCGATGTAATACCCGACGATTGCGGCGATACCCTGGTTGAGCCCTACGGCGGGCATGAAACACAGGTGCATGAAACTCATCGCGGCGTTGTGGGACGCGAGCGGCACGTCGCCAAAATATCCCACCAGAAAGCTGGTGAAGATGCCCCAGTTGAACACGTCGGTGAAGAACATCAGGCCCGCGGGCAGGCCGATCCGCAACAACTCGCGCGCCTTGACCGGGTCAAACCGCCACGCGGCCCGGCTCCCGAACTTGGCGTTGATAGGCTCGCTCAGAAAAACGCCCAGCAGCATGGCCACCTGGAACACCATCGCCAGAACGGTCGCGGCGGCGGCCCCGCCAATCCCCCATTTCGGGAACCCGAACTTGCCGTAGATCAGCAGGTAGTTCATCCCGGCGTTCGACAGGTTGGCTATGATGGCGATCACCATGGGAATCTGCGGGCGGCCAATGCCTTGGTAGAACGATGCCAGGGCCGTGGTCAGCGCCATCATCAGGTAGCCGGGCAGGCGCACCTGGAAGTAAATCAGCTCGAGCCGCGTCACTTCCGGCGTGTGGGGCATCAAGTGGAACAGCAGGAACGAAAGCGGCCAAAGCACCAGCGCCAGCACCACCGCCAGCAACGACACGTACATCCCCTGCCAGGCGTAGTGGGCGCAGTTCATCGTCGACCCGCGCCCCATGCTTTGCGCCACAAACGTGCTCACACATCCCACCACCCCAAGGATGAAACACCCCAGGATGTACGACCACAACCCCGCCGAACCTATCGCGGCCAGCGCGTCCGTGCCCAGCCGCGCCACCATCACGTTGTCCACAAACAACATGATGGTGTAGGAGAGCGAACCCAGGATGATGGGCCAGGACATGCCCATGACTTCGCGCACGCCCGTCCAGCGGGTCTCGGGAGCGTTCAGGTCAAGCATGACGACTGTGCCATGTCTGGGACGCCCCCCGGCAGTTGTGGGGGGCGTCCCAGACGAGCGCGAAATTCAGTTTGAATTGTCCCAACCGGCCCATTGAACTTCCTCGGAGAATCCCAGCGTTGGTGGATAGCTGTGCGGACATATTCCGGCAACAGCCGATTGTACCTGAAGTATGCGCCGCGCGCGCGCGCCGTTTGCGGGGGTTCCCATCCTGTTTGGGCGGCTCACCGGGTGAGGAAATCTTGGAAGTTGGTATCGAGGAGACGCTGGGCGTCGCGTTCGATTTCGCGTTCGTCGATGGCCCAGTCGGCGGCGAGGAGGTCGGCGTATTTGTCGGCGAGCACGTCTGCGATGATCCTGCGGGAGTGGTCCCACTTGTAGATGACCTGGTCGAGTACGCGTGCGTCGCTGTGTTGGGGCACGAAACTGAGGCCGAGCAGTTCAATGCGCATCCGGGTGATTTCGTCGATGAGGGATGGGTTGTTGAGGAACCACCAGCAGCCGAACAGGAGCAGGTTCGAGAATTTGCGCGTAGCGACGGCGAGTTCGTGCTGGTTCTCGCGGGCGAGCATGGTCACCAGGAATTTATTGTTCGGAAATGAGCCGCAGAGGCGCACGACGCTGTCGACGTCCGCCAGGCCGACACCGTCCGCGGCGAGCCGCAATGAGGGGTTGACGCTGCGTTTGACGCCGATCATCATGGCGAACGGCACGCCGTACTCGAGGGCAACGGGCAGGACGCACTCTTCGATGATTTCGGCGCGTGGCGATTCTTCGGGGAACGCGAAGCTGGGCGGCAGGGACACGGCCATGTAGAGGGCCATGGTGCGGTCGAGCCACTCGGCGAGGAACTTGCGGATTGCGGCGAGGGTCCGCTGGTTTAAGGTGGTATCAACAGTGTATCCCCAGCCGGCGAGTTTTTCGCAGGTCCTTGGCCAGTCGTTGAGGAACGGGTCGATTCGGAGTGCGGGCAGAAACCGCGGGTCGGGGTCGAATCCGTGCAGCCAGATTTCGCGCTCGACCTCGTCAACCGGGTCGTTGGTCATAACGGCGGCTTTGAGGTTTGCGGTGCGGAACGCGAGGTCGACGTGGTCGCGCGCATCCAGTGCATCGAAAAACCCGCGGAACTCCTCGAGGTTGCGGGACGCGGTGTCGAGGCCGAGCCGGGTCAGCACGGTGAGCACGCCGCGGCAGGCCTCGCTGACGGGGCTGCGTTCGATAAACAGTTCGCGCCAGATCAGGTCGGCTTGGGCGCGCTTGGGCATGGCGTAGAACTCGTCGGCGGTGATTTGGGCGACGCGCATAACTTCCGCGATGAGATAGTGGTACGTTAGCAGCTCGTCGATGCCGCGCAGGAGGAGATCGCCGAACGGCGGAGCGAACAAGTGGGTGTGCATGTCAACAACGGGCGTGTGCATCACCGCGTTGCGCACGGTTTTGCGCAATTCCGAATGCTTATCGGTAGTCATCTCGGCTCTTTCCACTGAAGAACAGGAACGATCGGACCGATCCGACCGATCCGACTGATTGGACCGATGGACCTGCTATTTTTGTGTAGCGGCCGCGGGCGCCGGCGCTGGGGCAGGTGGCGCGGGCGGCGGGGGCGGGGCGAGCGACACGAACTTGAACGCTTCGCCGGCCATTTCACCGTTCACCTCCAAGTCTTTCATCGTTATAACGGCCATCTCCGTTCCCGCGGCATCGAGCAGCGTGACTTTGTGCAGGATTCCGGTGGCTTTGGCGAACCAGGCTTTAAGGCCGGCCACGGGCGATTCGGCGTCTTTTACGGAAGCCCGAAGCACGTAACAGTCCTGGCCGTTGACCAGTTCCGCGGGCAGGGCGGTGAGATTCACGAGGTTTTTGCGCATGGCATCGAAAAGCAATTTGCCGCCCGGGGGCACGATTTCGGCCATGGTGGCCTGGCCGGACGCGTTGAGCTTGAACAACGGGGCCAGGGCTTCGTAGTAGCCGATTTGGCCGTCGTAGAGAGCCTGGGCCTGCAGCAGCCGGCCCGTGGGGCTGAACCCGGCCCACAGGAACCCCTTGTAGCGGGGCGTCTCCCCCACTTTGGCGTAATCGACGGTGCCGCCGCCGACGAGGTTCATGGGAGCGGTCTGTTCAGGTTTGAGCTTGAAGCTTGCGGTCAAATCGTAGGCGCCGGAAAACGACTGCAGCTTGTCCCATTGTGTGGATACGGCCTGTTTGATCTGGTCGATGGAGTCCTGGGCAAAGACGGGCGCCGCGATCAGGCTGATTAAAAGCGGTAACACGAAATACTTTCGCATGAGGTACCTCCTGGTTCTGTTTTGCGCGCGCGCGCGTGCAACCCGGCAAAGCTCCCGCTTCTACCCTACCTTTAAACGCACTCCCGACGCAACCCGGCTTCGCCCTCAGTGCTCGTAGGCGCGGTCGTCTCGCCCGCGCCGTCCAGACCCCGGGTTGCGCAAGCGGTCTTAGCTCGTTTTCAGCCTCGTGCCATGGAAAAGTTTTGTTTGTTGAGCGCCAGGACTTCGCCAAGAAGGGCCCGTGTGCTGGACGGCGCGGGCAAGACGACCGCGCCTACGCCGACCCGTCATTGCAACCACTTGGATCAGCCGGGAGCGGGAATGGGCTTGGCGAGGTTTATTGCCGGGGTAACGGCAGTGCGGCCTGTAACAGCGGGATTTGCGGCGATGTATGTTGGTCGGACGCGGATGGTGGACATGTAGCCGGGGTGATCGCTGAGCGGGATGGTCCGTCCAGGGACATTGCCGGTGATCGGCAACGTTTCCAACACCTGGTACTCGTAGTTGTCAGATGGGGCGCCGAAAATGTGGTCGATCCGGGAATCGATGTTCATGAGGCGCTGAAGATGGGCGCTGGCCACAAGGGTGTTGTACTGGATCGAGCCGGGGGCGCAGTTCATGTCGCCGACGAGCAGTGCGGGGACCGTGCGCAGGCATGAATCGAGGATGAACCTGGCCAGGGAGCCCATCTGAAACTTTCGAACGCCGTCGTACTCGGTGGAACCATATGCGGCGTGGGCGTGGGTGTCGTAGAAGTCGATGATGCCCTGGGGCAGTGCGATTCGGGCGAGCGCGACGCCTTTTCCGGCCCACCAGTCGCCCTGGTAGAACTTGTACCACTTGCCGTTGTGTTCGTACCGATGGAAGAAGGTTTCGACGATGGGATAGGCGCTCAATACGAGCAACCCGCAGCCCAGGGTTCCGCTTTTGTAGTATTGGTTGTAAGTGAGGCGGGAACCCGCGATCGAGGCGAGAAGCTCGCGCCGGTCTTTTTCGATGAAACTTTCCTGGATGCCGACGATGTCGGGGTCGAGATGGCGGAGGGTCTCGCCGATGGCTTTCATCCGGGCGAGCCTGTTGCGGCCGACAACGTACAGGTCCTGGATGTTGAACGTGACGATTCTGAGGACAACCTCATCGGCGAGGGGCGCGGCGGGTTGCGTGAGCAGGAGGCTTTTTCGCAAGTCCGTGACTATATCGGCCCTTCCATTGAACATGGCGGCCACCGCCACCACGGCCGCCAACATCACTACGAACAAAAACAACGCAACTGCCACTGCCTTGACTACCTTTCCAAACATTACTGCTCCCGCGGGTAATTCACCTGCTACTGTGACGGCGAAAAGCGGGTACAGCCACCTATTTCAAACTGCCGAAATAGGTGGCAGTCCCCGTTTTTCGCCGGCCGCGATCAAAGGTTTGCCGGGAAACAATCCGACCGAAGCGCCCGCGCCAGGAGCTCGGCCATATGCACCGGTTTCACCTTTGACAGATGGGCGATTTGTTGACGGCAACTTGTGCCGGAAGCCACCACCGTCGTCCCCGCCGCGAGCGCCTCGACTTGGGCGATCAACGGCCGGGCTACTTCGACCGACAGGTCGTATTTTTCGCGCAACGCGCCAAACGACCCCGCCATACCGCAGCAGCCGGTGTCCATCAGGACGGCGCGGCTGCCAGGGATTTTCCCGGCGAGGGCGGCGGAATTGGCCGCACCGGCCAGCGCCTTTGCGTGACAATGCGCGTGGATTGCCACGGGCGCCTCGCCCTCCGCGAACGAGAGGGCATCCGGCTCGCGGTCAAGCAGATTATACACGAAGTCCTCGAAAAGGATGCAGCGGGGTGCGAGATCTTGCGCGTTTTTCACGTCCAACTCGACGTAATCCTGCGCAAACATCGAAAAACACGAGGGTTCAACGAAAACGATGGGAAGTGTCTCGTCCTGCTTTATGAGGCTTGCGACGTTTTTCGCGCCAAACCGCCGGGCGACGTCGAGGCGCCCCACGCTGAACGCGGGGCGACCGCAGCATGCGGTGTTTTTCGGGAGAACGATTTCAAACCCGGCCGCCTCGAGCACTTTTACGGCGGCCATGCCGATTTGAGGCTCGAAATAGCGCACGGTGCAGTCGTCCCACAGCATAATGCGGCCGCGCCGGCCATGTTTGACGGGCCGGCGTTGAAACCATTGGTCGAACCGCTCGGACGTAAAGACGGGGAGTGGCCGCTTCGACGCGAGGCCGACAATCTTCTCGATGGCGAGCCGCATCAGCGGGGATTGGAGCGCGCCGTTCATCAGCCTTGGGACAGCGGCGCCGAGCTGGCCGAGGAGGTCAAACCGGCTGACGACCCGTTCGAGGAGGTCGACGCCGCGCTGGCCGTGGCGGGCGTGGAGAAGTTCGGCTTTTAGCAGGGACATATCGACGTTGCTGGGGCATTCTTTTTTGCAGGCCTTGCAGGAGAGGCAGTTGCTGAGCGCGGCGTCGAGGGAGTCGGAAGCCAGGGGGTGGATGTGCGGGTCGATCCGGCCTTCGAGCGCGGCGCGGATGGCGTTGGCCCTGCCGCGGGTGGACATGTACTCGTCGCCGGTGGCCAGGTAGGTGGGGCACATGGTGGGCGTGTCTTTTCGGCACTCGCCGCAGCCGTTGCATTGTTCGAGATTGGCGATGAACGACTCGTCGCGCGCGGCGAATTTGATCTGCGGCTTGAACGGGATCGGGATCTGATGGCCGTCGCCGAGCCGCAGGTTGGTGTCGATTGCAAAGCGGCCTTCGGGAAAGATTTTGCCGGGGTTCATGACGCCGTTGGGATCGAAGACGTTTTTGATCCGGCGCATGGCGTCGAGCAGTTCGGGCCCGATGTGGTCGTGCATGAACTCGGTTCTGGCGATGCCGACGCCGTGCTCGCCGGCGAGCGAGCCGCCGAACTGCCGGGCGAGTGCGGAAACGCCTTCGGCGAGTTTTCGGAACTTGGCGATGCTGTCGGCGCGGTGGAGATCGATCACGGGGCGGACGTGAACAAGCCCGGAGGCGCAATGGCCGTAGAACGAGGTTTCGAGGCCGAGCGGCTCGGCGAGGTCGCGCAACGCGGCGACGTAGTCGGGCAGACGGTCGGGGCGTACAGCCACGTCTTCGATCCCGGCGACGGGTTTTGCGGGGCCTTTACGGCTGGTGAGCAGCGACAGGCCGGATTTGCGCAGCCCCCACACCTCGAGCATGTCATCGGGCAAGGTAAACACGCTGGTGCGGAGGCCAAGGTTGCGTTTAACGACGGCGGCCAGTCGGTCGGCGACGTCTTCGTAGAACTCGACGATGAGAAAGGCTTGGCATGGTTTTGCGTCCAATTCAAGGAGGTCGCGCACGGCCTGAAACGCGAGCCTGCCCCTGGTCTGGTCGAACAGGAGGCGATCGCAATGTTCGATCGCGGCTGGTTCGAGATCGAGCAGTTCGACGGTGGCGCGCATGGCCTCGGCAACGGATGCAAAGAAGATGACGCAGAGGCCTTTTTCGCGCGGCAGAGGCACCACGTTGAGCACGGCTGAGGTGACGGCGGCGAGCGTGCCTTCGCTGCCGGCCAGGATTTTTGAGATGTCGCCGCGGGCCCGCAGATAGGGTTCGAGGCCGTAACCGGGCCAGCGTTTCACGAGCACGCGGGGAAATCGCGAGCGGATCACGTGCTCGTGCGCGGTGATGATGGTTTCGACGGCATCGGCTTCGGCCTGGAGCGCGACGTCAGGGGCAGATCCGATGACGGCGATGCGGCCGTCGGCCAAGACGGCCTCGACGGCGAGGACATGGTCGGCGGTTGTGCCGTAGATGGGCGCGCGCGCGCCGGACGAGTTGTTGTTGATCATCCCGCCGAGCGTGGCGCGCGAACTGGTGGCGACGTCCGGGCCGAAACACAGCCCGTACGGACGAAGGAAGTCGTTTAGCTGATCGAGCACCACGCCGGCGCCCACGCGCACGGTTTTCTTTTCGAGATCGAGGTCGGAGATCCACCTCGAGTGGCGGGCGAGGTCGATGATGAGGCCGTCGCCGACGGCGCCGCCGGCAAGTCCTGTGCCGGCGCCGCGCGGCGTGATTGGAATGCCCGCGTCGGCCGCGGCGCGCATGACGCCCGCCGCTTCGCCGGGCGTTTTTGGAAACGCGACGGCGAGCGGCTCGATTTGGTAGATGGATGCGTCGGTCGCGTAGATCTGGCGGGTGAGGGCGTCGGAACGGACCTCGCAGCCGGTGGCCGCCAGGGCCGATAGAGCGGGTTTGGTCATTTCTGAAGGTAATCCAGGTAAATCAACATGGTGAAACTATACACGGATGAGGGGGTTTGCATCCACAGTGCAGCACAGACGAACACGGACAAACACCGACGGACACGGACGGACTTGGTGCACCGGAGCCGCAACCCAAAACGCATCGGAAGGTGTCATTCTGAAAGCCCTGGCGACAGGGCTTGGTCGCTCAGGATGACAGGCTTTGTCTGCCCTCAGCTTTCAGTTTCTGCAAAAAAGTGCGCGAAATTAACAGATAGTAGTACGGACGAAAGGACGGAAAAGGCCTCAAGCGGCAGCACGCGCGCAAATGGGGGCGGCAGTCCAAATAGTTGTTATGCGGGTTTTTCGATGAAGGAGGGCTGGAAACCGGGGATGGCGCTGTATTCTTTGGCCTTCTCGCGGAGCGCCCGGAACTGGTGGAACTGTTTGTCGAGTTTTTCTTCGAGTTCAGGTGTGACTTCGGTGATGTCGCTTTCTTCGAGGAAGGTGATGATGGTGGAGGCGCTGGCGATGGGGTCGAAGACGGCCCATTTTGCAGCGAACCCGAGGAAGATGCCGATGGCGAACAGGACAAACCGGGCGATCGTGTATTGGCTGAACCAGACGAGAGCCACCGCGCCAAGCGGGACCAGGAAAATAACCGTGCAGACCAGGGCAAACCCGTAGCTGAGCAGGGTGAGCGTGATGGCGTTGGGGAGGATGGCTTGCCAGCACTGGCTGTAGGTGAGCGTGGCGTTTTTCGCGGAATCGTAGATGTTTTCGTTTTTTGCGCGGAACGTGTAGGCAAATACAGCCTCTTCGATATAGGCCTGGCTGAGGTCGATGATACGGCGGCCAAGCAGCATGCCGGTTTCGATTCCGGGCAGAGGCATCATGCTGCTGAGGTCGTTTGCGCGGTTGATGGCGCGGATGGCGTCGCGGGTGAGCCGCCTGGCGTGGGCGAGCGTGCCGACCCCTTTGAAATAATGGGTGACCCTGCCGCGGGCCCATTTGGTCTGGCTGATGCCGGGGGGGAACTTGGCTTGGGTGACAATTTCGGTGATGACGGCGATGTGGCCTGCACGGAGCTGGTGAAATGCGTATTCGTTGATGAACCCGCCGATGCCCAGCATCGCGGGCAAGCCCGCGGAAAGCACAAACAGCACCCAAAACGCGCCGGGGCCGAATACCAGGCCAATCACAAACAGCATGGCGAGATACGCGATAACGCACAGGCACAGCGCGCCATACATGAACGCCCGATAAACAACGTAGGGGGTTGTCCGCAACACGATATCCAATGCCCGTCGAAGCTCGATGCCCATTTGCGGGTCTCCTGGACTTACTTTGTAGAGATTATGGCGGAGTTTCGGGGAGAAGTCCAGTTGGCTGAATAGGAGGTATCGGACGGATCGGACCGATCGGACCGATAAGAATCACGGGCGTAGCTCTGGCCGGCGTTGTCAAGAGACGAATTGGCGTGATAGACTGGCCGCGGGAAGGTGGCACGACCTGGTGGGAGCGATGTGGTAATCAATAACGCGGAAGACATGCCGGACCGCACTCCGGTTGAGCCCGGGGCGGATCCAGGGGGTTCTGACGGCGAGGAGGAACGCAAGCGGCTTTTGCTGGACCAGGCCAGCCTGGATGCGTTGCTGGCAGCGGACGAAACAGAAAAAACGCTGGCCAGTTCGGCTCCCGATAAGAACCTGCTGAGCGAGGACGCACTGGAGTCGCTGATCGCCGAGAAGTCAGTGCAGGGGGCGGAACCGGGGGATGGGCCCGCGGGGGATACGTCCCACTTTTTCGATGCGGCCACCCTGGATTCGCTGCTTGGCGATGACACGATCCTGGGGCCAGGCGGGACGGACGAGACGCCGCGGATGAGCGACGTGGAATCGATGCTGGCGGCCAGGGAGCCGAAGAAGCCTCCATCCCCGGAAGATCTGGCGCGGGCGACGCTCGATCAATCGGCCGTGGACGCGCTGTTGTCGGTTGCGGCGACGGATCTGGACGGAACTCCCGCGGATGCGGTTCCGGGTGAAGCGCCCGATATGCTCCAGCCGCCCGGGTTGGAAGTCCCGATGACCGACGAGGACCTGGAGGCGCCCATTATCCAAATGGACGAGGCGTCGCTGACGGGGGAACCGGCGGAGCCGGAACCGGCGCCAGAAGTGGCCGCGCCACCGGCAATGGCCGCGCCACCGGCGATGGCCGCACCACCGGCGATGGCCGCACCACCGGCGATGGCGGCACAGGCTGAACCGGCGGAGCCGGCTTTGTCGCCGGAGATGATAAGCACGCTTGCGGCGGCGGCGGCGCGCGCCGAGCCGGAGCAGGAAAAGCCCGCGGGTGAACCGGCGCCAGGCCGGGAGGATGTGAGCGCGGCGCTCGGCCGGGCGATTCAAGAGCACCAAAAGCAACACGGCGAGGCGCTGGAAACAACCCCCGAGGAGGCGCTGGCCGCGGAAAAAGATTTGGGGGCGGCGGCGGGTCAGCGTCGGGGTCTTTTGAAGCTGGTAACGACGCTGGCCGTAGGCACGGTGTCGGCGCTGGCGGTTTTTACTTACCTTTACACGCACCAGGAGCGGCCGCCCGACCTGTCTTCGCTGAACCGGCTGGAACCGACCGGACTGAGCGCGGCGGTTGAGGAAGCGGGGCGGCTGGCGGAGGCAGGATCGTACGAGGCGGCGGTCGAGTTGCTTCAGCAGGGTGTGACAGGAGCGGGTCGCGGGGCCGATATGGGCGAGTTGGCCGATGCGCAATACCTGCTGGCGCGCGTCTCTTACGGGCGGTTGGGAAAGCAGCCAAGTAAGAACGAGGTCCGCGCGGCGCTGGATAACGTGAATGCGTTTCTGGACATCCACCCTCGGGACGCGCGGGTGGTCGATTGCCTGCGGTGGAAAGCGGCGCTGTTGAAGTTGGAGGACGCCCCGGTTTCGGCGGCGGCACTGTATGCGGACCTGATCGACCGGGCGACGGGCCATCCGGAACTGGCCGCGATGCTGATGGAAGCGGCGCAAACGGCCATGGGTACGGGCCGGGCCTCGGACGGAGTCGGATACCTCGAACGGCTCTTGCTCGAGTATCCCGGCTCGGCGGCGGCGCGCGATGCCAAGCTGCTGCTGGGAGAGGCGTACGCGCGGGCGGGCAGGCTGGACGACGCCGCGGCCGTGCTCGGGTCGCTGGCGCTGGCGCAACGGAACACGCCGGAGGGTTCAGAAGCGGCGGCTCGGCTGGCGCAAATCGAGATGGACCGGGGCAGGCCGGAGGAGGCGATCCGGCTGCTTGAACAGCACGCGGCGTCGGCGACGACGGTGGTGGGAAACGACCGGGTGTACTTGGCGCTTGGCAAGGCGTACCGGGCCACGGGCCGGACGGCGGAGGCGCGGACGACGCTGAACGACATCCTGAACTTTTTCCCGGAGTCGGAGGTGACGCCGGCAGTTTACGTGGAATTATGCAACGTGCTCGAGGATCAGGGGCAGGCGGATCAGGCGATGGTGACGGCGCGCAAGGCCGCGAAACTTTACTCAAAGGACCCGCTGGTTTTCAGCCGCTTGGCGGCCATGTTGGAGCGCCGGGGCGAATTCGCGGAGGCGGCGCCCAATCGGGTTGCGGCTTACGAGGCGGGAAACTCAGAGCCCGGGGCGCTGCTGGCGGCGGCGCGGGATTTTCGCGGCGCGGGCGCCGGCGACAAGGCCATTGAGCAGTACCGGCGGCTGGTGGGCGAGTCGCCGGGGTCGCCAGAAGGCTTGGAAGGCTCGATAGAACTTTGCGAGGCGCTTTCCGACGGGGGCCAAGTGACGGAGGCGGTGGATCGTCTTGAAAACCTGGCGCTGGCGACGCCGGCAGGGCCGCGACAGTTGCCGGTGCTGATTGCGCTCGGGAAGATGTACGGGGAGATCGGCATCAACGAGCGCGCAATCGAGGTCTATAAAAAAGTGGCCGCGCAATCGGTCGAGCCGTCGGTGCTGGCGCACGCGGCGGTGAGCCTGATGTCCAGCGGGGCGTGGGACGACGGGATGGCGCTGGCGCAACGGGTCGACCCTGGCAAACTCGATGCGAAGACGGCGTCGGGGCTGCTTGCGAAACTGGGCGAGGGCCTGCTGATGAAAAACCCGCCGGGCGGGGCGGAAGTGCTGGCAAAGGCCTATGCTCAGTATCCGGATCAAAGGACGGGCGAGCTGGAGGCGATGCTGCTGAAAGCGTGGCTTTCTCTGGGCAATGTGGAAGGGGCGGACGGCGTGGTGGCGTCGCTCGAGTCGAGCGTCGAGTCGGGCAACAAGGACCACGCGGGGCGGCTGGTGCAGGCGGCGATTATGTGCGGAGACGCGGCATTTGACCGGGGCGATTACGCGCGGGCCGCGGGCCTGTACTCCAAGGTAACGCAACTGGCGGTACCCCGCCTTGAGACGGCGGCCCCGGAGACGGCGGCTGCGCCAGCGGCGGCTGCGCCGGAGAAAGCTGCATCGGAGATGACGGAGACGGAGATGACGCCGGAAACGGCGTGGGCGAAGTACCAGCAGGCGAACTCGCTGATGCAGATGGCGGACTTCGGCGAGAGCGCGCGGCTGTTTGACGAGGTGGCGGCGTCGACGGTGCCGTTTGCGGGGGACGCAAAGGTGAAGGCGGCGGCGGCCCGGGTGCAGCAGCGGCTGGGATGGCAGGCGCCGGCGAGTCCGGAAATCAAGGCGGAAGTGAAAGAAGGAAGCGGCGATGCAGCACCAAAAACCGGATGAGACGCTCGCGGATCCGCTTGCGGACCGGGTGGCGAGTTTTTTTGAGCGGCAAATCGCCTGGTACGGTTGCGTGCTGGACGACTTGGCATCGGTCGAGTCGCAGTTTGACGAAAAAGGCCTCGACGCGCTGGAGGCCCGGCGATCGGTTTACAACCGCGATATAGCGGAGCAAGCGACGCAGCTTAAGGCGCTGCTGGCGGAATGGCAAGACGCGCCAAAGCCACCAGCCCCGGAATTGCGCCGAATTCGGGCGCTGGCGCGGAGGGCGGAAGAATCCGCGGCGCATGCGGCGGGTGAGTTGCAGCGGGCGTCGACAGGGACAGACGCGCGGGCGGAGGAGGTGCGGCGGAATCTGCAGAACCTGCAGAAGGGTCGGCGGGCGTTCAGCGGCTATCGGCAGCTTCTACTGGACACGGGGCTTCTTGATGAAAAAGCCTGACGCGGACGGGCTCGCCCATGCTCCCGGCGAGGACATCAAGGTTCTTGCTCAGGCGTTCGAGGTCTTCACGCAGTCGACGCAGGCGCTCGAGGAGAGCCACCGGCTGCTCGAGGTCCGCGCGAGAGAACTGGGCGAAGAGCTCGCGGCAAAAAACCAGGAACTTGCCCTTACCAACGATTATCTCAACTGCATATTGGAGAGCATGTCGGACGGCGTGATCGCGGTGGACCCGCGGGGTACCATTGTGACGTTCAACCGGAGCGCCCGCGTAATCCTGGGATATGGTTCGGAGCGCGCGGTGGGGCGCGTATTCGAGGACCTGTTTGGCAGGCCGTTTCTGGCGGGTGCGGGCGTGATGCCGGTGTTGCGCAACGCCAAAGGCAGGCCTGTTCGGGTGAGCGAGCGGGACGCGCCGATCTCCGACCGTGCGGGGCGGTGTATCGGGCACGTGAAAGTCTTCCAGGACCTGACGGAGATCCACGCGTTGCGCGAGCAGGTGCGGCAGATCGACCGGCTGGCGGCGATCGGCGAGATGGCCGCGACGGTCGCTCACGAGATCCGCAACCCGCTGGGCGGGATCCGGGGTTTTGCGGCGTTACTGGCGCGGGACATCCCCGAGGAGGACCCGCGGTCGCGGCTGGTGGGCAAGATCCTGGCGGGGGTGAAGAACCTCGAGCGCGTAGTGAACGAGTTGCTGGCGTACACGCGGCCCGTGGAATTGCACATTGCGCCGGTGAAATGTGCGGAGCTTGTGGATGGGGCGCTGGCGTTCCTCGAGACGGGTGGCCGGCCGGTTTCGGTGAGAAAACGGCTTGGTCGTGATCTGGCGGTGCTGGCGGACGCGGACAAGATGCGGCAGGCGCTGCTGAACATCTTGATCAACGCCGTTCAGAGCATCGAGGGCGAAGGATTGATCACGATTTCAACAAGGGCTGAACGGAAACACGTGACAATCGCCGTGGCCGATACGGGTTGCGGGATTGCCGCGGACGAGTTGAACAAGGTGTTCAGCCCGTTTTATTCAACCAAGGAAAAAGGCAGCGGGCTCGGCCTGGCGGTGGCCACGAAGATCGTTGAGGGCCACCGGGGCCGGATCGAGGCGGAAAGCAAGCCGGGGCAAGGTTCAGTTTTCCGAATCCGGCTGCCGCGAACGGAATAGGAATGAAGGCAAGAATACTCGTTATAGACGACGAACCGCTGATGCGCGAGTACGTCGAGGAGGCGCTGGTACGTGCGGGCCACGAGGTGGTTTCGGCATCGGGCGGGCGCGAGGCGATGGCGCTGATGCGGGATAGGTCGTTTGATATTGTGGTGACGGACCTGAAGATGTCGCCCGTGGACGGTCTGGCGGTGTTGCGGGCCGTGCGCGAGGAAAGCCCGGACACGCACTGCATCGTCATGACGGCCTACGGCACTATCGAGACGGCGGTGTCGGCGCTGAAAGGCGGTGCGGACGATTACATCCTGAAACCGTTCGCGCCGGACGAACTCGAGTTGGCGGTGAGCCGGGCGCTCGAACAGGGGCGGATTGCCCAGGAAAACAAGTACTTGCGCGCGCAACTCAGCCGCAGCCACGATTTCAAGTCGATGGTCGGCAAAGGGCCGGCGATGCGGAAGGTGTACGAGCAGATAGAAAAAGTCGCGAACAGCCGGGCCACCGTGATGATCCGCGGCGAAAGCGGCACGGGCAAGGAACTGGTGGCTCACGCGATCCATTATACGGGCTCGCGCCGCGACAAGCCGTTCATCAAGATCAATTGCGCGGCGTTGTCGGCGGGCCTGCTCGAGAGCGAGCTGTTCGGCCACGAGAAGGGTTCGTTCACGGGCGCGCACGAAAGAAAAATCGGCCGGTTTGAACTAGCCGACATGGGGACGCTGCTCCTGGACGAGGTGAGCGAGATTAACCTCGAGCTGCAACCGAAGCTGCTGCGGGCGCTGCAGGAGCGTGAATTCGAGCGGGTCGGCGGCAACCAGCCCATCCAGGTGGACACGCGCATCGTCGGCACGTCTAACAAAAACCTCGAGCAGGCGGTCGAAGAGGGCAAGCTGCGCCAGGACCTGTTTTTCCGGCTCAAGGTGATCGAGATCCACCTGCCGCCGTTGCGTGCGCGGGTTGAAGACATCCCGGCGCTGATGGACCATTTCCTGAAACGGTACGCGACCGAAAACGGGCGCAAGATCTCGGGGTTCAGCGACGACGCCCGCAAAATGTTTGTCGAGTACGATTGGCCGGGCAACGTCCGCGAGCTCCAGAACGCCGTCGAGCGGGCCGTGGTGTTGTCAAGCGATCCGGTGTTGAGGCCGGACCATTTCCTGCTCGAGGGACACAGGCCCGCGCGGCCCACGGACGGCGGAATCCAGCCCGGCGTAACCGTCAGCGAAATAGAAAAGCGCCTGATCCTGAAAACGCTCGAACATTGCCGCCAAAACAGAACCCAGGCCGCCAAACTCCTCGGCATCAGCGTCCGCACGCTCCGCAACAAGCTCAACGAATATGGCCAGGGGGCATGAAAACAGCCTCAAGACCGCAGTCCAGAGGTTTTTCCCGCACTTTTTCCTCCAGCCTCCAGCCCGCCCTGTCCTGCAGTTCTTCCTCCAGTCTCCGGTCTCCAGACTCCAGACTATTCTTGCCTTTCCCCCGCCCGCGGCACTAAACTCTCCCTAGGCAAACCATCCAAGTCAGGGGACGCACAAATGCCTCTCCCGAAAGACATCGCACGGCTCGTCGACCAATTCCACAGAAACCGCGACGCATACCGCTCCGGCCAGTACAACGAAACACAGGTCCGCCACGAGTTTATCGACCCCATGTTCGAATCCCTCGGCTGGGACATCAACAACCGCCAAGGCTATGCCGAAGCATACAAAGACGTTATACACGAAGACGCCATAAAGGTCGGCGGCGCCACAAAAGCACCCGACTACTGTTTCAGGATCGGCGGCACACGAAAGTTTTTCCTCGAAGCCAAGAAACCATCCGTCCGCATACACGACGACGTCTCGCCCGCCTACCAACTCCGCCGGTACGCATGGTCCGCAAAGCTCCCACTCAGCGTACTCACCGACTTCGAAGAATTCGCCCTGTACGACTGCCGCCTCCGGCCCGCTCCCAACGATTCCCCCGCTACCGCACGCGTCATGTACCTCCAATACACCGACTACGAACAAAAATGGGGCGAAATCGCCTCCATCCTCTCCTGGGACGCCATTGTTAAAGGCTCGTTTGACAAATATGCCGACTCCACCCGCGCCAAACGCGGCACCGCAGAAGTCGACGCCGAGTTTCTCAAGGAAATCGAGGCGTGGCGCGACGCGCTGGCCCGTAACATCGCCATCCGCAATTCCCAACTCGACCAGCGCGGACTCAATACGGCCGTACAGCAAACCATCGACCGGATCATCTTCCTCCGCCTCTGCGAAGACCGCGGAATCGAAGTCTACGGCCGGCTCCGGCAGCACCTCAACGGCGACAACGTATACGCACGCCTCATGGAAGTCTTCCGCGCCGCCGACGACCGATACAACTCCGGCCTCTTCCATTTCACCGCCGAGAAAGGCCGCGAAAACTACGACCGCCTCACGCCGGGGCTCGCCATCGACGACAAGGTCCTCAAGGACCTCATCAAGCGCCTCTACTACCCCGAAAGCCCCTACGAGTTCTCGGTCCTCCCCGCTGACATCCTCGGCCAGGTATACGAACAGTTCCTCGGCAAAGTCATCCGCCTCACCAAAGGACACCAGGCTAAGGTCGAGGAAAAACCCGAAGTCCGAAAAGCCGGCGGCGTCTACTACACCCCAACCTACATCGTCGACTACATCGTCAAAAACACCGTCGGAAAACTCCTCGAAAACAAATCACCCAAAGACATCGACGGCTCGGTGGCGTCGCGCTCGGTGGCGTCGCGCTCGGTGGCTTCGCCCACGGTGGGGTCGCGCTCCCGCGCGACCGCTCCCCCCCTCCGCGTACTCGACCCCGCATGCGGCTCCGGCTCGTTCCTCATCAACGCATACCAGTTCCTACTCGACTGGTACCGCGACCAATACGCCAAAGAACCCGAAAAATACACCCGCGCACGCAGCCCACGCCTTTACCAGCGCGGCCACAACGATTACGCGCTCACCGCACAGGAACGTAAACGCATCCTCCTCGACCACATATACGGCGTCGACATCGACCCGCAAGCCGTCGAAGTCACAAAACTCTCGCTGCTCCTCAAAGTCCTCGAAGGCGAAAACGCCGAGTCCATCGGCAAAACCATCCTCATGTTCCACGAACGCGCACTGCCCGACCTCGATCAAAATATCAAGTGCGGTAACAGCCTAATCGGTCCCGATTTTTACAGCACCCAGCAAACAGATATGTTTGACGAGGAAGAGGCCTACCGCATTAACGCATTTGACTGGAACCACGAGTTCCCATTCCTACCCAAAGACGGCGGCTTCGACGCCGTGGTAGGAAACCCGCCGTACGTAAGGCAGGAGTCGCTCGGACAATTCAAGCAATACTTTCAGCGCACTTACAAAACCTACGCCCCAACAGCAGACCTTTACGTCCCTTTTATCGAACGCGGTGTCAATCTCTTGCGCGAAAACGGCCTGTTCTCCTATATAGTCGCAAACAAATGGATGAGAGCAAACTATGGTGACGGACTGCGCAAATGGCTTGCGGGGCAGCATATTGAGGAAATCGTCGATTTTGGCGACCTCCGAGTTTTTGAAAAGGCAACCACTTACCCCTGTATCCTTCGCATATGTCAAAAGCCGCCCGCCGAACAATTTGATGCCGTGGAAATAGACACACTGGACTTTCTAGATCTCCACGAGCATGTTAAGGCGAACAAACATTCCGTGAGTGTGGATTCTCTTGACAACAAAGGCTGGTCTCTTGCCAGGAAAGATGTGCGTGCTCTTCTTGCAAAGCTGCGCGCTACGGGTGTACCCCTAAGCAAATATGTCGCCGGTAAAATCTACAGAGGTATTCTCACAGGGTTGAATGAAGCCTTCATCATTGACCGCATCACTTGCAATGGCCTGATTGCTGCAGACCCCAACAGCACAGATTTTCTTAAACCCTTTGTTATCGGCAGAGACATTAAACGATACGAACCGCTAACAAGCGACAGGTTCATTATCCTTGTCCCGAGCGGCTGGACAAACAAACACTGTGCTAACTCAAAAAATGCTTGGGCTTTCTTTTCTTCTCAACTCCCCGCAATAGCCGCGCATCTAGCGCCTTTTGCGGAGGCCGCCACAAAAAGATGGGACAAAGGGGACTACTGGTGGGAATTAAGGCCCTGCGACTATTACGACCGCTTTGCCAGCCCTAAAATTGTATTTCCGGCAATTGTAAAGTCGGGCTGCTATACGCTGGATGAAGTTGGTTTTTATTCAAATGACAAGACTTCTATTCTAGCTGTGCGGGACCTGTTTTTGCTCGGCATCTTGAACTCATCCCTCGCTGATCTTTTTGTTCATTCAATCTCCTCTACAAAACAAGGAGGTTATTTCGAGTACAAACCCATGTACGTTTCGCAGATCCCGATTAGCACCCTTGATCTCGCTGTTCGCCCCGAAAAAGCCCGTCACGACACAATGGTCTCCCTAGTCCAACAGATGCTCGACCTCCACAGACGACTGCAAACGACGAAGACGGATCACGACCGCACCACCCTCCAACGCCAAATCACCGCCACCGACCAACAAATCGACCAACTGGTCTACGAACTCTACGGCCTCACAAAAGAAGAAATCGCCATCGTCGAAGGCGCTGGCAAGTAGTGAGAGAGTCATGGCTACAGTAGAATACAGGTTGGCCTTGCGAAAGTGCTGTAACTTCCGTAGTGGTCGTCCGACAGAGGAACAAACGTAATGCCCTACTTGCAGTTCTATCGTGCAAGACGCCATTACACATGCGCAGAGTGTTCCTCGGCGATTGAAGCAGGACAACTTTACTTTCGGGATGAACCGCACCCCTGGGCGCGCATGCGAGGCCAGCGGAAGGTTCGTCACCTGTGTACGCTCTGCATACTTGGGGAAGCAGGGAAACGTCAACTTCTTGACGATGGTGAGCTTTCTGCCGATTCTCAACTACCTCTGGATTTTACTCCGCTACAGAGTGGAGTCGTGAACATTCCTGCCTGTACAGAAATAGTAGATATCAGTCCTGAAATCCTGAAGATGCTTGCAGATGATCCGCAGTTATTGTTTGAATTAAACCCAAAGACTTTTGAAACATTGGTATGTAACCGGCTTGAGGCCATGGGTTATGTGGTACATCAGGTTGGGAGTTCGACCTTTGCCAAGGATGGCGGCATTGACATACTCGCGGCATCAAAAGAAGGCATCCCTTATCTTATTGGCGTGCAGGCAAAGCACACAACTCTGCCAACAAAGAAGATCGCCCCTCCTGTCATCCGCGAGTTAGCAGGAGCAGTTGGCACACATGGCCTAAATGCGGGATTGCTCGTAACCAACACAACTTTTACCCCCGATGCTCGCTGGTTTGCTGCACAGCGCCCCTTTCTGTGCCAATTGCGCGACTTTGAAGACCTCTCCAACTGGCTTAAGGACAACTTCCTCAGTGAACTTGCATGGAGGCGTCTGCCAAAAGAAATACAGCTTTATCCTGGCGTTGCCGTAAAGCTTCCAAGGTGAGCATGCATTTAAACTTTAAGCTGATTTAGGACACGCTTCTGCTATGCAACACATGATTCTTCTATTTGATGAATCAGGAACACCTTCTATAGTTACTGATCCCAGAACAGATTTCTTCATTGGCGTTGGTGTTGTTTATGATTCTTCACATGAGCAAGTGATCTTTTCCAGATGCAAGATTGAATTGGGATTGGAAAAGCCTAAGCCGCTTAAGAACGACCGTATTGGAAAGACCAGGGCTGTGCGTATTGCACAAGTGCTGTCGGAGTTGCCTCTTTCTATTTATGTTTCGACTGTGAACATTGCCGACCCTGAGTACCAAGCAACTCTCGGCGCATACGAAGTCTTTGGCAACAGAGCCAGGGAAAACTATCGCGGGGTAGGCAGGAGGCCTATAGCTCAAATTATACATACATATGTAGTTGACCATTGTCTCTACCATGCAATCACCGGTCATTTTGAAGCTGGAGGAAATGATGCGGTATTGAGCCCATTCATAGATGACTGGTCGATTCCTCAATGTGATGTTGGCATTTACCTTGAGCAAAGGAGTGCATCGCTACAGAAACAGATAGCCTCCCTTCGGGACTGGTACGACGGAAGGCACCCCATTCGGGTAGCTCCTATACGGCTTCTTTCTGCCGATGACAATCGTAAGAGGTTTATTGACGTGACAACAAGTGTATTCAGTAGGGCATATTTAAAGACGAGCAATCCCAAGTATGACGTTGAACCGGCTCTTATTCTTAAACAATCAGGAAAAGCACTGTTTACTGATGCAACCGGCTTTTCAATAGGAACAATGCAACGTATGATGGGGGAATTTATGGAAAACGGCGAAAGGAGGCGACAGTAGCCGCTTGTACGCGCCCTTACTCATCAACATCCTCGCCGTTGAAATACTCTGCCGTCTTTTCCAAGAATTCCGGCCTAAGTGAATCTGCCAGGCCCAGCCTGTGAATCCCCTCGATCTTCTCCTTTGGCAATTCCGGGACAGACTACGAAATTCACCGCTGCACCGCGCAGCATAGGCTCTCTAGGTAATCTGCCCTCTTTCCCGCCCCCGAAAACCCTTGACAACACCCCCCGAAATCCACTTCCGCGCCCATCCCCGAAAATAAATATTTCTTGTGCCTCTTGTGCCTCTTGTGGTTAAACTATTATTATCTCTCACACCAAAACCACCCCATTTTGTCAACTAATTCCCCCTTGTTCCGCAAAACTCTACCCGTTCCCGCCGTCTGACGATCCGTCAAAAACCCCAAAAAACGGCACCAACTCAAGCTATATAAAACAGAGGGATATGATCATGAACACGAAGACGACGAACAGCCCGATCAACACCCCGGGACCCCACCCCGTCACCCACATCTTGCACTTCTTTCCCCCAACTTCGCACTTCGCACTTCACACTTCGCACGTTTTTTCCCGAGGAACCCACAATGAGCACCAACGCCAAAACAACTCTTGAAGACCTCTTTTCCCTACTCCGCTCCTGCCCCCCAGAGCAGCTCCCAGCCACACCCGAATCCGCGACCGAACGGCCAGACCCGCCTCCGGACAACTCAGCACTTCGCACTTCGCACTCAGAACGCACTTCACTCGGCACTCCGTCCGCCCGCTCCTGGGACGACGCCTGGCTCAAGGTCGTGAACGCGGCCGAATCCCGCCTGGGACGCCGCATCTGTGGCGCACGCATGCTGGACGGCGCCCCCTGCGAACTCGGCTCGAACCACTCGAGCGGCCGCTGCCGGTTCCACGGCGGCTTTGACCTCACCGGCGCGCCGCCCGGCAACCGTTACGCCTATATCCACGGGCTGTACTCGCGGCGGCTTAAGACGTGCGGCGACCACTGCCCACAATGGTCCACGTGCCCCATGGTCGCGCCCGACATCGAGACCATCCCGCTCTCGAGACGCCCCATCTGCCCCTACGAACAAAACGAGTACAACACCGCCCTCGCTGACGCACTCGACCTGTCGTGTACCGTGGGCAGAATCCACCCGTTCGCCATCCACATTGCCCACAACGTCGCGATCCTCCAGGTCATGCTCGGCAGAGCTACAACCGAAATGCGAAACACCACGCTCGTAGCCGAAACACACGCACAATCCGACAAATACACCTTCACCCACGAACAGGTACGCCCACACATCACCGCCATGACGCGCATCGGTTCCGAACTCCGAAAGTACATCGCGCTCCTCTCCCAAAGCGCACCCAGAGATGCCGACTGGGACTTCTACCAGCGTCGCCGCAGAGACTGCCGGGAATCCGAACCCGGACCCGGCACGAACAGTTCGACTACGTCCCGCCCGACGAAAAAGAAGCCGCACGCCAACGCCAACAGAACGCCCAACGCACCGCCCGAAAAGCCCTCACCCGCGCCGTGATGTTTGCCAACGACAACCACGAAACCGACGCGATCGAGCAATGGCGCCAAGCCTCCCTCGCCGACCCCACCTTTACCGACAACTGGACCACCAGGCTGCGAAAAACCCTCCGCGCCCGCGATCGCAGCAGTTGTAGGTCCGAAATGATTTCGGACCTACAGGTCAACCCGCCCCCGTAACACGCTATCCATCCCGACCACAGTTGAATAGTAGGCGCGGTCGTCTCGCCCGCGCCGTCCAACAACTTGGCTCAGCAATGGGCAGCAGGCCAGTTGCGTGGACCGCAGCTTGTGGTCTGGACGGCGCGGGCGAGACGACCGCGCCTACGTCGAGACCAAGATTGTCGACGCCAGCCGCAAAGCCGGGTCCGATGTCGGCCCAGTGCTTTCCAACTGGTGAAAAAAGAGGGACGCCCCCCACCACGCCTGTGGCGTGGTGGGGGGCGTCCCGACGGGTTCAACAGGTTATGTTTAGGGCACGGTTGCGTGGACGTTGATGGTTGCCTGGCCGTATGTGCTGTATACGGTGAAGGCGTGGTTGTAATCGCCCGCGGTCATTTCATTGCGATCTATCCAGACCAGGACGCTTGTGGGCATGCCGCTGACGGTCGCGTCGCGGAGTGGAGTCGCGTTGAGCCAGCCTGGAAACGCGGTGGGGTCGATGGCCCAGTTGAGCGTGCTCTGGCCCAGGTTTTGGACTTCAAACGTCAATTCGGAGTCCGAGGCGCCGAATTCCAACGCGTTGGTAGAAACTGCCAGGACCGGCTCGAGGATCGTCGCGTACACCGGGACCTCCAGTACATACGAGACGCCCAGGGTGCCGCAGGTAAACGCGAACGAGATGAACTCCCAGTAATCGCCCGGAGGGCCGTTGCGAGAAAAGCCGACGTGTATGGCGGCCTGCTCGGTGGTGGATTCGAGGCGCCCTTCATCCGGGTATGCGGTCGCATAGGAGCCGATATCGAGCGCGGTCCAATCCAGCCACACGCCTGTGGGCGAATGATGGCCGCCGATGTTGCGCAGAATGATGTCGCCGCCGTTTTGGTCGGTGCCGAGATCGAGCATGGTCACGTCGAGCATCGGGGTCGGGAATGCCGGGGCCAGGACACTGTCCGTTTCCACCGTGATCGAGTCGGGGTAAACGAAGTACTTGGTGAACTGGTCACCCGAAATCACCGGATCGAGCACCGTGAGATACACGGTGAGATTCTGCTGCGGCAAGCCTTCAAAATCGAGGTACAGCAGGTCGCCGTAGACGCCGTATAGCAGTGGCGTGCCGGGCGGGTTGCTTTCAAGCGTATAGACGTCGTCAAGATTCGTTAGACTCCAGGAGTCGACGATTCCGCTGCTTATCGCGGGTGCCAACTGCGCCGTGAACGGCTGGTCGCATTCTATCTGGAATTGCAGTCTCGAGACGTTTCGGGGCATGTATTCGGCGCGGACGACGACGCGGGCGGACCCCGCTAGAATCCCGTCGCTGCGCATCGAGATCTGGCCGAGGCAGTTGTCGCCCGCGATAGCAACGAAATCGAAGTTTTTCTGGGTGAGTGAGCCGGAGATGGTCCGCTGATCGACCAAGCAGACGCCGTCGTCGTCGTTGGGGTTGTCAAACGAGGCGTCGAGCCGGACGGTCACGCCGGTGTCTTCGGTGAGTGTGACGTAGCTGAATACGACCTGCGACTCGAGGTCTTTGAGGATGGATTGGTCGCATGGGTCGAGGGACGGCGGGAGGGTTTCACACCAGTCAAGGAGTGTATCGACGGCAGGCACCATGATGGGCCTTCCCTGATCGTCGAGTTCGCCGCTGGGCTGTTTCGCGGTTGGGTAGTAGTGGCCGCCGGTTCCGTTGGCAAGCCGCGCCAGCGGCTCGTGCAGGATGCCGTCGCCCCACCCGAGCCCGAAGTACCGGATGCGCATATTCCACAGGATGTCGACGACGTCTTTGATTTGCCCGGGCGGTGTGGTCAGGCGGCCGTCGCTGATGCAGAGGATGCCTGGCACTTCGGCATCGTCGAAGGGGATACGTGCCGACTCGTTTTTCTTTGCCAAAAGCGCGGCGGCGGCGTCAATGGCGGCCGGGAGAAGTTCGGTGGCGCCGTGGTCGGGCACGCTGAGCGATTCGAGCCGCGCCAGAAGCAGGTCTTTGTCGTTGGTAAAGGCGGGGCCGTAGTCGGGCGCCGTAACCAGGCGGGAACACTGGGTGCGGTCGTGGAATTCCATGAGAGCGCCGTTGTAGTTCACGGGCAGTTCCGCAATAAGCTGGCCGACGCACCGGTTGTACAGGGCCTGGAGCGGGTCGGGAGCACCGGATATCGACTCGTCCGTGACCTTCTTAGCGGAAGCGAACATGCTGCCCGAGTAGTCAAGGAGAATCACGAGATTGGTGTGGAGGTTATCGCCGGGCGTTAGGAACTTGTTGGTTTCCTGGAGGTTAATGGGCACGTCTTTTTCAAACACGCTGAACCCCTGGGCGACGTCGTCAAGGAGATCGTACGGCAGAGGAATGGGCTGGTATGCGATATCGCGCATGAGCAGGACAAAGCGCACCAGCGAGGGGATTCTCAGTTTGGCCAACGCCGCCTCGAATGTCAACTCCGCGGCTTCCACGGAAACCTTGACGACTTCTTCGGGCACGTTTTCGAGATACACCCTGTTTCCGGCAGGATCGGTCTCATATGCGCGTATCCTGAGTTCTGCGGAGCTGCCCGTGCCATCGAGCTGGGCGCGGTCAATGGAGACGTTGATTTCGACCCAGTTCTTGATGACGTCGGCCGTGCCTTCGCTGCTGCCGACCTCAGGGTAGAAGAACACCCACGGCTTGTTTGTAGACACTTCGAAATTGAGCATCGCGCCGGGGTCGCCCAGATTGGCCACATCGAACAATCCCGAAACCCCGTACGACCCCATGGCGATTTCCCTGGGTTTCACGCCGATGACGATTTGCTTGGGCACCTGGAACTCGATCCGCACGGGAAACACGCTGTTGTCGGTGTCGTTGGACTCGATCTGCAGGACGTAGGTTTTGTTGCCGTAGGAGAGCCCTTTGCGGTCAGTGGTGACGGCCACGGCGGTCATCTGGCCGGGCTGGAGGGTGGCCTGCATGGGGCTGACGGATATGAGCCATTCGGGGAAGTCTGCGCCGTCGATCGACCACACCAGCGCGGCGGTACCGACGTTGGCGACCGTGAAGTTCATCGTGTTTTGCGTGGTTCCGAACGGGAGGAAATGAATCTGGTCCTGATCGATATTGGGTACGCCTTCGCTGTTGGAACCCGTATCGACCGCGATGGTGGCTTCACGCCCAATGTTCATGGTGACGCGAACAGTCTTTGAGGCGACGTCCGCCCCGTTTTCATCTTCGGCGGTGACCTCGAACGTCCAGGCGTAGTCGGAGTCGGCGGGCGCCATGCCGGTGCGGTCGACGGAGATGGTGACGGTGACGGTTTCATTGCCGGACACGTCGCCCGAGGCAATACCGGACCCGTCGACGGGCGTGAGGGCGGCCCAGACGGGTTTGCCGGCGGTGTCGATTCTCCAGTTGATAACGCCCAACCCGCCGTTCCAGATGGCCAACTGCCTGTTGATGTATACGGTGCCGAAATCGAGCGCCTGGGGCAGCACGCGCAACGTCGGCGGGAGCGTGATTTGGCTGACAGCCACGTAGACTTCGTCGCCGTCGGCGGATTGGATGCGCAGCCAGGCCTGGTGGGGCGTGTCGGGGTCGGGCGGGGACTGCGAGCGGTCTACGGTAACCGTAACGGCGGCGGCGGCGCCGGCGTCCGTGTCTCCTGTGGTCGGCGAGACATCCAGCCATGGCCTGTCTCCGGCAGTCCAAGTGCTTCCGGCGAGCTCTCCCTCTTCGATGGTCCATGAGAGGGTGCCGGTGCCGGTGTTTTGAATGGTCATTTCCTTGTCGCTGTCCGTGCTGCCGAAATCGAGCGAGAGCGGCGTGACAAACAGGACGGGGTCGGGGCCTTCGATGGTGAGCCGGAGGATTTCCGAGCCGCCGTCGGACGCGACGGTGAACTGGGCTTCGGTGAGGCCGGGCGCGATGCCGGTGCGGTCAACGGTACAGACGACGACCTCGTTTTGCGCCGCGGCGATGGCGCCGGCGTTGGAAGAAACTTCCGCCCAGGAAGGCAACGAATTGTTGTCGATGATCCAATTGAGGGTGGTTGCCCCGGAGTTGGTTATGGTGAAGGCAAGTTCCTCAATCTGGGCTCCGAAATCAAGGCTCACTGGAAACACCTGCAGCGCCTGCACGACCGCCGCCAGTGCCACGTCCTGCGATCCGCCGTTCGAGCCGATCGTGATGGACGCCTGGTTGGGCCCAGGGGACAGCAAAGCCCGGTTCAAGGTGACGGTAACGGTTTCGGATGAGCCGCTGGCAAGGCTGCCGCCGGTTTTGCTGAGGGAATAGGCGGGCGGCGGTGCGGCGGTTACGCTCCAGGTGAGGGTACCGGCGCCGGCGTTGCGGACGACGAGAGTTTGGGTGGTCTCGGACCCGCCGAAATTGAGGGTCTGCGGCGAGACTTCAAGGGTCGGAGGCGCGACCACGGTAAGCACGACGGCAATGCTTCTGTTGCCGCCGTCGGAGTTGATCAGGACGTCGCCGGTGTAAGTGCCCGCGGTAAGCCCGGTGGTGACGGAGGTGAGGCGAAGGGCTTGGCTTTGGCCGGAGATTTCACCGCTGAGGGGGGAGGTGGACAGCCAGGAGGGGCGATCAGCAATCTCCCAGGACAGGGCGCCAGAGCCGCCGTTGGAAAGGGTGACGACCGCAGAGGGGCTGGCGGTGTTGAGGGGGACAACGGTCGGTGAAACGTTCAGCACCGGCCCTGATGGACAGCCCGCCAGCCATAAGGCTGCAACCGACGCTAATAACCAATTCAATCTGCTGATTCTACGGCACATACGCTTTCCCACCTTTGGCAAAAGCCGGCCAGGCCGGCCACATGGCTAAGACACCATAGGATCGTCAGGATTTGCGTCATCCAGGTCGGGGGTTCCGTCCCCGTCGCGGTCCCCCACTTCTTCGTCATAGGGATCCGCGTCGTCAAAGTCGGGCCAGCCGTCGCCATCGCTGTCCCAGGCATCCGGCGCTTCAGGGTCGAACGGGGCGCTGTAGAGCGCGGCGTCTCGGGCAGGAGGCGCCATCGCCGAATTCTCGTTGACGACGAGCCCTTCGCCCGGCGTCATGAAACAGCCCGGATACGTGAAGTACTTGGTGAGCGACGGGGAAGTGGCTGACGCGGGGCTGTAATAGAGCGTGTTGTCGACGCGGAAACTCAGCCGGAAGTATTCGTTTGTGCCGAGACCGGTGAACGTCAGTTTGAGCAAGTTTCCAAACGCTCCATACGGCGGATACTGGTCGGGTTCGGTGACGATCGTATAGACGCCGTGGCCTTCCGGCGGCAGCATCCGCCACCCGTCGATCAAGCCGCCGGGAACAACCTCAACGCCGCCGCCGTCGATTTGGTCTTGCAGGCGCCCTGCCAGTTCCGCCCGCTGGGCCGGCGTCAACAGCGGCGCGACGGCCTCGGGCACGTCAACCGTGAACCGGAACCGGAACTGGGTGATTCTGCGGGGCACGTAATCGGCCCGGACGTAGACTTCGGCGGTCCCGTTTGCGATGCCGGACGTGGTGAGGGAGATTTGACCGGCGCGGACGTCGCCCGGCCAGTAGATGCCGTCTTTTTCGAAATAAGCCGTGCCGGTTTTGCCGGTGCTGTCGGGGAAGCTGGCCTCGATCAGGTAGTGGTGGTTGTCCGCGTGGAACAGGGACGTATAGGTGAGGACAATCTGGCCGCGGAGATCCGACCAGATCCTGCCGGCATCGAGCGTCTTGGGCACCACGTTGATTGCGCTGATGGCGCCGCCGGCGTCGACCTCAACGGCGACCTGGACGAGCCCGTCGCCGGCTTCGGTGCGCACGTCGACGTTGCCGGTGTGCCGGCCCGGGGTCAATGAGCCGACCGTGACGACCAACTCGCGCACGCCGGTTTCGAGCACGGCGCCGTCCAAGGCTCTCTGGAGCGGCGGGACCGTAATCGTGCCCGGCTGGATCGTCAGCCAGACTTGGTCTTTTGAGGTCCGCACCGTGATGGGCGTGGAACCGATGTTGCGCACGGGCAGCGTGAATCGCCTGTTGGCCGTATCGACGGTCGTGGTGCCGAAGCTGAGGGATTTCAGGGTGTCCAGCGCTTTGGCAATATCGCCGACTTCGGGCGCGTAGTAGGAGTGGCCGCCGGTGTGCGCCGCCATGTCGAGCAGCAGCGCGCCATTGACCGGGTTGCTGATTCGGCCGCTGTAGCCCAGCGGGTACAAGCGGACACGGGCGTCTTCGGCCATCGTAATGAGATCGGTGTCGTTAATCGAGGACGAGGTGTCCCATCCGTCGGTGATGAACACGACGGCACGGACGTCGGCATGGTCGAATTCCATGACGTCGGCGGGATCCTCGCGGATAAGGGCCTGGCAGGCGGCTTCGAGGGCGTCGTAGATTTCGGATGAACCGTTCTCGCCCACGGGCAGGTAAAACGAATCGAGCGCCGCCACCAGCGATTCCTTGTTGGTGTCAAAGCCGTGGATGAACCGGCCGACCTGGCCGCGCTCGTGGTATTCCATAATGGCGATGCGGTAGTTGGCGGGCAGGTCGAGGATGAACTGCCTGGCGGCGTCGACCATCTGCTGTATGGCTTCGCCAGGCTGCAGGGGGTTGACCGGGTCGTTGACGCCGGCCTGGTACATGCTGCCGGTGAAATCCAGCAGAAGAACCATGTTGCACTTCAGATTCTCGGGACCTTCGATGAACATGCTGCTCTCGTCGGGGTCGAGCGGGATGTCGTCTTCCGTGACATAGAAACTGATTTGGTTGCGAATCAGTTCGTCGGATGCGTCGACGGCGACCCCGCGTTTGTCGCGCAACAGGAACACAAACCGCTCGACGGAGGGCGGGCGCGACCGGTTGGTAGCGCCTTCGATAGCGGCGGCTGCCAGCACGCGGACCTGGACTTTCTGCGGGGCGATGCGCAGGTCCATAACCGGTCTGCCTTCAGGATCGAGGCTGGCCACGGCGCCAATCCACAGGTCGCGGTATTCGATATCGTTCTGGATGCCGTCGCGGGAGATGGTTACGGAAACTTCGCGGCTGTACAGCCACGCGATGGTGGGTTCGGGTTCCGCCGGGACGCCCTCGGCGCCCTGGGAAGCCGTGATGGCCAGGATAAGGGGATCGTCGTCTACCGCAAAGGGGCTGTAGACTTCATCATCGAGTTGGAACACGGCAAAGTCAAGTTGCGAGTTGAGATCGCCGACATTGGCGACGTTAAACGTAAGTTGATAACCGTCTTCGCCGAAATCCAGCGTGGTTGGGTCCACCCCGATTGCCGGCAGGCCAATGACGTCGACCGTGACGTTAACCTGGCCAAGAAGGACGTCCGTGCCTTTTTCTTTCACGGAAATCAGGTAAAGCGGCCACTGCGAGTCGAACGTTTCGGGGTCGGCAAGGGCGACGGCTACGGTGGTCGACCCTCCGCGGACCGTGACGGCCGTCTGCGGGGCCACCGCGATCTGCACGGGCAGGTTGGGATCCTGGCCGCTGGTGTTGTTGGCGACATCGAGGTACCACTGGACCGATGTGTCGCCCTCGTTGGAGACACTGAATATCGCTATACCCTGGAGGCCGTTGATGACGATGTTGGCGGGCGCGACTGAGACGTCGCCCTCGCCCGGTTCAGGTTCGCCGCCGCCCACGGTGATGACCACCGGGATTGTCGAGACCCCTCCGTTGGAACGGATCTGGATGCCCGACGTCCCATACGTGCCGGGTGTCAATCCTGTGCGCGAGGCGTTGAGGAACACGCGCGCGGTCGTGCCCGAGGCGGAACCGCCCGCCGTATCGGGATCGACCGAAAGCCAGGCGACATCCTGCTCGACCCATCCCTCCGCTGCGCCCATCCACACCACTTCGTGAGCGGTCCAGGAGAGGGTTCCATCGCCGCTGTTGTAGACTGTGAAACTTTCGCGGTCGCTGATGGAGCCGAAGTTCACGGCGGCGGGACTTGTCATGAGAAGAGGGGCCGGGCAACCGACCAGCGCCGCCCCAAGCAGGACCGGCACGGCCACGGCTCGTGCAAACAACCCCAACGTCCCCCTGGAAAACCGACTTTTCTTTTGCAGCATACGATCTACCTCGTCCGGCAGCTACAGCCTGACAATCCGCCAAACCCGGTTCGGCCAAGGCGGCCCTACGGTTCCCAGTCGCGTGCGCGGGCGCACGCCGCCAAACCGCCGGCGCCTGTTAGACGCCTGTAGCGCGTCTGTCACGTAAGAAGCCTAATCGGGAATCGCCTCGAGGACGCGCACCCCGTACGATTCCAAAAGTGGGATATCCACTGTCAACGCATCGGCGCTGAGCGTATCGAAATCGAGGACAACCACGTCGCCCTCGCCGAGCCCGCCGTATTGGGCGTTGGTAACCAGCGCCTGAATATCCGCGATCTGGTTATCGAACAGCATGAGGGTCTGGAGGTTCATGAGACCGATCAGCGGGGTGATGTCGGACACCAGATTGTTGTTGAGGTTGAGATAAACGAGCGGGCTGTCGAACGGGCTTTCGGGCCGCCCCAACTGTTCGAGCGGTTTCAGGTTCGAAATATCGTTGCCGCGGAGGTCGAGCCACTGGAGGTTGAGGCAGTGCTCGATGCCGGACAAGTCGCGGATGTTCAGTTCCCGCGCGTCCAGCGTCTGGACCCCCAGCAGATCCGCTTCGGTCAGGAACCCGAACGGCTTGTGCAATTCCGCACGGATGGCCGAATCAAGGGCGCGATCGGGAATAAACACCGAGCCGGGACACCCTGAGAGAACCGCCAAAACCAACACCATTCCCACAAGTTTCAAAGAGTCGCGAACGTTCATAGCCAGCACCTTTGCCGCCAAGGCGGAAATGAGTTACCAAATCCTCCACTGTAAACACAAAAAACTTGCAACTATAATCGTACTGCGCATTATGACCTCAGTGCGAGTATATGTCAACAGATTTATGTGGGCGGGTGCAGTTTCAGTGAGGCGGTTACCCCCGCGTCATGGCACCAATAAAGCCGTTATTGTTCAGGATTAGGCGCGGGTATCTCGCACTTGGCGTCGACCCAGCTCACCAATGGGGCCGATCCCCCCTTCGCCGCGACCATGTCGGCGATACCTTGGGTGATGACACATACTATATCCTGAGTGTCATCGGCTTTTTTTGGTACGTAGTTTGTGATGGTCCCGAGATGCTTCACGTCTTGACCTCCCACCTGAGTCTTTTCCAGCGGGGCAACCCCATAGGCCCCGGACTTGTAAAGAGTTTACTGCATGTCTTGAGTTATGTCAAGCGTTCTTTTTTCAGAGATTCCATTTTTTCTGCGGGGTATGCGGGTTGGCCAAATCCCCTAAAGCGGCTAAGAATCCGCTGCCAGAGTCTTTATTCGCGACCTTCAGCCGCCATCTACGCGTCGCGCGCACATGTCACGAATAAAGATTCCAATGGAGGTCGAGGCAGCGAGGGAGGTTCGTTAGAAAAGATATGGGCGCAAGGTGAATGTTTGGACAATTAGTTTTGGGCTGTCACGGTTAACCACGCGCGACCGTGAAGCTATCGCCGTCGTCCAGCGCCCATTCAAGAAACTTCGCACTCACAATTTCGCACTTCGCACTTAGAACTTCGCACTCAGAACTTGGACTCAGTGCACGGCGACGAGGGTGAGGCCGGTTTTTCCCTCGGTATCCTGAAGGTCGGTAAGCGTCTGTTCGTCGAGCGGTTGGGGCTCGACGGGCATGTCTTCAAAAGCGAGCACGCGCACGCCCCGTCGCTCTTCGAGTTCAAGCAAGGCTTTGAGTTGGGCGCCGTTGAGGTGAGCAATGACGAACATGCGGTCGTTCCTTGGTTTCATGGCCTTTTCGGCACGGCGATCCGCTGTCCGACGATCAGGAGGTCGGCGTTCTTGACGTCTTGGTTCATTTCAAGCAGCGTCTTTACGTCCGTACTGAACTTTTCGGCGATGCGATAGGCGTTGTCGCCTTCGCGGACGGTGTAGAAACGCTCTTGATCGACGGCGCCGGGCGCTATAGCCGCGCCTGAGGCAAAGATTATCAGCACCTGACCCTCGCTAACACCTTCACTCTCCAGTCCATTCCAGGCCATGATGAGTTTTGCATCGATGCCGAGCGACTGGCTGATGGTGGCGAGTGTATCTCCGGCTTGAACGACGTACTTGCGCCGATTGGGAACCAGGACGGTTCCTTGATCAGGTTGCGCCGTTTCCGCGGCGGCGGCCTCGGGTTCCGCGGGTCCGGCCGTTTCGGCGGCGGCTTGTTCCGGAGCGGGAACGGGCGGGGGTAGCTCGGCGGCAGCTTGTTCCGGAGCAGGCGCGGGCGGGGGTTGCTCGGCGGCAGCTTCCGGGGCGGGACCGGGCGCGGGTTGCTCAACGACAGCTTGTTCCGGAGCAGACGTGGGCGGTGGTTGTTCAACGGCGGCTTCTTCCGGAGGAGGCGCGGGCGGAGGTTGTTCGGCGGCGGCTTGTTCCGGCGGGGAAGCGGGAGCGGACTGTTGGATGGCCGCGGGTTGTTCCGATGGCGGAGCGGGCGCGGGTTCAGGCGCTGCAAGGGGGGTAGGCGGGAGCGGAGGCGCCGAGGCAGGCCTGTAGATTTTTAGTTTGAAACCGTACTTGATCTGGGTAGTTTTCAACTTGTTCCACTTGACGATGTCGGACTGTTTGACGCCGTAATAGGCGGCGATCCCGCTGAGCATTTCGCCGGGCTGGATGACGTGGACGATTTCGACCAGTTCGTCGGGACCCGCGGCCGCGGACGGGGTTTCGGCGGTAGTTCCGGTGTCGGCGGACGCGGGCGGTTCAGCGGGCGCAGGTTCCGCCAGCGCCGGTTGGGCGGGCGCAGGCTCAGCCGGCGCAGGAACAGCAGGTTCCTCGGGCGCGGGCTCGGCGGGCATAGGCGCAGCCGGCGCCTGTTGGGACGCTACTTCGGGTTTGGGGGCAGGTTGGGCGGGGATATCTTTTTCACTGGCAAGCTCGACCGAGGGCTGGTCCTGAGGAACGCCGTACCCGGCCAGTTGTGTCTGCCACGATTCGAGGCGTCCCCGGCTTTCAACAAGCGCCTCTTCGGATAGCGCGCCATTGTCCATCGCCTCCTGTATGGCGGCGCAAACCGCCCTGACCGCGTCGAAATCGGTGTCCAGCGCGAGAACGGCATCGCATCCGGCGGCGAGTGCATCGACAGCGGCTTTGCCGGGCGCGGCCGTAGCGGCCAGTTCAGGCGAGCAGACGTCGTCGGCGAGGATGACGCCGGAATATTTCCAGTCGTTGCGCAGGATGCGCCGAATAAGCACGGGCGACATGGACGCGGGCCGGTCCGGTTCGAGGAGGTCGAGAGACGGCACGGCGACGTGCCCGGCCAGAATCCCGGGAAGACCTGCCGTGGCGGCTTCCCAGAACGGGTACATCAGCTCGGCCAGCTTGGGGCTTTCTGCGTCCAGAACCTGCATGCCCGTGCCCTGGTTCTTAGCGACGCCCACGCCGGGGTAGTATTTGGCAACCGAAATGGCGCCACCCAGTGAGATGCCGTCGGCCACCGCCAGACCCATGTTCGCTACCACCTCCTGGTCGGAACCGAACATGCGGCCTTCCATGGCCTCGTTTTTTACGCCCTTGGGCAGCACGGCGAGAACGGGGGCAAGCACGACGCCGATTCCCCTGGGCAGCGCGGCTTCTGCGGTGGCTTGGCCGAGGAGGCGTGCGGCTTCGGTATCCCGCGCCTTGGCCAGTTCGGCGGCGGACGGGGCGGACTCGATCCGCAACGGGTTGATTTTTCCGCCTTCCTGCTCGACGGCGATCAGCGGCAAGTCGGAAACGGCCTGCCCAAAGCCCGCGGCTTTCTTTATGGATGCGATGGTTTCCAGCGTGCGCTTGGGGTCGCCCATGTGGGCCTCTCGCAGGAGAACGGCGCCGGGCCGGACTTCGGCCAGAAACGCCGCCGCGGCGTCGTCCATGGTTTCGGGCGCGCTGATCATCATGAATCGGCCCGGCCAGATTTCAGCGGCGGGGGCCGGTGATTGGGCTATCGGCTCGGGCGGCGCCTCCTGAGGAGCCTCCGGCGGCGGCGGGGCCGCTTCGGCAGCCGGCTGATCGGCGGGAAGAGCCGCGACGGGCGGCGCGGCCGGAATCGACACGGGCTTTGGCGACCCGCCAAAAAACGCATAGGCCACAAAAAAGCCTATGGCAAACCCCAAGACGAACGTGACAAAGAGCGTCCCTGAAGAACTGCGAGACCTTTTTCGCAGGTAGATGTTCACACGGTCCTCCATGGTGTTCGAGCGAATCCACGCCACGAGATCGGTCTGGCCATTATACACAAACGCAGAAATAGCCGCAGCCAATTTGGGTTTGGGGTTCGGGGTTTGGGGTTTGGTGAAGGATGAAAAAAAGCGAAACGCGCCGGGTTGGAATCGAAAATGGGACACCCCCCACAACTGCCGGTGGGCGTCCCGACGGGTTAGTGGTGGTCGGGTTTTGGGTTTCGGCGGATGTCGATGATTTTGCCTTTAAAAACGTTGACGACCTTGGCGACGTGCGGATCGTCGAGAGCGGCGCGGGCTTCTTCGGCGCTGACGCGCGATCCCGGTGGTGTTTGAGGCGGTGCGGGGCGGGTATCGTCCGGGGTACGTTTGGAGGCATCGTCGGCGGAGAGTTCGCAACGGAACCCGGTCAGGTTGGCGGTAACGGCCTGGAGGGCGCCCTCGACGGCCTTGCGGCTCTCGGGCCGCTCCAATAGGCCCATGGGTTGAGGCGTTCTTGAGCTGAACCGCAAGACGAGCGTGTTGCCCTCGATGCCGGAGGGGACAGCAGAACTTATGGCGATTTGGCTGGAGCCTTCGGGTAGAAGGGTTTGGGCAACCTTGGCCCAGACGTGGCCGAGGTTGTGAACAGTGGCGGTCAGCTTCGGGGACGGTGACTGGTCGTCCGGGGGGGCGTCCTCGAAGAGGGTGGGTTCGGCGAGTTGTGCGCCGGGGCCGGCCTCGGCGGCCGGCGGCGGCGAGGGAACACCTTCTTCCGACAACGCCATGAGCTTTTCGATGAGCGAATCGATGCTGGTCTCGATGGTCCGCCTGGAGATGCGTATAAGCAGGGCTTCGAGTGCGATTCGCTGCGCGAGTTGAGAGTCAAACCCTTTGGTAAGTTCGGCGAACTGTTCGACGAGCCGGATCAGGTTGGTGAGCGTGAACCGGCCCGCCTGGGACCGCATAAGGGCGATCTCGTCGTCGGGCAGGCCCAGCAACTGTTTCGGGTCGGCCGTTTTGCACACCAGCAGGTTGCGGAAATAACGGAGGATTTCCTGGACAAACTGGCCCAAATCCTTACCCGACACCACCACATCTTCAACAAGGACGAGCTGGCGGGCCACGTCTTTGTTGAGGATGGCGTCGGTGAGCTCGTGGAGCACCTGCCAGTCAACAAGCCCCAGCACGTCGAACACATGCTTGAACGTGATTTCGCCGTCCGCGTACGAGACAAGCTGGTCGAGGATGCTCTCGGCGTCGCGGACGCCGCCCTCGGCCGCCCGCGCTATGGCGTAGAGGGCCTCTTCGGTGTAGGGGATGGCTTCCTGGTCGAGGATCTGGCGGAGCAACTTCACGATCTCGGGGATGGGGACGCGGCGGAAATCGAACCGCTGGCAGCGTGAGACGATCGTGGGGGGGACTTTGTGCGCCTCGGTGGTGGCCAGGATGAACACGGCGTGCGGCGGGGGTTCTTCGATTGTCTTGAGCAGGGCGTTGAACGCCCCCGCCGAAAGCTGGTGGACCTCGTCGATGATGTAGATCTTGTATCTCGAGCGCGACGGGAGGAGCCGGACGTGCTCGCGGATCTCCCGCACGTCGTCAACACTGTTGTTGGACGCGCCGTCGATCTCGATCACGTCCATGCTGTTGCCTTCGGCGATGGCCCGGCAGTTGTCGCAGGAGTTGCAGGGTTGGGTCGTGGGCTTTTGGACGGCCAGGCAGTTGAGCGCTTTGGCGAGGATGCGGGCGGTGGTGGTTTTGCCGATTCCGCGAGAACCTATAAAGAGGAAGGCGTGGGCGATTCGTTCGGCGGCGATGGCGTTTTGGAGGGTGCGGGTGATGTGCTCCTGGCCGATGACGTCCTCAAACGTTTGCGGGCGCCACTTCCTCGCAAAGACCAGGTAGTTGTCCCGCGCCATAAGGATTCCTCAGAATAAATCCACCCGCGCACCCGCCGTCGAACGCTTACCCAGAACGGCCACAAAATCGCCGGCTCGGACCAGGCTGCCCTACAGCACACGGGAAAAACCACCTGCGGCTGCTTCCTTCCGGACCTGACCGGGTTCGGCGGCATCCCGTTGAATAGGACCCAATCGTCAACGCCACGTGTTTCGCACCTGACTAAAGAGCAAGACGCCCTCGGGCGGGAGTTCGACCTCGCTAAAGCGGATTGCGAGTGCAGGACACCGCTAGTTTCCCGTCTAGCGCGGGTGAAAAAAACACAAAAAGGCCCGCCAAAAAGGCGAAATCTAATGTACCACACACCCGCGAACTGTGTCAAACACCGGAGGGCCGTCCGCGGCATCGGGCACGGGCCTGGACGGACCCGGCGCGGGGCGTGCCGCCGGGAAATCGGCCTGCCCGGGAGGCCGTTGACAAATCGCGTTTAAGTTTTAATATATGGATAGTATGCTGTATCAGATGTTCACGCAGCCATGTTGCATCATTCCGGGCGGGTTGCCTGCTGATTCTGGCGGGGAGTTGTTGGGCGTGGGCGGAGCCAAAGCTGGAAATGGGGCCGCGCACCCTGGATTTCGGTGCCCGCTTGAATTATCGGGAAGCCGAGTGCCGTTTCACGTTAAGCAACGCCGGGACAAGCCCGCTCGAGGTTGCGATCAAGAAAGCCAGTTGCGGGTGCACCAGCCAGATGTTGAGCGGCGAAACGGTGGCGCCGGGTCAATCGGCGGAGATGCTGCTGACTTACAAAGCGAAAAAAGAAAAAACGAGGCCGGGTATTCAGTCGTTTTCGGCCGAACTGGCCACCAATGATCCTGAAAACGCCGCGGTCGTGCTGAGGGCGCGCGTAAAGCTTGTAGACCAGGTGTACGTCGAGCCGGAGTCGGTCGAGTTGTCCGACGGGGTGGATACGCAGCCGCTTCGCATTTTCTGCATGGACGACGGGGGTACGCCGGAGGTCTTGTCGGTTGAGCCGGCGGTTGCCTCCGTGGCTGTGGAGAAGGTGGGCGTCGAAAAGCAGGAGCGGCAAACAGTCGCAAAGGCGGACGTTGTCCTGCGGGACGAGGCGGGCCGGTGGCTGTATACGGTGCCGGTCGTGGCCACGGTGGCGCCTTGACGTGTTACTGCAAAGGATTGCGCGGCGTGCGTATCGGGTATGAGTGCATCTTGACGGGGCCGGACGAGTCGGGTGTCGGCGGGAGCAGGGAGTTTTACGCATTCTCGTTCATGAGGCTGATGGCGCGGCACACAGGCAAAGGGCGCGGCACGCCGTGGTGCATCGTGTGCAGGGAAGGGGACGAGCTTATTGGCATCATTCCGCTGTTTTTGGGACCGCAGACGGTGTCGCGGTTCCGCGTGTCACACCACCGGGCGTACGGGTCCGTACCCGGCGGTTCGGCTGGGTTAAGCGGCTTCATGAGTCGTCAGTCTCGGCAGTCCGAGCGCGTCGAAGCCGGCGTTTGGAAATGCGATGCTCAAGGCGGGGCTCCGGAGCTCGGCATACGAAAAAGGGCGCACGGCCCGACGGTCGTGCGCCCTTTCTTAGAGCGGATTACTTGGCGTTGACGTACTCGTCGTAGAGCTTGGCCAGATTGGCCTCTTCGGCGGTGCCGGAGTGGACAACGACGCGGTACTTGAACGTGATCGACTTGCCGTTTTCGAGGGTGAAATCGCCGTTTTCCTTCTTGTTGGTGAAGTCGCTGAGGCCGAAACAATTTGCCCCGTTGAGGCCGTAATCGCGGATGTGCCAGTTGGTCGGGTAGCGCAGGTTCTGCGGGTTGTCAAAAATGGCGATCCCGCGCACGCCTTTCCCTTCAATGGTGCCGGAGTAGTCCGACCACGGGGATTTCTTGCCCCACGCCGCCGCATTCTTTTCACCGGTCGCCAGCGTGATCACGCCATTGCCCTTCTTCGACGGCAACTGCATGCCCGGCCGCATCCTGAACGCCACGATCCCGCCTTCCTTGGTGTCTTTCCAGAGCACCGGCCCATACGCCGCCGTAAATGTTATCGTTACGTCGAACACGCGCGCGCTCGGTGCGCCGGGATAGAACTTGTATTCGCGCTCCTCGGCGATGACAGGCTTATGGTCCTTATCCTGCCAGGTGTTCTTGGCTTTGATCCATGCCGCGCCATTCTCCTCGCCGGACGTCACTTCGTCCGAATGCTGCCACCCGGCCCGATCGCCTTCCTCGCCCCAGCAGTCGACCCCGTTGAGATCGCCGTAGGAGGTCCAGAACGATTTGTGGTGGACGTGATCCGTCTGGCCGGGGACCTTGGCGTTGGGATCCATCGGCCAATCCCGCGTGACGCCGACCTGGCCTTCCGCCAGCAGCGGATACAGGTACGGTTTGCGCTCGTCATTCGAGTAATTGTAGGTGGTGAACTGCTCGCCGTTGATCAGGACGTCGAGCTGGGTCGGACTTTTCTGCTTGATGGTCACTTTACCGTCAGCCGCGCGGGCCGAGAACGCGGCGCCGGCCAGCACTGTCATCATAATCAAAGCGGCTATCATGCGCATGTTACGTGTTCCTTTCCGAGTTGATAGGGGCACTTTAGCACAATCCCGCCGACGCCTCAACAGGACGTTGACAGAGATTGAGGCATCTTGGCAGGCCGATTTCGCCGAAGTCGGCCCATTCCGCGCGCAGCGACGTGATATCAGCCAAGTCCGGATCGCCTCGCCGGCCAATGGCTGAAGGCGCGGTACCTTCACTGCGCTATGCCTAAGTACACAGATCCACAAATGCAGCAACGTATCATACACAAAGCGAAAAACAGGGACTGCCTACGCTTCCGGCAGTTTGGAAGCGCATTTTCGGCAGTTTGAAAATCGTGTCTGTCCCTGCTTTTCCTGCTTTTCGCAGCATGAATACGTCACCGAATTTAGGAACAAGAGTACTAACTAAGTGTGCGGCCTGGGGCGTTGATCTGGCCGACTTCGGCGAAGTCGGCCTACTCAACAACAAGTGGGAACGAGCCGGAGGTTTTTTCGCCGTGCGGGTTGGTGACGGTAAGCACGAGCGTGTATGGGCCGGGCGACTTGTAGGCGTGCTCGGCGCGGGGGTCTTTTGACTTGTCGCCGTCGCCGAAATCCCACTCGACTTTTTTCACCAACGGCATGTACTTCACCGAATAGCCGAAAACAAACGGCGGGGCGATGGTGACAGGCATCCGGCCCGTGGGCGCGATAACCACGTTCTGGATGTCGAAAAACTCCGGTTTGCCGGCCTCGATCCTGAGTTTATCAGGCGCGGGCGCGATTTTGATCGGGCTGACGCCCGCGATGATGTCGGCGGCGGCGCGGATACTTTCCCCATACCGGCCCGCGTCGCAATAGGCGAGCAGGATCGCGTCGGCCTCGGCCAGTTGCGGCAGGTTTTTGGGGTAGCCGAGCAGGAGGACGACGACGCGCACGCCTCTGGCCTTGAGCTCGCTGATGACTCTGGCTTCTCCGACCGATTTGCGCATGCCCGTGAAGATGCAGACGGCCGTCCGCATCCCTTCCGCGTGGCTGGCGATGCGATTGACCTCGAAGTCTTCAATCTCACCCAGGTGACGCGCCGTCCGGATGGGCTGCTGAAGGATGGGCTTGATGTACTCTTCGAGCGCCTCGACCATGAGGTCGACGCCGATGATGCCGGTGACGCCGATCGACATCGAACGTTCCTTCGAGAGCGGGAGGACGTTGCCGGCGTTCTTGACGAGCGTGATCGAGTTGCGCTCGATCTCGTAAGACTCGTTTGCCACCTTTTTCTTTTCGAGCGCATCGGCCTTCTTAAGTTCGGGAACCGGCCGCGCGCTGAGGTGGTGCGCCCGTTTCAACGTGAGAATCCGGCGCACGGACTGCTCGAGCCGGGCCGCCGGGATCTGCCCCTTTTGCACGGCCTGCGCTACGGCCTCCGCACCCCGCAACACCTTGTCGCTCCCCGCCCAATAAATCATATCCGCGCCGGCCTCGAACGCCATCACCGCCGCCTGCGCCGGATCGATGTTGCGGCCGATGTCGGGCGAGTCGATCGGCCCGGCCACGATGACGCCATTAAACTTCAACTCATCGCGCAGGAGCCGGTAAACCTCCGGCGACAGGCTGGCGGGCAGGTTTTGCGCGTTGATTGTCGGCACGAGCGTGTTGGCCACATGCACGACGGGCGCGCCCGCGTCGATGGCGGACTTGTACGGGAGCAACTCGCGCGCACCCAGTTGAGGCCGCGGCGTGAGCAGGGCTGCCGGCGCCCGCTCGCCCCGGTCGTTCCCGCCGCCCGGGAAACCCGTGGGTGCGGGGATGATGCCGCCGGCAAGCAGCGTCTGAATAACGGCGACGCCGGCCTGCGCGGCAAACGCCGGGTCGCTGCCGAACGTGTTGGTGACGCCGGGCGCGTCGGGGATGGTGGGCGCCAGTTCGAGCGACGGCCCGAGGTTCATGTTGAAACCCATCGCGGTAAGGTGCTGCGCGATCATCTCCGCAAGCCGCTCTGTGGCGGGCATATCCGCGACCGCCCCCAGGCTCAGCAGCGACGGCAACTGCGCAAACCTCACCGGCAACCGCTCCTCGGACTGCGTCATCTGGTACAAGTCGGACGCAATGAACAGTGGGATGCCCTTCGCGAGCTCGATGCGCGGCATCGATCGCAGCGTTTTTACGTAATCGGCCGCCTGATTCGGCGAGAGGACCGCCGGAATCACCACCCCCCCCGGCACGCACCGCTTGAGCATCTCCCGGTCGGTATTATTCGGCCCTTCAAACCCCGCCATCGTCACAAACATGATCTGCGCAACCCGCTCCGGAAGATCGAGCAGCGCCAGCTTCGAGTCGACCAGCTCCGCGTCGGACTTTACGGCAACCGGCGCGTCCGGTAAGGCAGGTTTTTCCGCGGCGACCGGCGACGCGGGTTTCGCCGCAAAATTGTTGGCGCCCTGGACAATCGGCCCCCGTGACACGCCCAAGACCACAAGCACCGGCAGTACGAGCCACAGCCGTTTCAGCCTGGCCAGTAGTGATTTCAGTGGGACCATCGGGACCTTTGAGACCATTGAGACTTAGAATCTGCTCTTGCCGGCCGTCTCTTACAGTAGAGCGCGGTACTTTGGAATTGTATCAGAGAAAACCAATCAAACCTACAGTCCAAATTGTCCCATCGGTCCCATCAGTCTCAATAGTCCCATTGGTCCCACTGAAAATGCTAAACTGTACTTTCAGGAGATAGCTTTTCATGAAAATAACCATTTTCAACAGCAGCCCCCGGACCGACCGCGGCAACACCCACGCTATCGCGTCCGAATTCATGGCAGGCGCGCGCGACGCCGGGGCCGAAGTCGAGAATGTCTTTCTGGCGCGCTGCACAATCAAGCCGTGCCTGGGGTGTTTTGCCTGCTGGAAAGTCACGCCGGGCGTGTGCGTGATTAAAGACGATATGCAGCAGTTGCTGGCCAAGGTGCTCGAGTCGGACGTGGTCGTGTTTGCGACGCCCCTGTACGTGGACAACGTGTCCGGCATCATGAAGCTCTTTATGGACCGGCTGATCCCGCTGGCCGACCCGCATTTCAACAAAGACGAGCACGGCGAGTGCCGCCATCCACCGCGAAACCCCCAGCACATCCCCAACATCGTGGTCATTTCCAACAGCGGGTTCCCCGAACAGAGCCATTTCCAGGTGCTCCGCCTGCTGTTCCGCCGGATATCCGCGAACTTTCACTCAGAGGTGGTCGGCGAGATTTACCGCGGCGCCGGCGAAATGTTTTCAAGCAGGAACCCGCTGGTGGCCTTCCTGCTCCGGCCGTACCGGAAACTGTTGCGCAAGGCGGGCCGCGAATTGGTGCAAACCGGCCGCATCTCCGAAAAAACCACCGCCGCCCTCGAAACACCTCTCCTCTCCGACGCCCAGTACATCCGCAGCGCAAACAAACATTTCGACAAAGCCCTACGCAAAATCGACCGCTGATTCAGCGCGGGACAGGTGCGGGTGTCTTGACTGCGCCTGCTATCGGCAGATGCGACTCAGGCGCATGTCACTGCACCGCGTTCTCCACGGGTTGTCTGACAGAATCCAAGTAGAGGGTATCCGGGCAAATATCCTGTTCATGAGGCCACGCTACGGCGCCCATCTCAACACGGACGCGCCGAAAGTAGTTCGCGTCTTGAAGTTCGGCAAACACGCCGAAATTAAGCAAAGGGCGGCAATCATAGATGCCCGTTTCACCGTTCGTGAACTCGATTTGCAGGCGGTAGTCTTCGAGTGGCGTGACCGTTTTTGCTCGTGGAAACAAAGCCGTTACCCCAGTGGTGTCAATCAAAGGCGATGCGCGAAATACCCTTGGAACCACTACAATTTAGCACGTATTCCTCGCACGGACAAGGGCAAAGCCTTAAGTGCCAACACATCGTTCACTAAAATAAAGGTTCTTCGCAAAATAGGGTGGAGCAGATTCAACGCATCGGGAGCATTTTCTGCGCTGTAGGCGCAAAAGGAAATAGGCCGGGGCAATGCCCCGGTGAGGGAGTCAACTCGTCCGCGCCGGCCGCATCTCCGAAAAAACATCCGCCGCCCTCGAAAAACCCCTCATCTCCGACGCCCAGTACGTCCGCGCCGCCAACAAATACTTCGACAAAGAACTCCGCAAAATCGACTCCTGAATAAGGGGAATATTTTCCGTCCACAATGTCCACAATGTCCACCATGTCCACAGTGTCCACTGAGAATAACGAATTGGCTAATGGGGCGCCGATTAAGCTATTATTAAGCTAATGGATAAAGGGTCAATGCCATGGCTCCTCTCACGATATCGCGGCTGCGCAATACCGATGTCCCGGTTGCGACCGCCTGGTTGCTGGCCGATTGCATGGAAGCGCGCGGAAAGCAGGACCTCTGGGTACGTCAAAAGCCCGCCGTCCTGGATGTCCTCCGGGAGCAGGCCATAATACAGAGCGTCGAGTCCTCCAACCGGATCGAAGGCGTAACCGTAGCGCAAGACCGGCTCCGGCCGGTCGTGCTGGGAAAAGCCAAACCGCGGGACCGATCCGAGGAAGAACTCGCGGGGTATCGCAAGGCGCTGGATTGGATCTTCTCCCGCAAGGTTGCCGTACCCATCGAGCCGAGTGTGGTTCTCCGTCTTCATGCGATGGCGCAAGGCGGATTCTCCGGCGACGCGGGAAAATGGAAGCAACGCGACAACGAAATCATCGAGTTCAACGCCCGAGGCGAACGCCGCGTCAGGTTCATCCCGGCATCCGCAAAGGAAACGCCCCGCCTGATGGAGTGGCTGTGCACGGAATACACGAGCGCCATTGAAGAAAAGGCGGCCCCGCCACTGCTCGTCATCGCAACCGCCGTCTTCGATTTCCTATGCATCCACCCGTTTCGTGACGGCAACGGCCGCGTGTCCCGCCTGCTGACCACGCTGCTCTTGCAACAGCAAAGTCTCATCATCGCCCGATACGTCAGCCTCGATCGCCTCATCGAAGAGAGCAAAGATCGCTACTACGAGGTCCTGGCCGAATGTTCCCTGAAATGGCATCAGGGCCAGAATCAGATCATCCCCTGGTGGAACTATTTGCTGACCATTATCCGGAGTGGCTACCACGAGTTTGAAAAACGCGTGGAAACCACGCAAACACCCGCTAAAACCGACATCATCCGCGAAGCCATCATGACCCAAAGCGGCCCATTCACCCTCGCCGACATCGCCGCACAATGCCCGTCCGTCAGCCCCCAAATGATCAAAAAAGTCCTCGCCGACCTCAAACAAGAGGGCCTCGTCCAACTTGCAGGAAGAGGGCGCGGCGCCCGGTGGGCTGTAGTCAGGACGTAGCTCTACCCAGCAGAGCGGCGGGCATTCGACAGTGAACATGGTGCGGGACCAAGCAACTGAAAGACTCTATTCCTGCAAAGCTGGAACCCTAATCCAAAATCGCAAGGGAGGTGCCGGGCTCTTCCTTTCATCTTGATATATTTGTTTAACTGTGTTCTACTTAGATGGGAGTAAATACATTTTTGGGTTGGCCGTCTAGCACTTGGTGGACGCTGACCAAGACCCCCGGTTTCTGATATCCTAGAGACAACTTGAGCGGTTCAAGTATGGCAAATGCTGAAAAGGCACATATGGAAAAAGAACTAGTAAATAAACCGCTAGTCGAAGCTATTCAGGAGGTCAAATGGCATCTGGACGCGACGCCACATGGAACCCATACTGACCCACACTACCGATTGCTGCTAGCGCGCCTCTCTGATCGGGTTACGGACGATTATCCAGAACATGAGGAATTGCCCGCAGCGAGCGTACCGGACGAACTTGCCGCCAATGTTGTACAGCATCGGTTTCGCGTGGGAGCAGGGTTATGGCCTCTGATTCAGGTTGGACCAGGTATCTTCACCGTCAACTCAACCGCTGACTACAGTTGGTCAAGTTTTCGACCGCGTGTTACGACTGCCGTGAAGACTCTGTACGATGCTCATCCAAAGGTGGGAGAGCTTCAAATTACCAGCCTTGTTCTCAGGTACATTGATGCCGTGAATTTCGACTTTGAGAAAAAAAGTGCTTTTGACTTCTTGAAGAAGCTCAAATTGCACGTTTCGCTGCCAGACAGTTTGTTTAGCGACACTGGTGTTGCGAGTAAAGCAAGTAATCTTGCGCTGCATTGGTCCTTCGCATGTATCCGTCCCAAAGGCTTTTTGAGTCTCAGGTTTGCCAGGGGGCAAAATGCAAAGGGGCCGGCGCTAGTGTGGGAGACGATTGTAGAATCTGCTGCGGACGATTTGCCCAGAATGCCGGAGAGTTTTGAAATTTGGCTAGATGATGCCCACAATCTCACGCACGATTGGTTCTTTAAGCTGATTGAGGGGGACCTCGAAAGGAGGTTTTCAAGTGGTTAGCGCCTATACTGTCCTAGTGGACACAACAGAAAGCGTACAGGCCCCTACCGTTGTTTCAACCACCATCGGAGCACTTCCATCTCCTCCAAGACCTGTGAGCTTCTTCAGTAAGGCTAAAGTTGCAGGATTTGCCGCCTTGCTCTTGATTTCACCGGTTACAACTATGCGGGACCCATGGCTGCTTGACAAACAGCTACGAGACGCGGCCGTTACGGTCTCAGTCTATAGGGAAAGCTTAGGGCGATTAGTGACGTGGTCTGAGGCTCTGCAAATAACCAAGCAGATACTTCTGCAAGCAGAGCGAGAGAGAATTGAATATGCCGACTGGGACGCGGAATGGGGATTGCAGATGGAGGAGTTGTAATGATCTATGATTTCCCAGACACTGGTGCTCCTATTCGCCAAGGGGATATCTTCTCACCACTACCACGGGTCGAGATTTCACTGGAAGAGGTGGTGATTGCAGCGGAGGGAGGACCCCCTAGAGTAGCAAAGTGGCAAGATGTTGTCGCTACGATGACCGATTCCTTTAATGTCGTAGTTCCTGTTCGACCTGTATCGGCAATTGTGGCTACGCAGGACTGTGATGCTGTTCACAGCCGAGACATTACGCTCTGCGAGATCCGCGGCTTTCGTGACGTGGAAGGGATAGCCAAACTGGCATCCTCGCCGAAGAGTTGGAAAAACATCCTCACACAGCATGCAAGAATAAACCAAAAATGGTATTACCTTCCTCCTGATTCACGGGTTGGCTTCAGTGAGAAAATGGCGTAGATTTCCTTGTAACGATTCGTGTAGCGCGGGTAGATCTAGAAAAACTTCGTTCGTTCCGCACCGGAAGGCTCAACAGCGTTGCTGAAGCACACTTCCGTGAACGAATTGCAGAGTTCTTCCGCCGTTATCCGTACGATGAGTGGTATGCTCTGGACCCGGATGAGTTGCAAGAGTATAAGAAGAACTATCCAGACGCAAAGCCTTTTCCATGGCAAACTGAAGGCCAGCCGCAGTAGATACTTTTCCCCGTCGCATTGCAGCCTATTTGTGCAGAATTCTCTCCAAAAGTTCCAACAGGTTTCGTTTCCGCGGATTAAAGAACGTCCTTTCTTAGCCCCGTACCTTGTAGGGTCCTGAATATACCAAACCTATCCCATCCTGCCTGCCAGTCGGATTGCCTTTTTTATTGTGCGCGTCAATAGCGGGTCGAGTCCAAGAAGCAAAATTATTTCGCGGGGTTTGGCGAGTTTGTTGTCGATGGCGGTCGTGGTGAAGTGGATTTCGGTGAGGTTGCCAGCGGGTTGGGCGGTGAGTGTTGTGATGAGCGGGCGGATGTTGATTTTGGTGATTTCGCGGGTTTGGCTGCGGCCCTGGGGTTTGCCTTTTCTTTCGACGATGAGTTCGTGTTTGGCGAGGAGATCGTCGATCCGGCGCTGGATCTCGCCCGCGTCCTCTTTGGTGTAGAGGGCGTAATCGAAACCGGTGACGGCGCTCATCAGCGACGGCGCACCCAGCGGCACTTCTTCGGCGGCGTAGACGTAGAATCCGGGGGGTAGCGTGGCTCGGATGCGGTTGGCGAGTTCTTCCGGGTCGATCTTCTGGCGGAGGACGACGTCCATGTAGTCGGCTTCCGACTCCTCGCCGACGGGCGGTGCGGTGGCGAAGTTGACTTTGGGGTGGGCGTGGAAGCCTTGCGAATATGACAGGGGCACTCCGGCGCGTCGCAGGGTGCGAATCCAGGCGCTCATCATTTCGAGGTTCGAGAGGAACCGGGCCTCGTCAAGCCGGCCGATCCGGAACCGGACCCGTTGTGCAGGCGGCGGCTCGGTGACCGCCGGCAGGGGCTCGAGTGGCTGTTCGGCCTCGGTTGCCTCGCCGTACTGCGTCCACATCTCGAGACACAACCCGCGCTCATGCCCGCTGACGCCGCACTGTCTGCACCGGCCCGTCCGGCAGTCGACCGTTTCCTGCATCGCAATCGCGCGATCGCGCTCATCCCGCAGCCACTCTTTCAAGACGAGCGCGTCGATGTGGTCCCACGGCAGCGGCCCGTCGACGTCGCGGGCGGCCAACGCCTGCTCGACGTTGTATCCGGTCTGATCGATCGCCGCGAGCCAGGCGTTGAAATCGAGCAGTTCGGACGACGAATCGAGCCGCGCCCCGCCGCGGTACGCCGCCTCGATCAGATCAGCCGCGGAGCGGTCGCCGCGGGCCAGTAAACCTTCGATAAAGCTCGACTCGGGGTCGTGCCGGCCATATTTGATGCCGGGGTTGCGCCCAAAACCCCGTTCGAGGATCTTCTGGCGGCGACGGACCTCGTCAATCGAGATCTGCGCCTCCCACTGGAACGGCGTGAACGGTTTCGGGACGAACGTCGAGATCCCCGTGAAAATTCTGGCGCGTCGGTTGATCGACTTCCCGCGCGACAGCAGGCGCAGGCACAGGTCCGGTATGGCCGCGACGTCCTCGTCGGTTTCCGTGGGCAGGCCGATCATGAAATACAGCTTGATGTGTTCCCAGCCGCGTTTGAACGCCTGCCCCGCCACTTCGAACAACTCATCGTCGTCGAACCACTTGTTGATCACCGCCCGCAACCTCGGCGTGGCGGCTTCCGGCGCGAACGTGAGGCCGCTGCGCCGCATCCCCGTGACGGCATCGGCGACTTCGATGCTGAACGTGTCGAGCCGCAGCGACGGCACGCTCACGGCGACGTTGTCCTGCTGGGCGCGGACGGCGGCCTCGTGCAGCAGCGACCGGACGCCCGGATAGTCGCACGTCGACAGCGACAGGAGCGAGACCTCCTCGTAGCCTGTGGCCCGGATCAGCTTGTCCATAAGGCGGGCGATGTTTTGGCGCGACCGTGCTCGAACGGGCCGCGTTGTGACGCCCGCCTGGCAAAACCGGCAGCCGTGCGTGCAGCCGCGCATGATCTCGAGCCCGATCCGGTCGTGAATGAGTTGGGCGTACGGCACGAGGTATTCGGCGGGAAACTCGGCTGAATCCAAGTCGGCCTCGATTCGGCGGACCACCTTGGGCGCATCAGCCTCGCCGTGCGGATACAGCGCAGGGACATACACGCCGCGCAACGCCCCCATCGTCTCAAGCATTTCCACGCGCGGCGCGCGGAGTTTTTCTCGCGCCACCTCCGCGACCTCGACGATGGCCTGCTCGCCGTCGCCGATCACGAAAAAATCGAAAAACGGCGCCATGGGTTCGGGGTTGATGGCGGCCGGCCCGCCGGCAAAGACGATTGGATGCGACTCGTTACGGTCGGCCGCGCGCAGCGGGATTCCGGCGAGGTCGAGGATGTACAACACCGACGTGTAGGTCAGTTCACTCTGCAGCGAGAACCCGAGCATGTTCATCTCGCCGAGCGGGTCTTTCGATTCAAGCGCGAACAGCGGCAATCCGTGCCGGCGCAGTGCCTCGGCCATATCGGGCGCGGGCGCATACGCCCGTTCCGCCCAGCACCACGGCAGCTTGTTGAGGATGGTGTAAAGGATGTGGAGCCCGAGGTTGCCCAGGCCGAGGTCGTACAAGTCGGGGAACACGAGCGCCACGCGCAATTCAACGTCCCGCGGATTTTTGTGGATCGAGTGAAGCTCCGACCCGAGGTACCTCGAGGGTTTTGTGATACTTGGGAAGATTTCGGTGTCGAGGCGTTCTTTCAGGTTCATTCCGGGCTCAGACTGTCGCCTCCACCATCTTCGGCGGAAACCTGTTTTGGACGTAGGTATCGATCACTTCGCGGAACGTGGCCCCGATCTGGTCGGGCGTCCCGATGAGCGTCATCGTGTGATTGCCGTCGACATAGACCGGGCATTTGGGCTCCTCGCCCGAGCCGGGCAGGCTGATGCCGATGTTGGCGGTGCGGGACTCGCCCGGCCCGTTCACGATGCAGCCCATCACGGCGAGTGTAAGCGTCTCGACGCCGATGTATTTGTGCTTCCACTCCGGCATTCTGTCGCGGACATACGCCTCCGTTTCCTCGGCCAGCGCCTGAAAGAATTGGCTCGTCGTCCTGCCGCACCCGGGGCACGCCGTAACGCTCGGCACAAACGACCGCAGCCCCAGCGACTGCAGGATCTCGCACGCCGCGTAAATCTCGTCCCGCCGGTCGCCGCCCACACGCGGCGTCAGCGACACCCGGATCGTGTCACCGATGCCTTCGGCCAGCAGCACGCCAATCGAGACGGCCGACCAGACGATTCCTTTTGTGCCGATGCCGGCCTCGGTGAGGCCGAGATGGAGCGGCTGGTCGGTCTGCCGAGACAATTCTCTGTACAGGCTGATGAGATGGCGCGGCGTCGAACTCTTGCACGAAATGACGATCCGGTCCTTGCTGACGCCGTTCTCGATAGCAAGCCGGGTCGATTCGAGCGCGGAAAGCATCATGCACTCGTTCATGACGTCCTCGGACGACTTCCCGCGGTTTTTCTGGGTGTTCTCGACCATTTTGAGCATGATGAGCTCTTTGTTGAGCGAGCCGATGTTGACGCCGATGCGGAGCGGCTTGTCATTGTCTGCGGCGATTTGGCAAATCTGGGCGAAATTCTTGTCGCGCGCGGCCCCAGCCCCGACGTTGCCCGGGTTGATCCGGTATTTATCGAGCAACTGGGCGCAGTGCCGGTATTTGGCCAGCAGCCGGTGCCCGTTGTAATGAAAATCGCCGATGATGGGCGCCATATATCCCGCGTCGCGGACCCGCCGGACGATAGGTTCGACGGCGGCGGCGGCCTGTTCCGTGTTGACCGTGATGCGCACCAACTCCGAGCCCGCGTCCGCCAATTGCATAATTTGGGCGGAGGTGGCGTCAATGTCCGCGGTTTCCGTATTCGTCATGGATTGGACGGCCACGGGCGCGCCTCCGCCTATCAGGACGCTTCCGACTTTTACGCCAACCGTATCCCTGCGGACAACTGTTGACATTATACCCTCCGGAATTTCGCTGCCCGCCGGCCTCGCGGCACGGCACCTGTCGGTTTAACGCGCCACTCCGGGCCTTTATGCCGATGGGCAGCACGCGATCCATTTATTGTACACGTTGCGGGCTGGCTTTGGTAGGCGCCGGCTCTCAGCCGCGTTTTCCAACCCGCGCCGTGACATGCCGGCCTTTGCCTGACGATACTGGCCCGCGCCGATACCTGGGCCCGGCTCTCCCATGGCGCGGTCGAGACGACACGCGCCTACTGTCGCGCGCCTGTCAGGCCGGCGTCTCGCGGGACTTGAAAATCCCTCCGGTTTTCCGGTAGAGTCGCCCCTTGATGTCCGGGATAAGTGCGTAGCAGGAGTCGCACTTCCAGGAGTGTGCAAACTGGCCGGGAAGCCGGCGCCGCGGGGGGTGCCGCGGGGATAGCCGTTTTCCGCGTACGCCACGTTTAGTGGCGCGTATGCCGGCCGGGAGTCCCGTCGCAGAATATCTCAGTGGCGGCCTATAAGATGGAGAACGTATGGCATCCCTCATTAAAGACGTGCTGTCAATCGAGAGCCAGGCAAACGAGATCTTAACCAAAGCCCAATCTGACGCGAAGGCCCTCGAGAAGTCGGCCCAGGCGGAGATCGAGCGGGCGGCCCGCGAGATCGAGACGCGGGTGGCCCAGCGGGTCGAAACCTACCGGCGTGACGCCGAGCAAAAACACCTGGCCGCCCTGGCCGCCGAGAAGGAAGAGTCAGCCCGGCGGCTCTCCTCGCTGGACCGGCTGGATGCGGGGCTGGTGGAGAAGCTTTCAGGTTTGGTAGTGGCGGAGTTTCGCAGGCGTTAGCCTATGGCCATAGACAAGATGAAAAAGGTGACCGTGATTTGCCCGGTCACGTGCAGCCACCGGCTCGTGAACACGCTTCACGGGCTTGGCACCGTCGAATTGACGGACGCGGTGGCGCAACTCGACCACCCCTCCGGCTCCCTGAAACGGGAAGCGGTTTCCACGGAAGATTGCGACCGCGAGCTGCAGAAGCTCAACCTGATCCTGGGGCTGTTGGACGTGTTTTTCCCCGTCCAGCAGTCGTTTGTGGAAGGCCTGGTGAACCCGCCGCTCATTATCGAGCCCCACGAACTGGACGACGCGCTGCACAAGTTCGATCTCGATAAACTCTACGTTTCCGCCGCCAAACTCGATGACATATACCGGCAGACGGAACGGGCGAATTCCGACGCCCAGAATCAGCTCAAAGACCTGCAACGGTTCGAAGACCTCCCGTTCCGGATCTCCGATTTGAAGAAGCCGGCGCGGGTGAAGCTCGTATACGGCCAGATCTCGATGGATGGGTTGGCGGCCCTTCGGGCGGATGCCGAAGCCGCCCGCCTGTTGGCACTGGAGTCCGTGGTTCCGGGGCGAAACCTCCGCAAGGACGGCAGCGGCGGCCCGGCGCCCGCGCCCAGGAAAGGCCAGCCGGTGCGCATTCTCGCCGCCTACCTGCCGGATGACGAGGTCGAGGCCCGAAAGAAACTGGCTGCCAGCGGCTTTGATGAAGTGGCGCTGCCCGATCTGCCCGGCACCGTCCGCGATCACGCCCGCGAGTTGAGAGAAGACATCGCGTCCCTCGGCGCCCGCATTCAGGAAGTGCGGGCCAAAGTCGAAAACGACATGTTACCGGTGCGCCGGACGCTGAAAGTCCTGCGCGCATTCTGGGACAACCGCAAACAGCTCGCGCTGGCCCGGGCAAACACCGCCAACACCCAGTGGGCGCATATCGTGACGGGCTATGTCCGCGCCAGCGATGCGCCGCGGCTGGAATCGGCCGTGCAAGAAGAATTTGCCTCGGCCTCGCTCGTTTTTGAAGACCCGGCAGAAGGCGAGAATGTGCCGATCAGCCTGACGGTGGGGCCGCTGGTCAAGCCGATGCGGTGGCTGGTGGGCGTATTCGGCCTGCCGCCGTACACGTCGTTCGACCCCTCCCCGTTCCTGCTGGTGAACTTCTACCTGTTCTTCGGGATCTGTTTCAGCGACATCGGTTATGGCCTGATGCTGACAGCCCTCGCCGCTTACATTATGATCAAGAGCCGCGAGTTCGAAAGCCTCTACACGTTTGGAAAACTGCTATTGTTCGGCGGCATCTCCACCATTCTGTTTGGCGCGTTGCTCGGCTCATTTTTCGGCAACCTCTATTCGGCCGAATACCTTGGAGAAGGCAACCCAATCCTGCGCGTCATGGGAAGCGTGACGCAGCTCGATCCTTTGAAGAAACCGCTGGTTGCGCTGGTTTTGGCGTTGATGATCGGCATTCTGAACCAGTTCTACGGCATCAGCCTCAAGATGTACGACGCCATCAAGAAAGGCGATATCGCTTCGGCCATATTCGACGGCCTGTTCTGGCTGGTGATCCTGCCGGGGTTCGTGATCCTGGTTTCAACCGGTTTCGCGCCGGTTCCGCCGGTTGTGTTCCGCGTGGGGCTCGCGATGTTCATCGGCGGCGCCATCGGCCTGATTTTGACTCAGGGCCGCGGTTCCAAAGGCGTCGTGAGCCGGTTCTTCAACGGCGTGATGAGCCTCTACGGCATCGTCGGCACCTACGGCCTGACCGCCTTCATCGGCGACACGATGTCCTACAGCCGTCTGTTGGCGCTTGGCCTGACCACGTCGATCGTGGCCTACTCGTTCAACATGATGGCGGGGCTGCTCCGGCCGGTCCCCTACGTCGGGATTGTGCTGTTCATCGTAGTGGTCGTGATTGGCCACCTGTTCAATTTTACGATCAGCGTGTTGGGCGCGTTTGTGCACTCGATGCGCCTGATTTTTGTCGAGTTTTTTGGCCGGTTTTACCAGGGAGGCGGGAGGCCGTTCAAGCCGCTGTCGTTTGACAGCCCTTCGGCGATGCTGAAAAAAACGGCGCAACCGTAGACATGTTTCAACAGGGTTATTGAGAACCACAACGGAGGTTCAGCATGGATCCACTTGCAGTAGAAATAGGTCGGGGGCTGGCGGTAGCCGGAGCAGGGCTCGCGGTAGGTCTGGCATGCGCAGGGTCCGGTCGAGGGATTGGTATCGCTTCGCAGGCGGCGACCGGCGTGCTCAGCGAGAAGCCCAACCTGTTCGGCAAGATCCTCATTCTGGTGGCGCTCCCGGGCACCCAGGGGTTCTACGGGTTCATCACGGCCATCATGCTTTTCATGAGGTCCGGCTTGATTGCGGGCACGTACACGGTCGCCCCGGGAACCGGAATTGCCCTGCTGTTCGTCGGGTTTGGCGTTGGGTTCGCCGAATACATGACGGCCATCTGGCAGGGTGAAGCTTCCGCGGCCTCGATATCGCTGGTGGCCCGGCGCGAGGAAGAATTCGGCCGGGCGGTCCTGTGGCCGGCCATGGTCGAGACCTACGCGGTCGTGTCGCTGCTCGCGGGCATCCTGACGATCATCTTCCTGTTCAACGACGCCCCGACGGCCAACATGCTCGAATACATCCGCGCCGCCGCTCCCGTGGCGCAGTAAACCATTGCTACACCGCCAAAAGGATTACGTACATGGGTCTTGACAACATCAGCCGGGCTGTGCTGGAAACCGCGCAAAACGAGGCCGACCACATCCTCAAGGCCGCCCGCAAAACCGACGACGAAAAAATCGCCGCCGCGCGGGCCGCCGCTGAACACAACGGCGAGCGCAGGTACCAGAGCGCCATCCGCGCCGTCGACGAAGACCTGGCCCGCCAGCTCATCCAGGTCCGTGGCGCCGCAAACAAGGAAATCCTCGCCAAAAAAAACGAACGCCTCCGTCAGGTGTTCGATTCCGCGCGCCAAAAAATCCTGGCCATGCCCGGCCCCGAATATGCCGATACGATGCGGTCGCTGCTCGAGCGGTCGGTCGGCCAGCAAGGCGGGCTGGTGCGCGTTCACCCGCAGGATGAGAAGCTTTTCGCCCAATTGTTGGCGGATCTCAACAAGGGGCGGACCCCCGCGGCGGAACTCAAGCTCGACGCCGCCAACCCGCTCGAGAATCGCGGCGGGTTCATGTTTGTTGGCGACGCATATGAAGTGGACCAGACGCTGGCGACCTTGCTGGGTGACATCGAGCGCGAACTCGCCCCGCAAATCGCCGCGCAACTGTTTGCAGATTAGGATAACGGGTTGCTGTGATCGCTTTATCCAGAGATCAACATGAGTGGGGCTTCGCCAGCGGCAGGGTGAGCGTGCTCGAGGGCCGGCTCGTGTCCTCGGAGTTTTTCCACGCACTCGTGGCCATCGAACAGTCCGACGACCTGCTGCACAGGCTCCAGGAAACCCAGATGCGCGAGTACCTCGCGCCCGGCGCCACCTGGGAAGACTGGAGCGCCATCACCGACACCTACTTCTGCGACCACGTCGCGTCCCTCCGAAAAGATTGCCCCGAACCCACCGTGTCGGACCTGTTTGCGTTGTCCAACGACTACATCAACCTGAAGCGGGCCCTGCTCAACCTGGGTTCGTACCCGATGGCGTGCGGCGCGTTCACCGAAGGCTTGCTGTCATCCGTGGCGGCGGGCGACCTGGGCGCGCTGCCCCGCGAGGTGCGCGAACCCCTGGCCGGGTTCAGCGGTGGTTTTGCCGCCGACCCGAATGCGCGGCTGGCGCTGGACATTGTGCTCGATGGGGCGTACCTGCGGCAGGTGCTCGCGCTGGGCAACAAGCTTGGCGTGCCGCTGATCCGGTCGTGGCTGAGCGAGATGACTCTGGCGCGGGCGGCCGTGGCGTTGTGGCGCGCGGCGCGCGGCGGCGTAAACCTCCGGCTGTATCAGCAGCACTTTCTGCCGGTGGCGGAGCACAACGCCGTCCTGAACGAGCTGATCGCCTCGGGCGATCCCCAGAACTGGGGCGCCATCATCCCCGGCGAGATCGGCGACCTCTGGGGGGAAGCCCAGCAGGTTGACGAAGACGAGCAAATCATGCGGTTCGGCGTGCTGATGTACAACCGGCTCACGGCGGTTGCCCGGCGCGGCCGGCTGCAAACCATGGGTCCCGAGCGCGTGTTTGGCTACCTCTGGGGCCTGCTGGTCGAGATTTACAACCTCAAGTTGATCATCAACGGGCGGCTGAACGGGATCGAGCCCGATCTGCTCAGGCGCCGGCTTCGGGAAGCGTATGTCTAGAGCGATAGCCGTGGGCGAAAAGACGTTCATACTCGGGTTCAAGGGCGTCGGGTTTGAGATTGAGCCCGCGGACCACGCGGAGGCGGTGGGGAGGGTGCTGGGCGCGTTGTCGCGGGAGCGCGACATCGGGCTGGTGCTGCTCACGGAAACCATGGCCGCGGAAAACGCCGAGGCGGTGGCGAACTTCCGGGAGATGAACCCCGCCGCCATCCTCACGGTCATCCCGACCCACAAAGGCACCACCCGCGCTAGTTTCGAAGAGATGAGAAAGACCGTCGAGCGATCCATCGGCGTGGACATGCTCGGCAAGGAGTAACTAAGCACACGGATCCACAAATGCGGCGACGTATGATACACAAAGCGAAAAACAGGGACTGACTCGATTTTTGGCAGTTTGAAAATCGTGTCTGTCCCTGCTTTTCGCAGCATGAATACGTCACCGAATTTACGAACAAGAGTACTAAGCACAACAGGCGAACAGGGCCCAAAGATGAGCAAGAATCAAGGCGAGGTAGTCAAGGTATCGGGACCGCTGGTGGTTGCGCGCGGATTGACCGGCTCGCGCATGTACGAAATGGTGCGCGTGGGCGAGGCGCGCCTTTTCGGCGAGATCATCGAAATCCGCGGAAACGATTACTCGATCCAGGTCTACGAAGAGACCGAAGGCATCGGCCCGGGCCAGCCCGTGTTTCCGACTGGCGAGAGCCTCAGCGTCGAGCTGGGGCCGGGGCTGATCCGCTCGATCTACGACGGCGTCCAGCGGCCGCTCGACGCGCTCTATCGCGATTTCGGCGACTACATCGTCCGCGGCGCCGAACGCCCCGCGCTCGACAGGTCCAAACAGTGGGATTTCGTGCCAACAAAAAAAGTCGGCGATGAAGTCGTCGCCGGCGACATCATCGGCACCGTCAAGGAGAGCAAGCTGGTTATCCATAAGATCATGGTTCCGGCCAACGTCAAGGGCAAACTCGCCAAGATCGGGCCCGTCACCGGCAACGTGGACACCGAGATCGCCGTGATCGACACGGCCAACGGCAGAGTGCCGCTGACCATGGTTCAGCGCTGGCCGGTGCGCGAGGGCCGGCCCGTCAAACACAAGATGCCGCCCGTCGAGCCGATGGTGACGGGCCAGCGTGTCATCGACATGTTCTTCCCGCTGGCCAAGGGCGGCACCGCCTGCGTGCCGGGCCCGTTCGGCAGCGGCAAGACCGTCGTGCAGCACCAGCTTGCCCGCTGGTCCGACACCGACATCGTGGTGTACGTCGGGTGCGGCGAGCGCGGCAACGAGATGACCGACGTACTCATGGAATTCCCCGAACTCAAGGACCCGAAGTCCGGCGAGCCCCTCATGGAGCGCACGGTGCTCGTGGCCAACACCTCCAACATGCCGGTGGCCGCCCGCGAAGCCAGCGTGTTCACGAGCATCACCATCGCCGAGTATTTCCGCGACATGGGTTACTCGGTGTCGCTCATGGCCGACTCGACCAGCCGGTGGGCCGAGGCCATGCGCGAGATCTCCGGAAGGCTCGAAGAAATGCCCGGCGAAGAAGGCTACCCCGCCTACCTGTCCTCGCGTATCGCCTCGTTCTACGAGCGGTCGGGTTACGTGAAATGCCTCGGCAACGACGACCGCGAAGGGTCGCTGACGGTGATCGGCGCCGTATCCCCCGCCGGCGGCGACTTCTCCGAACCCGTCGTGCAGGCAACCCTGCGCGTCGTGAAGGTGTTCTGGGGCCTCGACGACAAGCTGGCGTTTGCCCGCCACTTCCCAGCCATCAACTGGCTCACCTCGTATTCGCTCTACCAGGCAACCGTCGACAAGTACGCCAACAAGAACCTCGATCCCAACTGGGAAACCATGCGCAAACGCACCATGGGCATCCTCCAGCGCGAAGCGGAGCTCGAAGAACTCGTCCGACTCGTCGGAATCGACGCGCTGGCCGCCGACGACCGGCTCCTGATGCAGGCCGCCAAGATGGTCCGCGAAGATTTCCTCCACCAGAACGCGTTCGACGACCGCGACACCTACACGTCATTGCCCAAGCAGTTGCGGCTGCTGTCGGTGATTTTGCACTACTACGACGCGGCCCGGCCCGCACTCGAGCAGGGCGTCACGCTCAACCGGCTGCTGGCCTTGAATGTCTTCGATCCCATCGCCAAGGCCAAGCTCATTCCAGAAGACGCGCCTGGTCAGTTCGACGAATTGAAAAAGCAGATTACGGCAGAAATCGATCAACTGCCTCGACAATAACATTAAGTACACGGATCCACAAATGCAACAACGTATGATACACAACAGCGAAAAACAGGGACTGACTCGATTTTCGGCAGTTTGAAAATCGTATCTGTCCCTGCTTTTCGCGGCATAAATACGTTACCGAATTACGAACAAGAGCATTAAGTTTAGAGACCGATTTAAAAACGGCACGGGGTGATCAAGTGGTTACCAGAGAATACCGCACAGCGAAGCAAGTCATTGGCCCGTTGGTCCTGCTGGACGGCGTGGAGGGTGTCACGTACGGCGAGTTGACCGACATCAAGCTGCCCGACGGCACAATGCGGCGCGGCCGCGTACTCGAAGTCAACGGCGACAAGGCGCTGGTCCAGGTGTTCGAGGGAACCAGCGGGATCGCGCCCGAAACCATCACCGTCAAGTTCCTCGGGAAAGGCATCGAGCTGGGCGTGTCCCACGACATGCTGGGCCGGGTGTTCGACGGGTTCGGCCGGCCCATAGACGACGGGCCCGCCATCATCCCCGAGAAATGGCTCAATATCAACGGCAACCCCATGAACCCGTTCGCACGCGACTATCCCAACGAGTTCATCCAGACCGGCGTCTCGACCATCGACCTGCTCAACACGCTCGTCCGCGGCCAGAAACTCCCCATTTTCTCCGGCTCGGGATTGCCCCACGCCCGCCTCGCCGCACAGATCGCCCGCCAGGCCAAGGTGCTCAAGACGGGCGAGCGGTTCGCCGTCATTTTCGCCGCCATGGGCATCACGTTCGAGGAAGCCGAGTTTTTCATCGCCGACTTCCGCAGAACCGGCGCCATCGAGCGCGCCGTACTGTTCATGAACCTCGCCGACGACCCGCCCATCGAGCGAATCGCCGTGCCCCGCATGGCCCTGACGGCGGCCGAGTTTCTGGCGTACGAAAAAGGCATGCACGTCCTCGTGATCCTGATCGACCTCACCAACTACTGCGAAGCGCTCCGCGAGATTTCCGCCGCGCGCAAGGAAGTCCCCGGCCGCCGCGGGTACCCCGGCTACCTCTACACCGACTTGTCCACCATTTACGAGCGCGCGGGCAGAATCAAGGGCAAGGGCGGATCCATCACCCAGATCCCCGTGCTCACCATGCCCGAAGACGACAAAACCCACCCCATACCCGACCTCACCGGGTACATCACCGAAGGCCAGATCATCATCAGCCGGCCCATGCACACCCAGGGCATCTATCCGCCCGTCGACGTGCTCCCCTCGCTGTCCCGCCTCAAGGACAAAGGCATCGGCGTCGGCAAAACACGTGAAGATCACGCCGACTTAATGAACCAGTTGTACGCCGCCTACGCCCGCGGCAAAAACGCCAAGGAACTCGCGATCGTGCTGGGCGAGTCCGCCCTGAGCGAAGCCGATATCCTGTTTGTGAAGTTCTCCGACGCGTTCGAAGACAAGTTCGTCCGGCAGGGCGAAGATGAAAACCGCTCCATCGAAGAAAGCCTCGCGCTGGGTTGGGACCTCCTGGCCATGCTGCCCAAGGGCGAGCTCAAGCGCATCCGCGACAAATGGCTCGAAAAATACTATCCAAAGAAGTAACATAAGTCCGATCGGTCTGATCAGTCGGATCGGTCTGGTTTAAAGAAAGGGTCTTTCATTGGCTCGACTGGCGGTAAATCCTACGCGGATGGAGTTGCTCCGGCTGCGCAAACGATTGGTCGTCGCGCGGCGCGGCCATAAACTGCTCAAGGACAAGCTCGACGGCCTCATGAAAGAGTTCCTCGACCTCGCAAAATCCTACAAGACTTACCGCTTCGCCGTGGACAACGAACTGCCCTACGTCATGAAGCTGTTCGTACTCGCCGAGGCATCCTCCTCCCGCGCCATCACCGAAGACGCGCTCGAAAACACCCGGCAGGACATCCAGATCGTCTCCCGGCCAAGGCGCATCATGAGCGTCGTCATCCCCGAATTGAACGTGACCTTCGGTGACGTCACCGGCGGCTACTCGATGATCCACACCTCGCCCGACCTCGACAAGGCCATCACCGGCCTGCGCGAGTTCCTCCCGAAGATCCTCAAGCTGGCCGAACTCGAGCAGACGTTGCGCCTGATGGCCGAGGAGATCGAGAAAACGCGGCGGCGCGTCAACGCGCTCGAGCACACGTTCATCCCGCGAATGATCGAAACCATCAAGTTCATCACCAACAAGCTTGACGAAATGGAGCGTTCAACCACGACCCGCCTGATGAAAATCAAAAACCAGCGGCTCGCTCAGGACGCCATGTAAACCGCGGCCACGGCGGCCGCGACCCTTTCAGAACCGGAAGAAGGGTGCATGCCCGGAAACGGTGGCGGTGCCGAATGATCAAGCATCTCAGGGTGTTGGTCGTTGACGACGACCCGGCCATTCTCGATGTGCTGACGGCGCATCTCCGCTCTAAAGGCTACACCGTCGAATCAAAGCTAAACGCCCACGATGCACTCGACGCCATCCGGCGGTTGCCGTTCGACCTCGTGATCAGCGACGTCCGCATGGCCGGAATGAACGGGTTCGAGTTCATCAAAATTGTCCGCGCAAACTTCCCAGGCATCGGAATCGTCATCATGACCGCGTTTGAAGACGAATTCCCCCTCTCCGAAGCGCTCCGCGCAGGCGCAGACGGCTACATCACAAAACCCTTCAGCCTCAGCAAATTCAGCCTCATCTTCGAACGAGCCTACTGGCACGCACTCCAACGCGAAGACTGGTGGGAACAGCACAAAGGCGAACAGGAACAAAGCCTGCCCTGATATGCAGGGACGCCCCCCGGCTGTTGTGGGGGGTGTCCCTCTTTTCACTTCCTCGGAACGCCCCGCGGCCGCGCTTCTCAGTGCGCTTTGTGGAAGATGTCCCCGTTTTTTGCGTCCACAATGTCCACTGTGTCCACAATGTCCACCCTGTCCACGGCACACAGGCGGGCACGAAAAAGGCCTGCCGTAGGTACAGGGAAAAAGACTCAGTGATCCCCAGTTTTCGCAAGCAATTGCAGTGACGGGTCGTACAAGCGGGTTCTCTGGAAAAACCCGCCAGAGTTGGTCCCGAGCACTCGTCAGCAGCAGCAACGTCCCGTACCAATATCCCGGAGGGATTCGACAACCGTCAGCCCAGGGTTGCTCCCGGCCCCCTCTGTTCGAGTTCGACAAAATTACGTTCTACACGGACTTCTCGACGATTCGCGGTCTCCCAAAACTGGGGAGCACTCAGGGAAAAAGAGCCCGTGGGAACCTGTTCCCACAGGCCCTTTACCTATTCAACAGATCGGTGAGTAACTGGGCTCACTTGGGGGCCGTGGCGGGCGCCGACGTGGGGGCTGCGGCCTTCTTCTCCATAACCTGGGTGGCCTGGATCGTGTTGCCCTTGATCGTGCCCGTCAGGGTCGCCTCTTTGCCCGCCAGCTTCTCGGCGTCCATGGCTTTCGCCCCGACTACCTTCAGCGTCTTCCCGACAAGGTTGGACATAGCCTTGCCGTCCATTCCCTTCGCTTCGGAGACGGTGATGTAAGCAACCTTCACTTCCTTGTTCGCCATCTTTTCCGTCTTCACCTCAATCTTTCCCATCACCGTCGCTTTGGTCTCCTTAGCGATGTCGGCGGCAAATGCCCCGCTCGCTGCAAACAACAGTGCAAACGTTAGCGCCATTGTGGCACAAGCTGTTCTCATAGTTGTCGTCTCCTTTCTGGGTTTGCCGGTAAAGACATACCGGCCCTTTCCTATATAACACCGGGGAACAGCCGTCTCTGGCTCAGGAACAAAAAAAAACCGCGCCCGCGGCTCCTGGGAACAAATAACCAACCGTCCTGGATTCCGGCCGTACACCTGGTTGAACGGACCGGGGACGGGAAAAATGCCCACGGGAGACAATCCGGGAAGCATCGGCTACGGAGCTGACTCGCCTGCCGCCTTAATCTTTTTCAGCTTGCGCCACAACGTGTTGCGCCCGATGCCCAGCGCCCGGGCGGCCTTGGTCCGGTTGTATTTGCACTGGCGCAGCGTCGCGAGGATCAGGCGAGACTCCGCGTCGTTGATCGTGCCGCCCTGTGCAGGTTCATTCTGGACGGGGATGCCGGCCGACGCGACCGCCCGTTCTACCATCAAACCCGCCTCCCCCGGCTGCAGCGGCAGAAATACATACCCGTACACGCCTCGCCGCATCGCACGGACCGCTTCGGGAATATCGGCCATCGAAGAAAGCAGCAGCGTCGGTTTCGATCGCGCATGGACCACCGCCCCACGCGCCTCCCCCGCCACCACAACGTCCGGGCCGGCCGAAACCACCAGATGGCCGTCCTTCTCGAGCATCGCGTGAAGCGTCAGCTTCGTCGTCTGGTCGGCTATATCCAGTAGGACCCGCATGTAACCTAATCTAAGGCGGCTGAGAAGCCGCATTCAGAATCTTTGTTCGCGACCTTGAGCAAACATCTACGCGTGGCGCGCAGATATCGCGAACAAAGATTCTAACGCGTTCGCCCCCGGGTTTTCCAACGGCGCAAGAGAGACTGGGCGGCACTATGGCAGGATTGCGGTCCGTTAACTCGCCTGGGACAATTGGGACATGGTGACCATTGGGTCCCTGAAACTTCTGCAGCGGCTACAGCTAAGCCGGGGGCGCTTCTTCAAACGAGGCGACATCAGGGGCCCCGTCGACCCTGTCCGGCAACGGCATTTCCGGCTCGGGCTCCGGGTCTTCAAAGAAAGCCAGCAGGTCCCGCGATGCCGTTTGACCGACGACGGCCGTTATGACATTGCCGACTGGTCGCGACGCCCGCACATTTCCTCCGGCCAGAGCTTTGCCGATTTCCGCCGCGGCTGCCCCGCCCATCTGCGTGATGACGATTTTTGCCGGCGTCCCATCGTGGTCAAACAGCAGTTGCACAATGCGCTCACCCCGAAACAGGTCTTCCCGGGCCCCAAGCAGTCTGTACGGTGAGCCTTCGGCTTCAAGAACATCCATCGGATCAAACAAGACCCGGATGGCTTTCTGCTCCAGGAACGCACGGGCATCCGGCACTTCTCCGGATATCTGGCTCAACGCCGCCAAAGA
>Ga0315285_10000180_pt1 | contig 63029 bp, 49 predicted proteins | sample YL17G09_36_MG_FD_203698 | JGI IMG/M metagenome (GOLD analysis project Ga0315285, IMG submission 203698) | Sediment microbial communities from Yellowstone Lake, YNP, Wyoming, USA - YL17G09_36 | ecosystem: Environmental > Aquatic > Freshwater > Lake > Sediment | place: USA: Wyoming | collected... | reverse complement strand
AAACGCGCCCCTCCCGCACACGCATTGACCCCCAGCACCAGACCTGCTATAGTGAGGTTGCGATTCGCCTAAAGCTCACTGTACTACGACATCTTAATTCGCCCCGGCAACTGTCGAAAGATGGGGGAAGCTCAGACGTCGTCCGGCCATCAGGATGTGCCAGCACATGATGGCTTCCCTTGATACGCACTACTTCGAAGCCAACTTGGCGCAAGGCATTGATTATGTCAGATGCGCGTGCACGTGGAAGCCTGGTCACTTTCCCACCGTTATCTTCTGAACCCCCACAAATTCATTCACGGCAACGTCGTCACCACGCACTTCGAGATAAGCTTCGATGGCCTCCTGCATTCGTGCGGTGAGTTCGTCTAAAGAGCGTGCTTGGGTGTGGCATCCGGGCAGGGCGGGAACAGAGCCCACCAGCCAACCGTCTTCGTCGCGCTCAATGACAATATGAAAATCGTGCTTCATGCCGCACCTCCTGGAAACCATTTTATCACATAGCAGGAATTCCGACTGAAAATGGCAATACCCAAAACAGTCTACTGGAAGATCTGGAAGCCCCCGAGCAGCCACCAGAGGATTATGAAGACGATGATGGTGCCCAGGCAGCCGCAGCCGCAGCCGCCTGATTTTTTCGCCCCGTACCCGGCGACCAGCGCCCGCAGTAGTTTACTCATTCTGTGTCCTCCACGGGCCGCGCCGAAACTCCCTCACCGACCCGACCACCAGGATAAAATGGATGACGCCGAACCTGCAAAAAACAGCGCTAACCCGAAGATCAGTATCATCCCAACCTTGTCCGAGTAGCGACCGTACGACTGGAAAAGCGACTGTTCCAGCTCATTGCGCGTCATCACAAAACCTATTGTTAAACAGGTAACGCCACCCGCAACCCCCAGCAATCCCGCTAAAAACATCCAGCCCAACCGTTTGAGGTATTCCCAAATGCCCCGCATATTCCCAGATGCGCGCACTGGAAGCTCCCCCGCGTTTCCAGCAGACTGTCAGGCAGGAATCTGTCAATGTAAAAACAGAAAAGACCGGTTAAAAAACTATTGACAACCAGAACTGATTGGGTTAGACTTAACTGAACGGATATTCAGTACGGCTTCGCCTTCGGCTACGCCGTCACAAGTGCGGTTTTCGCCTCTGGCTACGCCGTCATTCCAGGGATAAGTCGTTGAACAGGCGGATTTTACATATTGATATGGACGCGTTTTTTGCGTCGGTGGAACAGGTTCTGGACCCAACGCTGAAAGGCAAACCGTTGATTATCGGCGGCGGGCCGGGCGACACGCGCGGCGTGGTGTCGACGGCGTCGTACGAGGCGCGGAAGTTCGGGGTCCATTCGGCGATGCCGCTGACGCAGGCGCACCGTCTTTGCCCGCACGGCATCTACATACGCGGCCATTATGAGGCCTATGAGGCGGCGTCTGACAAGGTAATGGAAATTCTGCGGGAAGTCTCGCCGCTGGTCGAGTGCGTGTCGATCGATGAGGCGTACGTGGACATCACCGGTTCGATCAAACTGTTCGGCGGCGAAGACGCGATTGCCCAACACATCAAGCGGCGTATCCGCGAGGAGACCCTGCTCCCCTGCACCGTCGCGATTGGCTCAAACAAGCTGGTGGCCAAAGTCGGTTCGGACGCCGCCAAGCCTGACGGCTACCTCAACATCCCCGACGGCGGCGAGCGAGAGTTCCTCAGGCCGCTCGAGGTGCGGCGTCTGCCCGGCGTCGGCCCGCGGACGGCCGAGACGCTCGAGTCGCTGGGCCTGATGACGATCGGCGCCCTGGGCGACCTGGATCTGTCGATCCTGCTCAACGTGTTCGGCCAGTCGGCGTATTCGCTGCAACGGGCCGCGCAAGGCATCGCGACATCGGAAATCGAGACCGAGTCGATCCCCAAATCCGTCGGCCGCGAAACAACCTTTGACCGCGATCTGCTTGATTGGGATCACGTCGAGCAGGTGCTGATCCATCTGGCGGAGCGGGCGTCCTATGCGTTGCGCGAAAAACAGATGGAAGCACGCTGCGTGACACTGAAAGTGCGTTACGCCGATTTCAAAACCCACACCTTCTCGAAAACCCTGACCGAACCCACCTGCGTGGACAGCAACATCATCGAGGCGCTGCACGCACTCCTGCCTAAAGCGAAGGAACGACGGGCGCGTGTGCGCCTGATTGGCGTATCGCTGTCGTCGCTCATTTACAACCAGCACCAGATGCACCTGTTCGACCGGAAAGAGTACGCGCGATGGCAGCGTGTGTTCGAGAGCGTCGACCAAATCCGGGATAAGCAGGGATTCGAATCCGTTAGCTTGGCGCGGACAATGAAGAAGAAAGAGTAGGCTGGAAACCGGAGGCATTTTAACTGCGCCAGTTGGGACGCCCCCCGGCAGTTGTGGGGGGTGTCCCACTTTTGGCTTTTTTAAGTGCTTCCCCAGAAAAAATGGGACACCCCCACAACTGCCGGGGGGCGTCCCAACGTACGAAACATTTCATGACGCATCTGCACGCACATAGCAATTATTCGCTGCTCGAAGGCGCGGCGACGGTGCGCCAGTTGGTGGCGTGGGAAAAACGGGGACTGACTCGCTTTTTTCGGCAGTTTGAAAAAAGCGTGTCTGTCCCCGCTTTTCCCGCTTTTCGCGGCACAGAAATTACATGACCCATCTACATGTTCATAGCAATTATTCGCTGCTCGAGGGCGCAGCGACGGTGCGGCAGTTGGTGGCGCGGGCCGTCGAATTCGGGCTGAAAACTCTGGCGCTCACCGACACCGGCGGGCTGTACGCCGCAATCCCCTTCTATCAGACCGCCATAGACGCCGGCATCAAGCCAATCCTCGGCGCCCGGCTCGGCGACCGGCGTGCCGGCCTCGTCATTCTGGCGCGGGACATCGAAGGATACTCCGAGTTGTGCCGCATCATCACCGGCTGGCAACTCGACCCGCAGTTCGACCCGGCCTGCCACGCCAGATCCCCGCACCTGTTCGTGATGGCATCGGACCGCTCGCGGATCGAGGCCCTGCTCGAGCGCGGGATCGAGCCGCTCGTGGCCATCACCCACTACGGCGGGAGCCGGTCGCGATACCTGGCCGGCAGGCTTTGCCAATTCGCCCGCGATAAAAAACTGCGGCCCGTCGCCGTGAGCCCCATTTATTTTCTCGACGCACCCGACATCAAGATCCACCACGTCCTCTCCGCGATCCGGCTCAACACAACCGTCGACAACCTGCCCCACGACGAGATCGCGCCGCACGAAGCCTGGTTCCGCTCGAAACAGGAGATGGACCGGCTGTACGGCGACTGGCCCGATGCGCTGCACAACACGGATTGGGTGGCGGCGAACTGCAACGTCGAGTTCGAGCTGGGCCGGCCGATGTTTCCCGACATCGACCTCCCCGAAGGCGACACGCCGTTCTCCCGCCTGTGGCAATGCGCCTTTGCAGGCCTGAAGGAACGTTACATTCCGCTGCGGCCCGACGTCATGGACCGGTTTCACTACGAACTCGACATCATCAACCGGCTCGGGTTCGCACCGTACTTCCTGATCGTGCGCGACATCGTCGAATTCGCCCGCGGCCGCGACATCCCGATTGTCGGCCGGGGCTCTGCGGCGAACAGCCTGGTGGCGTACGCGCTGGGCATCACGCGCGTCGACCCGTTCAAATACGATCTGTATTTCGAGCGGTTCCTGAACATGTCGCGCACCGATTGCCCTGATATCGACCTCGACATCTGCTGGCGGCGCCGCGACGAGGTCATCGAGTACGTGTACCGCAAGTACGGCGCCGACCGGGTCGCGATGATCTGCGCGTTCAACACGTTCCAGGCGCGGTCGGCAATGCGCGACGTCGCCAAGGCCTACGGCTGGACCGAAACCGAGATCGGCGAGGTGGTCCGGCAGTTGCCCCATTACGGGGCGCACGATATCCGCACGCTGGTCAAGCATCTGCCCGAATGCCGCGGGCTCCCCATCGACGAGGAGCCGCTGAAATCCATCCTCGAGATCAGCGAGCGGATCGACGGGTATCCGCGCCACTTGTCGATCCACAGCGGCGGCGTGGTGATCGCACCCCAACCCCTGACGCGGTTCGTCCCCCTCCAGATGGCTGCAAAAGGCATCCTCATCACGCAGTACGACATGCACCCCATCGAAGACCTCGGCCTGATCAAAATGGACCTGCTCGGACACCGCTCGCTGACCGTGATCAAAGAGTCGGTCGAGATGATCAAGCGCAACAGGGGCATCGACGTCGACGTCGAACACCTGTCCGATCCCGATCCGCTCACCGCCGACCTGATCCGCAACGGCCGCAGCATCGGCTGCTTCCAAATCGAGTCGCCCGCGATGCGCACCCTCCTCAAAAGCACACGGGCCGGCAACACCGACATGCTCATCAAAACGCTGTCGCTGGTGCGGCCGGGGCCGTCCGGCAGCGGTATGAAGAAAACATTCATCGAACGCCATCTCGGCCACGAGGAGACCGTGTACCTGCACCCGGCGCTCGAAAACGTCCTGGGCGACACGTACGGCGTCATGCTTTACCAGGAAGACATCCTCAAGGTGGCGCACGTCATCGCCGGGCTCGACCTCGCCGAGGGCGATGCCCTGCGCCGCGCCATGACCAAGAAACGGTCGCCGCACGCGATGGCCAAGAGCATGCGGCTGTTCATTGACCGCGCCCGCGCCAACGGCGTCGCGGAAGCCCAGGCCGAGACCATCTGGGGGCTTATCGCCAATTTCGCCGAATACTCGTACTGCAAAGCCCACGCCAGCACCTACGGCGAGATCGCCTACCAGTGCACCTATCTCAAGGCCCATTTCCCCGCCGAATTCCTCGCCTGCGTCCTGTCCAACCGCGGCGGGTTCTACCACACCGCTGTCTACATCGAAGAGGCCAAACGGTTCGGCATCGAGATCAATCCGCCCGACGTCAACTCGAGCGAGTGGAACTACGCCGCCGAGGGCGAAAACATCCGCGTCGGATTCGTCGAAGTCCGCAACCTCAGCCAGGCCGCCGTCCGCGACATCATCGACACGCGGCGGGCGGCGCCGTTTGACAGCGTCAGCGACCTGTGTGGGCGCGGCGGTGTCGGATATGCCGACGCCGAGCTGCTCATCAACGCCGGGGCGTGCGACAGGTTCGGCAAAACGCGCCCAGAACTGCTCTGGGAGTTGAAAACCATCGCCAACGCCATCGCCCACCATACCATCGACGGCCCAAGGCTGTTTCCGCACCGCCTCCAGGAGGCGCCTATCCCCCACCTGCCCAACTACTCGAAAAAACACCGCACCGACCTCGAGTGGATCGCGCTGGGCATCGTGCTGGCCACGCACCCGATCGAGTATTACGTCTCCGAGTTCGACGGCCGGCAGTTGATCCTCAGCGACGACATGGCCGCCTATGCCGGGACAACCGTCACCATGGCCGGATGGCTGATCGCCGAACGGCGCGTCGGTATAAAAAGTGGCGGCTGCATGAAATTCATCACCCTCGAAGATCCCACCAGCGTGTTCGAGGCCGTCCTGTTCCCCGCCGTCTACCAGCAGTACGGCCACCTGCTCACGTCCCACGGGCCGTACTTCATCACCGGCGAAGTGCAAAACGAGAACGGCTACTACTCCCTGATCGCCCGCGATATCGAGCGCGCCGGGTACCTCCGAAAAGCCTCACGACTCTCCGAAATCACCCCGCCCCTCCACTGGATGTTCCCCGGCTCAATCTCCCACGCCGACTGACAACCAATCCGTAACACCGAAAATGCCCAAACGTGGCACGGGCGTCTCGCCCGTGATCCGCCTTTATGAACCATCATGGCCGAGACGGCCATGCCACCACGTTCCCAAAGCAAAGCCCCTGCAGTTGTCTGCGGGGGCTGAACAAACTGTTTTCCCCGAAGTTCTTATTCGGGCCTGCGCCATTTCCAGGCCGGGTCGGCGTACGGGATCTTGGGGTGAACAATACGCTCGCCGAGTTCGCCGGCGGCGTTCGGCACCTTCGGTATCCGCTCAAGCTCCGTCATCGACTCCTCGAGCTCCAACGGGAGCGGCGCAATATCTTCGGGCAGTATGTTGCAGGTCAGAAAGACGAGCAGTTCCGTGCTTTCTTTGCTGATGATGTTGCTCCTGAACAGGGCGTTGATGACGGGAATGTCGCCCAGCACCGGGATCCGCCGCGTCTGGTTTTCGTCATCAAACCGCCGCAGCCCGCCGATAAAGATCGTCTGGCCGTTGCGCGTCCGCAGGGTGGTCTGCGTCTCGCGCTTGTCCTCGATGGGGATGTTGTTGAGCTCGCCCTTGGTGTCGCTCTGTTTGGCGCTGAGTTCCGCGATGATGTAGTCGTCGTGCGTGACGCGCGGCGTGACCTCGAGCACAATGCCGATGTCTTTGAACGCCGTCGTTGCAATCGGCGGCCCCGAAAGCCCCTGTGTGAATTCCTGGTACGGGAGTTCCTGCGTGATGTTAATCAGCGCCTTCTTGTTCTCAACCGTGGTTATCACGGGGTTGGCCAGGAGCCGCGCTTTCTGCGCGCGCACCTCCGCGCCGATAATGCCCCGAATGCTGATATCGCTCGAAAGGATCGAAAACGCCAGACGCCCACTGAGCGGCACCGGGCCCACTACATTCGGCGTGACGGGGCTGCCCGTGGCGTCGGTTTCGAGTCCAAGGGCGTCAAGGTTGCCGATGAGGTTGCCCCGCCGGTTGAGGTGCCGCACGCTTTCCAGGAACCAGTCGACGCCGGTCTGCGACTCGTCGTTGAGCAGGGCGTCAACGATCATGGCATCGATGCTGACCTGGCGCACCGGCATGTCCACTTGCTGCATCAGCGCGCGTACCTGCTCGATCACGACCGGTATATCCGTCACCACGATATGGCGAGAACGCTCGTCGACCGCCGCTTTCCCGATGTCGGGAGACAACATGCTCTCGACCATTTTCAGCAACTCTTGGGGTTCCGCGTTGTTGATTTTGATCGCTTCCGTTACGGTCGGGGTGACCGGTTTACTGATATCGAGGTCTTTCGCAAGATTTGTAAGTTCGGTAACGCGCACTTCAGGCCCCGCCACGATAAGCATGTTGGTTGTGTCATTGACCGAAAGCGCCACAAGCGTCGCGTCCGGACTGCCCATCAGCACGTCCTGCAGCGTCTTTTTGATGTCCGAAGCCTTGGCGTTGTCAAGCCTCACCATCGACGTCACCCGTTTCGCGGCGACTGCCTCCGGGTACGGCACAATATGATAAACGCCGGCTTCCGGCACCATCCCCAGCCCGTTCATCCGCAACACCGTGTCGATCGCCGCCTGCAGCGTTACATTGCGCAAGTTCGCCGTAACCACCCCCGTCAGGTCAGACCCGGCTATGACGTTTATCTGGGCCTTCTGCGCCAGCAACGCCACCACGTTGCTCAATTCCATTTCGCGGAAGTCGATATTTACGATCTGCTGCAGCGGGTCCCCTTCAAACTTCGGTTGCGGGGGCCGCTTGTCCTTCTTCGGCGCGGTCGCCACAACCGCCGCTGATTGCGCCGTCTTTACCGGCTCTTGTGCGGCAGCCGGTGCAGGCGCCGCCGACGCACCTACGGCCACTTCCGACTTCGGCGCGGACTCCGCCGCCGCGCTGGCCGGCGCTGCCCGCGCAGGCGCCGCAGGCGCGGCAGGTTCTGCTGGCGCCGCCGGTTCGGCGGCCGGCGGTTCCGCGGCGGCCGCGACAGGCGTCAATTCCGTTGCGTCGGTTACGACAGGTGGAACATTGGCCGTTACGTCGGTTAATACCTGTTTCATTCTTTCCATGGCGGGCAAGGCCGGAATCGCAGCCGGGCCCGACGCGCGCGGAGGCGGAGGTGCTAAGGTCTCGGCGGCCGGCACACCGCCCGCGGCATCTGGCGCGGCCCCGGCCACGTCTGCCAACAAAATAGCCGCCGGAACCGACACATCAAGCACGAACCGCGGAGCCGCCTCAAAACCCGCCGGCGCCGCCTGACGCGCATCCAACGACGCCACAACGCACGCCCGCTTGAGTTTGCGCAGGTCTGTCGCCAGTTGCGCCACCGCCTGATTAATCCGCTGTTCCTGCAGCACCGCGGCCAGGCCCGGGCAACTCGCCCCGCCCATGGCCATCTCGCCACGCCCCAGCGGCTCCGGCAATACGCCGGCCTGTTGCACGGCGGCGCACGGCTCCAATACGGCTACCAACGCGGCCGTCGTTACCACAAAAGTCGCCAGGCAATTACGACTAAGCTGGGACATGGTCTAACGCTCCTTCAGTTCCACCTCAATTAAAGATTCCCCCACCCGGAACACCACGTGGTCTTCCTCGATGCTTTCCACGACGGTTCCATCGGCGTATTCGTACCCGGGTTCAACCACCTCGTTGTCCACCACCGCCACCGGGAATGATTCGTCCCACACAATGCCCGATACCATCTTGCTCATGACCTTGCCCAACGTCGCCGGCGCCACCGGCGCCCCCGTCCCTTCTTCATCGGTTCGCACCGCCACCTTGCCCACCAGCGGAGCCATCACATCGCGCGGCACCCGATCCTTTTCGTAATCGAAATCCACCTCCTGGATGCTCGCCAAAAGGGCGTCTATATCTATCTCAGCGCTATCCGCCGGCGCCGCCCCTGCGGCCGGGGCCGCCGACGGGGCCGCGGCAGGCCCGCCGGCCGTGTTGCCAGGCACGGTCGCGGAAGGTTTGGCCGGCGCCGGAGCAGCACCCCCCTTGATTACAAACTGGTAAAACATAACACCCACCAGCACGACGCCCAGCACGGCCATGATGATGATTCGTCTACGTTGCGAGTTCACGACTTGCTTTCCTCGCCCGGTTGTTTGAAACGAAACGTGCTCAGCCGGAACGACGCTGTCGCGATCCCGTTCTCGACCTTGCCGATATTCAGTTCGCTGATCTTAAGATACCGCTGGTACCGCTCGAGACGATTGATGAACGTCGCGATCTGGTGAAACGTGCCGCGAGCCTTCACGCTGTACGGGATCACCTCTTTTTTCGCGTCTCCCTCCGGCGCCAGCTTCGACAACTCCACCAGCAGGCCGGTCTCGCCCGCCAGCAATTCAAACTGCCGCAGCAGCATCTGGATTTCCTGCGTATTCGGCAGGCGCTCTTCGAACTGCGTCACCAACTGCTGCATCTGAGAAGCCTTCGCACGCAAGTCCCCGATATTCTGCTGGGTTTCCAGCGCCAGCTTCAGTTTCTGCGCCACCTGCGTGTTTTCCCTGACCAACCCCGCCAGTTTCTCGTTCTGCGCGTTATACAACACAAAATAAAACCCCGCGGCCACCAAAACCGTCACTCCAACTATTATGCCGACCGCGGCCCAATCCCTGGGTGTGACCGTGCCTTTCCAGAAATCCATCATGCGCCGCGGCCTCCCTGGTTGATAAGGTATTCGAGCGTGAACTCCCGCACCTTGTAACCATCAAACAACGTGTCCTGAAACTTCGGAAGGTCCAACTGGAAAATTCCGGAAAACTCTTTGTCGTCCTGCATGTTGAACGTCAGCGGGTTGATGTCGCTCGTGCCGTCGGCCCCTTCGATCACGTAGCCCGTAAGATCGAGGACGGGCCGTCTTACCGTTATTTTCTTGACCTCTTCCTTCTTCGTCTGCGGGTTCATCTCCTTGCGCGTCTCGGTGTACTGTTTTTCCTTCACCGCAATCGAGCTAAACCAGAAATTGTCCGGCGTCAGGCGGCTCACGTTCCACAATTGGCGCGACCAGATGATCCGATCCGCCAGGATCTCGTTGATAATCGAAACTTTCTCCGCCAGCTCGACCTTTTGCTTCTCGAGCCGCTCGTACTCATCCACGATGCTTTGCAGGTCCTGAAGCTTTTCGGTGTTGCCTTTCAAGATGGCCCGTTGCTCGCCGATCTGCGATTGTTTGTCCACCCACATCCCCGCCAAAGCCAGCAGCACCAGCCCCGCCGCCAGCAAGCTCGCCACATAAGGAACCGGAGATCGTTTGATCGGGCGAAGGTGCCAGGGCAACAGGTTTATGTCAATCATAAGGCCGCCGCTCCTCGTGCCGCCAACCCAACAGCCACCATGAACTGCGCGGGCCGCTCCGTCAACGGCATCACATCCCGCCGGTCGCCCAGCTCGAGCGCGCTCTCCGCCGGATTCGCTACTTCAACGTCTTTAATACTTAACTCTTCGCTCAGCGTGTGCCGCAGATGCGGGATCGAAGCCACACCCCCGCTCAGGATCAGCCGGTTCACCGGACTCTCGTAAAGCTCATGTTCGTAATAATCGAACGACCGCCGGATCTCCGAAACCAGCTTCGCCAGCGGCGCCGCCATGATCTCCTCGAGCGGCTTCCCCCCGATCGGCTGCGGCGCCGGCTTCACGGCGGGGCTTTGGCCGGGCCCGTCGGATATGCCCGGCTCATCCTCGAACGGATCCAGAAGCGAGGAAGTGGCCTTGGGCGGTGCCGACGGCGGCGGTTCAACCGCGGCCTGTTGCGCCGGAACCGCTTTGGATTCCGCGACCGAATTTTGAAGCAGCCTTTCCGCCTCGTCAAAATCGCACCGCCGCGCCCGCGATATCGATTGGATCAGGTCTCTGCCGCCCCAGCTCACATCGCGGATGAAGTTCGATATACCGTCCTTGACAAAGTGGATGCTCACCGATGTCAGCCCTATGTTGATCAACGCCACCGTCTCCCCCACCCGAAGGTTGTCACACACTTCCGCCGCGTCCGCCAACGCCAGCGCATCCACCCCGAGAATGCCCACCTTCACCTCCGCCGATTGCGTCACCTGCAGGCGCACGTCTATCACTTCGTGTTTCGCCGCCAGCAGCAGGATCTTCAGCAGCTTGTCCTCCCCCTGCATCACCGTGTCCAGCAGGGTCCAGTCAAGGAAAACCTCGCTCAAATCGTAAGGAATATGCTGGCCCGCCTCCTTTTCAACCGCCTCCTGAAGCTGCTCTTCGGGCATGTTCGCCAGCCGCGGATACCGGATTACAACCGACTGACCCGGCAGCGCCGTTACCACGATGCTCTGCGCCTCAACCAGCGTCCTCAACGATTCCAAGACCGCCGCCGCCTGCGCGCTAAGTGGATCTATATTGAACTGATTGCGATCCACTAGCGCATAACCCGCCCCGTCCAGCCGCAACCGACCTCTCGGCCGCGACATCTGCACCGATTTCACCGAGTGCGTCCCTATGTCAATTCCTATCGCTCTTTTCGGTTTGGAAAACAGCACGGGATTCACCACTCCATAAGTCGTCGCGCATGCGCGCCTTCACTGGCAGTCCGTTTTAACCTCGGCACGTCTCCCCACGGACGGTGGCATGTGCAGGCCCCAAAAATCCTGCCCTGCACTCACCCCATATTGGGTCATCTGGGCAAACACTATCAGAAATTCCACTTTCTGTCAACACTTTTTATACGCCTGTTCCCCCTCAATTTACGTGCCAATTGGCCTCCCCAAAACCCTGCATCTACCCCCCAAGCTAAACTACGCCACTGTCTGTTGTTGTATGCCAACCACTTACATCTATGGCAAACTGTTCTTAGACCAGCGTTCAGGTAGGTCAGCCGCGAGGTAAACTGTGAACAAAACCCCAACCTCTGGAGATATTGGCACCTTCCTCAGTTCGTAAGTGACTGATACCGCCCGTTTTCCGTCAGGCAAAATGACCATCTTCTGCCAATTCCAACAAGAAAAGGCGGGACCGGCTGGTCCCGCCTTCACGTGCATCTCCCCGCAAATGCCGTCAGGTCGAGGATTTTAGAACCTTGCCCACAAAGGGGGTGCCCTCACGATAGCCGTCCGACTTCCACTCGAAGGAGGCTTGTCGTAGGCTATTCAGATTATTGATTTTGGGCTCCCAGTTCTAAATTAAGGAACAAAATCACTCTACCCACTCGCGCACAGCAGGGAAAACTGGCTGCAAAGCAACGAAAAGTATAACAGACACCGCGTCGACCGTCAAGATCTACCCGTTTTTCAAACCGCGTTTCGCCTGGCTTGTCGCCGGTTCCGGCAGCAGGACTTTCACGTCGCCCCGCCGCGTCTCAGGCAACACGTTCAGCCGCAACAACTTGCCCCCTTTGAACTCCCCTTCCACCGTCGTCTGCAAAGGCGCATGAAGCTTGAACTCAACGTCCCACTCCGTCGGCCAAGCCGGCAAAAGCAAGATTCTCCGCCCTTCACATTGCATCACCATCCGCTGGAACGCCGTCATCGCCACGCAACCATGGTCCTGGTCCGGGATCCAGTCATAATTCGGCCCCCAGAACCCGCAAAACCGGCTCCCCGGATCCCACGTCACGAAATTCCTGGCCGTCATGTCAGCCGCCGTTTCCCTCAGCCCAAGCAGGGCCGCCTGGATCGGGTCCTGATTCCAGCCCCCGGGACCCGGATGTAACCGGCGCTTCCACGTCTCCAGCCCAATCTCGAGGCGCGGCTTACCCACGCCATACAGCCGGTACGGAAATACCGCGTACAGTTCCGGGTTTTCGGCATTCTGTTTCTTGCTGAACTCCAGCGCCGGCAACACAAATTTTCTCCCGCCTTTCTCCCGCAAGGCGACCTCCGGCAAATCCGCCAGCAACCTCTTCCACCGCGCCCGTTGCTCCTTTGACGCCATGCCCTTCGGCAACCCCAGAAGCCGTGGCAACACAAAATGCAGGCCAGCCACTTCCGGCGTCGGGTTCACGGCGTTCCACCACGTCTCCAACGACTGGCAGTCATCGAACAGGATTTTGCCGTCACCGCCGCGTTTCCAGTGCTGGTCGTAAAACGTCAGGATCGAGTCGACCGTCGGCAGGTGTCGCACTATAAAGTCCACGTCCTGGCTGATGTCGAACCGGTCCAGCAGCAGCGCAATCCACTCTATTCCGCCCGACCAGTACCGCCCCACGTAATCGTTTGCCGGCCGTCCCGCCGGAAGCCCCGTCCTGTCCCAGCCATAGCCGTACCCCCCGTTGACGTACGTCCCCCAAAAATACATCGTCTCTGGGTAAAACGCCCCGGCATGATTGAAATAAACGCCCATACGGGCTTCGGCAAGCGGCCGCGCGTCGCTGAACGTCTTGAACAACGCCTCCATCAGGTCAAAATCGCCCGCGTAAACCATCGACCAGTACGGCAGCCGCGTGTTCTGGAACCAGTACGCCCCTGCCCACCGCCGGTAATCGGCGTCAAACGTTTTCCCCTTTTCCGTGGCGTCCACGCAAAACAGCGAGCCGTTGAACTTGATCGGATACGCGCCCCGCCCCGCGCACGCGTTGATAAACCGCTGCAAGGCGTAGCCCCGCGTAACATCGGCCGCCGTCGCCATCTTGACACTCGCACCCTTCAAGACCTTATCGCTTACGGGGCCGGAAGCATATATCCAACTCCGATCCCAAAACGAACCCCACCACGCATGATGGTCTTCCCGCGCCTTTTCCAGCGGAACCGCATCGGCCGCCGCGGCCCCCTGCTCAAGCTTCGCCAGCCACTTTTCCGGCGTCTCGTTCAACGTCGTCAGCACGTGAACTTCGAAACCATGCCGCGCCCCCGGCGCCGATGCCAGCGTCTGCCGGTCTTTCGACCTGAACCCCTCACCTTTGAGCATCCCGCCGAACGTCCGGGTCAACAACGGGTCCTCAAAAGCCCCAACCAACTGGCCGAGGTCCTGGTGCTTCAACGTCTCCGGATAAATCGACGCCGTGTTGCGGTGAAACCATACCACCCGATCTTTCTGGCCATCGAGGATGGTATCCGCATAACTGATCGGCGGCTCGTTTTCAGACATGCCGTCTGTACCACTGGCCTCGTCCGGATCAATCTGCCGGTCTGTCGTCCGCCAAGTCTCAAACCCCGCTTGCATGGTAAACGGTGATTCGCTGTCCGTTTCGACATGGATCACGGGCCGGTTCGCATCAACCCACACCCGCACCGTAACCGCCGAATCGCCCGCACCCGCCGTGACCGCGATTTCGCCCTGACGCAGCCGCAATTCCTGCCGGAAAGGCTGCCCCGCCGCGAACGGGTTCGGCTCGAGCTTCACCCGGACCCACCCCAGCTTGATCAGCCGGCAATAGGCGTCCCACGCATCCGCTTTGCTGATATAAAACAGGAGGTCGCCCCCCTCTTCGACCCACACGTTCAGCGCCACATCCCCATTCCCCAGCGGCATCGACCCCGACGGACCCTGGCTCGGGCTTTCCCAGACAACATTGCACGCTTCCAGCTTCTCTACCGGACCACAAAACGCTGACGACGCACCCAGCACCACCAGCAGGATCAGCATCCAGAAAATGCCTCTCATCCCAAAACCCTCCTCAGCCTGCATTATCACGCCCAGTGTACACCCGTCCGTGTCCGTCCGTGTTCGTCCGTGTTAGTCCGTGCCCTCCCGCCTCCAGCCTCTCAAAGTTGCGCCGGGTTCCAATACTCAGGTAAACTGTAAAAGAATTCCGTAACAAGTGCGCTCGTAGCTCAGGGGATAGAGCACTGGCCTCCGGAGCCAGGTGTCGCGCGTTCAAATCGCGCCGAGCGCGCCATATTTAAATCCTGTCGAATGAGGTACTTACCTCTTACCTGCCTTGTGGCAGTGCGGCCGTAACTCAGGGAAAAAGCGGGTATTTTTACCCGTTTACAACTGGAAAGGACGCAAAATGCCACGAAAAAGCCCAAAACTCAGACTCCACAAGGCCAGCGGACGCGCGTTTGTGGAACTCAACGGCCACCGCGTCTATCTCTGCAAGTGGGATCACCCCGACCAAAACACGAAATATCACAGCATCCTGGCCGAATGGGAACGCGCTGGCCGGAGGTATCCGTTCGAGCCGGTGGACGTTCCGATTCAGCAAAACGACATCTCAGTGGTCGAGATCCTGGCCGCGTATTCCGATCACGCCAAAGCCTACTATGTCCATGCCGACGGCACCCCCACCGGCCAGATCGACCGTGTTCTGAGTGCGCTGCAAGGAGTGCGCGATCTCTTTGCCGATATTCCAGCGGTCGAGTTTGGGCCGGTCAAACTTGATGCCGTGCGTTCCCGCTGGATCACCCAGGGACTTTGCCGGTCGAGCATCAACAGCATGACGGGGTGCGTCAAGCTGGCCTTCAAATGGGCGTGTTCCAAAGAGATGATCCCGCCGACAGTCTATCATGCGCTGCAAACGCTGGGTGGGTTGAAGGCCGGTCGAACCCAGGCGAAGGAGCCCGAGCCCATCCGCCCCGTGCTCGACGCGCACGTGGACGCGATCAAACCGTTCGTGTCCTCTGCCATTTGGTCGATGATTGAACTGCAACGGTTGACAGCCTGCCGGCCGGGTGAAATATGCGGGCTGAAAAACGACGGCATGATCGACAGGAGCGGCAAGGTATGGGAAGTCGCCCTGGTCGAGCACAAAAACGCATACCGGGGAAAACAGCGAACGTTGTACTTCGGGCCGAAAGCGCAAGAGGTCTTGCGCCCGTGGTTGATGCAGCGGCCCATCGGGAGCTATCTGTTTTCGCCCAGGGGCGCAGAGGCCGCCCGGTATGCCGCCGCCCCAACCCACAGACGGCCCGATCAAAAGCTAAACGAGCCGAAGACCGCGCGGAAGGTGGGAGCCTGCTACAACGTCGGCGCCTATGCGCTGGCAATCACGCGGGGGGTCGTCAAGTACAACACGAAAGCAGTGGCAGAGGGACGGCCACAGATACCGCACTGGAGCCCGTTGCAGTTGCGCCACGGGGCTGCAACGCGCATTCGGCAAGAGCATGGCCTTGAGGCCGCGCAAGTCGCCCTGGGACACGCCCAGGCCGACGTTACGCAGATCTACGCGGAGACGAATCAGGACCGGGCGCGCGACGTGTTCGCCCGGATGGGATAAAGAGCTTGCAATGAATTTTGCGGGTGGTGAAAGCTATTTGATTTTTGCGCGACATTCTGATACTATATTTTGTGTCCTGTAGTAGGCGTTCAGGCTCACAACCCGGTATGGGGGGTGAGATGAATTACTAACGGGCGGTAAAAAAGTTTAATCTGAAGTGCGTTCCCGCCTCTGCCAACAACGTGTAGAGGCAAAGACGCCCCCGCATTAGGGGTTCAGACTCACAACGACGCGCCGCTGCCGTCAAGGCCGCGGATCGGTATGAGGGGTGAGTTGAGTTACTAACGGGCCGATTGAAAAAGGCAACTGGTAAAATTGTCTTTTTTTGTCGGCCCGTCTTTTTTTTGTTTTGCTTGAATTTTTGTTGCACGCCGCCGGTACACTTGCCTCTCAATGGGCGGTAGATCGGAACCGCAAAGGAAACTTAAACGATGATTACCACCGCTGAAAACCTCTTGAGTCTGACCGAAGCGGCCCACTCATTACCGCACAATCCCCATATTAGTACACTGTGGAGGTGGTGTAAGAAAGGAGTCAGGGGAACCCGCCTTGAATTCCTCCGCTTGGGCGGCCGGATCTTTACGAGCAGTGAGGCCCTTCGTCGATTCGGCGCTGCAATGGCTGCCAGTGACGGCACCCCGGTCCCACCCGCGCCTAAGGCCAAGCGATCCCCCGCCGAACGCGCCCGCGCCGTCGCCGCGGCATCCGCGAAGCTCGACAAAGGTCGCTGATAATGACCGTCACGCTTTATAAGGCTAGCCCAATAAAACGAAAGCGCCGGACGGCGGCGGCCATGGAGACGCTGCGGACGGCCATACTCGAGGTGCTGGGCGAAGATCCTCCAATGACGCTGAGGCAGCTCTTTTACCAGCTCGTCATACGCGGTCATATTGAGAAGACGGAGCAACAATACGACGCTATCGGCCGGCAGTGTGGGTTAATGCGAATCGAGGGGGCATTGCCTTGGGAGTACATCACCGACAATACCCGATGGATGCGAAAGCCCGATACCTATTCAGGGGCCGCTGCCGCTCTTCGGGACGTTGGGAAATACTACCGGAGATCGCTTTGGGCCGAGTCTCCGGTATACGTCGAGATATGGATTGAGAAGGACACGCTCGCTGGCATTCTGTACGACGTTACCTCAACCTGGGACGTTCCCTTAATGGTGAGCCGGGGTTTTGCGAGTCTCTCGTATATTCACGAGGCGGCGGAGGCGATCGAAGACAAAGAAAAACCGGCGTTCATTTATTACTTTGGCGATCACGATCCCAGTGGGTTGTCTATCGATGCCAGCATTGAAAACCGTCTTCGCCAGTTTGCTCCTGATGCTGAAATTCATTTCGAGCGTGTGGCCGTCACGCCAAAACAAATCAAACAATTAAACCTGCCAACACGCCCCACCAAAAAGACAGACACGCGGGCGAAAGGCTTTCAGGGTGATAGCGTCGAGGTCGATGCCATTCGGCCAAAGTACCTCAAATGGTTAGCGGAACGCTGCATCCGGCAACACGTCGATAATGACGTGTACGAACGTGCGCTCGTAGGCGAGCGGGCCGAACGTGACACGATTTTGCAATTGGCGAAGACGCTTGACGGCAAGCACAAGTAGCTATATTTCGACGGTTCTAGAACCTATGGACATCAAGGACTTACAGACAAGGCCGCTGGAAAACCCTGGCGGGTATACCCGTTTCCCCTGTTTTTTGGCCGCGCTGTGTGGTGCTGTGTACATAATGCGGGGGACAAGATAACTCACAATGACTAACTTCGCGCGGGGTAGCTTATGCAGAGCAATGAGGGGTTTTCCGCAACCCCTTCCCCGCGCGTTTTTCTTTATGCGGATATGCCTAGCGGAAGGTGTCGAGTATGTCGAAACGTAAGACCTACCGTGAACGCTCCATCCCTGGCTTCTTTGGAAAGGCTGAGAAAGAACGTGCCTATACACTGCCGGAAGCATTATTCACAAGCGATGCGTGGCGCGTCTTATCGCCCGCATACCGCGACGTACTATTGGACATGATCATGGCGTACTACCGCGTGTCTACCTTCGACCGCGATGACATTTCAAAGACAGGCTTTACGTACACGTATTCGCAATGTGGTGTTGATGTCAGTGACGGAACATTTCAGCCCGCGGTAAAACGATTCCTTGGTTTAGGCTTTTTTAAAGATCCCCCAGAGATACAGGGGAAAAGGGGTAAGCCTAAGCGTTATGTACCCTCTGACAAATGGCGGCGGCATGTGGCGTCAAAAGAACAACGTAAACAGTGGGACGCTTTTGAAAATTGGAAAGCGCAACGAATTCGTACAGGAACCACCCGTAAAATTGACTACCTCCGCGACAAGGACAAAACCCACACGTAATTTTTGCGTGGATCACCTACGCAATTTTTGCGTGGATCAACTGGCGGCAAATCGGCCAACCTACGCAATTTTTGCGTGGATCAAACCGCCCAAAATGCCAACTTACCTACGCAATTTTTGCGTGGATCTAAGTATACCAGTCTGTGTGTGCTCATTCTTGATGTTAAATGCCGATAAGCCGAAGCCGAAACGAAAACGGCTCGAAATTGGCCGGAGGTTGACCGATGACTAGACGATCAACGGCTTGGAAAAATTTAGAGAAAAAAGCAGCGGCCGTCCTTGGCGCAGTTAGAGATCCCCGCCCATGGTTCAGTTTCGAGGTGAGGCCGGACTGCGTCATTGAAGACTTCGGCATACGGGTTGACTGCAAGCGGCGCAAGGCACACGCCCATCATAGAACCTTCCACGAATGCCAGAGAAAGTATTGCGCCGACGACGAGCACATGCTGATAGTCACCGCCGAGCACGGGGACCGGGAACCGTTGGCAGTTATCGAACTCTCCTTCCTGGCCGCCCTGCTAAACCGTATACGAAAGGAAACCGAACATGGTCAGCCCGCTTAGACGGCGCTTGCAGCGCGTAGAGCGCAATATGGCTGCCGAGAATGCGCGGTGGCTGTCATGGTGGCCTAAAGGTCTAACGCTCGCGGAGGCAGTCATACGACTGAGGCAGGAAGAAGAAAAAGAATGATGTTAAAAAACTCTTTTCAGCGACGGCTCAAAGAACTGGAAGAAACGGTTGCGATTGCCGACGAGATTATTGTTTTGAAAGTGTGGCCGCCGGGTTGCACTCCGCCGCCAGACGAAGGCCCGCCGCGCCCGCGTTACCGTCCAGGGTCTTGTCTTATCGAGGTAATTCCGCCGCCACCGCCAGAGGCACATGATGCGCCAGGCTGATACTCCGAAAAAACTCACAGTACGGCAGATGCGCGGAGTTGCGGCTGTGTTGAAACACGGGGGCCTTGCACAGGCCGCGCGTGAGGCGGGCATACCAGAGCCGACGTTGAAACGCTGGAACCGTGAACCCGCCTTCAGACAGGCCGTGCAAGACGCCCAGGATGACGGCAGACGCGACGCGGCGCGGTATCTGAGCTACCACTGCGTCAAAGCCGCCCAGTGCCTTGTAGCCGCCCTCGACGACGCCGACAGCACGTGGCAGTCGAAAATACGCGCGGCCACAGCCATTCTTGAGCAGGCCCGGCAGTGGTGCGAGATCGAGGAAATCGAAAAACGACTTACCGAATTAGAAAGACAAGCCAATGATTAACAGAAAGATTTTACAGTGGTACAAGAAAAACAGGCAGGCCTATTCGGCCGCCTATAGAAAGCGGGAAAAATGTTAGAAGAAAACTCGACACTGGAACAAATCGCGGAAATCCAAGCGGAAAACGCCTTGCTCAAACGGCGCGAACAAATCAACACGCTGCTCGACAATAGGGGAGTCTTTGATCGGGAGATGCGTGCCTATTTTGTCGGCTTCAGCACAGGCAATAGCGATCTGGCGGAAATCGACGGGGCAGTTACCGGATTCCTTGCGAAACTGGAAGCGCAACGGCAAGAAGGTTTGCGCGCCCAGGCCGCGCCCGCCCCGGTAAGCGTTGCCAATGAGGAAGAGCGGGCGGCCGCCTTGGAAGCTCAGGCAAAAGCGATCCGCGCTAAACTGCCGCCGCCGCCTCTGCCGTCGCTTGATGAACAAATCGCCGGGGCTCAACAGGCTTGCGACTGGAAAGAATCACTCCGGTTGAATAACCTGAAATCAAACCTGCTTATGCGGGAAATGGCTGATGGAGTCAAGATCAAAGCCGCGAACAGCCCGCAACTTGCAGAGCTAGACAAGCAGATCATAGCCGCCGAACAGGCGGGCGATTGGAGGTTGTCAACGGATTTGAAGGGGCGAAAATCCAACCTGTTGCTCAAGTATGGGCTCCAGGCACGATAACTTTCTCGGGGTGGCCGGGTAAATTCCTCTTCCCCGCCGCCTCCCGCGGTGGCCGGGCTTGCCTGTTTCCCCGGCCACCCACAATATTACTTCAGCAAATAAGCTGAGGAAAGGTAGCATATTATGGGATTAACAGTTACGAAAGAAGAATATCGCAGCGAATGGCTGAGTTGTTACACGCTCGACTGGGTATCGGCTGCCGACGGCACGTTAAGCCAAATAATCACGGCCATACAAGGCACAATAGAGCGGGTTACATTTATTCCGGCAAGCAAAGCCGGAGAAACCCCGTATGATCTCTACGATGCGACCCTAATTGACCGCGATGGGATCGACGTGTTGGGCGGCGCGGGCGGAAACTTGAGCAATACGACAATAACCGACGTGCTCGTTACCGACACGCCGCCCGTGTTGCCGATTGCGACCATCGGCGCGTTGACGCTCAACGTCGCCCATGCCGACAGCGGCGGGGCCGGTACACATTCGGGGACGATCCGTATTTACCTGCGCAGATAATGCTTGATGCCGACGTGATTGAGCAGGCGATCTGCCGGACGTTCGCCTACACGGGCGTCGTATGTTCCTGGAACGATGCGGAGTGGAGCAAGTTTGTGACGGCGCTCGTCGTGGAATTGACGCGCGCCGCCGGATGGGCCGCTGAGGCAACGGCCGATGACGGCGAAGAAGCATAGGCACCTACCCCGGGGCCTTCTCTTTGCCTTGTGGGGCGTCCTACGAGGGCCGTGGTGACACGATCGGCAGGCACATAGGGGTAGACTACCACTAAAATGCTCCTGGGGCATTGTGGGGCGCGGGAACCTCGTTATTGACGCCGCCTTCATCCCAAAACCCGCGACACCTAGCCGACTTCGTAAACGGGTACTACCCGAAATGGGCTGAAAACGGGTAGTAAAAAGAATAATCTTGCAATTCCTGCAAAGTTGTAGTATCCTTCTAAATAACGAGTTACGGAATTCAGCAGGGTTAGCTTTAGCGCCTCCGGAGCCAGGTGTCGCGCGTTCAAATCGCGCCGAGCGCGCCATTTTAAATCCTGCCGAATCAGGCAGTTGACTGATACCTGCTATGTGGCAGTGCGGCCGTAACTCAGGAAAAATCGTGTAGTAACTACACGAAAACTTGAGGAGGTCGCGAAAATGCCACGAAATACGCACCCGAAACTTCGCCTGCACAAAGCCACCCAAACCGCCTACGTTAAATTGAATGGTCACCGAATCTACCTCTGTAAGTGGGATCATCCCAACCGGCAACAGAAGTATTTCAGCATCCTTGCCGAGTGGGAACGAGCCGGACGCCGTTATCCCTTCGAGCCGGTGGCCACCCACATTGAACAGGACGACATGAGCGTGGTCGAGGTACTGGCTGCATATTCCGAACACGCGAAGCAATACTACGTCCACGCCGATGGCACGCCCACCGGACAGATCGACCGGGTCATGAGTGCGCTGCAAGGAGTGCGCGATCTCTTTGCCGATATTCCAGCGGTCGAGTTCGGCCCGGTCAAACTTGACGCCGTGCGCGCCCGCTGGATTGCCAACGGGCTCAGCCGCTCGACAATCAACAGCATGACGGGTTGCGTGAAACTGTGCTTTAAATGGGCCGCGGAAAAAGAGTTGATCCCCGCGTCGGTATACCACGGGCTTTCCGTGCTGGGCGGGTTGAAGGCCGGTCGAACCCAAGCGAAGGAACCTGATCCTATTCGCCCCGTGCTCGATGCGCACATTGACGCAATCGAGCCATTTATGTCCCGGCAGGTGTGGTAAATGGGGACAGTCACCATTTATATTGACACCTCGGCTATGTCTGTGCTAAGGTAAAGGGCATGCCAAGAGCCGCGCGCATAGTCGTCCCCGGGGCGTCGCACCACATTACGCAGCGGGGGAACAACCAGTTTGATGTGTTCTTCGTGCCCGATGACCGCCGTGTGTACCTGGAGTACCTGCGTGAACAGGGGGCCCGGTTTGGATTCCGGCTCGAGGGCTATTGCCTGATGACGAACCACATCCATCTGATCGGCGTGCCGGCGCGCGAAGACTCGCTGGCCAAGGCGGTCGGGCGGACCCACTTCCTGTACACGCAATACGTCAACCGCATGCACGGCCGGACCGGCCACCTGTGGCAAAACCGCTTCTACTCGTGCGCGATGGACCAGGCGCACGCGTACCGGGCGCTATGCTACGTCGAACTCAACCCCGTCCGCGCGGGGATGGTCAAACGCGCCTGGGACTATGCCTGGTCGAGCGCGCCGCTCCACTGCGGTCGCGCCCCACTGGACGGTCCGCAAGCCGACGCGGGCGCTGGTCTTCTGGACACATCCGCCTGGCGCACCCAAATGCCGCCGCGACAGTGGCGCGACACCCTCAAGGAAGTTGCCCGCGACAAAGCAGCGCAGGAGGCCATTCGGCGCAACACCTACACGGGCCGCCCTCTCGGCGCCGACCGTTTCCTGAGCAAAGTGGAACATCTCATCGGCCGCCGCGTCCGCCCATTGCCCATTGGCCGCCAAAAAGGCTGGCGCAAGAATAAGCAGGAACGCAGCACCACCCAGCGGAAAAAACAAACGCAAACAAAGGCAAATAAACGGTGACTGTCCCCATTTACTCACCGCGCGGTAAGTTAACACAGTAAGAGTTGGTGTGAAGTACAAGCAAGGGGAGTACGCGATAGTGAAGAAGATCGGATTGTTGCTTGCTGTCTGTGCTCTAGGCGCAATAGGCTTAATAGTTGTAATGCAGTACTATCACCCGACAACTAACGATAGCGCTTCAGAGAAAACCGGCCGGATTAAGGTGCATCTGCCGGAGGCGGCGAAGAAGGGTCAGCGTGAAGAAGGAGCAGCACCACTTGATGACGAAATTGCCGCCTCGTTGGACGCCCGACTTCTCTCCGACACTGATCAGGCTGTCTATGACGTTGAACTGTCGAAAATGAAGGAGACAATTCAACGGCTCAACAAGGACTTCAAAGATGTGGAGTTTAAGGAAGTCCCTGAAGACTTTCGGCTGAAGATGCAGCCAGCCGAGGATTACGAGGCTCATGGCCGTTTGGTCCATTATTCCACGGATGAGGCTGACAACATTCTCGTTGAAGCGGGAATCCAAGATTACGGCGAATGCACATCAACCGTTGCCTACGATGCAGAAGAAGCCTTTAAGCAGTCCCTTCAGTTCCATCAGCCCATGCAACGCTACTTTGGATCGGGCAAGACCTCCGGAACAGCGTACGAAGCACAGACCTATCTATGGAAAGATACTGGCGCATGGGAGCCGCCGTCGGGCGTGGAACGCTATCTGAGCATATGGCCTGCCAAGCTGGATCTTTTCGCCTCCAGGAAGCTTTCAAAGGGAGAGCAGGTTTCGACGGTCTTGGAAGGTTTGTATGAGGCCACGTATGAGGTCCTTGGTAGCGCTGAGATTGAAGGACACAAGACGGTTGTTTTCGAGCAACGAATCCCGGACTGTCCCATGCACGAGGCTCTGGGCGTCCCGCCCTTTAAACGCGAAGTCTCGCGTCGCTTCTACCTGGACATCGAGACCTCCATGCCTCTGCGTGCGGAAGGCCGGGTTGTCTCATACTTCACCGATGAACATAGAAATAATCCCAAGTTGCCTGACATTCCCGAGTCAGGAATCCAGCAAAACGTCTGGGTCTACCAGGTCGACTTGTGAGTTGACGTGCGCAGCACGCGCATCGATCGTGCGAGACCTCGCTGGAAGTGCTGCCGATCAGGTATAAGTCTTTGGCAATGCGGGTGGCTCGGGCGGGGATGGGTCGAGAGCCGGAATATCGGCCGGCAGGGGCTGAGGTTCGGCTTGCGAGTCGCCGATGGCAGGGATGCCGAGAAGGAGTTTCATGCGTTCACGGTACAGGGAGTTACGCGTGGCGAGCAGGATGAATGGGAACAGGACAATTATGAAGAGAAACGGATAGGCAACCGCACTGGAAAACCACATAACCAGGATGAAGACGAGTCCAAATTGCGGCAGAAAAGCCAGTTGAGATCCCAGAGAACCTATTGCGATCACCGTCATGATGAGGAATGAGGCGAGCGCGAAGGACATGGTGAGGCGGAGTGCGGAGAACTTGCGGCGGCACAGGCGCCGCGCCACAAGCAGGCCAGCGAGAAAAAGGATGATGCTGTAGACGCACTGCCACAGTTCCGGCATGAGGCTTTCCATGTCCGGCACCGGAAACGGCCAGAATTGAAGGACGATGCCTACGAGCGCGGCGAGCAGCAGGACACCCGCGGCGAACCCGCGGCCAGCCTTTTGGTTTGGGTACCGGTAGGAGACGAGCATCAGCACGGTGAGGGCAAAAACAAAGTTGGTGGAAGTTCCGGAGTTTGCTCCAATCATGAACCACGTGGAGGCGGCGGCGGCTGCCTGAGCGGTGGCCAGGACGACGGCCATGCTTGCGGCGGCCGCAACGAGTACGGCAGCGGCTTTGAATGATTTGTTGGGCTTGAAAGGGAACAACAGCAGCAGGGCAAGCCATGGGTACAGCGGCAGGAAAGCATACGCCCAGTGCCACTGGATCGTAAGCGGCTGGCTTTCGGCGCCGAGTTTACCGAGCGGCTGGGAGGCGGAGGCCGTCAGAGCGCCGCTGATTGTCGGAGGTACTCGCCATGAGTACGAAATGGTTGCGCCGCCTCACCCATACTCCATGTTGAATTTGTCGGAGAGCAGGACGCGGTCTCCCTGCTTGACGGTGAGCATGGGGGCGTTATCGGCTTGGCGGAACGGCAACTCCTCGGTATCTTGTACGAGGCAGTATTCTTCGTGGCCTTTTCCCTCGAGCCGGTAGGCGAACTGGAGCCTGTTACTGACGCGTTTGGCTGTAACCGTTTCGCGGAGGGGCGGGCCCAAATTGAGGGTAGTGGGTGCGGCTTTGACCTGGAAGGGCGGGGCAGGATAAATGGGTGCAAGATTGAAAAGGGCGTTGTCGTTTTTCAAGAAGATTTGGCTGACACCATACTGGCCGAAGGGAAGCCGGGATTTCTTTTCGGGAAAAATGACGCTTCTTGTTTCGTTATTTTCTTCGTATTCAATGGCGCCTTGAGTCACTTCGACGAGATATGCGTCGACACCTACTTCGCCCGTGTTTTCGGTAATTTCGCGAAAGACGGCCTCGACGGTGGAGTTGGCGGTGTCGACGCTTACGGCGTAGACATGATCGGCAATGGCGAGGAAACCCTTGGGTCCAACGGGCGAAGCGATGGGTTCTTTTTGATCGGCGGGGTTTATGCGCATTGAGCGGCCGAAATCTTCCTGAGCGAAGCTGTCGGGCAGCGTGATGCTGAACTCTTTGCCGCCAAGCTGAACCGTTCCGCTCCAGCCGGATTTGAAGGTGTGGAAGAAGCTGCCGTTGCCAAGGAAATCGAGATCCATGACAACAGGCTCCTGCCCGGGCCCTTTTTTCCTGGGGAGGCGGACGTTCTTGAATTCCAACATGAACTCGTTGTCGGAATCGTAGACATCTCGGGGGTCGTCGGTGAGATCCATGCTTCCGTTGGCGTCGATGTAAAGCTTTTTGCCTTTGACATCGATGGCATATGCGGTGCCGCAGGGGAAAGCGCCGCGGATCACTTGCCTACCCTGATAATGGGGTTCCTTCTTGAAGGCGAAATCCTGGTCGGCCGCTTCTTCGTAATCCTCGCTGCTGAACGCGTCCGGCTTGAACTGCAATGGAACCCGGGTCGTTCCCGAAGGCGCATCGGAGGTCTGGGCGTGTGCGAGCAAAGGCAGGGAGAGCAGGCACAAAACGCCGAGAAGATTTCTCATAAGCCCCTCACTCACGGCTTTACAGTATCAAAGTGCGTCCTGATTAGCAAGACTTTGTGGGGTGGGCGGCGCGGGTTTCGACCAGGGGGCAGGCCTTTCGGCAGTCGTGGCATACGATGCAGTCGGCGGTGCGGTTAGCGGGAAGACCGGCTTGGATGTTGCGGGAAGGCGTAAGGCCGGACGGGCAGGCGCGGTCGCATTTGGTGCAGCCGGTGCAGAGTGGTTTGGGGTTCTTGACCACCCAGAAACTGATGTAATTGAACGGGGCCAGCATGGCGCCGATGGGGCAAAAGGCTTTGCAAAATGAACGGCTGCTCATGATGGCCAGCACCACCACAGTTGCCAGAATGGCCAGCTTGAGTATCATAATGAATTCGATTTCGCCGTAGCTGCCAAGAAGGATGTTCGGGATTGTTACTTGGAGGGCGGAAGCGGGGCAGACGCGGCAAAACGACCATTGGGTCGATTCGCCGAACACGAATGGGAGCGCAACAACCGTCAAGCCCAAGACGCCATATTTGAGGTAGCGGGTCCAGCCCGGCATGGTGAATTTGGGACTTGGTATTTTGTGCAGCATGTCCATGAGGAAGCCGAACGGGCATACCCACCCGCAGAACAGGCGGCCCACCAGAACGCCCAGCAGCAGGATGGTTCCTGCCGCGAAGAAGGGAATGGCGTGGTAGCCTGAATAGTGAACAAATACGCCGATGGGGCAGGCAAACCAGGCAAGCACGCAGGAGTGGCAACTGAGCACGGGGTTGCACAGCCACTTCACCTCCGGCCCCCAGGAACTGTGGAGGACGAGCAGCGCGGTCAACTGACTGATTCTGCGTTTCATCGAGCGGATTTTTCCATCTGTATCTGTGTCTGAAGCGGCCGCCATGACCGCGAGCTTTATTACCTTCAGGTAGGGCAGGCTTTCTTTCCCCTGGGCGCCAATCGGTTGTACGTTGAGTAGAGCTTGTCTTCTTTTCTGACGACGCCGGAGAATGTGGCATCGACGCACATGGCGGCATCACTGACGCGCGTAAAAGTGAGCAGGCCGAACTGCTTGAACTCGTCGTCCTGATCGTACACGCGGCGCTTGAACGTCAGGCCTGCAACAAGCAAAGCGGCGGACGCCAGCAGGAGCGAGGCGGCAATGATTTTTTGCAACCGCGTGTTTTTCACTATTTCAGCAGGCCCTTCTCGTAGTCGGGCGCAAGACGGCGTAAGTTACCGGTGCGCACCGTGATCCGCCGCGCGTCGAGGTAGTCCAGAATGGCCAGCGCAAATTTGCGCGACGAATTGATGGCGTACTTGAAGTCGGCGGAATCGACCACACCCGATTTCTTAATGATGTCGAGGAAAATTTGCTGCGCCTCCCTGGCAGCATTATAGCTCAGGATGACCTTGGGCGCGAGCCGGACGAGCCGGCCGTCGTCGCAGAGCAGTTTGAGGAGCGGGTCGATTTTGGTTTGGGGTACTCCGAGACGGTCGGGAAGCTCGTCGGGCCGGGGCGAATTGAACCGGGTCTGTTCAAACAGATCGCGGATCTGTTCGAGGAGACGCTGGTCGGCGTGGGGGAGCTTTCTCACGGCGTCTTGCAGCACTACTTTCGAGCCCCGGGCCGTAATCCGGCCCTTCTTTTCGAGGTCTTCCTGCAGGGCGATCCACAGAGGCTGCGGCCATTGTTGAAAGTCTGTTCGCAGTTCGGCGAGCGTAATGGAGAGACTGCGGGTCATGGCGGCCTTATCCAGGCGTTCTTCGAGTTCTGCGAGGCGCGCCTCATAAGCATCTTTGTGAATGAACCAGCCCGCGGATAGATGGACGATCCCTTCAGGGGGCGGGTCCGCCAGCCACTCCGCCACAGCCGCCTCAGGCAGGAAGGCGGTCGCAGCCAGTTCTTTGGCCGTGGCGCCCGCGGGGGCGCGAACGCGGAGACAGTAAGCGAGTTCGGCAGCGGAAGCTTCCGGCGATGCGGGGTCGAGCCCGCGCCACAGGCTATCGTACTCCTCGAGTTGTTGCGCGAGGGCGTCTTTCTTGCCCCGCAGGGGCGACATCGAGGCCATTAGGATTTGGCCGCCCGCGACGGTTGCAGCGGGGGAAGGCCGGCGGAGGATGAACCGGTCATGTGCGACGGCAGCGACAGGTTTTGTGACAACAACGAGCGCGTAAGCGCGGTCGCCGGCGCGGAGCGCCTTGATGCCCTGAAGAAAATAGACTTTGCCGTTTTGTTCCGCGGTGCCGGTATGAAACTTCACAGGCTCAGCGTTGGCCAGGGGTTTTTCAATCCCGCCGACGGCGCGCAGGGCGGCATAGAAATGGGTCGCGGGTTTGAGGTAGCCGGGCCGGCACAGGACCTGGCCGCGTTGGGGAGGCAGCTTGCTGAACTCGGGGAGGTTGAGGGCGAGACATTGGCCGTACCCGCCCTCAGTGGCATTGCGCAGGAATCGCTGAACCCCGCGGACATGCCCAATCCCGCCGCCGGGGAGGAGTTCCAGTTCGTCGCCCAGTTTGACTGTGCCGTCCACCGGGATGCCCGTAACGATGGTGCCAAACCCTTTCTGCACAAACGACCGCTCGACAGGCATCCGGAAAACGCCCCGTTTGCTTCGCTTGGCAATTTCCCGAATGCGCGTGACCAGGATCTCGTAGAACTCAAAGATGCCCTCGCCGGTTTGGGACGACACCGGACAAACCGGCGCGCCTGTCATGAATGTGCCTTCCAGAAAGGCCTGGATTTCCTGCGTAACCTGCGCGACCCGTTCCGGCGCGACGAGATCGATTTTGGTGAGGGCCACAATGCCGTTACGCACGCCCATGAGGTCCATAATTTGGAAATGTTCGACGGTCTGCGGCATGATGCCGTCGTCGGCGGCGATGACGAGTATGGCCATGTCGATGCCGGACACGCCGGCCACCATGGTGCGGACGAATTTTTCGTGTCCGGGCACGTCGACGATGCCCGCCGCGATCTCGCCGCCGAGCACGCAGGGGGCAAAACCGAGTTCAATGGTGAGGCCGCGTTCCTGCTCCTCTTTGAGCCTGTCGGTGTTGCAACCGGTGAGCAATCGAACGAGCGCGGTTTTCCCATGGTCGACATGCCCGGCGGTGCACAGCATCATCACGACATCCGGGTTCGCCCCAGCGCGCAACAAGCCAGGCGGCCGTCCCATGGAAATCAGTTCCCCCCGCCCTGTCGGAACGGGTCGCTGATTTCTTTGTAAAACATCATTGCGGCGCACCCTCCAAACGCGATCGCGAGGTTTGCGGCTTCATCGAGTTCTTCGATGGTGATACCCATGGCGAGGGCCGACTTGAAATGGGTCTTGAGGCAGGGTTCGCACCGTTGCGCCACCGACAGCGCGACGGCCATAAGCTTTTTTTCGCGCGCACCGATGAGGCCGGGCCCGTTGGCCGCTTTCATGAAATCCGAGAAGAGGGAAAGCGTATCCGCCGAACCGGCGATTTCGGCGCCGTGAGGCGGACCGCCGGCGCAACATTCGGCCGGTTCGGGCACGGGCTGCGATTGTTCGCCAAGATCCGCCATGAGGACCTCCTTTTCTGCGTGAAAATTCTTCAAAATCCCCCGCACATGCACTAAAGGCTGGCCGTCTTCGCCAAGTTCGGCTATGCGGCCGATAATGCAGGCGGCGGTGTGCCCGCGGGCGTTAAGTTCGGCCACCATATCTCCCGCGGCCTCGAGGGGTAGGGCAACGAGCAAGCCGCCGGACGTCTCGGGGTCATACAGAATGGCCGTGTGCTTGGCGGACTGATCGGCCGCGCGCACCCATGCGGCGGCATACTCTGCGTTGCGGTCGACGGCGCCGGGCAAGATGTCCTGGTCAATCAATTCCGGCACGGCAGAGAACACCGGCAGCCGGGCGAGGTCGATTTCGGCGATCACCCCGCTGCCGCGAACCATTTCGGCCAGATGGCCGGCCAATCCGTAGCCGGTAACGTCGGTGCAGGCATGTGCGCCGTACTTGCGCATAAGTTCGGCGGCATCTTTGTTGAGCGCGGCCATTTGTGCCGCGGCCGCCTCGAGTGTTGACTCCCGTACGCGGCCAATCTGCGCGGCGAACGCGATCAGACCCGTGCCCAGCGGCTTTGTCAAGACGAGCGCGTCTCCCGGCCGGGCCTTGTCCCGCTGGATGAGGTCGCCATTGTTGATGAGCCCTGTGACGGCGAACCCGCACTTGATTTCAGGGTCGTTGATGCTGTGTCCTCCGATGAGGGCGCATCCGGCTTCGGCCAGTTTATCCATTCCACCGCGTAGAATGGCCTCCATGATCGAGGCGTCGAGGTCGTCGATGGGAAAACCGACGATCGACAGCGCCGTGAGGGGCGTGCCGCCCATGGCGTAGACGTCGCTGAGACTGTTCGCGGCGGCGATCTGGCCAAACACGTATGGGTCGTCTACGCATGGCGTGAAGACGTCAACGGTCTGGACGAGCGTGTGGCCGTTTGGGAGGCGATACACGCCTGCGTCGTCGCCGGCCGCCGCTCCGAGGAGCACATTGGGGTCATCAACGGCAGGCAGATTCCCGAGAATGCGGAGCAGGTCGGCCTGGCCAATCTTCGAGGCACACCCCGCCTTGTGCACCAACCCGGTGAGGGCGACGCGGCCCGGTTTCACGGGCAGCCGCTCACCCGCACACTGGCAGACGTTGTGTTGCCGGAACATGTCGCAGGGGCAGGACCTCTTGGGATCGCACACACAGTGGCCGAGCTTCATTGACCTGCCCATGACGTTCTTGCGCCGCGCGCGGTCCACCGTACACGATGTACGCGTCATGGCTTGTTGCCCAGGCCGCCGCAAACCACCAGGGCGTTGGCAACAGTGGTGTCTTCACCTGGCAGAAGGGTGCGCATATCCAGCAGCACCTCGCCGTCCTTAACGCGGGCTATCACGGGCGGCTCGTGGCGGCGCAACTTCAGGCACAATTCGTCCGCGGAAACCCCCGGCAGCGATGCGGCAAGCGCATAGGTGGGTATGGCCACGCCGGGCAGCGAGCCGCCCCCCATTGCGCTTTGTTCGGGCACGATGCGCAGCTTCAGTTGCGTGGCCGCCTTGTCGACTCTGCGCTTAACGGCCGCGGCCCGCGCTTTAAGTTTCGCGGCGGGGATTGTCAGCATGCGGAGCGTGGGGTGTTCCTGCTCGAGCGTATCGGGATCGAGGAACAAGCGCAGAGTTTGTTCAAGCGCGAGGTCGGTCAGTTTGCAAACCCGCATCATCCGCGTCAGGGGGTGTTTCTTGATTCGTGTGATTAATTCCTTTTTGCCGATGATGATGCCGGCTTGTGGCCCGCTGATGAGCTTGTCGCCGCTGAAACAGACGATGTCGGCGCCTGCGGCAATGCTTTCCTGAGCCGTGGGCTCGTGGGGAAGGCCATACTGCGCGAGATCAACAAGCGCGCCGCAGCCGAGGTCGTCGATAACCAGGATGGGCCGCTGCTGTTTCAGGGACACCAACTCCCCGGTCGAGACGTCCTGCGTAAACCCGACGACCCGATAGTTGCTGGGGTTCACCCGCAAGAGCGCGGCCGTGTTGTCGTTAATGGCGCGCTCGTAATCGCGCAGGTGGGTTTTGTTGGTCGTGCCGACTTCAACGAGTGCCGCGCCGCTTTGGTGGATGCAATCGGGGAGGCGGAACGACCCGCCGATTTCGATCAACTGCCCGCGCGATACCACCACCTCCCGGCCCTGGCAAAGGGCTGTCAGAATGAGAAGCGTTGCGGCGGCGTTGTTGTTAACCACCATCGCGGACTCCGCGCCCGTGATCTTGCACAGCAGTTGTTCGGTCGTGTAATTGCGCTTTCCACGCAGGCCGGTATCCATGTCGATCTGCATGTTGCAGCACCCGCCGAGCCCGGAAAGCGCTGCCACCGCGCGTTGCGGGAGGACGGCCCGGCCCAAACCCGTGTGAAGGATGATGCCGGTCGCGTTCACGACCGGACGAAGCCGCTGCCAGTCTTCCAGAATCAATGTTTGCTCGACGGCCTCCACCAGCGCGGCAAGATCCGGCGCGGGGGTCTGGCCAGACTTCAGCGAGTCACGGCAGGCGTCGAGCACGTCGCGGATCGCGTCCAGCACAACGGTGCGCGAATAGGTTTGCACTAACTCATGCACGCGCGGGTGGTCAAGCAGAACCGAAACTGACGCCAGTTTCCTGCGCGGATCTGATGGAATCGCAGTCATATCAGCCGTTTCCATGCCCCTTGGCGAAATGGCGGAGGTGAATGGGAATCGAACCCACCCGCCGCCGTTAAGCGGCGCAACGGTTTTGAAGACCGCAAGAGCCACCAGGCCCCTGTCACCTCCGCAGCCAAAATAGCACGTGAGCCCGTTTGGGAACAAGCCCGCTGCGACAATTCTTGCCGCATTTTTTCACTTGAGAAAAAAACGGTTATGTAATATAGTGTGTGACGAGGAAAGAGGCCGCAAGGGGTGTGCCTTTTGAATGCGCAACCGTAGACAGCGATTCTTGCAGAACGGGACAGGCAATTCATTTGGAGGGAAAATTGGATAAAAGGTGCAAGCGCATACTTGTCGTGTTGCTCGTCATAAGTGTCGGGATGCCGGTGATTGCCCAAACCATCGAGGTGCCCCTGACGTTCCAGAAACCCCCACAAGAAGAAGCCGGCATGCTGATTGGCCACTATCGCGCGCAACCAGTGCCTGTCACCGGCGTCAAGGCGCCATCCGACCGCGCGACGGTGTCCAGTTTCACCTTACAGGGTAGGGATTATTATTTCGCCTCCGAACGCGCCAAGGAAACGGACGAGTTCTACAGCCGGCTCTACTTTGACGCCAACGGCAACAAGGACCTGACGGACGACACCTCCCAGGAAGGCGTGAAGGAACAGGCCAACGAGAACGTCACTTTTTGGCGGTTCGATCCGTTCGCCATCGAGTATCAACTCGAGGGCCAGACGCTTCCATACAACGTTAAGATCATGTTTATCCAGTTTAAGCAGGGGCTCCGCGTCCCGACTCAAGGCCCGTCTTACCAGATTCTGAGCATTGGCGTTTGGACCGGCTCTTTCAATCACCGCGGAAAGGCGTACACGATTTCATTCGGCGACAGTGATTTCGACGGCGACTATGGAACCCGGCTTAAACATGTTCCCCTCGAAAATGCTCCCGATTATCTTTTATTCCCACTTGACTTTGAAGGCGACCGGTTTTGCGTGGGCGCCGGGAGTCTCTCGAGCGCGGCGTACGGCGCTATGGCGCTGTCCGAACACGTCCTTATTGGGGATGACCTGTACCGGCTCGAAGTGCGGACCGCTCAGCGGAAGGCCATCCTGACGCCGGTCGAGATGCCGCGGGCGCCGGTGAAGGTTCCAAAAGGCCTGCGCCAGGTCCAGTTGGTTAGTGAGGACATGTCGAAAGGCCTGTGTCTCATTGAACCGCCGGAGGTCGTGCACGTCCCAAATGGAAATTATTATGTCGTGAGCTATCAGGACGCAACCATCGATGAACAGGGGGACACTTGGGTCCTGATGGCGACGGGAAACAGGAAAACCCCCATGGTGATAGCCGACGGTGGCAAGCGGGCGGAAATGGCTGTCGGCGCGCCGTACCTCGCCAAGGTCAGCAGCGGCGATACGCGCATGGAAAGAGGCGGTGTGAGTGGCTATCCGCTGACGTTGAGCGTGCAAGGAAAGGGCAAGGAGCCGGTTGTCTCCCTCATGCGCACGGAAGGAACCAAGACCAATTACAAGCTCAGCACGAAACGGCCCAACACGCCGCTCGAGCCGGCATTCAAGGTGGTGCAGGGCGACGGCGAGGTGGTGGCAAGCGGCACTTTCGAGTATGGGTGAGGGTTCACATGTTCGGCCACATGGGATGGCCCCAAACCCGGCAAAAAGTACTATGTTCTCTGCACGATAGATTGGCCGTTCAACATTAAAATGAAAAAACAGAAACTGTAAATAGCGCGTTCTTTTTCTGTTGTCAAGTCGCCTTGTTCGTACTATACTATAGTGAAGAAAGATTTGTGAGGGGCGTTTCTGTCCAGCGGAGGCCACGTCGAACGTGCGTGCGCAGAGGGAAAGCACCAACGTCACGAACAGGAGGAAGCGGGGTCTGCTTTTCGCCATGGTAGTCTGTGCGATGGCAGGGGCGGCGGCCGGCCAGGCTATCGAGGTGCCGCTGACGTTCGAGAAGCTGGGGGAAAAAGAAGACGGGTTGAGGGGCTGGTACTATCAGGGGGAGGAAGTTGCAGACGGGCGGCTGAAACTCCCGTCGCCGAATGCCTACCCATCCTTCTTTGTACTCGGCGGCCGCCAGTACTACTTCGCCTTTGACAAGGCCAATGAAACAGACACCTTCTACAGCCGGCTGTACTTTGACGCCAATGGCAACCTTGATCTGACGGATGACGCTTGTATCGAAGCCAAGGAAGAACCCATTGACGAAGATTATGCCTTGTTAAACTTCCCACCATTCGACGTGGAGTATCAACTGCAGGGCCAGACGCTCCCATACAGCGTGTCCATCTACATCATGAAATATCTGAAGCAAGAGCAAGCCCGCACCACCAACCAACGACCTCAATTTCACGTAAGGAACGCGGGCGTCTGGACCGGCTCGCTTGCTGTGAATGGAACAGAATATAAAATTACATTTGGCGACTCCAATTTTGACGGCAACTATGGCGCCACAATCTCGCGCAGGACGGACATGCCCGAATATCTGGTGTTCGGGGGCGACCGCGTGCGCGTAAGCCGGCCGGGCTCTGTCGTTACGCCCTATGATTCCCTGGTCCTTACCCCAAATCTCTTCATAGGAGACAATTTTTACACAGTCGAGGTCCGCACGGCCGAGCGCAAAGCGGTCCTGACGCCGATGGCCATGCCGCCCATTGCCCTTAAACTCGAACCCGAGATGTACCAGGTGCAGTTGGTCTCCAAAGATTTTAAAACGGGTCTTTGTCTGTTCGATCCCGCCGGGATGGTTCATATTCCGCCCGGAACTTATTACGTTGCCAGTTATATCAGTTCGCGAACGGATGAACAGGGCGACCGATGGGCTCTAATGGCGCGCGGAGACTTGAAGACGGCCATGCTGACGGCCGGCGGCGCCGAGGCGGCCGCAACTGCCGCGGAACTGCCCGTGGGACCTCCATACCGGGCGCTGATTGTCAACAAAGAGAACCAATTCAAAAAGAGTCGAGCCGACGCATGGCAACTGATCTTGAGTGTCAAAGGCAGAGGCGACGAGTTTGTAGGGGGCATCCGTCGCGTGGAAGGCGAGAACACCCTCTATAAGTTCAGCAAGAACCGCCCCAACTGGCCGCTGGAACCGGAATGGAAGGTGGTGACGGAAGACGGCGAGGTGGTGGCCAGCGGCGTGTTCGAGTATGGGTGAGGATTCACCTGCGCGGCCACATGGGCTGGCTTCAAACGCGGGGGTGGAAAACATTACGCGCTGTGCACGGCCGAATGGCCTTTCGACATAAGAATAGAAAAACAGGAGCTTACCGAAATCCGTGAACCGCGGCCGCCTTTACGCCAGCGGCTGCGCAGGATAGAAGAAGACGCGGAGCCGATTTTCGGCGAGCACGTCTGGCTGAATGTGATGGGACTGGGTGCGGTTGTGGGTTTGGGATTTGTGCTGATTGGCCTCCGGGTTTACCGGACGCTCCGGCGCGGTGATCGTTAATGGCATGAAGAGACATATTGGCAAGGTTGAGGCCCGGCCGGCGGGAGCGCCGGCATGAAGGGAGGTAAACTAATGCGCAACATGTGTGCAGTAGCCTGTCTGATAGCCGTGGGATGGGCCGCGGCCGCACAGGTCATAGAAGTCCCGCTGGAATACGTGAAGCAGCCCGCCGATCGCGAAATGCGCGAGGCCAAGGGCGAAATACTGTACATTCCTTCAGGCTACATGCAACCGGACCTGAAAGATTCCCCGGAAAAACCCCTGGCCCTCCCGGACCTCGCGAAGCACTACGTTCGCTACTCGAGCTTCACCATCGGGGACACCACGTTTCCCCTGGCTCTCGCCCGGGCGGCAAATGGCAAAAAATTCGAGTACACCCTCTACATTGACGCAAATGGAAACGGCAGCGTCGCCGACGACACCCCGATCCAGGGAATGACCCTAAACGAGGAGGACCCTTCCGTTTATTGTCAGTTCCAGCCCTATGACCTGGAGTACCAACTCGGGGACAAGAAATTGCCCCTGAGCGTGCGGTTCAGCCTTTGGGAGGAGAAACCGACCCTCCGTTCCAGCCTCTCCCAACGTAACAGCTACTTCAACATGTCCACCGCCGCCGGATACTCCGGCCAGTTTGCGCTCAACGGCCGCAATTACAGGCTCATCCTCGGCGACGGTAAGCTTAACGGTCGTTTTGGCGACAAAATGGAAATGGAGCAGAATGACAACGTCTGGACGGAAGGCGACCGCTTGATTTTTGCCGCTCCCGATGAGAAAGCCGAATACTGGAACACCACTACCGTCACTGACTATGTTTTCCTGGAAAATGACGTCTACAAGCTGGCAATCGATGTCCCGAACGGGAAATTGACGCTGACGCGGTATGACGGCGCGCTGGCGCCCCTGAAACTTCCCCCCGAAGTCCAGCGGCTCGAGGCCGCCAGCCCCGACAACTCCGCCTCAATCTCGTTTGTTAATCCACCCACTTCCGTAAAAGTCCCCGCCGGCGCCTATAAGATGACGGGCTATCTGTTGTCCCGCAAGGAAGCCGTCGGCGACGTCTGGCGCCTGGCGGCCAGAGCCACCGGGCGCACCCCCGTCTGCACCGTGGACGGCGCCGACACCGCCCAGATGATGTTCGGCGAGCCGTACAACTCCCAGCTTGCGGAACAGCACCTCCGCCGAACGCGCACGATGGACCGCAGCGACACCGCCATGGCCGGCGCCGTTAAAGAAGCATACCAGTTGCAGATGGGCGTCACCGGCTGCGCGTTCGAGGAAGTTGTCGCACTCGAGCACGTCAGCGGCGACAAGACGCAAATCCCGTTAAGCGCGCGCAGCAACCGCCAGCCAAAGGAGCCCACCTACAAGATTGTCACTGAAGAAGGTGAGACCCTGGCCTCCGGAAGCTTCGAGTATGGGTGAGGATTCACATGTCAGGCCACATGGGATGGCCCCAAAAAAGATCAAAGATGCTTCGCCCTGTGCACACTCAGCATGCCCTGGAAGGTCGCTCCCGTATTGCAGGAGTTGTACTTCGAAAAATAGCGGCTTGTATCGGATAGGCCTGTGTACGTTGTTGACGGCGCTGCTGCCGCTCTTGCTTGACGAGGCGGCATACGCGCAGGTTATTGATATCCCGCTCCGGTGCCAAGCCTACGATATCCGGCAACTGTCGGGTCCGCACGTGGGTTACGGCGCCGCGCGCCTGTCAACGCAACCGCCTTCCAATCGCCTGCAGCTCCCGCAGTTTGGTGAAGCCAAGCCCGTATTCGGGACGTTCAGGCTCGCCAACACCGAGTTTGTGCTGGCGATGACGTCGCCCAACTTCGGCGGCGGATACGATTGCGTTTACCTGGATTACGACGGCGACGGCAACCTTGCAGAAGAGCAGCCCCTCGTTCCCGCCTCGATAACAACCGCCAAAGGGATGAAGCGCCTCAACTTTCCGCTGGTGAACGTGGCCTATCGGCTGGGCGGCAGCACGATGGTCTACACGATCTGGCCCTATGCGGACCTGCCGGCGGGCCTGGTTGACCTCAATGCAACCGACGACGCCACCCTTTCGCGCTACGTCCACTTCGGGTTTGCCGTGGCGTGCGCGTGGGAAGGATCCTTTACGGCCGCGAGAAAAGAGTACAAGATCTGGCTTTGGGATTTGAACGCCAACGGCCGGTTTGACAACGTGATGACTTGGGAAACGTCGGACCTCATGGCGCTCGAGGAGGCCGGGGCGCCGCAACGGGTGTTCTATACCGGCAACCTTTTGTCGCTGGGGAGCCGCCTGTACCGGTTCGAGATCAACATCCCGGAGTCGCGCGCGCAACTCGTGCCGGTGGATGAGCCGCTGGTCGAGATGAAGCTGCGCGAGAGCACGGTGGCGCTGCAGCTAATCAGCGAGGACGAAGCACACTGTATTATGATGGCCGACGCCGACACCACTGTCATGGTGCCGCCCGGCTCATACCGCCTCGTCAGCTACATGCTCCGGCGGCTTCATGCCAACGGTGAGTGGTGGAGTCTCGCCGCCGCGGCTACATCCCCGAAGTTCAGGCCCGCCCCAGGTGTTGACGAGCCCCCGGCGGCCGTCGCGGCCGGAGAAGCGGCCGAACTGCAGTTCGGAGAGCCGTTCAAGCCCGTCGTGAGGGTTTCACTGGACGATACGCAGCGAAAAGCCGGACTGAGTCTGTATGTCCTGGGGGCCGGCGGGGAGAGCTTGTTGTGGATCCGGCGAAAGCCGCTCGGGCCTGTGCCGGAAGGTGTCCGCGACCCCTCTTTGCCACCCGCGCCCCTCTACCGGATTGTCACGGCGAACGGCGAGAACGTCGCCGAAGGCAAAATGGAGTATGGCTGAGGATCGTATTGTCAGGTCACATGGAGTGACCCGAAAAGAGGCGTGGAATATTTGATTATGTGTCATGTGGACATGGGGCCATTTAAAGTGACGCAGAAGCCGACCCCGTTCAAGTTTTGATGGAAGGACCCTCGTAATGCCTGAGTGCTGTGGTTCCACAAAGCCGCCGCAACCATCCGGTTGCCCGCTGACGTGGTTTGAAAACATGATCGGGAATTGCCTGGCCTATGCTGAGAGAGCCAAGGTGCAAGGCAAACCCATCGTGGGCATCCTGTGCGAGTACACCCCCCGCGAACTGATCTTTGCGGCAGGGGCGGTGCCCGTCTGCCTTTGCGGAGGCAGCGCGTCCACCATTCCGGCGGCGGAAGAGTACCTGCCGGCAAATCTCTGCCCTCTGATCAAGTCGACGTACGGCTACCACGTGCAGAAGTCGAACCCGTTTCTCGAAATGGCCAGCCTGGTCGTGGGTGAAACAACGTGCGACGGAAAAAAGAAAATGTATGAGTTGATGGCTGAGACCCGCCCGGTATATGTGCTTGAGTTGCCTCAAAAACAGAACGATGCCGAGGCGATGGCCCACTGGGAGGCGGAACTGCGGAAGTTTAAAAGCTTTCTCGAAAAACGATTTTGCGTCGATATCACGGACGCCAAATTGCGTGACGCCATCGCGCTGATGAACCGTGAGCGTGGACTGCGCAGACGCCTCGCCGAGCTCATGAAATCGGACGCACCGCCCATCAACGGCCGGCAATTGCTCGACTTTAAAAGCAGCATCTCCTGCATCCCGTGCGATCTCGACCAGTATGAAAAGGCGCTGGCCGTTCTTTCGGGAAAACGGGGCCGCAACACCGGCAACGTGCGCGTCCTGATGACGGGCGTGCCTATGGCTCACGGCGCCGAACGCGTGCTCGACATCATCGAATCCAGCGGCGGCCTGGTTGTCTGCATGGAAAACTGCACGGGTATCAAACCCATCACAGATGACGTCGACGCCGCCATACTCGACCCTGTCCGAGCCATCGCCGAAAAATACTTCCGCCTGCCGTGCAGCGTGATGACGCGCAATGATGCGCGCATAGCATCTATTGCCCGGCTCGGGCGCGAGTATCGGGCGGACTGCATAATCGAGTTGGTGTGGCAAGCCTGCCTGACCTACGACGTCGAGTCCTACCGGATCAAGCGCTTGGCTGAACAGACGTTGGCCATCCCGTACCTGGGTATTGACACGGACTACTCACCATCGGACTCAGCACGAATCAACGTGCGCGTGGAAGCCCTCTTCGAGACCGTCCTGGCGAAAAAAGCGCAGGAACATGGTTCCTGATTGCGCGCGTGTCCTTATTGACCCTGGTCATTTGCATCCGTCTTCGAGGATGATGGGGCTACGAAGACCATATATAGTGAGATCCGTTTCTATGAGTCTGCCAATTGCCGCCATTTTACCAGCGGAATCAGCGAAAGTTGAACCTCCCCTGTGCCGGTAACCTTTCCACTTGCCTTCCGCAATCTCTGACAGTCCGGTGTTTGTGCCGATTACCCAGAGATTCGTCTTACTGGCCAAGTTCTTTATGTGGTTCATGTAGCTAGCCCGAATATCTCACCATCCTCGGGATCTTGAAAGCCGCTCCGGGTATTAAGTGTGTAGAACAACAGCGCTTAAGCACCCAAAGAGGAGCGGCTTTATGAAAACAGAGTGTACACCAACGCAGATGGAATTCCAAGGGCTGGGTCGGCGCAAGGTCCAGGGGGCGTTTGACGGTGGTCCCATCAGTTCTGACGGGGGCGCCGTGTTGTTGCGGGAGACGGATGCCCGCTTTGGAATTACGGAGCGCCTGGCGGCTTGCTTCACGGACCATCGCGATCCCGAGCGGATTGAGCACAGCGCGTTGGAGTTGCTTCGGCAACGGGTGTATGGGTTGGCGCTGGGTTACGAAGACCTCAACGACCATGATGATCTGATGCGGGATCCGCTGTTGGCGCTGGCGCTTGGCAAGCAGGATGCCGAAGGTCAGAGGCGGCGCCGCGAGCAGGATCGCGGGAAAGCCTTGGCTTCCTCCAGCACACTCAACCGGCTTGAACTCACTGCGGCCGAGGCCACGGCGCTGAGCCGTTACAAGAAGGTCGTTTACCATCCCGAGCGGATCGAAACGCTGCTGGTCGATCTGTTCCTCGATTCGTTCAACACGCCGCCCAAGGAAATCGTGCTGGACTTTGACGCGACGGATGACCCGTTGTACGGCAATCAGGAAGGCCGGTTTTTCCACGGCTACTATAAGTGTTACTACTATCTTCCTTTGTACGTGACCTGCGATGACCACCTCCTGGCGGCCAAACTGCGCACCTCGAACTGCGATGCCAGCGCCGGCGCCGTGGAGCTTCTGGCCTTTCTGGTCGAGCGCATCCGTCAACGCTGGCCCCGCGTGCGCATCATCGTGCGCGGGGACGCCGGGTTTGCCCGCGAGGAACTCATGGCGTGGTGTGAGGCGTGCGGCGTGAGCTACGTGCTTGGCCTGGCCAAGAATCCACGACTGTGCGGATGCATCCGCGTGCAACAGTACGAAGCGCAACGGGCCTGGCAAGCCGCCGGCCGCGCCGCACGCGTTTTCACCGAGTTCCGCTACCGCACGTTGAAAACCTGGAGTCGCCACCGGCGCGTGATCGCCAAGGCCGAGCATTTGGAAAAAGGCGCCAACCCCCGCTTCATCGTCACCAACATCCCCGGCCACGAAGTGCGGTCGCGCGAACTGTACGAAGACCTCTACTGCGCCCGCGGTGACATGGAAAACCGCATTAAAGAACAGCAACTCGATCTCTTTGCGGACCGCACCAGTGCCCAGACCCTACGTGCCAACCAGCTGCGGCTGTGGTTCTCCTCCATAGCGTACGTACTCCGGAGCCAGGTGTCGCACGTTCAAATCGCGCCGAGCGCGCCATTTTTTTGTCTCACCGCTGCCGCTTGAAAAAGAACACCACTTCCTTCGTGGCCCCGTAGCTTTGGCTGAGGCCCACCACGCTTACCATCTCCCAGCCCTGGCTGCCCGCCTGGTTCAACGTGGCATCCAGGTTCTCCGTCTCAATCTTCGCTCCCCAAAAGCCCGCCACCTTTACTTTCAGCGTGTAATACTCCCAGTCCATATCGCTTCCCCTCTCTCTTCGCCTCGGTCACCTCAGGTTTCTGTCCACATAATCCGGCCACAACGGGCAGTTCAGGTCGATCCACGTCTTGATACGGAGCGTCTCATCCGCCGTCAGCCGCACATCGTGGTGCCCCTTGTTCAACACCTCCCATAACCGGCTTTTCAACGATCCAAATGTCATCGGCTCAAATTTCTCGCACCCCCCCGAGTTCCATCCGCAGTCGGCATAATGAACGAGCCCTTTCGTGATGAGCGTCCTGTAAGACGCAGGCACCTTATCCGCGTCGTGCACGCCCCGGAAATCCAGCCCGGCCGGATGTTTTTCGTTGTGGCACGCAACGCATTTGGCGTCCAGCACAGGCTGGACCACCCGCTCGAACGAAAACGGTTCCGCGCCCCATGACGGCGTTTCGATATCCCGCAACAACGTCCGCGCGGTCAACGGCACGCTCGGCAATGCGGTCGCCTGCCGGTCTTCATGGCACCCGATACAACCCCGTTTCTCGCCCGGCTGCAAATGCACGACGCTCCGCATCCGCTGAACCTCGTTGTAATCCTTGTCGAGCGCCTGGAAATACACGGTCTTGCCCGCGGGTGCTGTGAACCGCGCGCTCCCGTTCTCTTCGACCGGCACCAGGCCCAGCGAGGCTTTCGCCACGTACGTCGGCCAGCCGTTCGGCCCATTAACCTTGTCCACGGGCGACGCGTAGAAATCAAAGAAGACCTCGTGGTCTTTTCTGTACTCGCCGTCGGGCTGCAAGTCGAGCCGGTGCTGCACCTCCTCGACCACGCGCAGGTACTTGACGGAGCCGCGCGGCACCGTCGATCCCAGCCCCGCATAAACGTCCGCCAACTCGAACTCGCCCGGCTCGTCTGGCGCCACCTTCAGTTCCGACAGCACGGGCGGCCGCGGCGTCTGACGAAACAGCGTCGGGCACATCGTGTCGAGGCCCTCCGGGCTGATCGTCTCCGGCTCGATGTAAAGCAACTCCCGGTTCCCGTACCGGTCGATGAGATAAAGGCCGAACTGCTTGCGCGCCGCGTGCGAACACAAAATGTAATCGCGCGACACCGGGTACGCCTCCCTGAAACACTCCTCGAGCGGCGGCGCGCCCGGCCACGGAACCTCCGGGGTCAGCGATTTGATGGCGTTCGGATCAAACCGCCCCTGATCGATATCGAGCAGCGCAATCGGCCCGTTCAAGTCGCCAAAATGGCTGATCAACGTGCACGCGATCTCTTTGGACCCCGGCACCTGCCTGCCGTTCGCGTACCCGTTCGGCTGAATGATATCGTTGCCGAATATCAGTTCCGGGTACGTGCCGTCCGGCCGGATCGACCACAGCGTGTGACCGAAATCCGCGCCTTTATCCACGTACTCCCACCGCGTCCAGATGATCCGCCCGTCGTTCATCACCGACGGCGCCCACTCCGTCAAGTTGGCCAGCGACAGTTGCCTTATCTCGCTGCCGTCCGGCTTCATTCGATACAGCACCGACGACTGCGGCCGCCAGCAGAACACCCGGCACGTGCACCGCGTCGAAATAAACGCCAACTCCCCGTTCGGCAACGGCGTCGGCCAGAAATCATGGAACGGCCCGTCGGTAATCTGCCGCAGGTCGGTCCCATCCGGCGCCATCGACATCATGTGATAATAACCGGGATCGGAGTCGCGATAGCCAAAGTAGACGCGTTGCACGTCAAAATCCGCCACCGGGTTCCGCGCAATGCCGCCGCCCGATTCAAACAGCGAGGTCAGACTCGCGCGGTCCGGCTGCAACCCGTCACCGTCGCGCGGAATCTCCAGCACAAAAATCCCGCCACCCGGCCGGAACGGCGCGTCGAAATAATCGCTGTAATTGTGCGACGGCCGGAACGCATGACGTTTTACGAACAGGATCTTTTCAATTCCACCCAGCGCCGGATCCCGCAACATCAACTCCCGCTTCGCCATCCGCGCCCCATAAAACAGATCCCGCACCGCTTTCACCTTTTTTGTGGTGCCGGTGTCCCCACCGCGGCGTCCTCGCCTGCACTCTTCCCTCAACTCCGCAACCCGCGCCTTGGCCTCCTCAACATCAACCCCGCTCGCCTCCAACCGCGCGACCATTTCATCCATCAAGTCCAACACGCGGTCCACAGGCTCGTACTTAAAAAGATGCAGCGCGTACTCCGTTCCCCGCTCGTCTTTAATCTGCAAATTGAACTGCGGCCCGACAGGTCCATGTTCAGGTTTGATCTGGACCACGCGCTCCTCGCCAGCCCGCAACCCAACCGACTCATGCTCCGCCGCATTAGTCGAGATCGTCACATCGTTGCTCGCCCATAGCGCGACCGCGAAACCATCCTCTTTCCCGACCACCTCGCGCACAGTGAGATTTGCCTTATGCAGCAAAATGCCACGCCCATTGGCCGGTGTATGCTTGCCCCCCATCCCCAACCCTACGCGCAACCCTGCTTTTTCAAACCCCGGAAACAGCGCAAGCGGCAACCGGAACGCCAACAGTTCCCGGTCGCCGGCCACAAACTGATCGAGCTCGACCGAGTCCGCCACGCGGATCATCCCGTTCCGTTTCTCGTACGTGTTGAACTTCAGCCGTTCCCCTTCCAGCACCACCACACCCGCCCCTCCGCCATCGCCACTCGAAATCACCGCCAAGTGCTTGCTCAGCAGCCGGTCCATCGCCAGGCACAAATAAACATCTTCCCCATACGTCGCCGCCCACAGCTCGATTTCGGCCAGCGGTCCCTGCTCCCAGTTGAGCGGATCCGCCACACGCACCACGCCGCGCGATGCCCCGTCCAGCCACCCCGGCTTATTCATCCGCGGCTCACGCGCCAACTCCGGCAGCGGCAGAACGTCGTCCCCCACGTGCCTCGGGTACTCGGTCACCCGGCCGTTGTACGGCACCAGCGTCGGGCACAGGTCTGCCCGGCCAAACGTTTTCAGCCACGCGTGCTCCTCGCCCAGAAACGCCGAACGCACCGGATCGCTCTTGAGGTCAAACTTGCGCGGTTCCGGGGGAGATGCAACTGACGGAATGACGCCCATAGCAATTTCGCCCGCAACGCCCGCCGATACCGACTTCACCGTCTTCCAGTTTGCGCCGTCCAAGGAGACGCATACGTCAAACTTCACCGGCACCCTGTCGCGGAACAGGCCGTTCCGGTCGCGCGAGAAAACCACCTTCGCCACGTCAGTCTGCTGCGGCAACTCGATCTGCGCCCATTCCGAATCCGTCCCCGCGGCCACCCAACTCCGGCCATTCCCATACTCGCCGTCGTTGAGATGCTCAACCTTGTGAATCGAATAGCCGCCAATGCAGGAAGAAGCAGAAGCCTTCGCGCCGGCCAGGCGCGCCAGGTTTCCGGTGCCATTCGGCGCATATACCTCCAACTCGTCAATGCACGCGGCGGTCCCATCCGACGTCGCATACACAACAAACCGCACAAACTGCGCCGGCGCCGCAGAAAACTCGACCGCGTTCGGCTTGTCCGGCAAAATCGCCTGCTGAGCCGCACCCGCAACCAACACCACGCCGCCCAACAACAACAAAACCCGCATGCAACGCTCCTCCCTTCTCCCGCTGCCGATTATAACCCATATGGAGTGCTCCCGCTCCTTGCGCCGCTCCTTGCGCCGCTCCTTGCGCCGCTCCTTGCGCCGATCCCTGCCGCTTCCTTCACACCAGCCCGCCTCAAGTTCAGCCAGTATAGGTCCTATTCGTCTTATTCGTCCTATCCGTCCTATAGCTTCTCATTTCCGTCCCCGTTGATCCTGCCCGCCGCCACCTCTATATTATTTCTCAATCCTGTCAATCCCGTTATCCTGTCCAAAAAAGAAGGAGATCAACCCATGAGTCAATTTCCATTGAGCCGCCGCGGCTTCCTGGCCGGCACGAGTGCCGCTATTCTAAGCGCCGAGGCGTTCGCCCAGCCCGATCCCGGCAAACCCGCACGCGTCGGCCTCATCGACGTCCGCGTCGGCATCATCGGCGTCGGAAACCGCGGCTCGTACCTGTTAAACGTTCTGCTGAGCGTCCCCGGCACGGCCGTACCCGCCATCTGCGACATCAACGAGGAAAACCTCGCCCGCGCCGTCGGCATCGTCCGCGATGCACGAGGCAACACGCCCGACGGCTACTCCCGCGGCCCGTTTGACTACAGGCGGATGCTCGAACGCGACGACCTCGACGCCGTACTCATCGCCACGCCCATCGAACTCCACGCCCCCATGGCCGTCGACGCCATGCACGCGGGCAAACATGTGGCCAGCGAAGTGCCCGGCGCTACCAACATGGCCGACTGCCACGCACTCGTCAAGGCAAAACAAAAAACCGGACGCCGCTACATGCTGCTCGAAAATTACATCTACGGCTACGAGAGAATGATGGTCGCCAACATGTGCAAACAGGGCGTGTTCGGCGAAACCTACTACGCCGAGTGCGCCTACATCCACGATTGCAACTACCTCCGGTTTAAACCTGACGGCTCGCTCACCTGGCGCGGCGAAACCGCTCGCGACCACAACGGCAACACCTACCCCACCCACTCCCTCGGCCCCGTCGCAAAATGGATGGGCATCAACAAAACCGACCGCCTAGTCTCACTAACCTGCATGGACAGCAAAGGGTCGGGCATCCGCAGGTACGTCGAGAAAAAGTTCGGACCCGGCAGCCAGCAAGCCAAAATCGACTGGGCCGGCGGCGGGATGTGCGTCACGCTCATCAAAACCGCACAGGACCGCCTCATCACCGTCTATTACGACGTCTGCTCGCCCCGCCCGATGAACCTGTTTCTCCTGATCCAAGGCACCGAAGGACTCTACGACTCCCGACAGGGAATCTACCTCGACGGCGTCAGCCCAAAAGACGAATGGCAAAAATGGCAGGCCTACAGCGACAAATTCGAGCATGAGTACTGGAAAACGCGCGGCGAAGAAGCTCAGAAAACCGGACACGGCGGCGGCGACTACTTTGTCGTCTCGGATTTCGTCGAAATGGTCCAGCAAAACAAAGAGCCCGACATCGACGTCTACGACTCCGCCACATGGAGCGCCGTCACGCCACTCTCCCAAGAATCACTCCAAAAAGGCGGCAGCGACGTCAAGTTCCCCGACTTCACCACCTAACTCGTTGGGACGCCCCCGGCAGTTCGTGGGGGGTGTCCCCTATTTTCGCTGTTCCCGGCAGTTCGAAAAGAGATCCCCTGTCCCCGCTTTTCGCGGCAGCTTGAAACAGGCCGGCCGCGTTGCAATAATAGGCTGGTCTTTGAGATCCGACAGATCCGTCCGATCCGTCCGATTCGGAGGGGAAAAAAGCATGCCAAAGATCAGGCCCAGCGGCGGCTACCGGGAATTGCGCAGCTTCCAGACGGCCACCATCATCTACGACGCCACCTACTGGTTTTGCGACGCGCACGCGCGCCGATTCGTGGGCTCGCAACGCATGAGCGATCAGATGATTCAAGCCGCGCGCAGTGGCCGGCAGAATATCGCCGAAGGCAGTCGCGCCTCCGCCACTTCCTCTCAAACCGAACTGCGGCTGATCAATGTCGCCCGGTCAAGTCTGGAGGAACTGCTGCTTGATTACGAAGATTTTCTGCGCCACCGCCACCTGAAAAAATGGGAATCCAACCACCCCGAAGCGCTCGCCATTCGCCGCATCGGCCCGAAGCATCCGTCCGATCCGTCCGATCCGTCCAATCTGTCCGATGAGCAACGCTACGCCCTATACGCCCACTGGCTTGACAACGAAGATCCCGCCATCCGCGCCAACGCCTTGCTGTGCCTCATCAACCAGGCCAACTACCTGCTCGACAGGCAAATCGAAGCGTTGGAGACACAGTTTATTGAAGACGGCGGCTACAGCGAAAAACTTGCCACCGCGCGCCTCGCCGAACGCAACCGCAAGAGGGCAACTCATCCGTCAGATCCGTCGGATCGGTCGGATCAGTCCGATCAGTCCGATCTCATCCCCTCGTGCCCTGAATGCGGCAAGGCCATGGCTCTCCGCACCGCACAAAAGGGCAAGAACGCTGGCAAACAATTCTGGGGTTGCTCCGGCTACCCCGACTGCAAAGGTCTCCTGGACATTTGAGAGATGCGACCGATCGGTCCGATCCGTCCGATTGCTCGGTCAACCCGCGCCATCTGGTATCGGCTACGAGGGTGATTGTTAGTTGCTCGCCGCTTCCGCAGCCGCGTTTCCCTCACGCTGTCGAATGTCAGGTTGTTCTACGAGGCGCCGCCCGCGCTCTAGATCCGAAAAGCGAAAAAGTCTTTCATCTTTCGGAGAACTGTCTTTCTGTGACAAACTCTGATACAATTTAAATAGGTCCATGTGTCAGTGAACCGGCCGCAGGAGATTCGCTGTATGTGGGTGATATTCTTTGACCATTCCCGCTCGATGGCGGATCCGTTCAAGCATGAGATGCTGTATGCGGGCAGAACGCGGAACACGCAATCAAAAACAAAAATCGATGCAGCGCGCGAAGCCATCCTGATGCACTTGCGCAGCTTGGGCTTTCCTGATCAAATTCTCCTGATAGCCTTCGCGGAACAAGCCGGAATCATTTACGAAGGCAGTTCTCAGGACCTGGGTAAGATTGAGGAGTGTCTCGCGGCGGTCAAGCCACAAGGCAACACCATCGTGGACAGGGCATTCGCCCTCGCCGCTACTCACTGCCGCCAGGCCGGCTATTTCAAAGGGGTGCGCGCCCTGCTGGTTTCCGACGGGTTGCTGCTTTCCGCCAGCGTCGACAGCCACGCCAAGGCATTCCGTGATCTTGATGTCGCGCTGGACGTCATACTCATCGATCCGACACGAGACGGCATCATCACCGCCCAGCAAGTTGCACGCCACGGCACCGTCGTGGCCGTCTCTTCTCTCGGCACCGTAGAAGAGTCCGGCGTTTTCCTCGATCGTGACACGAAGGAGGCCCAGGAAGCCGCCGCGCTGGTTCAAGACTATGAAGCGGCCTTTTCCAAGGACCTCCTGGCCGTGCCCGCCGAAGAAAAACTCACCGTTGCCGCCGCCTATCCCTCTTCCATCATGCGGGAGCGATGGCACTCGCTCCACGTGTTCGTCTATGAGTTGGCGGCCCAGTCCGATGTCTCAGAGCGAGTCAAGAAAATATCCCGTGAAGACCATGCCGTTGAGGCTGAATCTTCCTACTCGTCGCAATTGGCCTTGGCGCGCGGCACAGCAATCGAGATCGTCCCGCGCGTCCGCGGCATCGAGTTCAACCCCCCTCGAATGACTCTCCATTGGGAAGAGGATGTCCACGAGGTGGCCTTCAGGATGCGGATCGACCCGGGCTCGGAACAAAAAGAACACCTCGGTATCATCGACGTGCAACTGGCGCCGGGTCTAGTTCTGGCATGTCTGCCCGTCTTGTTCCAAATGGCCGACAAACCTTCCGAGTCAAAAGAATTCACTTACCAGACACGACCAGCTTTTGAAAGTGTCTTTATTTCCTATGCTCACGCAGATAAAGACATTGTGTTGCCGCAGGTGGAAGCCTACCGCGCACTCGGTATTAAAGTCCGCGTCGATTTCGACGCCCTGCAGACCGGCGACCTCTGGGCTCGCGTGCTCATGTCGTTAATCCGCGATAGCGACGTCTTTTTCTTGTATTGGTCGGAAGCAGCCCGAAAATCCCCATACGTCGAACAAGAATGGCAGGCAGCCCTCAGCTATGTCCCGTATAAGGGCGAGAAATTCATCCGTCCCGTGCACTGGGAAGACCCGTTGCCCGAGATTCCAAGCGAGTTGCGGCACATACATTTTGAGAGACTCCAGCTTGACCCCTCCGGCAAGCTGTCCCGCCCCCCTGTCCTTGCTCCGATGCCAGTGGCCAGAAAAGAATCCATCATAGCACCCGTTATCCCTCTCGCCCCCGACGTGACACCCGATGAAGTTGCACGATCCCGCGCCGCCCTCGGCGAAGCCCTCTCCTTCCTCGAGCAAACCACCCAACTGCGATACTACCCCGTTCCAACCATGCTCGTCGACGAAGAGGCCTTGGAGATCACGCTGCGGCTCCACGGGCACAAAGTCCCACCCTATGACCCCAAAGCCTCTCGTTACGCTCTCGCGCTGGCAACTCTACATCGCGAGTTGGCGCAACGGTCCACCCAGATCACCTGGAAAAAATCGCAACCGTTGTTATCCACACCCCCGATGCAGCGGAACATTGCTCGCTGGCCAAAGTGGCTGCACTGGCTATACCAACCATCCGACGCCGAACTCGAGCGACACGAACTGCTCGATATCCACGACCCGGCAAATGCCAGAGGATGGCGAGACGAGGCAGATAGACTTGTTAGTCACTATAACAGTCTTCTCTCTTTCTTGCAGAACCAGGCGAAGTCCTCCAATGAAATCGTCTCTCTAGGAGTCTATACTGAGGACGAGTGGGAGGTGTTTTGCGACCCCGGATGTCGCTGGTTCGGCCGGAATTGGCCCCAACTTGACCTTACGGCGTCCTTGTCTGCTGCCATTGAATTCAGCAGAGAGGCGCCCGCCCCAATCTTTGACCTGCATACTTTACTCAGCACCAGCGACAATTATTTGCACGATATGGACAGCGAGGTAGTAGCACGGGGAATGGCATATGCACGTCTGGCCACATGTCTGCTGAAGCTGGGAACCAGCCGACTGGGGGCCGCATACCGAACCCCCACTGCGGAAAACGAAGACACCTTGCACTTTGCCGAAGTATTTGTGAGCGTCTGTTTTGCGGTCATACGCGCCGTGGAAGACAGTTGGGAATATAACCGAAAACAACTGATTAACAACGGACACCGCGACTTTCAAGCCGCCACGGATGTCGGGACTTTCCTCAAAACCTGCATAGACTGGGCCCAGAGTTCTGTTGTCGAGGTCTCCGGAACGGTTGAGAAGCCTTTCCGTTCCATCATGGGCGGATGGATCAAACAATATCTGGACAATCTCTTGGCAGCCTGCCCACCGAGTGTCACGGGCTATCGCACCGAGACATTGGATGATAAAACCGCCTCTCTGATAAACGAGATGGACTTGACATGGGATGAGCGCTCTGCTGCCCGAAAACTGGCAAAGGACCTACCTTTCCAGAACGTCTTGTTTCCGGAGAATTCACTTCAAGCAACTCCGAATAACGCCCCTCTTTTCACTGAACCCACGACAGAAGATTGGGAGCATTGGCAAGAATCCTTCTCACTCACTAAGGCTAAGGCAATGCCGCGCCAAGTTCCCGAGTTTTGTTCGCTGGATATCCCTTCGGAAGCGTTCGGGCTTGTCATGCACATGATCGGTGACGAATTACGCAATACTATCGATCAAAAAATGTTTGCCGATCAAGGTATTGGCCGAATCGTGTTGCGCGAAGCCCCCGCCTACGGCATCTATGTCCGGGCAAACAGACCCGATCTCGATGACAAACTTCACGAGTGGGCAGAGAAAAACCGTGTTCAGTTTGGCCTGACGCTCCCGTCAATGCCAAGGGTGTTCCTGTTGCGCCGGATGGAACACGTGGCCGAGAAGCGTTTCCAAGAGGAGGTCGGTACACTCGATGAACTCACCCTGGCTGCCCGCTCTTTTCAGACATCCATCCTGGTACACGAACATTTTCACGGAATTCTGGAGCATGGAATAGACGCCGATCGCCGCAACGCCGCCGGTTTCAACCTCACTGATTCCTCAAACCAGGCTTTTCTGCTCAATGAAGCCCTCGCCGCCTGGATGCAACTCCATCATAGCCGCGACTCCCAACTAAACAGCCAGTTCGTCTGGCGGTACATACGCGCAGGCAAGTTTCCCAAGTGGCCCTATCGCGGCGCCGAGGTTATTGAGAAACTGTACGCCGAAGAAGGAATCGAAAGCGTAAGAGACCTTATCAGGCGCATCAGGCGCGACCCCGAATCAGCAGCCGCCTTTTTCCAATCGTTGGTCTAGAAAGTAAGGGGCAAATAGGTAAATGGTATCTTAACCCGCCGCCTCGGTCAGTTCCGCAGCCTGCTCGGCTGCGGGTGCCGTCTCCCTGAAAAACACGAGCATAATGATCGCAATCCCCAGCGACACCCCGGCGGGCACGCACCAAAAAACCTTGTAGTTGACCAGCCCCGTCTCGGGCGACGTCAGCAACTGCTGGAAATAGCCTCCCGCCACGTACGCCCCCGCCGTGCCGAACCCCGAGATGATGATCGTGAAAAGCTGCTGCGCCCCGGCCCGGGTCTCGGCGGTGCTGTGTTGGTCGACGTAGATGTAGGCGGCGGTGAAATAAAACGCGTAGCAGATCCCGTGCAGCGAGATGCCCGCCAGGATGGGCGCCGCCGTCTGGCCGAATGCGAACAGGGCGTAACGCAAGGCCTGCGCCGCTAGTCCCAGCACCATCGCCTGCTTGACGCTGATCCGCATCAGGCACACGCCCAGCAGGCCCAGCACCACCACTTCCGACACCTGGCCGACGCTCATGATGGGCATGATGTACTCGTCCCGGAACCCCAGTTGGCTCAGGTAGGGGCTCATCCCGAGGTAATACACCTGGTGGGTCATGCCGCTTGCAAAAGTCAGCACGCACAACAACAACAGACCCGGCTCGAGCAGCACCTTCAGCGCTTTCCAATACATGACCGTCGTCCGCTCGCTCCGGGCCGGCATTTCCGACCGCGGCAGCGCCAACACCGAATACGCCGCCAGTACCAGCGACGTCGCCGCGGACACGTACAACATCCGCCGCACGTCCCCACCGCCGCGCAACCACACAAAACTAAGCCAGCCCACTACTACCCAGCCCGCCGTACCCCACATCCGCAGCCCCCCGAAATCCCGCCGCGCGTCCGCCACGTTGTGGAGGGCGACCGCGTTCGTCAGGCCGAACGTCGGCGTGAACGCCAGGCCGTACACGAAGTAAAGGCCCAGGAAAGGCCAGAACGAACCCTGGCTTGCCAGACCCACCATCGCCACCGCCGACAGACCGTGGCACAACGCCAACATCCGCTCGCTGCGCATGTGGCGGTCCGCAACATGAGAGGCCACAAACGGCGCAAAAAACGCCGCCAACGCCATCACGCCCATCACCTGACCCACCTGGTACGCCTCAAAATGCAGGTAATTCCTCAAGTAATGGCTCAGGATCGGCACCGTACACCCAGGCACAAAATACTCCAAAAACATCATCGCCGACAGCCGCGCTTTGAGGCGGGAAACCACGAGAATAACCCTTTCTTTCAAGCTTCTTTCAAGCCGAATGAAGGCCGATTATAGCCGATTGGCGGCTGCCGGATGAAAAAGAGAGCCGGCCATAGACGGATCTTAATGCCAACCACCATTTGTTGTGGTGGATGAGCATAATATGCTAATATGTAGTCATGAGCTTATTGCGGAAACTCATTTGACCAATAAAGACTGAAATAGATTAGTTTTTGGAGTTGTTAAGTCGGGGATTTCGCAATTGACAGGCTTGCCATTTTGGCAGCGCAATTCCACCGTCGCGCGCGCGCGCATCATAAGTCTATGAAAAAAAATACGTTACACTGGAACTTCAAGACAATTTGGAGTATTATAGGCACCGGATAAGTGCAAAAGGCAGGAAAAAGCCGCCTTGAATGCGCGAATTGGGTTCTGTTACTATTCCGGGCATGTGCACGTCCCGCTAATGGGGTAGGGAAAAACAAAAACAGGAGAGTTGGAGGAGAAATGAACAAGATGCGCGTGAAGACGTTGTGTGTGCTGATGTTGGTGTTGGCGATAGTAATTGCCCCCGGTTGCAAACATGGTCAAAAGCCGATCAATCCCGATCTGACCCAGGGCGCCGGGCCAACCACGCCCCAAGGGCCGGGCGGGCCGGAACTGCCGGCCATCGACCAGGAATCGATCCTGTTCGGGCCGAGCGGGCTCCAGAAAGTTTACTTCGATTACGACAAATTTGCGCTGCGCCCCGATGCGATCAGCACGCTTAACGACAACGCCGCCAAAATCAAGCAGGCACCCAATGTGCTCATTCAGATCGAGGGCCACTGCGACGAGCGCGGTACACAGGAGTACAACCTCGCCCTGGGCGAGAAACGCGCACTCGCCGTCCGCGATTACCTCATGACGCTCGGCATTCCGGGAAACCGGCTCGTGACAATCAGCTACGGCGAAGAGCGCCCCGCCGTCGAAGGCAGCGATGAGAGCGCCTGGAAGTTCAATCGCCGTTGCGAATTCAACAAGGCCATCAACAAATAAACTCTATGAAGCCCAAACGCCGGCTTGGCATATACATCCTGATGGCAATCCCGTTGGTGGCGGGGTGTGCGACGGGCGGCAACCAGCTCCAGAACGCGGTCTACACGACCCACCGGCACGTGGCCAATCTCGAGCAAAACCTGCAGGGGTCGGTTCAGCAACTGAACCAGACCGCTGCGGGCCTTCTTGCGCGAGTCGACGCCAACGACCAGGCGCTGCGAAGCGTCGCCGGAAAGCTCGAAGAAAACCGCGCCAAACTCGATACACTCGAGCAGCGGCTGGATGCCCTCATCCGCACCTACTCGCGACAGCAGCAACGCCCGCTCTCCGCACCCGGCTCGCCCACCGGCCAGTCCGAGGTCGAGATCAGCGATCAGGATTTCGTCGTGGAAGACCCTGACGGGGCCGTGCGGCGGTAAGTTCTGCCGCACCCCGAACAAGACAGGACGAGGCTAAAAATGATTAATCGACCCCTGCAAAGTGTGCTCATGATGGCTGTCGCGACCGGACTGGCGGGCTGCTTCGGAGGCGGCGGCGGAAACCAGTTCCAAAACACCGTCTACGACACCTACCGCCGCGTCGCCAACCTCGACAAAAACCTCCAGTCGTCGGTCACCCAGTTGAACGAAACCACCGCTACCCTGCTGACCCGCGTCGACGAAAGCGATCAGCAACTGCGGAACGTACAGGGAGTCCTCGAGGAAAACCAGGCCAAACTCAGCAGCCTCGAAAGAAAACTCGACTCACTCACCAACATCATTTACCGCGAGCAGGGTAGGACCCTGCTGCCCCCAGCGCCCGCGGCCGGCATGCCACTCGTGGGGCCGCCATCGGAAGTGGGGGTCGGCGGCACATACGGCCCGGCGGTTGCCGCGCCCGGCGCCGCACCCGGCACGCCGCCCGGCGCCCCGGTTTCGCCTGGCGCCCCAGCCCCGGTTCCCGGCCCGGCCGCTGGTACGGCCCCCGGCGCAGCCCCTGGCCAACCAGCGGAACAGCCCCCACTCGAACCCGTTGCGGTGGGGCCGCAGGCTCCCGCCCCGGTCGCGACCACGCCGCCTTCCACCGGCTCGGCCGATACCGACTACCTGGCCGCACAGAAAAGCTACGCACGGCAGGACTACCAGGCCGCACTTGAACAGTTTGGCGCGTTTCTCCAAAAGTACCCGCTGTCGATGCAAGCGCAGAACGCCCAGTTCTGGCGGGCCAAGTCGTTTCAGGCGCTCGAACGGTACGAGGAAGCCATTGCCGAGTACAACCGGCTCCGTGATTCCTATCCCACCGGCCCCGGCGACAACCCGGCCAACTCAAAAGTACCCTCCGCCATGCACCAGCAGGCCGTCTGCCACGCCCGGCTCGGCCAGACCGAGCGCGCCATCGAACTGTTCAAGCAAGTGATTCGCGATTTCCCCAACTCGCCCGCCGCCGTTCAAGCCACCGAAGATCTCCAGCATATCCAATAAAATTCGCCCACATTCATCCCCGCGCCGGATCTCCAAATCCCGCGCGCTTTTTTTGTTCTTCGACAGATTGCACGCTCGCCCCGCGACGTCCGCTCGCCCATCGTCCGGTTACGGGCTGGACCGCGCGATTCCTCGACGGCGTGGGGCTTCGACTTTCACGACGGCGACGACTTCTGGCCCGACCGGCACTACTCAGACCGCGGCCGGGTGTTTGGAGTGCGTTCGCGAAGATGATGCCGATTATTCGGTTCTTTGATCCCTTAACTATTGGGGTCCAGGGGCGAAGCCCCCAGCGGAATTTTTTTGAGAATCCGGCATGGCGCAGGACGAACATCCACCGATATATAAGGCGGCCTTCGATCTTCAGATCTATTTCGAGGGCATCGTGAAGAATTTCAGCTGCTATCACAAGTACACGCACGGAATATCAGATTTCGAATCTCGCCGAGGCTTTCACAACAGAGGCGTTGCTTTAACTCTGAAAGGCGAAGCGCTTTGTTAGCAAAAGAAGGCCGAGAAGCTGCTGAAAGTTAACAGCCAAAGTTAACTCATCAAGTACCAGTTCAGTCGGAAAGTTCTTCAAGCAGTAATTCCACCTCTGCCCGGTGCGGCGCGTTTTTCAGGATCACGCCAGCCCCTACCGCGCCGGCAGATCGGTACCCTGGTTGATGATGTCAATGTACCGGCTGTAGCTGAAAATGCGGTTGCGTCTCTGCTGAGTCAGTTCCCGCACAATACCCAGTCGCTCGAGATGGGCCAGACTCTTGTTGACTGTCGCCGGAGTCAATCCGGTTTTCTCGACAATCAAGCCTGCCGTGGCAATTGGATGGACCAGCAGCACATGATGGACCTCGACCGCCGATGCCGCGGCCTTCCCCAGGGCGCCTAGTTTGTCGCGGTCGCCTTGAGAAAGGTTGATAAGCTGCCGGGCAGTTTCAACCGCCTGCCTGGCGGTGACGATTACCGCCTCAGCGAAGAAATCCAGCCATGCTTCCCAATCGCCGGATATCCGAATATTGTTAAGCAGCTCATAGTAGTAATGCCGATGTGTTTTGAAATAGAGGCTCAGGTATAGCATCGGCTCACGGAGTACTTTCTGGTCACACAGCAGCAGCGTAATCAGAAGCCGGCCGAGACGCCCGTTGCCGTCCAGGAACGGGTGGATGGTTTCGAACTGAACATGCGCCAGGGCAGCCTTTAGCAACACGGGCGTTGGCTTAGGCCGATCATGAAAAAAAAGTTCGAGCTTCGACATGCACTCCCCGACGTGCTCGGCCGGCGGCGGCACAAACGCGGCATTGCCGGGGCGCGTGCCGCCAATCCAGTTTTGCGTGCGCCGGAACTGTCCTGGAGTCTGCCGGCGGCCGCGCCCCTTTGCAAGCAAGATGGCGTGGATCTCCTTTATCAATCGAAGCGACAATGGAAAGCCGTCCGCCATGCGACCAAGCCCAAAGCTCAACGCAGCCACGTAGTTGCTCACTTCCCGCACATCGTCCAATGGCACCCCTGGCTCCTGCTCGAGTTCAAAAAGCAACAGGTCCGAAAGCGAAGATTGGGTGCCCTCGATCATTGACGAAAGCACCGCCTCCTTGCGTATGTACATGTACAGGAAAAGCGAAGTGTCCGGCAGGAGAAGCGACACGCTGTCCAACCGCCCAAGTTCCAATAAGGCCTGGTCGAACTTTGCCTGAAGCTCAGGCGACCAGTCTATTGCCGGGCGCGGTGGCAGGGGAGAGGGAATGAAGGCTTTGACCTTTTCGCCCACCGTCGACACGGTCACATAATGTCCTTGCAGTGCCCGTTTCATCTATCGAGGGATCCTAAAATTAAACCGGCGCTTATTTTAACATAGGTGCGTTTCCTAAAACAAGCGGCTGAGTAGATGAAGGGTAACCTGGGCGAGACTCGGCCCGGGCGTTGCCCCGGCCTTTTTCCTTGTCGGGCGTCACCGAAATCGACACAAACCCCTGCCCGGATCCGCACTAAGAAACGCGGCAAGATGCCGCGTCTACGTTTGCAGCCAAGAAGCGGCATCTTGCCGCTTACCGTCTCGCTGCGTTGCATCAAGAGCCCCACCGTGTTCATAGCAAGACCCCGAGATGGCGGAATGACCTGCCATTACAGGCCCAATCAAGAACTCGCTTCGACGTGAGAGAGCCTTACGTGCGGATTGTGGCCCGGATGCTCCGCTCGAAAAGTTTGACCATTTTGAGTTAAGATTCCGCGAGCATCTACGGGAGGTTGTTTGAGATGAAGTACTATCTTGGCTTGGACGCCGGCGGCACAAAAACGTTCTGCCTGATCGGCGACGAGCAAGGAAACATCAAAGGGTTCGGAATAGCCGGTTGCGGCAGCTATGAGTACTACGGAGTCGCACCCGCAGCCGACGAAAACCGAAAAGCCGTGGAAGCAGCCCTCGCCGAGGCCGGCCTCGCCCTCGAAGACATCTCCGGGATTGGCATGGGCATTGCCGGCGCCGATCTGCCCGAAGACTACGACATGCTCGAACGGGAGATTTACACACCCCTGTTCGGGCAGATTCCGCGCGTGTTCCGCAACGACTCGATGGCCGGGTTGCGCGGCGGCACACGCGAACCCTACGGCATCGTCATCGCCTGCGGCACCGGCTGCGTCTGCGCGGGAATCAACCAACAAGGCCAACACACGCGCGCCGGCGGGCTCGGCGAACCCTACGGCGACATCGTCTCGGGCAGCAGCATCGGCCTGCGCGGCATCCAGGCCGTCATGCAGGCCCGCGACTCGATCATCCCCCGCACCCTGCTCACAAAAAAATTCGTCGACCGCGGCGGCTGCACCCACGTCGAAGACCTGTTCTACAAGCTCTACCGCAACCAGTTGACACACCAGGACCTCCAGCCTATGGCCAAACTCGTCTTTGACGCGGCCTGCGAAGGCGACTCCGCCGCCATCGAAATCCTCGAATGGGGCGGCCGCTACCTCGGCCTCATGGTCAACGCAGTTGCAACAAAACTCGAAATGCGGCAAAATAAATTCGATCTGGTCACGGCGGGAAGCGTGTTTAAAGGGCGCAGTCCCGTCCTCATGGACGTGATGAGCGCCGTGGTTCATGGCGCTTGCCCGCTGGCGCGCGTGGTCATGCCCGTGTTCGAGCCGGTCGTCGGCGCGTTACTGCTGGGCATGGAGTTGGACGTGGAGATTGACCAAACTGTCTATGGCAACCTGGAACCGCAACTGATCGAAGCCGGAAAAAAGTACCAGGTAAACTTTAAGGCGAACTGAAAATGAAACTACGTGGCGCGCATGTCGTCGTATTGGTGGCTGTGGCTGTGATTGGGTTGTTGGTGTACGGGGGCGCCAGAATGGCCGGCCACGCCCCCGGAAAAGAAAACAACGACGACCAGTTTCTCGAAGAGATCCACAAAATAGCCCCAACCGCCCCGTCCACCGAGGAAGGGAACGTCCCCCCCATGGCCAAAGCCGACCAGGCGCCCAAAATCGAACTCGAACCCGCCGGCGACATCAACATGGGCACCATCCGAAACGACGGCAACACCACCATGGAAATCAAAGTACACAACAACGGCAAAGTCCCTCTCAAAATCACTAAAATCACCACCGGCTGCGGATGCACCCAGGCCAAGATGGAAGAAAAAGACAAAACCATCGCGCCCGGCGCATTCTCGCCCCTCAACATAACGATCAACCCCGCCAAGATCGCCAGCGGGTTCGAGTCGCGGAAAAGCGTAACGCTGAATTCAAACGACCCCGCTGCGCCCGCACTCAAATTCGACGTCGTCGTGAAGGTCAACCCCGAGTATATGATCGAGCCCGCACAACTCGCTTTCGGAACCGTCGAAAAAGGCAAGCCGCATGAGCAAACCATACTCCTCCGCCAGCTCACCGACGAGCCCATCGAAATCAAAAATATTACCTCCATGGCCCGGAACCAGGCGCTCGAACTCTCGCACGAACCCCGCCCCAAGGAACAGTGGCTCGATCCCAACAAGCCCGAATACAACATCCATGCCAAGCTGGCCGATTATGTCCCCCTTGGCCCGTTCAGCGGCCGGTTCACCATTCTGACCACATGCAAGCGGCGCGCCGAGATACCCGTCACCGTCACCGCCACCGTCACCTCCTGGTATTCCATAACGCCGGCGCGCATGCTCGTGCTGCGGCAGGTCCCCGGAATGGGCCAGGAGGATCAAGCCAAGGCCGTTATCACCGCCGATCGCCCATTCGAGATTACCGACCTCGAGCCGACGATCGAAGGCCTGAGTGCCGAAGTCCTGCCCGGTGAAAACCCCAACTCAAAAGTCATCCAACTCAGCCTCGACGCAAACGCCAAGCCGCGAGGAAAAATCGAACACCTCAATTTCAATATCAAGAGCGGCGATGAAGTCATGAAGGAAGTCCTCGAAGTCCGCGTCATCCCCGCCGCGGTCCCCGGCGCTCCTGACCCCGGAGGTCCACGCTCCCTCATCAACCGGCCTCGAGCAAAGCCGTTCCGGCCGGGCGCAATGACACTGCCTCAGCCGCCCAACGTGCAACCCGGGCAAACACCGCCCACGCCGACTCAGCCGCCCGCGCCCGCCGCGCCCGCGGAAACGCCACCCGCACCGCCCGCGCCCGCCGCGCCCGTGCCGGCGGCACCTGCGCCGTAATAACAAGCCGGGCGGCCTGTCACGCACGGCATGACGGAACTCGCGGCGGCCGGCCTACCAATAGGAGTGTAGAAACGTGGCGCTTTTTGGGTTGGGCGATAAACGGCAGGATGACAACGGACCTCCGCAAAGCAAGGCCCGGCCGCTCGCCGGCCATGAGGCCTTCTGCCGCATATGCAACCAGCGCCAGCAATTCACCCGCTGCTGGCTTCGCGTGGATCCCATCAGCCAGTGCCCGTGCTGCAAAAAAGTTTTTGAAAACCCCGCCGCACTCTATAAAGAGTTTCAGCCCCTCTGCCCGCATTGCGGCGAATACCTCGAGCAACCCGGGTTCGAATACGGGCTGTGCGACGGGTGCGGCTCGAAATACGAGCTTGTAGCGGGAACCCCACCGGGCCTGCTGCCCAGCCTGAAACAACGCGCCGAAATGGAAAAACACGGAAAGGTCTGGAGGCGCACCTGATGCAATTCGCCGAAGCACGGGCGCTCCTCGACCAATACGGCCAGGAGCACCTGCTCGAGTTCTACCCTTCGCTCGAACCCTCGGGGCAGCGGGCACTCCTCCGCCACATCGAGGCGATCGATTTCCACCTCATGACGCGCCTCATCGACCAGTGGGTTCTCCACGAGCCCGCTCCCGAGAAATTCTCCCGCATCGAACCCATCCCCCTCATACCCAAAGCCGCCGCCAACCCACACGCCGCCGAAGCCGTTGCCGCCGGCGAGGAAGCCCTGCGACAAGGCCGGGTCGGCCTGTTCCTCGTGGCCGGCGGCCAAGGCACACGCCTCGGGTTTCCCGGACCCAAAGGCGCATACCCCATCGGCCCGGTGTCGTCAAAAAGCCTGTTCGAATTCCACGCCGAAAAAATCCATAACCTCCGCGCCCGATACGGATGCACCCTCCCCTGGTACATCATGACCAGCGAGTCCAACCACGACGAGACCCGCCAGTTCTTCATCCAAAACAGCCAGTTCGGACTCGACCCCGCCAACATCCGGTTTTTCAACCAGCGCATGGTGCCTTGCGTCGACATGAAGGGCAAATTCATGCTTTCCGCGACCGACAGTCTCGCCAGCAACCCAAATGGCCACGGCGGCTGCATCCCCGCCCTCGTCGAAACCGGCGCGCTCCAAGACGCACGAAACCGCGGTATCGACATGCTCAGCTACTTCCAGGTCGACAACTGGGCCGTAAAAGTCGCCGACCCCTACTTCATCGGCCTCCACGTCCTCCACGCCGCCGAGATGTCCTCCAAAAACCACCGCAAAAAACACCCACGAGAGTCCGTTGGCGTCCACTGTCTGTGCGACGGCGTCTATCACGTCATCGAATACACCGAACTCGACATCTACCCGCAACTGCTCGAAACCCGACCCGACGGCAAACCCGTCCATTTCGCCGGAAACCCCGCCATACACATCCTGTCCACCGATTTCATCCAGCGCGTCTACAACGACTACGAACACTTCCCCTGGCACCGCGCACACAAAAAAATCCCATGCCTCGATCACAACGGAAACCTCGTCGAACCCGACACGCCCAACGGCTACAAGTTTGAAACATTCGTCTTCGACGCGCTCCGGTTCATCCGGCACCAACCCGTCGCCGTCGAAATCGAACGGCCCGGCGAGTACACACCCATCAAACAATACGACGGCGACAACAGCGTGCTCGGCGCATGGCGATGCATGAACGAATACTGGGCCGACTGGCTACAAGCCGCCGGATGCACCGTCCCACGCGACTCCAACGGAAAAGTCGCCATTAAAATCGAAATCAGCCCACAATTCGCCCTCACCAAAGACGAATTCCTACAAAAAGCGCGCACACGCGACGCCGGAAAATCCTGGCCCACAGACCATAATCTCGCCATCGGCCCCTGCGGCGAACTTATTAGCTAAGCTTCACGCCCACAACAGCTTAGCCAAATCCAATAAGGCGCTGGCTGTGTCGGCTTCTGTACACACGGCTTGCCCTACGCGCCCCTACGCGGCGTGCAGATCCAAAGCTCAACTTGAGATTTGCACAGGAATGTGCAAGAAGACGGCCAGGAACTACGAGAGCCTGTGGTCTGGACGGCGCGGCCGAGACGACCGCGCCTACTTCGGGTTCAACTTTTGGCTGGGTTTGATGGGTCTCAGGGTGGGAGGTAGGTGCTCCGGGGGGCAGGAACGCAGCAAGTCAGTCAGGTCGCGCGCCCAACCGGGCGCATCCAGAGTCGTTTTCATGTTCGTGTCCGTTTCATATGCCTCTGTTTTATATAGCTCGAGGTGGTGTCGTTTTTTGCCAAGTTGGCAGGGGAAAACCGGGGCGAAATTTGCGGAACAAGGGGGAATTGGTTGACAAAACTGGCGAATGGGGTGTTAAAAATGAGAATAAATTGGCCACAAAGAGCACAGGGAGCATAAAGACTTTTTTTTGGCGCTTTGAGAAGATAGGGATTTTTATTGCTATATGTAATAATGCGGTGGGCGGTGGGCGGAGAAGAGGATTGACGATTTGCGATTGTCGATTGGCGATTGAAGGGACGGGCTGGGGGATTGTAACCATTGACGATTGTCGATTGAAGGGAAGGACAGATGGGATTGACGATTTACGATTGACGATTGTCGATTGAAGGGACGGACAGATGGGACTGCAACGATTGACGATTGGCGATTGACGATTGGCGATTGAAGGGAGGGGCGGTGGGATCAGGAGGGCAGGGAAATGGCGCCTAATAGGGCTGTCGTGACAAAATATGCTGCCGCGACAAATTATGCGGGCGCGGTAGGTGAAATCTTGAAGACCAGGCGGCGGCTGGTGGGGCTCACTCAAGTTGGATTGAGTGAGAAAGCCGGCGTGAAACAGTCGATCATCTCTTTGGTCGAAAACGGTCGCAGGACCTACAGCCTTGATGCGTTAGCTCGCGTTGCGGATGCGCTGGGGACTAAGCTCAGTACGATAATGAAAGAAGCGGAAAACATAACGTACGAACGGGCCAAAGAACTGAGCTTCCCCCCATCTTTCGACAGTTGCCGGGGTGAATTAAGATGTCGTAGTACAGTGAGCTTTAGGCGAATCGCAACCTCACTATAGCAGGTCTGGTGCTGGGGGTCAATGCGTGTGCGGGAGGG
>Ga0315285_10000179_pt1 | contig 63062 bp, 55 predicted proteins | sample YL17G09_36_MG_FD_203698 | JGI IMG/M metagenome (GOLD analysis project Ga0315285, IMG submission 203698) | Sediment microbial communities from Yellowstone Lake, YNP, Wyoming, USA - YL17G09_36 | ecosystem: Environmental > Aquatic > Freshwater > Lake > Sediment | place: USA: Wyoming | collected... | reverse complement strand
TGCGGTTAGTGTTTTTTTATCTGAATCCATTTTAACCTCTATTGACGGGCATTTCGAGCTTTTTTTTGGATTTCTTAAAAATAATTACACTTATTTAGAGACTAGAATCCTCGAACCCTTGAATCCTCAGCCCCTTTTTAGCAGCTTATTAGAATACGATTCTAAAATTTTACCAGGGGAGGAAGCATATGAAGCATGAAACACTCATGGGGAACTCCTAGTTTGGTCCCACCCTGGTAGAAGCGATTTTCCAGGAAGGTAAACCTCACCCACTCTGCCCGCTTTTTAAACATCTCCTCTATCTGCAACGGTGAGGGTTTCATATCTTTTCTTTTTTCTACCAGATGAAAGTATGAGTTGAATATCAAGGTGGCGGCTTCGTGAAAGTATTCAAAATCCTCTTCCTCAGGTCCAAATGCAATCCCTACGCCATAGCCAATGCCAGTGAGCGTATCTTTCACCTCAAACATCTTCTTGTATCCTTCTACTATTGCTTCATACTTTTTACCATGTTTCTTGGCAGTTGCTTCCATTTCTCTCCTCACATACTCCCGATCTTCATCATAGGGTATGGTAGGATACACATCAAAGTATCCGGGGGAGTGTTCCAGCCCCTTTTCTGATACATGTTCAAAAACACCCATGAACATGGGTACCAGAGGATTTGAGGGGAAGGTTTGTACACCCAGCCACTGGATTGTGCTTTGATAATCTCTTCCCGGGATGACGACAGTAGCGAAGATGGTTGAGATGCAGGCCTTTTCAAACACCTTGCCCCTGCTCACATTGACCTCTGCTTTTCCCGCTTTGGTGGTAAACTCCCACTGTTTCGTTTCAATAGTCTTGTCTTCATTATACTTGGTAATGGTATCGATATGTTTCTTTTTTAATGCGATGAGAAATTGGTCAGTGAGCATATCAAACCTCCTTAGATTAAGTGCGAGACAATTTTTATAGTTATCTCAGTTGGTTTTTATTGTAAAGGGATAATTTAAAGTATTTTTCCCACTGGCGCTGAAGTGATAAAATATTTGCTGATTGAGTTAAGTGGGTATATAGTAAAGTTTCAGCTAAGTGCTTCGATTCGCAATTACAGCGACGTATTTTGGGAGAATTTCTATGGGCAATGGCTCACTCAGCACTAAGTCCTGAGTAAATAAATTCGTAACCGAATTTATGAATCGAAGGACTAAGGTTAATAGCCAAGAGGTAAGATATGAACTACCAGGATCTGCATCCTTGGAAAGTGACGCCTAAAGAGGCGGTAAAGATTCAGGTTGAGCTACGGGAACGGGTTACATTTCAGGATGCCTTCAGTGAAGTGAAAGTGATTGCCGGTGCTGATGTTGCATTTGATAAAGAGGAAGGGTGCGGGGGAGTAATAGTGTATACCTTTCCTGGATTGCAAGAGATTGAGAGAAGGGGCGTGAGAAAAAAAGTAGACTTTCCCTACATCCCGGGTTTACTTGCCTTTAGAGAAGCCCCGGTGTTACTTGAAGCCTTTGCAGCTATTCAAACAGAGCCTGATCTGATACTCTTTGATGGTCAGGGAATTGCCCATTTCAGAAGGATGGGGATTGCCACTCATATGGGGATACTGCTCAATAAACCCACCATTGGATGTGCTAAATCTCGCCTCATGGGAAGCTACGAAGAACCAGCTGTTGAAGCAGGTAGTTATTCTCCCTTGATCGATGGCGGGCAAACGGTAGGTGTGGTATTAAGAACCAGACGGCAGGTACAGCCCATTTTTATATCACAAGGAAATAAAATATCACTTGAGACCTGCATTGATATTGTGCTTAAGTGTGTGGATGGTTACCGGATCCCCAAACCTACGCGCGAGGCTGACCGCTTTGTAGAGCTGATTAAGAAAAAACCTGATCTCATTGATACTGGCGGGAAAAGGGAACAGTTGCCGTTTGGGTTTTTTAAAAAGTTTACAAAATTAAGGGGAGGGACACTATGAATGATCAAAAATCAAATAGTAAAGTAAAGGCTTTCAGCTCCTATACTTTTTTTGCACTGGCCTTTATCCTTTTTGGGTGTGCGCACTCTACGCATATCCCGAAACCACTGGAGACCATTGCAGCAAAGGATGGAACTGCCTGGGAGAGGGTGAATGAGCCTGGCTTTGGTAATGACAATAATATTGCAATAGTAGCGATGGCAGCATATCAGAGGCATCTCTATGTGATGACCAGAAATGATGTGGAAGGTGGTGAGGTATGGAGGACCACAGGGAATTCATGGGAACAAGTTTTGTTCCCCGATGGAGCGCGCAACGGTCTCTATGGCAACAACTTTATCAATAATTTATTTGCAGATATGATTGTGTTTAACGACAAGCTCTATTTTGGATTCTCTTCAGGTTTTCAGGGCGGTACACTCAAATCAACGGGGTGTGAAATTTGGAGATATGATGGTACAAAATGGGAGCCGGTTATCTCTGATAAAAAGGATACGGATGAATCAGGAACAATTTCTGCACTTTCAGGATGTGAAGACAATGATGGAGATACTACGGCCCAGATAACTGACCGGACCAAGACCTGGAAACCTGATCAGTGGGCTGGCGGGGTATTGCAGATTACTTCAGGAGAGGGGAATTACCGCCGATTTGATATCATTCGTAACAGTTCAGATACCCTCACCATTCAGAAAAATGAACTTTCTGGTCACACGGGGAAAGAATATACCATCTGCGATAGGGTACATTATGTAAATCCATTTCCACCTTATGAATTCGATAGCGGTAAAGTACGGGTCGGTGATAGTTATGAGATTGGAACTGGGTATGACGAAAACGGTTTTGGTAATTACTGGAATAGGGCCATCAACACTATGGTAGTGTTTGACCACAAACTATATGTAAGTACGGGGCTCAATTATGAATATGGAGCCCAGGTGTGGTACACGGAAGATGGTGATACCTGGAACTTGACTCAACCGGCGTACAGTTTTGATGTGTTTCATACTGATCCTACCTTTCCCCATTCTCGAAAGCCGGTCATTGTTACCGCTCTCAGCATGTGCCCATCGTCGGTATCAGGTTCTAAGGTCCTTTATGCAGGGGGGACCGGTTCCACAGGAAGCGCAGGGGCCTGTGCTCGGATGGCGAAGCTCACCACAGATGGCTGGAAGCTTATTGTTGATGCGAAGGTAGATAAGAATGACACCGGTACCAATGAAAATGGTTTCGGTGACGGCATGACCTGCACCATGTTTAATGGCAATTTTATGCCGTGGAGCCTCGCAGATTTTAACAATAGATTGTATGTGGGCATTAATTCAATTGCAGGAGCACGGGTACTTTATACACCCAATGGGAGTTCTCAAGATGGCAGTTGGTTTTATAGTGCCGGAGGAAATTCCGGCATTCCCAATGGATTTGATGGGGCATTCAATGAAGGTGCGTCTGCTCTCAAGGGAATACGCTTCTATAAAAACATTGTTGCTAATGTTTTTGCCACTGAGAACTATTTGTGGGCGGGATTAACATCTTCCTATATACCTCCTTTAGGTGGAACTAAAGAGTATCTTACCGGTTCTCAGATTTGGAAAACCAGTGATGGTATAACTTGGCAGCAGATTACCGATAATGGCCTTGGTGATAACTACATCATCAATTTTGAAGCGTTTACCCTGTTCAATAAAAAACTCTACGTATCAGGAAGCAAAGGTGCAAATTCTGTTGTTGGTGGTCTGGGAGGGGCGAAGCTCTTCAGATTATCTAAGTAGTGTCCGAACGAAAACCCCCGTTTTGGCTCTAGTGTCATTTCGACCCCTTCGGTTTTGCTCAGGTAAACTCCGGGAGAAGTCCCTGAATTTGCATGAGATTTCTCAGTTGCTTCGCTCCTTCGAAATGACAGCCGATGTAGTGTAGGAGGGTTTTCGTTCAGACTCTAAGTAAAGAAATCGTTTGAATTCGACTATCCCTGCACGCAGGGCTCTGGCATCACGCCGGATGTATGGCTAAAGCTATCACGAAGTTCCTTATCTGCTATTTCACAAGTTACACCGGAAAAATTGTTGAGGGGCTTAGGAGCTAAATTTTTAGTGAAAAGGGGTGAGAGGTATCCTGTAAAAGGGGGAGAAGCATGAACGAAAAAAGGCAATGGGATGAGAAGAATGAGATGGTAGCAAAGATTCTTAAAGGAGAAAATCGCTATTATCAAGAGGTAACGATCACCAAAGTTACTGGAGAGTGTCCTTATGGACACAAAGAAGGAGAGCAGTATAGAGCGACTGCACTTAATAGCGATGGTCTTTGCGGATCACTCTATAAGGCCATCCACGCCTCTCTAGTCACCCTTCACTATGGTGGGAGCCTTCTTTGGGAAAAAAGTCCGGATAGCTTTACCGGTGTCTGCCCGGATGATGGAAAAAGTGAGGGTAGAGGTCAGGCGGCTCGAGCAAAAAAAACCTATCCGGCTCAAGACCAACCCTCCGTTTAAAAAGATGACAGGGAAAGGATTTCCTGCGCTGGATACGTATAGGGTTATGGTGGAGGTGCTCGACATTGCCCACCGGTGTTACTGGAGTCATAGAGTGGGAGATACCTTTGAGGTGGACCCATTTAACGTGGGAGGTGCCTGCGGTTTATTGTACGGTCAACTCTACCACTTTATATCTACGCTCTTGACTGGAGTAACCCCAGCGTGGGCATCGCAAGAACATAGTGTAACAGCGGTATGCCCGGATACCTATGATCAGCTATCATTTCGTATGGTTTTAGAAGAAAGGCAAAAATAAGATACACGAGATAAGAAACGTTTAAAGTGACTTTCATGGATACACTGTCTCATGGGTTGTGGGTAACTGCGCTGGCACGGGGAGTGAATCTAAAAAGCCAGAATAAGATCAAAGTGAGATGGATGGTACTGTGGGGAGTACTTCCTGACCTTTTTGCCTTTTCTCCTGCCGTAGCCTGGATGCTATGGCAAATGTTTTACAAAGGTGTTGAGTTTTCTCATATACCCAGACCGGAGATCATGCCTCCAGAGGTACGGAATACGTTTCTTATCTTCCGATTCACTGAAACGCTCTATCATATGAGCCACAGTTTTGTCATTTTTTTTGCACTGTTTTTTCTGGTATGGGCTATTCGCTGGTATAAGTTTACCTATCCACAAAAATCGGTGGCAACCGTACTTGAACACAGTCACCAGCAATCGACTCGCCCCACACCCTACTGGGAAATAGCAGGATGGTTCATCCATATTCTCATAGATATCCCATCCCATTCCGAAGTGTTTTATCCCACACTCTTTCTATGGCCTCTCTCTGATGTTCGTTTTGATGGTGTCTCGTGGGGGAATAAGCAGTTTATGATCACCAACTACTCATGCCTTCTTATGGTATTTATCTTGCTGAGTGTTTTTAGAAGGGTGAAATTTAGAAGAGGTTTGAAATGATGTTATATATTTAAGAGCCGTTAAGGTTTGCCCCACGCTGTCGTGTAATTCCTGGGCGATGCGTTGCCTTTCTTCCTCTTGGGAGGAAAGAAGCTGTGAAGAAAGAGATTCTAGCTGTTGTTTAGATTCTCTGAGTTTCTTTTCTGCTTTTTGCCGTCTGATGATGTCCTTTTCTAATAATTGTTTTGCCTGCTCAAGCTCTTTCTTACTTCTTTCGAAGCGAAGCGAATCAATCCCATTGTATAGCTGCTCTTGCTTCGTCGTTTGACTGCCACGCTTCGCTCTCAGCTGGCAGCTCATCCTCGCCATGACCTGTCGTCTGCTTTGTGCTCTCAATAATAATGCTTATGGGGTATATTGATTAATTAATACTATATTTAGTGGTATATTCCCTCTTGACATACAATATGTGTTCTCCTATACTGAAGCATAGGAATAGATTCTTAATAATACTATCGGGAATAAAATATGGTTGATAAAGCTATGGCAAAAAAACAGTTAGCATTATTTAAAACAGAGAAGGAGATCAAAAAACCGGAGAAGGAAATCAAAGAGCCACCGGTGAAAAAGCCGAGGATGCGGATTATTGAAACTGCGGAAAGCATGGCGGCGCGACAGCGCGATATCTCGGTATCTGAGTTCTTTGCTAAAAATCGTCACCTGCTCGGCTTTGACAACCCGCGTAAGGCACTGCTCAATGCCGTGAAAGAGGCAGTGGATAATTCGCTTGATGCCTGTGAGGAGGCAGGGATACTCCCTGATTTAGCAATTGAGATTGCAGACCTCGGCAAGGACCGCTTTAAGGTAGTCATTACCGATAACGGTCCCGGTATCGTTAAGCGCCAGATTCCTAATATCTTTGGAAAACTTCTCTACGGGTCGAAATTTCACCGTCTTAAGATGAGTCGGGGACAACAGGGTATAGGGATAAGTGCTGCCGGTATGTATGGCATGCTCACCACCGGCAAGCCGGTTGAAATTATCAGCCGCACGGATGAGAACAAACCTGCACACCTTTTCCGGCTCCAGATTGATACTAAAAAAAATAGGCCTGAAATTATCAGCGATATGGAGATGGAGTGGGATTTACCCCAGGGTACCCGCGTTACTATTGAACTTGAGGGCAAACACACCCGGGGCAAGCAGTCTGTGGATGAATACCTTCGGGAGACGGTGATTGCCAACCCCCACGTGAGGATAGTGTACAAGGATCCAGAAGGGCAGGAAACTATCTATGAACGATCTAGTAATGAGCTTCCCGAGCATACCAGTGAGATTAAACCGCATCCCTACGGTGTAGAACTAGGGGTGCTCAAATCAATGCTTAGAGATACCAAAGCGAGGAATTTGTCAGGTTTCCTGCAGGCTGAATTTTCACGCGTTTCTCAGCGCATTGCAGAAGAAATCTGCACCAATTCCGTTATCTCACCGAATATCCATGTTGTGAAAATTGGCCCCACCGATGTGGAAAAGCTGATACAGGGAATTGCCTCTACCAAAATCATGAACCCACCGACAAACTGTGTTGCTCCAATAGGAGAAGAGCAACTCATCATGGGTCTGAAGTCCGTAGTGCCGGCTGACTTCTATGCTTCCACCACACGGCCACCAGCGGTCTACCGGGGGAATCCCTTTATTATTGAGGCAGCCCTCGCCTATGGGGGAGGGGGGCAAGAAGCAGATGCCCCGGCGAGGGTACTGAGATTTGCCAATCGTGTTCCCTTACTTTGCCAGCAGGGTGCCTGCTGCGCCTATCAGTCGGTGGTACAGACCAACTGGCGCAACTATGGGTTGACCCAGCCACGCGGGGCACTCCCTCTAGGTCCTCTCACCATGGTGGTGCACATGGCCTCGGTATGGGTACCGTTCACCAGTGAATCAAAGGAAGCCATTGCCGGTTATCCCGAGATTGAAGAACAGATAGTGCTGGCTCTCCAGGAATGTGGGCGCAAGCTTAAAATGTTTCTCTCCCGGCACAGAAGAGAGGTAGAAGCACAGCGTAAGCACGACTACATTGAAACGTACATTCCCCATATTGGCATTGGCCTTAGGGAACTGCTTGAGTTTTCGGAGAATGAGGAGAAAAAGCTGGTAGAGAAGCTTACCGGGTTGCTAGAGCGACACCGGGAAACATAAACTTACGATATTGGTGTGAGATAGACAAATAAACAAAAATGGAATGTTGCAGGTTGTATTTTGAATAGTGAGATTTTAGATTTATTTGATATTTACTGAAAGTAAAGGAGTCTTATGGTTAATAAAACTTTAAAGAGTTTTACTGAGAAAAAGTCCGCAGCCTCTGTCAGTGCCAAGAAAAAGGTGGTGCGACCTGGGCTTTCTCGCTCACCCGCAATGAGTAATTTAATAGAGCACGCAAAAGATATCTATGGCGATATTAAAAACGGAAGACGACCCTCCTTGACAATACCCATCCGCAGCCTTACCAATGTATCATTTTCACTCCGCAAAGGGTTTTTCACCATCGGCGACAGGGTAAGTAAGCGAACCCTTTCCTATCAAACCATAAAGCCCTTTGCACAAACGGTGCGGATGATGGCGTTTGCCAAATACCTGATTAAGACTGATGACTTTGCCTCCAAGCGTGAGGTGTACTATACAGCCAAAGGTTCAGCAAAACGCGGTGTAGAGACTGGTCAGGCAGGGTGGGGCCCTGCTTCCTTTAAGGAACAGGATGAGTCTGACGCCATCATGGATGACATGGAGGCGATGGTAGGAATTAATCGTGAACAGCTCGGCTTCATTCCCGCTGAGCAAAATGGCTCGGTAGCCGGTGAACTGATGGTGATCGACATTGATCCTGCCACCGGGAGAAAGATCGAGATTGACTGCACCGCCTTCGGGAGGGGAAGCTACTCCATTCCTTCCCGGGTTGAGGGACTGGAATTCCGCACTAAGGCAAAATTTGTTATTGTCGTCGAGACGGCTGCGCTTTTTGAACGGTTGAATGGTCACGCTTATTGGAAAGAGGGTAATTGCATTATTGTGGCAATGGGTGGCGTGCCAACCCGCGCCAACCGGCGTTTTGTCCGCCTGCTGTCTGATTCCTGCAAACTTCCGGTCTATGTATTTACCGATGGTGATCCCTATGGCTACGGTAATATTTACCGTACCATGAAGGTCGGTTCGGGGAATGCCGCGCACATCAACGAGTTTTTCTGTGTACCCCAGGCAAAACTGATTGGTGTTACCCCTCAGGATATTAGAGACTATAATTTGCCGACTCATCCGCTTGAGGAAAAGGACAAAAAGCGTGCACAGGATGCGATTAAAAATGATCCTTTCTTTAAGAATAACAAGCAGTGGGTGCTCGCGTTGCAGGATATGATCAAGATGGGAGTTCGTGTCGAACAGCAGGCCTTTGCGGCACGAGGCCTGAATTATGTAATGGAAACCTATCTTCCGGAGAAATTAAGAAACCCAAGCAAGATGCTTCCTTAACTACGAGAGGTCTGGATTAGAAGGATAGACCTGCGCCAGAAAGTTTTTATGCTAATGGCGAAGGAAGTTGATAAGGCTTCTATAGGCAGCAGAAGGAAGCAGGCAGTATAACAGATACGAGGCGATATTATAGTGGGCATCACACCACAGGGCTAAAAAGCTAAGGGGCGGATGACTGAGTTCATAGGGAACAGAGAGGTAATAGACCTTTATATCGTAGTTATTAATGAGGAACTTCATCCTTTCTAATTGAAAGAGCGATGAAACCAATAACGCTGACTGTCCTCGATGTGCTTTTACTAGTTTATAACCTTCTTTCCAATTGCTTATAGTGTCATTAGAATTGGTTTCATAGTATATCCGGTCCGGGGGAATGCCTAATCCTTGCGCAACTTCGGCCATGAGCTTTGAGCCATAGAGGCGGTGAGAGGGTCTGGCTCCACCCGTAAAGATTATATACGGTGCATATCCTTCCTTAAAGAGGTTTACCCCCCAATTGATTCTTCTTATACTCTCACCACTCAGCGAGTGATCTTCTCCAAAGGCATCAAATAGTACTATAATAGCGTCAGCCTTGCGTGGTGTATCAAGGATGGAGGCAAGGAGGTGGTAGGTCCAAGTACGGGTTACCGCCCAGGAAAATATACCTTCGAGTACTATTATCAGGAGAGTGAGCTGAAGTACTGGCTGTGCTATCTTCTTTAACAGCATTGAAGTTATTTGGTTATTTTATTGGAATGAGGCAAAGGAAGGTTTCTATAGCTGCGTTGTTTTAATGAATTGTTTCAGTTTTTCTTTGGCGTTCTCTCTTATAGGTTCTCCGTGACTGGGAAAGATAATCTCAAACTGGTAGTTGAGAAGTTTTTTTAAATTTTTAATAGCCTTTTGCTGATCCCGACAGGCGGTGGGCATGGGTGGATTGATTTCATTGGGGCCTACCGCGGTGTTGAGGGCATTCTTTCCCATAATACTGTCTCCCGCCAGCAGCACCTCGTTTTTAAAAAGGAAACAGAGGTTTCCCTTGGTGTGTCCTTCCAGGTGGATGACCTGGAGGTCAGAGGTGAACATCTGGTTGTCTTGAAGCGTGATATCAACCTTGCAGGGTTCGATTTTAAAGTGTTCAGCGAGTTTCGGGGGAAGCATGGTTGAGGGAGGTGGCTCTTCCGTACCTTCTACAAAGGGTATATCGAAGGAGTGCATTGCCACAGGAACTTTAAGCGCGTCTTTAAGTTTCTTTAGGCACCCCGTGTGATCGGCGTGGTAGTGGGTGCAGATGATGGTGTCGATGATAAAATTATGCTCATTAATAAAATCCATAATGTACTGAAAAGAACCTTTCTTAAGATATGCAATCTGTTGTTCATCTCCCAGTGTGATGCCATTCTTTTCAAAGAAAGCCAGTATCTCAGGATGGACGGGAGCGATACCGCTATCAACCAGAATAGTTTTTTCACCTTGGATGACAAACACCCTCACGTTTCCCAAAGTGAGTTCGTGGACATGAGCCGATGCATTCATATACGCTCCTATTGGATAAGGTTAGTCTCTCTGTGAATTGTATCAAAATAATTCCAGAGGTCAAGGGTTCAAGTGATCTAGTGAGATGAGAAAAATCTACTCATGAGCTAGTACTACCAAAGAAAAAGAAAGGTTGGTCAGGCCTTTTAGTTGGTTTTAGCTTTAGAGAGAAACTCCCTTAGGTATTCCTCAAAGGATCTTAATTTGACATTGAAAGTACTGATCAGGGGGCTGTTGTCGCACACACTATCGCCACTGGAGAAGGCGTCGATAAAGCCCAGGATGTCGTAGCGATAGTTAGTGAGCGTGTCTACCACCCACCCTATAGTTTTTTGAAAGCCAACGGGAATGGGGAGAATTCTCACCCGGTATCCCAGTAGCTTGGAGTATACTCCTGCAATCTGTTTGAAGCTGAGCGCTTCAGGGCCTCCGATGGAAAATATTTTACGGGAAGCCTTGCTATTGGTGAGCGCATCAATGGCACAATATGCAAGATCACCCTGGTGAATTCCCTGGATTCTGTAGTCTCCCCAACCCATGGCAGGGTAGAGATGATACTTTTTGACAAATGGTGCTGACATGGTAAAGTCGCTAAAAAAACCGGAGGGTCTGAAAACGGTATAGTCTAATCCGGAGACTTTGAGAAAGTCTTCAATCAGCTGTTTTATCTTATAAAGCTGGAAGCGAGAGCTCAACGAAACTCCCAGCGCGCTGATATACACAAATTTCCCTCCTCCATTTTCCTTGAGCAGCTCCATGAGGTTAAGGTTTCCCTGGTAGTCAACGCCCCAGTAGGTAATACCTTTCTTCTGCATTCCTAAAGAGAAGGTTGAGATAACACTCGTTATTCCTTTCATGGCTTCTTTGAGTGATGCCCTGTCGGTAGCATCACCGTAACAGAGTGTCGCACCACTTTTCTCAATCTCGTCCACCTTTGAGGTTTTTCTCACCAGGCACTTAAATGCATATTTCTTCTGTGTAAGCTGCTGTGCGATCTCTCTCCCGAGTGTTCCTGATGCCCCTGCCACTAAAATCATGAAAGCACCTCCTCGGTACGGGTTTCAGTCATAAACAAGCAAAGGCGCTCATCATCTACTATGGCAGTCCAGGGATTTTGAGCAAATTCCCTAAAGTACTCGCTGATACGGGTCACTATAGACCAAGGCCTTATCCCTTCAGTGCCGGTATTCATATAGGTTAATCCTGGTTGAGCTGCAAATTGTGAACGCACAAAAGCCCAAAATAGTTCATCAATCGGGTCTTGAGTTGGCTTGGCTTTTAATAAGTCAAGAGTGCGCTGTGCCTCCGCCGGACGAGATAACAGCAGACTGGAAAATCCTCCAATCGATGCGGTACTGCACAGTTTGATGAAATTCCTTCTGCTGGTGCCAACATGGGAGCAGAGGGTTTCATCAATTGATGATTTACCATTTGTGACTTCATCTGGTGTTCCTCCTCTTGCGAGTTGGTGACATGGGTTATTTTAAAAGATATACTATTTATTATTCCTAGAGTTTAATTAAGTCAAACATTTTTATTAGTATCAAATAGAATCCACTTTCACTGGAATAAGCGAGTGTCAGTGAGCTGTTTACAAGAGGGGACGGAGTAATGATTGAAATTCAGAGCTGTTCGTGTTAGTTTTATGTAAAATAAATTGATGAGTTAAGTGGAGTGATGCATATCGGGAGGTGTTATGAAAAGGATTATGGCTATCATTGGAAGTCCCCGCAAAGGGTGTAATACTGAGATTCTGACTGATAGAGTAGTTGAAGGCTGTAAGAGCAGGGGGGAAGTGGAAGTTAAAAAGTTTTTCATCATAGATAAGGATATAAAGTATTGCAACGGCTGTTTAACCTGTGTTGAGCCAGGGCAGCAGTGGTGCGTGATTGAGGACGATATGAATGAAATACTCGCGAGCATGGAGAAGTGTGATGGATTTGTATTTGCCACGCCCAATCACATGAGGTCTGTGACCGCACCCATGCTCAATTTCCTCTCACGCATGCTCCCCCTCTTAGAAATGAAGGTCGAGCAGGACGGTGCGGGGAACATTGTGGCGGGGGAATTCGATTCACGACTGAGGGACAAGAAAGTTGCCCTCGTGATAAGCCAGGGAGATCCCACGCTCTCTTCGGTGCTTGCCTTTTCCCTGATGGAGAGAAATTTTGTTGACTTCAAACTCATCAGAGTAGGGGAAGTCATCAGCCTCGGCAATATCACAAACGATTCCGCTAAAGAAAAAAAGAATGATTTGGAGGCGGCTTTCACCTTGGGAAGAATCCTTGCCTCATAGGCGAAGCTACTCAGGTGAGGAGTCAAGTTCTCTCAACGCACCCCATGAAAAACAATAAGAACTGTTATTTTGGGATTTAGATTTAGATGCTGGATTTGAAAAGTATAACCTATTTTATCCTTTTGATTTCTAATTTGGTAATTACCACATCCTCCAATGGTTTATCTCTCATACCTTTTTTAACATTTCCAATTTTATCTACTAACTCTTGACCTTCCACTACCTGTCCGAAAATGGTGTGTTTGTTATTCAACCAGGGGGTGGGAACATGGGTGATGAAAAACTGGCTCCCATTGGTGTTGGGTCCCGCATTGGCCATTGCTAGTCTTCCAGGTTGATCGAAGGTTAACTCGGGGCGACACTCGTCTTCGAACATGTAACCAGGGCCTCCTCGACCAGTTCCTTCAGGGTCGCCCCCCTGAATCATAAAATTGGGAATCACCCGGTGAAAGATAAGGCCATCGTAAAATCGTTTTTTCACCTTAGTGCTGGTTTTGGGATCAGTCCACTCTTTGGTTCCTTCTGCGAGGCCCACAAAGTTGGCTACCGTTTTGGGTGCTTCTTTCTCAAAGAGGACACAGGTAATGGTACCCATGCTGGTATGAAAGAGGGCATAGAGACCGGGTTTGAGCTTAGTGCCCTTTTCCTTATCAGCTGCATGCGAAAGAGAAGAGAAGCTACACATAATGAAGAGTAAAAGAGAAATAGTGAAATAAACTTGTTTATCCATACTTACCTCCTTTTAATAATTTATGGGTTCTTCTGTGGTGGAGAAGTGGTGTTGGCCGTGACCGCTGGGGGAAGGGAGGAGTTGGTTTCTCTCAATGAGAGATGATACCTCCTGATGGATGTCCTCCAGCGCACTTTTTAATTGATTGAAGTGAGTTATCTTACCAATGGCTTTAATAGATTCGGTAAGCGTTTCACAATTTATTTTAACGCAGGTGAATGGCCTCATATCTTCGGGTAAAGAACAGCCGCACGACGTTAAAAAGTAGCAGGCGGTCTCCCTCTGGATACGGTTAGCAGGAGGCAAGGGCTTGCCGTATTTCACTCTGAAGAGGATGTAATCCTCCAGGGAGAACCAGCCTTCCAGAGGCAATCCTTCACAACACTTATTCTCGCAGGGTCCGCAATGGTGGGGGGTGAGCTCATCAAGAATTTTTCTTATTTCCTGTTGGATGTGCGAGGCACGATTGATCAGGGAGGAGAATTGAAATACCTCGGTTCCCAGATGGTGGATTATGGTCTGAAATTTTTCTTCAAGGGTACTTATGCCCACGGTACCTTTACCTCTGACAATGGCTTTCACTATAGGAGCTATTACTATATACCCGAGGAGTTTCTTTTTTTCAATAAGAATTTCTGCCAACACACCGTTAATCTGTAGTATTCAATGAATGTGTTTAAACCATAAAATTTGAGTAGGACTAAATGTAAGACCCTTTATGAGTGACATAGGGGATTTTTCTGAGTCCAACAATATAGTCATTGGCTTTGGTCACGACCCCGCACCTTACGTATTATGCAGGGGGCAGGCAGTTTCCAGAGCCTTCGACAAAGGGGAATGGAATGGGGTCTGACACTGCAAAATCCATAAGGCACCTGCCGTTCTACAGATGCTTAAGCAGTTTTGTGTTGTGGCTCAGAAAAATCCCCCATGTCACTGAAATTCTCAGATTGAATTATGTAAGAATCTAAAATTCAAAACAGTATGATTCAATACATTATGTTTTGAACATTTGATATTTGGGTTTATTTCGGATTTCGTGCTTCGGATTTCGGATTTATAAAAGTGCACACACTACTCTTGACTAGTACCCAATTTATACCTTTACAATTATTTTTTTTCATTATAAATAGTGGGTACGCTAGCGTGTAGCAAGTGCTCACTACAACCCAAGGGGAATCAAGCGATGGACTTTATTTTAGAACGATTAGCGGTAGGTGATATAAGCGATGCCCGGAATCTCTCCTCCAGAATTACCGCGTTGCTTAACTGCACTGAAGAACATGACACCTCTCGCGAAGGCATCGAATATCTTAAATTACCATTAATAGATTTTCAACCTGTCGATCCTGAATATATTCCTAAGGCTGTTAATTGGATCAAGGAAAAGATAGTGAGCCATACCGTACTGGTGCACTGCAATACAGGGATCGGAAGAGCTCCTTCCATTGTGGTGTGCTACCTCTGCGAGATAGGGTTTGGTTTTGAGGAGGCGGTGAAGTTTGTAAAATCCAAGAGGGAAGGGGCGCTACCTCTAGGGAATCTCCGTTCAGCGATAATGATGGCACGAAAGCTGACGTCCATGAAGTGAGTGTTAATAGGTAGGTGGTTACAGGCTGGCAAGGCTTACAAGTTTACAAGGTGGCAAGCTGGTAAGCGACTAACATCTATGTCGTGAGCAGGTAAACGTGGATGCTTACTAGAGAAGATTTAAAAAAGATATTTATGAGGATCGATGGCAAGGGGTATAAGGCATACCAGGATTGTGAAGGTGCCTATGATTATGTGCTCTTTACCCTATATCTTGACCACGCGCAGGGTGACCCCTTTGCCTCACCCTCGCGGGTAAGAATAGAGGTGGCAACCTCAAAAGCTGGTTTTCCTTCTGATCTGTGGAACAGTAAATTAAAAAAGATTGCACTGGAAGATTATGTAGCGCGGCAGTTCTTTTTCACCACAAGGAGGGTGTGTAAAGGCAGGAGGGGCATAGGGAACGGTGGGCTCATTGCGATCGATAGTGGCGGCCCGGAGGTGTTGAGAAGAAGTTCAGTGAGCATTGACGAGAAGAAAGTTGAAGTTCGATTTGTAGCTGGTCTTCCCGCCAGTGGCAGGACTGTGCTTGGACTGGAAGCCATTACCATGTTTCTCCAGGAGATACCCCAAGTTGTTGAGCAATCTCTGTGTATACGTAATCTCAAAACTCATGAGCTGAGGAACCATATTAAGGTAGCTGAAGATCAGGAGGTATTACGGCGGTGGGTGGAAGAGAGGGGGCTGGTTGCGTTTATCGGCAACGGTTCCATGCTTCCGCGAAGGAGTGGAGTAGATGATAGACCGCTTCAGATGTATGCGGTGAATTTTCAGTCTCCTCCCGAACTTGAGGTGGAGGTTGAGCTTCCCCACCGAGGGATTCTTAGAGGAATGGGAATCCCTCAGGGGGTAACCCTAATTGTGGGTGGAGGGTTTCATGGTAAATCTACCCTTTTAAATGCAATTGAGCTGGGTGTCTATAACCATATTCCAGGAGATGGCAGAGAGTATGTGGTTACCTCAAGTGATACGGTTAAGATCAGGGCGGAGGATGGGCGGAGCATAGAGAAGGTAACCATCAATCCTTTTATTGCTAACCTGCCTTTGAAGAAGGATACGATACGGTTTTCCACTGAGAATGCGAGCGGGAGTACCTCGCAAGCAGCTAACATTATGGAAGCGATTGAGATGGGGGCAAAGGTGCTGCTGATCGACGAGGATACTTCTGCGACCAATTTTATGATTAGGGATGAGTGGATGCAGGAGCTGGTAGCGAAGGAGAAGGAGCCTATTACTCCCTTCATTGATAAAGTTCAGAAACTCTACAAGGAGTATGGCATTTCCACTATCTTAGTGATGGGTGGATCGGGAGATTACTTTGAGGTAGCTGACACGGTGATCATGATGGATGAGTACCGACCACGCTGTGTTACTCAGAAGGCCAAAGAGATTGCGGTTCGTCATGAGGTGAAGCGCAAGAATGAGGGAGGAGACTCGTTTGGTGAATTTCTTACGCGGAGGCCCAGCGCACCCAGTTTTGATGCATCCCGGGGGAAGAGAGAGGTAAAGATCGATGCGAAGGGGTTAAAGGGGATCCTCTATGGGGAGGACTTTATTGAGCTCTCGTATCTGGAGCAATTGGTGGATATAAGCCAGACACGCTGCATAGGATTTCTTATCCACTACTATTCGACCCACTATGTGGACAAGAGTGAGCACTTAAGGGACGGCATTGAAAAGGTGATGCGCGATGTGGAGGAGAGGGGGTTTGATATCCTTCTTCCCTTTATGGTTGGCAACCTCGCGCTACCCCGCATCTACGAGGTAGCAGGGGCTATCAATAGGATGAGATGTCTTAAGATAGAGTGATGAGGGATGAGATGTGGGATTGAGGAATTCAGAAATTCAGGGATTGAGGAATTGATTTTTGGGTGCTAGCGATGAGAAGCACAGCACTACTGGTAATCGACATGCTAAATGATTTTATAGCGGAGGGGGCTCCTCTGGAGGTTCCTGAAGCGAGGAAGATTGTTCCTGCGGTAAGGAAAAAGATTGAAGAATCCAGAAGAAAAGGCAATTTTATTATTTATATTTGTGATGCCCATGAAGAGGATGATCCAGAGTTTGAGCGGATGGGGTGGCCTGCTCACGCCATTGCAGGTACCAAGGGGGCGCAGGTGATTGATGAATTGAAACCTGTTTCTGGGGACGAAGTAATTGCTAAAAAGAGCTATTCAGGATTCTTTAGAACTTCGTTGGATGAGGTGCTGCAGAGCAAGGGGATTTCGGATTTGTTGATAACCGGTTGTGTAACTAATATTTGCGTACTTTATACGGTAGCTGATGCGGTACAGCGGGGGTACAAGGTAAAAGTTATCAAGGATTGTGTGGCGGGGATTACTACCCAAGATCATGAGTGGGGACTTAAGCAGATGAGGGACATACTGGGGGCTGAGATAGTGGGGAGATGAGATGGGAATTTAGGAATTGAGGAATTTAGGGATTGGGGGATTGAGGAATTAAGTAATAGAGATGCTGGATACTTGATGCTGGATGATACAAGGATGAAAGATGCTCGATACATGCTACATGATGCAGGATAAATCCTAAATTCGAATATCGAAATTCGAAGCAAATTCAAAATTCAAATTTCAAATGTTCAAAACATAATTGATGTTGAGGGGTTGGAATTTCTACTCATCACCAGTACTTGGAACTCATTACTTTTATTCCTGAAAACTGACAACTGCTTTTGGAAATTTGAAATTGTTGCAGGTTGCGCGTTACGAGTTGCGGGTTTTAATAGCGTGCGGGCTTGCAAGCGTGCAGGCAAGAAAGCCAAATATATAGTAAAGGAGAATAACCGTGTTTCATAGCGCTGATGAAAAAGAGATTAAAGCGGGTAAGATTACCGATGCCTATTTTCCGCGCACCTTAGAGATACTTAAGGCAAAGGGAATTGATAAGCGGGTAAAAGCAGAGTTTATAGTCAAAGGCCTTCCCCACCAGTGGCCCTGGGGAATTCTTGCAGGGGTGGAGGAGTGTGTGGAACTGCTCGGAGAGTTAAAGATTTCGGTGAGGAGCATGCGGGAGGGAACCATTTTTAAACCCTATCAGCCGGTGATGGAGATAGAAGGGAACTATAGTGAGTTTGGAAAGTTTGAGACTGCGCTCCTCGGTTTTCTCTGTCAGGCTTCAGGTGTTGCTACCAAGGCAGCGCGCTGTAAAAAGATTGCAGGCAATCGCATGATAATCAGTTTCGGCGGAAGAAGGGTTCATCCTGCGGTAGCTCCAGTGGTGGAGCGAAGCTCATTTATCGGAGGGTTTGATGGTGTTGCCATTTTAAAGAGTGCGGAACTCATCGGAGAGCAGGCGATGGGCACCATGCCCCATGCCCTTATCCTGATTATGGGAGATACCGTTGAGGCAACCAGGGCGTTCAGTGAGGTGTGGGGTGGCAAGGTGAGGACAGTCTCTTTGATCGATACTTTTCATGATGAGAAATTTGAGGCTATCAGGGTTGCGGAAGCATTGGGAGATAAGTTGTATGCGGTGAGGCTGGATACCCCACAGTCCCGGCGCGGAAATTTCTTACGCATCCTTGAAGAAGTACGTTGGGAGCTTGATCTGAGGGGACATCGTCAGGTGAAGCTCGTGGTGAGCGGGGGTCTGGATGAGGAAGACATTGAGAAGCTTAATCCTCTGGTAGATGGGTATGGTCTTGGCACCTCGGTGAGTAATGCGAGTGTAATAGACTTTGCTATGGACATTGTAGAAATTGAGGGTACACCTATTGCGAAGAGAGGGAAGAGTTCTGGTGCCAAAAGGGTGCTAAGGTGCACGAGGTGTTATGAAGATAAGGTGATACCTTTTGCGGAGACGCTCAAGCGTTGTGGGTGTGGTGGAAAATATAGTGAACTGTTAGTCCCACTTATGGAAAGGGGAAAGGTAAGGGAAAAACTTCCTTCAGCTCAAAAGATCAGAGAATATGTGTTGAACCAATTAAAGAACTATACACTTTAAAAATTTAGGAATTTAGGAATTGAGGGATTCAGGGATTTGTAAATCGTGAATCGTGAATCGTAAATAGTAAATAGTGAATAGTAAATGGTAAATCGTAAATAGTAGATACGTCATGAGTTACGGGGTGCGGGTTGTAAAAGCTGATAGGAGAGCAGGCTGATAGCGTGCGGTTATATTTCCCTCATTACTCAGTACTGATACTTTGGAAATCTGACAGTTGAAATTAGAAATTAGAAATCCAAAAACGTGGGGATTTATTGTTCCATTCCTCCTCTTTTTGATTGTCTTCACTACCTACCTGCCCGCCCTCAAGAATGGTTTCGTGTGGGATGATGATTCGTATGTAGTTAACAATAGCTACATCCGCTCTTTGAGCAGTGAATCTTTCTGGTTAATACTCACGGGGTTTCATAGTGGCAACTGGCACCCCCTCACCTGGTTTTCTCATGCACTCGATTACGCCTTCTGGAGCCTCAATCCTCAAGGACACCACCTCACCAGCCTCATCCTCCATGGGCTGAACACCTCCCTGGTATTTATGGTAGTGAGTATGCTTCTTACCAGGATACTACCATGGAGCAGCACTTTGTTAACAGCAGTTATCACTTCCCTCTTGTTTGGACTCCATCCCCTACGGGTTGAGTCAGTAGCATGGGTTGCAGAACGGAAAGATTTGCTGTGCGGATTTTTTTATCTCTTAAGCATTTTATTCTATCTTCTCTACCTTTCCCCGTTGCAGGGGAAGAGACAGAGGGGAGGGTATGTTGCAAGCCTCTGTTTCTTTCTCATGGCGCTTATGTCAAAGCCCATGGCAGTGACCCTTCCCCTTACCCTGCTTCTGTTAGACTGGTATCCTTTTTCCCGGTGGCAGAGGTCTCTTCAAAGTAATCTCTCCCTCTTTACTGAAAAGATCCCCTTCTTTGTTTTAAGTATAGGTGCTGCGATTATTACGCTTGTGGCACAGCATTCTGGTGGAGCCATCAAGAGTTTGACGCAATTAGGATTTATTACTCGCCTGCTCAATGCGTTGCGGGTACCGGTATTTTATCTGGCAAAGATAGCAGTTCCCATAGAGCTTACTCCCTTTTATCCTTTTTCTCTCTTATCTCATAGAGAGGCTCTCTGGTACGGAATGGTGGTGGCAACTATTACCGGGTTTGGTGTGTGGCAGACAGTCAAGGGGAAAAAGCTCTGGCTTACCCTATGGGCTTACTACCTGATTACCCTTATGCCCGTGATAGGGATTATACAGGTCGGGGGGCAGCTCGCCGCTGACCGCTACACCTATCTCCCCAGCCTGGCTCCCTCTCTACTGCTTGGAGTAACCACGAGCTGGTTGTGGGAAAAGGTGTCATGGAGCAAGCTCGCACAGGCGGTGAGGGTATTGGTGGTGGTATCTGTTGTTATGGGTGTGGGTGTGTGCAGTTATCTTACCTTCACACAGATCAAGGTGTGGAACAACCCCGAGACCCTCTGGGGAAGGGTTAATGGTGTATTCCCTGGTCTTGTGCAGGAAGGGTATTTTAACCTTGGGGTGTATTATTCTGATACAGGCAGGGTTGATGAAGCCATAGAACAATTCAAAGTGGCTATTAGGATTAATCCGCATTATGTGAGGGCGTACAATAACTTAGGGATTGCCTACACCAAGAAGGGAATGCTCAATGAAGCCATTGCTGTATATAGGAAGGCACTCTCGATTGACCCACTCCATGAGAAGGCTCACTACAACCTCGGTAGTGTGTACTTGGAACAGGGAAGGTTTGATGAGGCAATCCATGCATTTAAAAATGCCATCCTCATCAATTCTGATTACACCCAGGCTCACTATAACCTGGGGTGTGCCTATGATAAGAAGGGGATGTGGGATGAGGCAATTGCCGGATATGAACGCGCACTATCGCTCAACCCCGGATACGCAGAGGCATGTAATAATCTCGCGGTGATTTATTGTTACAGGAAGAAGGATTTCACTTTAGCAGCCCGCTACTGCAAGAGGGCTATGGAACTGGGTTATAAAGTTCATCCTATGCTTTTAGATGCGTTGAAATCTTCAACTACATCTCACCAGTAACAAGGGTGTACTACTCAAGAGTAATGTGTATACTTTTTATTTCTCACCTCCCACTATCAAAGCTCTCCATAACCCTCATCACCTCTCTTCAGATGATTATGGCGCTGCGCTACTTTGAAGATTAAGATTTCTTTATTTATACTGATTACACAGGAGCAGGTATCATCCCCAGGAGCCGTGCTCGTTTTGTCTAGATAGGCATTATACCACTGCCCAGTAATTCTTTCAAGATCAACAAAATGGACATTATGGTGATGAACAGTAGCGTATCTCTCTCTCTTTGGATAACATATATCCACGAGTAATTAGGTGTAGAATGTAGTTTAAAAGGATTCACTAATAACTGCCATTGTGGTATCCATCTGGGCACCATTTGGAAATAGTGCTCTGCGTGCTCAAGAAAATGTTCTCTTAAATTTTGTTCCTCCCATCGTATAATGCAGTAGTAGTGGAGATAAAAGAGGATGATGAAAATCGGAATAAGCCATACCAGTTCACTTATAATAGTAAATCCTAGAAGTATAAACAGGTTGCCAATATAAATAGGGTTTCTTGTAAACGCATAAGGTCCTTCTGTAATGAGGAACCACGCTCTACTTGTTCTGGTGCGGGAATATTTTCCTATATAACGCAATGCCCAGAGGCGAAGACTTTCTCCCAGGATAAGCAGCGGGAAGCCAAGTAGCAAAATCATCTTATCATTTTCAATTGCCTTCCAGTTGCAAAAAACGAGGATGAGAAAAAGAGGTACCGCGGTAAAACTCCTCACTTTGAAGAACCGTTCACCCCACTTTATGAAGAGAGAATTTTTATCGTTTTTCATAGAAAGCCATTAACCTATTCATTTTCCCTCTACATTTATCTGAGTATGGTTCCTAGATGCTTCCTCGGAACAGTATCTGCTTTTTTAATTAGTGGCTATCATGCCACCTTGCTTCAAGGTGCCAAGAGTTCCTTCCTCTCCACCAGAACCTTCACCGTGTGCACTTACGCGTATGTCAGTACAATGTAAAGAGTGTCGGCAGCATTCCCGCTTCGCGAAAGCCTTCCGCAAGCTCAATTATCCCGACTAACCACACAAACCATAATGCGTCTATCATGCTCTTTCGATATATCCTCGGATTTACTACATACTCATCCGGCTCTGACATCTGCAGATTTCTGGGGAGGAATCTCGGCACCCTTTCCTTGTAAATTGTATAATCCTCTGTATGCAGCTTCAACAGCCTTTCCTCTTCTGTCCTGATCACCGCTGGATAGTACAAAGCGAATATACAACCTATCACCGCAGCCATGATCAGCATCTCCGTAGTTAACCCAACGCCCAATGCACCACACAAGCTAAAGAAATACAGAGGATTGCGGCATAATGAGTATGGTCCAACGGTAATGAGGTTTCGAGCCTTATAGCCCGATATATAAAGCGAGCACCATAGTCGCCCGATAGTAGAGATTGCTACAAAAACACACCCCAGCCCGAAGAAAATCGCACTGCACAGTGGATGATTCTCCCATCTGCTGTCTGACATAAGAACAATCACACCGAGTGGTATGGCAGCAAGTCGAGATATCAGGACACGACTCTTAACATATCTAGAACTATCAAACATCTTGTCTCAGTCGTCTGCCGAACAGATCACATAAGTGTTTTGGTATTTTAGCCTTTCATTGAGTAGTTTTAATCTCTATGAGCTCAACCCGTTCTCCGGTTTCGGGGTTAATCTCTAATAGTACCCCTTTGCCAGAAGCATAGTATTTGTTTTCCACGAGATCGGGCTGCATCGGAGTGAAATCCTTAGTAACCAGGCAATCACCATTGCAGGAGGCTGCGGGTACTGTAGCAGATCCAGTGAGGCTTAGTATTTCAGCCAAGTCTTCAGCATTGCCAAGCGAAAACTCCTGCCGATACACAACCCCTACTTGGGGTATAGCGTTCATGAGAACACCTGGTTTTGCGCTATCGACTCCAGCTTTCCATGATCCCTCAAGGCTTACCAATTCACCATCCTCGAACTCCTGGGAGATTTCACCGAAATACCATACATTGCCAGAAATGTCCTGCGCGTACCAATCCTCGGTATCTTCGACAACCTCCCCTTCTTTTTCGACCACATCACGAACCACTGCGCAGGTAACCCCCAGAATTTGCTTAGTATCATTGGTCACCGAGACAGTAATTGTTTCATCATCATCAGTTTTGTAAATCCGAGTCACACCAGGGGTGAGCGGAAAATAGGGATTGGGTGTGATTGTGTGACCGATTTCAGAGGGATTAACAAAATCTGCAGAGGTAATCTGAGGATCATAGGGTGCTTCGCCCAATGATGCGCAGACTTGTAAGCGCGCTTCGAATTGGTCTACACAGGATTTCCAACCCTCTATTTGTGATGCCTTGGCCTCAATTTCACACTCTTCACGGGCCTCTGGATCGGATAGGTTGAGGCAGTTTCCCCTAGCGATCCAGACAGCATCCCCCGCCTTAGAAAAGCAAGCTTTAAGTGCTGCGATACTAGTTATTGTGCAATTCATCGTAGTGCAGAAAAATTTACCATCCGCATTAGGAGTATTATCCTTCGCGAGAACCGGGATAGCCATTACTAGCAACATTATGACCGAGACACATGTGAAAAATAAACGATAGCTTAGAAACTTCTTGTAATTCATAACTTGCTCCTCCTTTAAGTCTGGGTTTAGTGCACTTTTTATTTTTAGTTGAAATTGGTTAGTAGCTCCCATTCTCTTTTCTCATTATTCAGAGGGTTGATTTAAAAAAATTTTCACCATATTCAAAAATTGAATCGTTAACTCATTCTAATAGGCCACTTTTCTTTAAATACCGAGTGATACCATAGAAAAGAACAAGGGGAATAAACATCGTTGATAATATGATTATCTCCATGTGCTTACGCTCATATCCAAATATCGTCATATCTTTCCATATCATCATGGCTAGTAAGCCGCACAAAATTAAGAATATGGTACCATATTCCTTTCTTAATACTTTTACCCAGTCGTAGTGATATATTCCCAATGATTTTTTGATCCCCCTGAAATTAGGTATAAGTCTATTTACGTTGGCCGCGTAATCTTCATATTCTTGACCAAACTGATTTCTCAAGTAGCGCTCTTCGTTTTTTATAATCGAATAATAAACCAATGTAAAAAATGGCAACACCAATAAGTATGCCCACAGGGAACCGTACAACAGAATGAATCCTATCATTATCAGGTAGTTCCCAACATATATGGGATGACGTACGTGGGCATAAAAACCCGTTTGTACTAAAGACTCTGCGAAAACCTTGCCACCTTTACCCCCGCGTTTAATGTAGGCAAATCCAATAACCAGTATTCTGAATAGTTGGCCAACCAGTACAATTAAAATACCCATAGCGCACACATAGCGGTCTAATTGCGCGTCACCCAAAAACAAACCGGGTTTGATAAACAGGACTAGACATAGGTATATTATAGGAAATAAGTATTGTCGGTATTTAAAGAAAAACTGACCAAGACGAATAAATATTTTTTCCATACAGCCCTTTTATGAATGAGTTTATGAGTCAACATTCACTGTCTGAAATAATAGCACTTTGATTAGTTGCACACTCTTTGATCGATCCACAGAAATCTATTTTACGGCAAGCAGTCCGCAATAATTGTACCATCTAAAGAAACTTTCACAACTCTTAAATCCATTAGACAGCATTAGTTGCCTATTTTCATCGTAATGGTATGGGATTAATACATTTTCCAACGCTTCCCGCTTTTGTTTAATTTCAAGTTCATCATATCCGCTTCGTTTTTTGAAATCGTAATATAGTTTAATAAACAATCTATTTATTAGCGAATTCGTGCTTAATACTTTTTCAATAACAATGAAACACCCACTTTCATTTATACCTTCCGCAATGCTTCTTATAACTTTTTCACGATAAAGGGGTCGTATAAACTGCAATGTAAGACTCATGATCACAATCGAAGCATTTTCAATGTTGACACCCTGGTTTAAATCGGATCGGATTAATGCATACTCGTGAGAGATCTTTGCTTCTTCCATTTTTTTTCTTGCTTTCTCCAGCATAGCATCGGAAGAATCAATACCAATGAACTTTACTTTGGACGGGACATTTTGATCCAGCGCTATAAACGTTTCACCGGTCGAACAACCCAAATCATAAAGATTTGTATTTTTAACCGCAAAGTAATTAGCTATTTCAGCTATCATTCGCTGTATCTCGCTGTAAAATGGTACAGATCGGTTTAACATGTCATCAAAGACTTGTGCCGTGTTTTTTCCAAAATCAAAATCATTGATAAACTCTCTTTTGTCTTGAAACAATGTATCCTTTGACATAGAACACCTCCCACTAGATAGTTTGCATGATTCAGTAGCAAGATTGCTCCTAGGTGACAATCTTTTTCTCGGTTTTCTTTTTTTGCTATCCCCTGGTTAAAACGAGGGGTCTAACAATTATTAGGCGATGTGGAAATTTACCATCAACTCCTTCAGTCTAAAATTAAATACTTTCATTTTATTAGCACAACAATTATATGCAGTTAAGTTTTTTATTGCAGTGAAATCACTAATTAGTGCTTGACCGAAAACTTGCCAAGGTCATAATTTACAGGGGTTTGGAGCAGTTTTAGGCGCATAAAGATTCAGCAAACCCGATGATTTTTCTCCAATAAAATATGTGACTATGCTAGAATAGGCTTGATTTTAGGGGGTAAAAGCACAGTGTGCTCCCTGGCACAGTTCATGAAAAAGAAAATCTTCGGGAGAAAAGTTAATGAGAAAAGTAAGGGAACAATCAAGGTCCTTGCTAATATCGCACCTCCGTGGTAGGAGGGTTTAAGATCCAGGCCACCAAATTGTTTCTCGTTTCCGACTCGGATTGCCATGGGTCCCGCTTTTGTACCAGTTTCGACATCCGGTCCAAATCGGTCATGATATTCGGTGGTATGCCGGCAACATACTGTTGCGCAACAATCAAAACCCCAGGCCGGTCATCTTCCAGAAATTGTTCTAAGGTCTGAATATCCTGAATTATCCGCACGTGGCCCCTGGGTTCCAAATAGAAACAGACGTTGGCGCCTCTCTTGAGGATGATGCCGATCCGGTCGGGCGGTAATCCCGCCACCTTGTTTTTCAGTTCCAGTAACATCGGCCGTTCAGTTCTCATCCGATCACACAGATTATGTTGCCAGCAAAAATACCCGCCCATGGTCACCATGGCAATCACGATCATCGCCCCCACGAGAGGCTGAACCTGAAAGCGCCGCTGCACCCACGCGGATTTGTACGCCCATCGTCCGAGAATCAGACCGGCTAGGCCAATGCTGATTCCAGACCAATACGCAATCGCCGGGGCCGCAAACCCGGTCGTGGCTTTCACAATAAGCAACCCCACGGGGAGCAGCAGATTCGCCGCCACGATGATGAACACCGCGCCCCCTTGAATGCCGATGCCCCATCGGCGAAGCGCGGTACTCTCGCCGTCCCGGACGTAATTGAGAAACACGGCCATCAAAAGCGCGCACAATGGTAGCATAGGTAAAATATAGTAGCTGCGGCGTGAACCCGACAGGGTGAAGAACATGAAGACCAAAATCACTGATGTGAGCAACCACCGGGTGTTATAATCCAGAGCTTTCCAGGACTTCACCGAGTTTGCGAGTGCCGCGGCAAAGAGTATGGACCACGGCAGCAAAAGGAAGGGAAGTTTGTGTAAATAGAGATAAAACGGCTCTATGTGGTCAAATGGCTTGAAATATCTGATGATATTTTCTTTAAAAACCAGGCTGAGCCCGCTGGAATGGTACTCCGGATTCGTAACGGAAGCATACAGAAACGGCGCCAGAAACACGATGCCCCCGAGAATCAAGGCGAGGACATGGGCCGGTTTCAGGAGCATCCGCCACCGTTTCTTCATAATAAGATCGGGGAGGATGACCATTAGGGGAACCACTGCCGCGGTAAGACCTTTACACAATGAACCGAGCGACAAAATGAGATAAAAAACCAGGAAACTTCGGAAGTCCGGATGATCTTTTCGGGAACAGTACCAGGCTAAGGCCAGGATTATGGCCGCAAGATTTTCCATGTCCGCCGCCGCGGTTCGCCCCCACAACACAAATCCATAGGTCGACAAGAGGATCCACGCAGCGAGCCTGCTGGTCCGGGCAGACCAGAGACGGCCCCCGATCCATCTCATGGCCCCGATTACTACAAGACCCGAAACAGCGCTCGGTATACGAACCACCCATTCGTTTAACATTCCGGTTATGGCGGTTATGACGGCAATGAACCAGTAGGTCAACAACGGCTTGTCGAAATAGGGTTCGCCGTTGATCGTGGGATGAAAAAAGTCGCGGGTGAAAAACATTTCCCGGACGACTTCAGCCCACCGTCCCTCCGAACCCCACAGTCCGCCGGTGCCGAGCCCGCAAAAGAGAAGAATAACCGCGGCAAGGAAAAGCAAGAAATCAGGCCAAACGTCTCGTTGCGCCAAAGTATCTTCGTTCGCCAACATAATTGAACACCTCTATTTCTTAGCGGAACGAACCATGCAGCCCCAGGACAGCGCCCCGGGGAGTGTACAAGCCGGGCATTCAGCGCCCTGTAAGGACGATACTCGCTGATCCACACCTGACAAGCAACCAATGGGGCTTGAACGATAATCTTTTTCTTGTACCATGACCAGGATTACGGCGGCATGAACTTCGGATTAAACTTTTAAATACTTTTATTAGCACGATAATTTATATTACAATTAAGTTTTTGATTGTAATGAAATCACTAATTAGTAGCAACGCACTCTAATTATAGATCCTTTAGGAGGAATAGTAGCTAAATTTACTGTAAAACGCGATTCCCTTTCACCTTTCCTTGGAATAATTCGAGGTATATATTGTGTATCGATTTTTTCGAGCGATATCCCGTCAGGACTTAGGAGAACCACTTCAATATATGCTTGGTCAGAAGTTATGGAATTACAATCACGTTTTACTTTTCCAGATACAATAAGTTTATCACCTTGCTGGTATACATATATTTTTGACACATGGATTTTTCCGCAATGCTCACAATGCTCATATTCGACTGACATTAGACCACTAGCCACAAGATCCACTCGTTCCGAAGCGAGACAAGAACATGCTATAGTAATGAGACTAGAACCAATGATAAAAATAAAGATTTGAATTTTCTTCTTCATCACATAACTCCTTATGTAAGGCTATCATAACATACGGCATTAGCCTTATTCCCTGGAAGAGGGATATGATTTCGAACCTATTTTATTTTAGTTGTTGAGGATGTTGCATTTCAAGCTTGCTCACGCTGTCTGTACTGCAGTGGATGTTGGGTGTATCTTCTGCTCGTGCTCAGGCACTCTGAAGATGACCAGCAAAGTGGGCAGTACAATCAGCGCCAAAGGAAGTTGGGCTGACAAGCCCGCAATAATCGCGATGGCCAAGGGTTGCTGCATGGCTGAACCCTGCCCGATGCCGAGTGCTAGCGGCGCAAGGGTGCAGATGGCCGCCAGAGTAGTCATGGCGATCGGCCGCATGCGATTCTGCCCGGCCTGGATCAGCCGTTCGTGCAAGAGCATCGCTGCAGGCAGCTCATAAAACTCAGAGTAATAGAAAATGCTCACCTCGGTCACGATACCCACGACCATGGTCAGCCCCATCAAGGAAGTGATGTTAAGTTCTGTTGCCGTCAGCCAGAGGCCGATAAATACAGCTACCATTGCAAGGAGCGTGGTTGTCATCATTGCCACTGCGACGCAAAACCGTTCGTAAAGAAAGAGCAGGAGAAAGAAGACAAGGAACACCGCAGCGACAACCACAACAGCCAGTCCACGGAAGGCAATCTGCTGCTGGGCGTACAAGCCTCCCAGCGTAAAGTATATCTCAGCCGGCAGCAGGCCAGGCTTAGTCAAAATGTTCTTTATATCCCTAATGGTCGAGCCCATGTCGCGCCCGCTGATGCGGCCTGTGACGGCTATCATGCGCTTCAGATCATCGCGATTGATCTGCGGCTGACCGGTGATGGGGGTGATTGTCGCGACACGTTTGAGGGGAAACAGGTGCCCATCAGGCGCTCTCAACATCATGTCAAGTAGTGACCGATCTGTACCCCGTTCCACATCGGGCACCCAGACACGAACGCCGACCATTTTGGGCCCGCGCATCACTTGCGTAGCTACTTGCCCTCCAGCATAAATGCTGAGCATGCTGGTGATGGATTCTGGATTTACTCCTTCCAATGATGCTTTCTGCCGATCCAACGTGATCTCCAGAGCATCACCAGCCAGCACAACACCATTTTTTACATCAACTACGCCAGGAACCTGCTCGATTGCCTTGGCCACTTTAGGTGCGAGGTTCCCCAAAAGTTTACCATCGTCTGAAAAGAGCTTGATCTCGATAGGTTGAGGTACAGCCGTTAGATCACCGATTAGATCTTCCATGAGCAAGATCATCTGAATTTCAAGGCTGGGTACCGAATGCTCAACTTTTAAGCGCACTTCTTCCATTACATCCTTGATGTTTCGTCGTGGCATAGGTTTTAGGCGCACAAAGAAGTCACCCTCATTGGCCTCCATGAGGTCCCCGCCAAGAGCCGTTCCCGTTCTACGGGAGTAAGTATGGACTTCGGGTGTTGCACGGAGGATTTCCTCAACCTTTTTGAGCATGCGATCCGTTTCCATGAGAGCCGTGCCAGGCGCTGAGACATAGTCCAGAACAAATCCTCCTTCATCCATCTTGGGCATGAATCCTGAACCCGTACGTAAATAGGCAAACCATCCAAGGACAATCAGAGGAATGATCACAGTAGCAATCACCCATGGGCGGGGAAGAACCATGTGCATGACTTTTCCATAAACTTGTTGAAGAAAAGGCATGAGCCAACGCCCTTCCTCCTGCAGAGAATCCTTATCGTTCAGCAGAGACATAGCCAGGAGAGGAACAACAAGCCACGCCACTAAAAAAGAGATGAAAAGGCTGGCAGCCATGGTCAGAGATAAGGCCTTAAAAAATGCCCCGGTTACTCCGGATAGAAATGCCAAGGGGATAAATATAATGATGGTAGAGGCTGAAGAACCCGTCAAGGGAGAGGTAAATTCAGTGGCTGCGAGGGCGATAAGGCTGCGATAATGGCCGGTCCCGCCTCGGACGCGGCGCACCACATGCTCGATCATCACGATGGCATCATCGATAATCAGACCCACCGCAGCCGCCATTCCCCCCAGCGTCATGATGTTGAAGCTCATGCCCAAGACTGCAAGCATCAAGATGGTGACCGCCAGAACACAAGGTACGATAATGGCGGCAATCAGGGTAATCTTTATGTTGCGCAGGATGAGGAGTAGAATCACAAGAGCGCATGCAATTCCAATGAACACGGCATCAAATACACCCCGCGTTGAAGAAATGATGATTTCACTCTGATCGTACCAATCCACAATTTTTACATCCGGTGGCAATTGGTTACGTATCTTATTCAGACAGGCTTTAATATCCTTAGCGATCTGCACCGTATTACCATCTGGTTGCTGGTAAACCTGGAAAAGAACCGCATCCTGCCCATCCGCCGTGACACGAATCCATTGCGGAGAAGTGTCCTTGCGGACAGTCGCTACATCCCTGAACGTTACAATACCATTGGGGTCGGCTCGCAGCACCGAGTCTTCGATTTCCGTAAGTTCGGTGAAACTAGTATTGGAGACGATGAGATAGAGTTTATTACGATCCTCTAGACGGCCTACTGCGGTGAGGATGTTAGCTGATGCGAGGGATTTTGCAATATCATCGAGAGTTAACCCATAAGAGTATAACTTGGCAGGATCAACATCGATCCGATACTCTTCTATTGCTCCGCCAACAACGTCGATCTTTGCCACGCCAGTGACAGGTGTGAGCATGGGACGCAACTGGTAAAATGCAATGTCACGTAGTTCCACGAGGGAACGCGTATTGGATATTAGGCTGTAGCTTATCACGGGGTAGACCGTTGGATCCATGCGGCGCACTTCGAAGGCTGTATTCAGTGGCAGAGAACCCATGACCTTATTGATTGCTGCTTCAACTTCGAGTGTTGCGGCAATCATATCCAGATTCCATTCAAAATTGATCGATATACTCGCGCTGCCACGACTGGTGGTGGAACGGATATTGCGCACGCCAGGAATGGCTCGCAAGGCATCTTCCACGATGGAAGTGACCTCAACTGCCATTCTCTCCGCAGGGAGGTCACCTGCATTCAGGCTGACGGCCACACGTGGGAATTGCACCTGGGGAAACAGCGCCACAGGCAGGTTAACGCTACTGTACAAGCCCGCAACGGTCAGCATTGCCAGTAGGAAGAGGATTGAACGCTGATGTGCGTGAACCCAATCACTCAGTTTCATGATTATTGCTCTGTTATGACGGCCATTCCATCCTTCAGCTCGTAATTACCTTCGACCACCACAGGCATCCATTCCTTGATGTCCTTGTTAATTATTTCTGTGTTCTTGTCATCCTCCCAGCCGATGGTTACCGTATGTTTAGCGGCATGTCCGTCGCACACCGTAAAGAGTGCGTACTTATCACCATCAGTCAGAACTGCATTGCGCGGAACCAACAAAGCCTGTTTAGATCCGATCATGATTCGGCCCCGAACGAATGACTCCAGGAGCAGTCGCGTCTCCATTGGCAAGCGGACAAAGACGTTCACCATTCGGCTGCTGGGGTTTATACTCAGGGTGACTAGCCGGACGTGACCTTCCACGGGTTTGGCTTCTTTTTCGTGGACCGGGGAAATCTCGACAGGCTGGCCCATCTGGATACTGGATGCGTCGCTTGGTTCAACATTCAACTTAACTTCGATGTACTTCTGTTCGGCGATGTCGATTAGCGAACTGCCCGCAGGCACAATTAGTCCTTCCTGCGTGGGTACACTGGCCACTAGGCCGGGTAGATCAGCTTTGATTTTGGAAATATAGATTCCCATCTTGTTCATGTTCTCCACTTGCAGTTGGGATGTTTGCCAGTCCCTCTCGGCAGCTAATAGTTCCTGATTAGTTGCCAGCTTCAAATCTAAACGATTCCGCATCTGATCCAAATTCTTTGTGGCGGTTTCAAGCGCACTCTGTGCTTGCTTTAGTTGGAGGATTGTCGCCTGGCTGGGCTCGATCTCCACCAACACTTCTCCCGGAGCCACTGCTTGTCCTGGAGTTACCCGGCTGTGGCGAACCCGTGCCTCGAAAGGCACTGACAGATGATAGATTTCTTCGGGGGGGACGATTACAACGCCATAGGCGATGATGTCCTTTTTGATAGTAGACTGCTGAACCGCTACCGTCTTTACCCTGACTACTGGACCGGGACTCTCCGGCCCAGTGGTGGATTGTTCCTCAGGTTGCGCAATCCCTGCTTGTCCGGTTCCGCGCTTCGAGTCAAGCAGTGAGAAGCCAAAGTAGCCGGCAATGATAGCGACGACAATGAACGCTACGCTACTGCGCACAAGAATAGGCTTTCGAAATGTCATTGATCACTCTCCTTGCTTTAGAGGTAGTTGAAATTTGGGGGTTGTACGCGGCATCCGAGCTGGCTCACTACAGCTATCCCTGTCCGGAATGAATTGACCGCTAGCACTTTCCAGATCGATCTTCGCCGCAATAAGCTCCTGCTTAAGTTTCAGTACCTCGATGTTTTTATTGTTGAGGTCATTGCGAGTCGTGTAGTAAAGCAGGATATCCGCATTACCAACAGCAACCGCATTTTTATAGTTGCTCGTCAATCGTTCCAGCACGGGCAGCACTTCTTCCGCAGCGGTAATTTGCTGAGTCAGGGATTCAGTGAGGGTTCGTAATCTTTCAATCTCTGACCGCGCCTCAAAGACCCGTGAGACGTATTCGTCAAAAAGCTTCTTGCACGTGGCTGTTGCCAAGGCTATGGCACCCTGATTGCGATCGAAGATTGGGAGGTCCACATCAACACTCGGTCCCACAGTCTTAATTTTTCCAGTATCGCTTTCATAGTTTGCGCCCAGAGAAGTCTTAGGAAATCGGGCAAGAATCTCCGCTCGAACAGTAGACTGCTGACTGTCATAGCCGCGCCGTAATGCTATCAGATCGAGTCTCTGGTCTTCTAAGCCGTCCAACAACTCCTGGGTTGAGGGTAAGTTCAACTTCGATGGCAGGTTCGCACCTCGTTGCAGAGGGATTTCTGTTGTTTCGCTTAAACCCAGCAGGCGTTTGAGCACCAGCTTCTGTTGTGCTAAATCGCGCTCCAGTGCAAGTGCTGTAGTTTGTGCTGTCTGGCTGGCAGCTTCAGCAGCCGCAAGATCCGTGGCTACTTTGTAGTGCTGCTCAACAGCGGTTTGGATCAGAGACAACTGATCGCGAAGTTCCCGTTCGGTTTCGCTTGCCCTTGCCCATTGAGACTCCAGTGCAATCACTGAATAAACTGTTGCCTTTGCGGATTGGGCTACCTGCCACTCCTGCCATGCAATGTCTAGGTCAATAGATGCGATCTGGGCTGAAGCCGCTTGCATCCTAGCGCGGCGTGTAATCAGAGAAGTGATGTTCCAGCTTAGTCCGAAGCCACGAGCAGTCACCGCGGTCACTCCTTTGGGACTACCAACAGGGATTTTCCAGCCGAGACTGATTATCGGATTAGGAAGTAAACCAGCCTGAAGCAGTTGGGCGTCCGCAATACCTCGTTGGTCCCGAATTGAACGTAACGAGGGATTTACCAGCACGGCCAGAACGGCCGCCTCATCTGGTGACAGACCGTCTCGTTCGTCAAATTCGATGGAATGAAGGATGGGATGTTTGATTGATTGTGCCTTTACACGAAGAACCCCCATCGTAGGAATTGTTAATGCGTCCTTGACTGTCTCAGGCGTTAGAAGTTTCAATTGGTAATGAATACACCCGGCAGTTGTCAGCAATGCTGCAAAACCGTACACCAATTGCCAGGCTAGATATTTCTTCATGTAAGACTCCTTTTGCAAAGAAACTCCTCATGGCTTGGGTGAGCCAGGCCGCGTTTCCCGCTGTTGGAATCAGCGCCTTGTTCATTTTACAAACGATGTTAATAGCGGATCAACGGCAACTCCGGGGCCAACTGTTTTTGATGATGAAGTTAGTTGAAGTGTTATTATTCTCATAGCTATCCATTCGAGATATTAATATTACATCAGAAAGATTAACCCAACATTAAGGTAACGTTAAATAATGTTAACGTGCTGATAAATAAGATGATTAAATGAAAAGGTGATAAGAAAAACAAACAAATATAATTTTATCAGTTAGAAAATACCGCCATTCATGGCGGGGTTAATTCCAGGAGTTTAGAAGTACTGCGTAATGGTTAACTCATCATACCGATCCAAAAAATAAGTGTGGGTGGGGTTTAAAACCCCACCCACACTTTCTAAGGAGGTTTACTGAATGCAATTCTTATAGTGATTTCTTAACCCTGGGATTCTCTCTTACTCCATATCTTTTTAAATGGCGTTATTTATCGTAGGGGATTTTCTTTATGAGGTAGTAGGTAGCTTTGCCGAACTTGCCCTGCTCGACTTTTGTGACCATGCTTTTTATTTCTTGAGGTGCCATCTCATACTCTTTTTTTAGTAGCACGCAGTAAATGGTATCATGGGCGTTGAGGGTTTCTTGAAGTTGGGAATAGCTTTTTATCTCAGGTGAAGGATCGCGTTTAAAATAATAGAATAGTGACTGGTCAATAAGGAAATAGCATAGCGCATCTTCTGGTTTGACGATACTTTCAATCCTCTGAATAAATGGTCGAGGTGACTTACTTGCATCACGCGAGGGAAAGATTTTGAATATACAAAAATAGAACATCCCTAGCATGATTGCTGTGATGAGGGCAAATAGTACCATAGTGTTTTTGCTGCGGCGTGAGAGGGTAAGTCCGATTAACCCCGCTCCACAGAGAAGGATTGCAACAGGATACACACTTGCTCCCCCCGCTTGCATAAATTTTTCGAATTTAAATTTGCAGGCAACTGCCAGGATTGCATAGAGACCAAAAATCACAATACCAATGAAGAAAAGGATACAAGGCATTTGTAACTTCTTTAGCTGCATCTTACATACTTTCTGTCTCATCGTATCAGCACACCCATACCAGAACCGTGCGATGATGAGTGCCGCTGCAGGGTAAAGGGGCAGCAGATAAATGTTTCTTTTACTTGAAATGAGGGAGAGAAATATGAAAGGACCTACAAACCATAGTAAAGGAAATTGAATATCAGCAGTTTCACCTCTCTTCTTTATCTCCCAGAAGTAGAGGACTGCGCTGGGTATAAAGAAAGTCCATGGCAAAAAGTCCTTAGGAAAATGTATCAGATAAAAGTAAAAAGGTGCCCTATGGCTGAAGGAATGGACAATTATTCCAAAGTTTTGTCTAATGAGAATATTGAGTGTATAGTCTCCACCTCCCAGTACACATGCAGGTATAAGCCATAAGGAAACTACTACCAGCACAATAAAGGAGCCTCTTACTATAGCTATTTCTCTAAATTTTTTATACTCTCCCCTCACTATTAAAAAAAGTGAGATGGAAATCATTGGTACTAAGAAGGCTATCGGTCCTTTTGTTAAAACACCGAGTCCCATAAAAAGATATGAGGAGAGATAGTACCTCTGTTGATGGTTTTTCTTACTATAACCGCAGTAGAATAGAAAAAAGGCAAGCGTAGTCCATAGGGTAAGGGTCATATCAATATTCACTCGATGAGCAAAACGGAAAAATTCATTCGCGGTAAGAAGGATATAGCCTGCCATGATACCGGTTGAAGAATTATAGAGCATTTGCCCAAGAAGATAGGTAAGCAGGATGATACCAAGTGCTGCAAGCGCTGACGGTAAGCGTGCAGACGTTGCAGTTACCTCTCCCAAAGGTTTGGAAAGGACTGCTATGATCCAGAACAGGAGAGGAGGCTTTTTAGGATATACTTCCGCACCGAGATGGGGGACAAGATAATTTCCCGTCCGCACCATTTCCTTTGCAACTTCGGCATAACGTGGTTCATCTGGAGTCCATAAATCCCAGCCGCCCAGGTTGACAAAAAGAGTTGAAGAACACAGCAGGATGAGAACAAAAACCTTTGCCCACTCAACCTGAGCTATGCGGAAAAAGAAATTGATAAGCGTGCTCATGATACTCATCATTCCTTATTATCAGTACTAACCCATTTATTGATTACATAAGAGTAGATACCCACCCCAGGAGCTGTGCTCTGAATACTCGCCTCTCCATTTGATCTTCCAGGGGAGCGATCCTGCCTTTTTAAAAGCCCTTTCCGTAACTACCAGGTATCTTTTTTCCGGAGGGGACATAAACTGATACATCTGATTTGGTTCTTTTAAAGTAATTACCGGTCTGTGCGCATAGAAACTAAAGGTATAATTCTCATTAGAGGCGAGATGCGCAAGTGGTTCTGAAGGTTTGAGTAGTGTAGACACCTGGAGGTAGAAATATTTCCCTGAGTCATAGGCATTTCGTATAGGGATGGTGTAGGTAAAGTACAGGTAGTAATGGACTAAGGTGAGAACTACCAATGTAGTGAGTGATAGTGTAGGGGTTGATAGTGAAGGGAAAAATCTCTTTATGGCAGCTATGAGTAGTAGATTTAACCCAATCAGGAAGAGAAAGGGGGAGGCATGAGGGAAATGGGTCCCAGGGATATTGGAGGCAAAGGGATTGCCTATAACGTATGAGATGCCCACCAGCAGGACACCAACCCCAAAGCATGCTCTTTGAATGGTGAGAGTTGGATAAGTGATTTTTCCTTTTGCCCACTCCCAGAACGCCTCCCAGGTGGCCCCCATGAGAAGAGCAAAACCAGGAGTGACGGGGAGGAGATAAAATTCTCGCTTTGATTTAGAGAGAGAGAGAAAAAGGAGATTTCCTAGAAACCAGAGGAGAAGGAAGGTATTTTCTCTTCTTATGGGAGCGAGCCTTGTGGAGAAGACGATCGCTATAGAAAAGGGGAGGAAGAATATCCAGGGGAAAAGGGCAGTACCTAGGTTTTTAAAATAGAAGTAAAAAGGTTCTTGATGGGCGAACCCGGTAGCGACGCGACCGATAGTCTCTTCCAGTACCACGCGGGCGAAGTGGGGATGGGTTTTTAGTATGAGCAGTGGCCAGGGAAGGAGGATGATAAAGAAAAATAGTATGCCAAAGAGAAAAGAGCTGCTTTTAAGGATTTTTTTATCCCGGTAAATACAGAGATAGCTGATGATAGGGATCAGAGGGAAGGTAATGGCAAAAGGTCCCTTGGTGATGGTGCCAAGGCCCATCATGATGAAGAAAAGGGGAAACCAGATTTTCGCCCGGGCGGATTCACGATATCCCTTGAAGAAACAGTAAATGGAGCCGGTGATGAAGAAGGTTAACATAGACTCCATCTCTGCAGAGCGTGCCTGATCCATGAAGATGTTGGTCACCATGAGCATCAGTGCCGACCAGAAGCCGATAGTGCGATTAAAAAGGAAGCTGCCGAGAAGAAAAGTGAAGAGTATGGTACCTATTCCTGCAACTGCAGAAGGAATCCTCGCGGTATATTCATTTACACCGCTTTTGAGAGAACAAAGCGCTACCATCCAGTAGAAGAGGGGAGGTTTGGTAAGGGTTATCTCTCCCTCGAGCGTGGGAACAATCCAGTTGCCTTTTTCCAGCATTTCTCTGACGATTTCTGCCCGACGGGACTCATTTCGGATATGATAAAAGTTTGCATCACCCAGCGTATAGAAAAATAACCAGGTAGATAGAAGGAACAGGCAGGTAATCAGAAAGAAGTTGTTGTTATAGATACGATACATTAGTAGATTCCTCTTGATGCTAATTGGGTAGTTTTTTTATAGGTTGATTTGTAAAATCGTGTTGCGAGAAAACAGATCCCCTAAGGATAAAGAGTTGTTATTCAATAAAATGTACCGTGTGCGTTACGAGATAGCATCTTGTACCCGTCTCCGCTATCGTTTTAGAATTGGGCGAACACGACGTCACCGCTGATGTCCTCGAACTCTGGTTTAGGGAATAGGTACTTGTATTTAGTATAGAGGTTTCTGGTAATGATGAAGACCACATTTTTCTCATTAAAATCTTTATTGAAAAGGGTTCCGAATCGGTCGAGGTCCAGCTGGCGGTGTTTTGAGTCATCGTAACCTAGCCCGTATTCTAATTCTCCCTTGTTGACTAGAAAAACATCATCCCGCTTGTAAAACCAGCAGACAGCAGTCACCAGGCGTTTGTCTGAAACAAGAATAGTATTTGGAGTTACTCTTGGTGAATGGTACAAGAGAAAAGCACCGGGTGCTTTTTCCGTTTTGACTTGATCGGGTATAATAAAATGTGAGTTAAGCATGGCAATAATAGGAGCAGCACAGTACAAAATGATTTTTCTCCGGGAATCAGCTGCCTTCGAGGCAAGGACCAGAAGCAGGCTCCCTGCCAGTAGAACACCACCCCCGAGAATCCATTTCCAGGTTTCTGTCACGCCGTAGATTTTAAAACCTGGAAGACTGGTCATCTGGATGAGGAGCAACAGAGCCGAAGCAATACCCATAAGCGCTGCAAGGGAAAGCGCGACTATGGTGAATCCCGTTTGTTTCCCTCGCGCAAGGTAGTTCATAAGACCGACAGTTATGAGAATGATGAGTGGTGGGAAACAGGGCAGTATATAGGTGACAAGCTTGCCCCGTGAGGCAGAGAAAAATAGGAGTGGGAACATAAACCAGCAGATGGCGAACCGCATGAGCGGGTCCTTAAGGCGTAGCCTGCGCAAGACAGGAATCACCATAGGGAGAAGGGCAGACCAGGGCAGTGCGCCTCCCATCATTATGGGAAAGTAAAACCAGAATGGTTCTGGGTGTTGATCACCTATGGGTGAGGTAAATCGCTTGACGTGTTCGACCCAGAAGAACTGGTGCCAGAAATCATGCTCGCGGAGATGAATCATCACACACCACGGCAGTGAAACCAGGATAGCAGTGATAATCGGTAGCCAGGGAATCCTGACCAGCGCTTTCCATTGGCGCTCCCAGATCATGAAAGGCACGATCGCGGCAGCTAGTATCACGAAGGCGATGAATCCCTTGGTGAGGAATGCCAGACCGCAAAAGATTCCGGACAATGCGAGAACACACGTCCTTGTTCCGGATCTACTTTCCCTGTAGGCGAAAAAGAATGAAGCCATGGCGAGGGTTATAAACATAGAAAATACACTGTCGAGGAGGTTGGAAACCCCCACAGCGAAGACTTCAAGGCAGGTCAGTAACCCCACCGCGGCAATGATTCCAGACCAATACCCGCCAGCGAATCTTTGGACCAGCAGGAAGACTATCAGAGCAGATATTCCAACAGTCATGGCTGATGGGAAACGCAAGGCAAACGGGTTTTGGCCAAAAAGGATCATCGCTGTTGCGTTGAGCCAGTAACCGAGCACAGGTTTCTCGAAATACCTGAGCCCATCGATGTGAGGCACGATCCAGTCCCCCGAAACAATCATTTCCCGTGGAATCTCCGCATACCGGACCTCGTCAGGAATAAAGATCGGACGCACTCCAAGTGGTAAGATATAGAGCAGGAGGAAGAGTCCTAGTACTGCAATAGAAGACTTTCTCATAAGTTACTCTTTTCTCCAGCTTCAACTTTCTGCCTGGCTCCCTCGGGCGCTTGGAATGAAGCCCATCCATCTCGCCCGGGAATTTCTTTGGGAACGATGATCGCACGGTCAATTGGCGGGGAGTCTAGAAGGAAAGCCCCGAGAGGAAGGAATGATGCCCCTCTCGATCGAGCCAGCTTCACAAAATGGTCAAACATCTCAACACAAGCGATACCCTCAACTTCGGCATGGATAGCCAGTACATTGAGCTTCTCTGGGTGAAGAAGGGAGAGTAGGTAGTCATTGTAAGTACGATCTGATATCCCCTTACATCCGATCACTTCGTCATAGGTAGGCAGAGTAACAGGAATCTGGGGCTGAGGCAGTTCTTTTCCCTCGATGAGGGGATGGAATATGCTTTCTCCCCGGCAGTCGCTATTGTAATCAAAAGGAAAAGTATTTTTCGCCATGAGTGCAAGATTGTTGCATTTCCAGGCGGGAACTGCCGAGCAGATGGGTGGCCGGCCGAGAATCCTCGTAAGCAGTTCAACACCCCTGTTCAATGATCGCTGGATGGCATTGCTGTCCATAGTATCAATATGTGTCTGCCAGGCGTGGTGATCCCAGGCATGAAGTCCGACTTCATGCCTGGTGTCTGACACAGAGCGAATGATGCTGCCCAGCATTTCGCCGATCACAGGTCCCGGCCAGCATGTGCCTTTCAGGAGAATATCCCACCCGTAGAGGTTTGAAGCCTTGGATCTCAGCATCTTTCGAAGAAAGGCAGGGCGAAGCATCTGCCAGAGGTGCCGGCCCATATTGTCAGGACCCACAGAAAAAAAGAAAGAAGCCTTTATGGAATGGTCTCCGAGAATCTTACACAGATTCGGAACACCGAACTTGGTACCTCTGAAGGTATCAACATCAATTCTCAGACCTATCCTCATGGGAGATTGAACACCGCAAGTATGTTATATCTCAAACTTGAACTAGGAGGCTGTCGGAAAACGTCCATCTGCTGTGTTGCACTCATCCTTCGTCATTGCCTGGCTGCGCTCGGCCAAGCCAGCGTACTGCACAAGTACGCCTCATTCCTCAGGATTTCGTGCGCCTTGCATCTGAACATTTTTCAACAGCCTCCATACAAGTGGGTATTCCGACAGGCTCCTAGAGCACTTTGCACACTTTTTGAAGCTCAGGTAGGAACAACAGAAATATTCTTTTTTGGAAGTATATGGTTGGGATTAATTGATACTTCGCATGCTTCAGGCATGACTGCTTCCCGCAAGAAGAAATCGAGCGTTTGTTCCAGGGACTGCTCAAGCCCTATGGTGGGAGTCCAATCCAAAAGTTGCCGTGCATTCCTGATGCTCGGTTTCCTGTGTTGTAAATCTTGATACCCGACGCCATAGTAAGAGCTGCTTTCTACCTCACGGAAACCAGCAAAAGAAGGAAATTTAGTCCGTAGAGGGTGCTGGTGAAATTTTGCGACCAGCATTTCTGCCAGTTTCCTGATGCTGACTTCATTGTCGGGATTTCCGATATTAATTATCTTTCCGTCACAGACGTTGTCTTTGTTTTCAATAATCCGGTAGAGACACTCTATACCATCAGCAACGTCAGTAAAACAGCGTTTCTGATTCCCGCCATCAATGAGCTGAATAGGAGTGCCCTCTACCAGATTGAGAATGAGTTGAGTAATTGCGCGCGAACTCCCAATCCGTGCAGAGTTTAGGCTGTCAAGTTTTGGCCCGATCCAGTTGAATGGCCGGAATAGAGTGAACGTAAGCATTTCCTTTTGCCCATACGCCCAGATAACCCTGTCGAGCAGTTGTTTGCAGCAGGAGTATATCCAACGTTGCATCCGGATTGGTCCTAGCACCAGCTTGGAGTTATCTTCATCAAACTCTTCTTCGTCGCACATGCCATATACTTCCGAAGTAGAGGGAAAGACAAGCCGCTTTTTGTATCTCACACAATAACGGACAATTCGCAGATTTTCTTCAAAGTCGAGTTCAAATACCTGCAGAGGGTTTCGCATATATTCGATGGGTGTAGCAATTGCCACTAGGGGAATCACGATATCACACTTTCTGATATGGTATTCTATCCATTCGTGGTGAATAGCGATATCACCTTCATCAAAATGAAATCCTGGCCTGTCTAAAAGGTGCTCAATGTAGTTTGACTGCAGGTCCATGCCGTGTACCTCATACTTCTCACTTTTAAGCAGCCGTTCTCCCAAGGCATTGCCTATGAAGCCGTTAACCCCCAGGATAAGAACGCTCTTCTTTCTCACCGCTGCCATCCGGCTGCTTTCCGGTGCTCCGAAGGCCATCCCCTCCACCAGGTTGAGTTCACGAGCGAGTTGCGCGCCACTCATGTATATTCCATCCTCTTGCTGGCCGAAATCCACCCGTACTGCTCCTTTGCCGCACGCAATCACTAGCGGGTCAGTCGAGAGAATGGTGCCCGGGATCGCGTCTCCTCCTTGGTCAGGCATTTCCGAGATTGTCCAGAAGAGGCATTTCCTAGTGCTGATATAACTGAACGCACCAGGATAGGGGCGTGCTACTGCTCGGACCAGGTTCCTAATGGCAGTTGCGTGTGCTGTCCAGTCTATTGCGCCGTCTTGGGGACGGCGTCCTCCGTAGTAAGTTGCTCGCGAATGATCCTGGGGATGGCGCGGCGCGGTACCGTCCTTTATTCTCGGAAGAATATCGTCGAGTAGTTTTGAAGACGCGTTGGCGAGCTTTTCATGCAAAGATTTTCCCGTATCACTATCCGTGATACTTATCTTCATCTGACAGACTATATTACCATCATCAGGTCGTGGCGTCATGCAGTGCAAGGTAACACCGGTCTCTTTTTCACCATTTACCAGTACCCAGTTGACCGGGCACCTCCCTCGATACTTGGGGAGGAGTGACCCGTGGAGGTTAAGGCATCCTTCAGAGGGGATCTCGAGTATCGGCGGCCTGATCAGATTACGGTAGTAGAAAGAGAAGATAATATCAGGGTTACATTCCCTTATCTTTCGTACCCACATGGGATGGTTGATATCCTCGGGGGCAAAAACTGGGAGGTGATGGGATGCGGCAAGTTCCGCAACGGACCTGAACCAAATGTTTTCCCGGGGATCGTCCTTGTGGGTGAAAACAGCAGCGATATCAAATCTATTCCGTAGCAGCGACTCGATACCGACACAACCGATGTCGTGATAAGCCAAGACGACGGTTTTCATGGTGTTACCTCCTGGTGCACCTTTCAAAACTCACGTGGGCAAGGTGTCTCTTGAAATCAAAACCTTAAAATCTATTCTTGAGGTCTGTGTCTCCCGACAACCTTTTGTATAAAATAGCGGGGACGCGACCTCACATCGTGATAAATCCGCCCGATGTATTCGCCGAGTAAACCCATCCCTATGAACTGACCACCTATGAAGATAAAGAGAATAGCGAACAGCGTAAAAACCCCTTCTGCAGCCCACTCTGATCCACGAATCCATCTCACCACCAAAAGAAATATGCCAAATCCTAACCCGATGGCTGATATAATGACGCCAAGCACGTTTAAGAGGCGGAGAGGGAAGGTCGTCATACTGGTCAACAAATCAAACTGGAGGTTAATCAGCTTCCATAGACTATACTTTGAGTTACCTGCGGTACGTTTCGCGTGATGTACCTCGACTTCCGCGGTAGTATGGGCAAAGCTGTTAGCGAGGACGGGAATAAAGGTACTCCGCTCTTGACACTGCACCATGGCCTCCACTATGTCACGGCGATAGGCCCTGAGCATACAGCCGTAGTCATGCATGAGTACACCCGTAATCTTTTGTACGTTCTTATTAATAATGAAGGAGGAAAACCTTCGGAAGAGGGAATCGCACCTGGGGATGCGGATGCTGCCAACGACATCAAACCCTTCCTCGACCTTTTCAACCAGTTTTGGGATTTCCTCTGGGGGGTTCTGCAAATCGGCGTCGAGTGTAACCACGATATCGCCCTTTGACTCTGTAAAGCCGGCTATAATCGCCGCGTGCTGGCCATAATTTCTGTTCAGAAAAACACCCACGACTTTACCAGCATGCTGTTCGGCTGCCTCCATAATTTTATGTGCTGAGCTGTCGGTACTGCCATCATCAACAAGGATAAGTTCAAAAGTGATGTGCATTCCGGTGCACACTGCGATGCAACGCCTGATCAGTTCTTCAAGATTTTTCTCCTCGTTAAACACAGGAATAACAACTGACAGTAAAGAAGCCATGTTGTAAATCAACTCCTCAAGATTTCCTTGATTGCGTTTACTACGTCGTCTATGTCATCAAAGGTCATTTCAGGGAAAAGGGGAAGCGAACATATCCGGTCAGAGTTCCATTCAGTATTGGGCAGCATGCCGCGGTGCGTACCCATTGATTCCAGGTAGTACTTCTGAAGGTGTACGGCACGGAAGTGAAGCCCTGTACCAATATTTCTCTGCTTCAGCTCATACATAAATTCGTCGCGACTGATGCCAGCTTTTTCAGTATCCAGGCGAACGATGAAGAGGTGCCACGAATGTTTGAAATTGTAGGGGGGATCGCAGAGCAGCAAGAGTTCATTGATTCCGGAGAGCAGTTCACGGTATCTCATAGCTAGTTCGGTCCTCTTCCGATTAAACTCATCGACACGCGCCAATTGCCTCAATCCCAGAACAGCCGAGATATCCGTCATGTTGTACTTGTATCCCGGCTCCACCACCTGAGCTTGAGGCGACCGGCCCTGGGTGTGACGGTCATAGGCATCACTCTCAAGTCCGTGAAACTTCAAACGGCGAACCCGATGCAACAGATTCTGATCGTCGGAGCAAAACATTCCCCCCTCGCCGGTAGTGATGTTCTTGATGGGGTGAAAGGAGAAAATCGATGTCCCTCTCCGGCCAACATGGTTGCCCTGGTAGTGGGTACCGAGGACATGTGCTGCGTCTTGCACCAGGGGGATGCCTCGTATGAAAGCAATCTGTCGGATAGGTTCGATATCAACTGGGGCACCTGCAAAGTGGACCGGGACAATCAAACGGGTTCGGACGGTAAGGCAAGCTTCTATTGCATCAGGGGCAACCATCAACGTATCCCTGTCAACATCAACGAACACCGGAGTGGCCCCAGCCAGTACGGTGAGGTTTACAGTGGAAATCCAGGTCATCGAAGGCGTGATAACTTCATCTCCGGGACCGATACCAAGCGCTGTGAGCGCCAGATGCATTCCCGCGGTCGCTGAAGACAGTGCTACCCCTCCGGGACAACCAACGTAATCGCAGAAACGCCGCTCGAACTCCGTAGCCTTTTGACCAGTGGTAATCCACCCTGAACGAAGCACTTCACCGACGGCGGTAATATCTTCCTCCGTTATCGAAGGCCGCGAAAATGGCAGAAATTCACTTCTCATGGCTGACTTTTCCCTATGCTATAGGTGTGGACTATTTGGCGGTGGAGTACTCTAAGAACCAAACCTACAAGAACTAACACATTACGCAACACTTCCTAAACGCACATTCCCCCGCGAAAGAATAAATTGGTTGATTGCCAAGGTCAAAATAGCATTTCAATGGACCAAAGATAGTGTTGTTTCATTGAATCTTTTTTAGTTTTTCATGAATTCTTTTTCACTGCTCACGATAATCGGATTGAGAAAATGGAACTCTTCTTGTAATTGCACCTGGTGGTGTACTGCCTCTTCCTTGGAGGCGTAAGGCCCTAGCATTACGTTATACCAAAGTGCACCATTAGTATTTTCTATTTTGAGAAAGGGTTTGTAGCCATGTTGAGAAAGTTTTGACGAAATGAGGTGAGCCCCTTCTTCCAGCTTAAATGACGCCACCTTTAGATCGTAACGTTCTTCGACACCTTTTCGAATAGCTGAGCTATTACTCGCGGCTTCTCTTACTACCAGAGGAGTGAGGAAGTCAAACTCTCTTTTTAATTTCTCATGGGAGCGGGCTGCCTCTTTTCTTGATGCAAAAGGTCCTACCATTACTCTGTAGAGAATTTCACCATTGCGCGGTACTTCTCTCACAAACGATTTATATCCCTGTTGTGAGAGCTGAGAAGAAGTAGTTAAAGCCCCCTCTTTGAGCTTGAATGATGCAACTTGTATCTCACAGGGCTCCTCACTTTTGCTCGCAAGGGTGGGGCGCACCTCTGGTATAATGCTTACAAACTCCCTGCAAAAGGCGTCAATATCTTTGTTCATTCTGCTTTTTCTTAGTTTAGAACCGGCTTTCATAGTAATGAGGACCACTCCGACAGGACCAGTGGGAATATCTCCTTCACGAAATTTTTTAGTGAGGGTGTGCTTCCAGAGTTCCTTTCCTGAGCGTGCATCAACAATTTTAACTTCTGCTTCTAAGAGTAATTGGCTATAGAGCAGAAGGAACATCTTTTTGAGCGTGATCACCCTTCCATACACCAGCGCATCACACTTCAGTTGCTTTCCCAGTTCTGCTGAGGGGAGTGCGTATATATCTTTTCCTTCTGATTTTTCAAGTAATGATTTAATAGCTTCATCAATCTCTTCCATTTCAACATCGTAAAAAGGTTTCACGCTGAAATATTCATAGAAACTTTTTCTCATCAACTCATTAATACCTTGAACATTTGTATCATTGCTGAAAGGCAGAATGGCAATGGTTCTGGGGATTGGGCTGGAAGCAGCCCACTGCATAAAAGAGGGTGTTTCGATTACCCTAGGCGGATGGTGAGCAAAGTGGGAACAAGAACAGAAAGAAAGGAGTATAAGCAGTAGCACTATTTTGCATAGACTTTGTTTCATGCGCATTCTTATTTCTACTGTAGTGTGTTTAGACTGTTGGAATGTTCAGAAATTAATCTTTGAGCTGTATGAAACACGAATGGCACAGAAGCCCTTCGGTATTACCACTGAGGAACGTTCTCCTTATAGAGACTGCCTTCTCGCCATTCCACACCTCTTCAATACTCTTTTCCCTTACATTGCCTAGGATGGTAGTTCTTTCCCAGTCAACACAGCAGAGCACCATATCTCCATTATAGAGGATATAGGCCTGGGTAAAGAGCCTCTTACACCAGGAGTAAGGACGCCACTCCTTTAGATGTAATCCTCTGCCTTGTATCTGTTGGTTTGCCCTATTTTCTAAAGGTTGGATATGAACCCTTATTTTCTTTTCACGCCAGTAGTTTCTGATAGTAGTAATCTCTGACTCAATCCATTTGGTTCTCACCATGGTGACATCCACTTTAGGTTTTGGTACATTTAGTTTATTTTTTGTTTCTAAGAAATGGTTGACGTTCGCTAACGTCTGTTCGTAATTTAATCCCTGCATACTTTTTTCATACACTTCTTTTGAGATGCCATGAAAACTGATATTGAGCCTGTCCAAGCCGCTGTTCATAATGTCTTCAGCGATACCACCCCTGAGAAGAGAGGCGTTGGTGTTGATTTTTATAAAAAGGCGTGGTGACTTCCTCTCAGCAATATACTTTATTTTCCATCCCAGTTCTCTGTCCAGTAAAGGCTCGTTCATAAGATAAGGACTTATCCTCTTGACCGGTTTTTTCACACACTCATCAATGATCTTGCGGTATAACTCATCCTCCATTTTCCCTTTAGGAAAAGGGTTGGTTATTTTTCCATGGGGGCAGAAGGTACAACTAGCGTTACACCCAGTTATGGTTTGCACCTGAATATATCTAGGAAAAGGAGGAACTGGTTTAAAAGAATGAAACAACTCCTTATAGTTACAATACCACAGTGATTCAGCCTTATCTGGTATGTAGTAGATTTTTTTTGTTTTTTTAGACACAACATTAACCCTTGTTTATTTTTTCCTACTTCTCTCCTAACTCCTCTTTGAGAGCCTTTTCTAATTGATTTCCCAAAAAAGTATCTGCTTTCTTGCTCAATGAAAGCCAGGTGAGTCCCTTATCAGTATAGCTTTGGAGTATTTTCCATCGTTCAGGAGACATCTTACTCATGGTTTTAAATAATTTGTCCGGGTTCAGATCGTCATAAAACTCAGCAGCAATGAGCAGGGCGTATTGACCTACCTGCTCTTGGGTATATGCCCTTATCTGTTCTATGGTTTTTCTGTCATTTGCACTGAGAGAGGTTTCAAGCAGGGTGCTGACCGTTTTACTATCCCGCAAGGTGGGGTCTTGAGGATTAAAACTCGGGTTTTCTTCGCCCGCATAGTTGATCATAGGTGTTATGATAGCAAAGATCACTCCTAATAATATTATGAGTATTGTTCTCATTTTGTAATGCTCCTTATGTAGTTAAAAGATTTACATGAAGGCTTTTCTTAGCCAGCAGTAAAAGTGAGCGACGGAAAAGTCAAGATACCGGCCATATACCCTGTTAAGTGTAGTTTGAGAGATGGGAATTCTGAAGTCTCGGATGGTTTCGCCGTCAACTTCTACCAGGGTTATAGACGGGGTATTAATTCTCATTAAACCTTTCTTTTTCTTGTGCTCACCATTGGAGATAAAAGTAGTTCCTGACCACTCCATGCGTTGATAATCGTGGTGATGACCGGAGAATACGTAATCAACCTTGAAATTTTGTAGTAATTGGAAAAAAGGGGAATAGTTCTTCAGCGAAGGGTGCGGTTCTCCTTTTTCCCATTCAATAGGTTCCCGGTGCATAAAGATAAAGGTATATTGTGCCTGATGGTGATTTTCACTTAATACTTTTTTTAACCATTGAAATTGCTTGCTATAGGGAGAACCCAGAGCATTGTCCATGACAATGAAGAGGGATTTGTGCCAGAAGAAGGAGTATTCTCGTTGACCAAAGTAGGTGTGAAAGAGAAATTCTCCATCTTTGACATCATGGTTGCCCGGAACAACCAGGAAGGGGAGATTAAGGTTAGCATTTTTTAACTCGTGCAGCAGGAGCGCGTAGTGCCCTTCATTTGCGTGACTCACTAAGTCTCCCGTCTGGATAATAAAGGAGAGGTTTCCTCCTACATTAGGGTTAAGTAGTTTTTTAAGGTTTTTATAACCTGATTGAATATCCCCCAGCACGATAAACTTGAAAGGGCTTTCTCCATCTTTTTCTTTAAGAAGTGAGAGGTTGTGATCGTTTATAGCTTGCCATTGCCCTTTGGTCAGACTTGCCTGATAAACTGAACGACCCAGATACCAGGAATAGATGATAAATGATAGAAGCAGAATCAGTATAGGGAATAGTATAGTCAGACTTGTAATCTTCACAGTATGATTCAATGTCCTAGGATGAGGTTACTATAGTGAGCGACTTTAATAAATTGACATAAGGAGTGTCATTACGAGCGGAGCGAAGTAATCTCATGAGATTGCTTCGTCGCTAAAGCTCCTCGCAATGACAACTTTCTTTAGTCGTTTACTATAATAAAGCTGTATTTATCCTAACTTTTCTTTAAGAGACTTTGCTAAATGTCCTCCCAGAAAGGTATCTGCCTTTTTGGTGAGTGAGAGCCAGCAGCAGGCTTTGTTTATATAATTCTGGAACACCCTCCAGCGATCGGGTGAAGTTTTACTCATGGTTTTCAACTTGTCGAGGCTCAAATCATCATAAAATTCTATTGCAATGAGGCGCGCATATTTACTCACATGGTCTTTAGTGTATGCCATGAGCCGTTCTATATTTTCCCTGTCATTGTTTGTGATATACGCATTGAGGAGCTGACTTACGACTTTAATGTTTCTCATCCTGGGATCCTGGGGATTGAATTCGGTGATCTCAATCTCTGGCATCTCTTCATAGTCGGTGATGAGCACAAGCTCACGGTCACCGACTTTTGCAGTATCAACTTGCGAAAGGTGAAAAGGCAAAAGAGGTGCGAGCACTTCAAAATCAATCCGATTCATTAGAACAAAGGTGCGGTGTTTTGGTTGGAGAAAAAAGGTGATGAGCTCAAGGGTGGTCTCCAACGGAGTGATAGTGTTTATTCCTGTGTAAAAATTGAATGCGAAGGCTTTCAACTGGTAGGATCCCAAAAGATCATCTGTTCTCAGCATGGATGTAATCCTTGAAGAGAGAGGTTTGGCGGATTTAAATTGGTTGATGTAGGGGAAGACATAGCTCACTGAGTAGAGATAGGACCCTGCCATCATGAATACGATGGTGGCGAAGGAGAGCACCACTTTTCTCTTTAAAAGTAGAAAAAGGCTTGCCACCGTGCATGAACCGAGGGTGAGCGCCAAAGGATAAAAATGAAACGCCTGACCGTATTCAGAACTAATGAGAGTGGGGATAAAGGGGGCTGCTCCGCACACGAGCATGAGTGAACCAAAGAGCAGGTAGGAGGGGATGAAAATTAATCGTGTAATCCACCTTTCCTCCCGATGCTTAAAAAATGTATCCCAAAGAAATCCTACCATGAGGGCAAAGGCAGGGAAGAGGGGAAGCAGATAGAGTTCTCTCTTACCAGAGCAGAGAGAAAAGAAAACAAATATTACGGTGAACCAGACGGCAGGGAAGAGGTAGTCCTCTTTTATTATTTTTCTTCTGGTAAAGAAGTATATAACAGCACTGGGGAAGTAAATAAACCAGGGGAGTAGCAGCGGGGGAAGTCTCAGGATATAGTAGTAGAATGGTCGCTTGTGGCTCCAAGAGTCATGAACCCTGCCCAGAATTTGATTGAGAAGAATTTCATCGGCATAATTCTTTCCCCCCTGCATGAAGGCAGGGATCAGCCAGGCGAAGATCGCTATTAAGAAAAATACAATACCAACATTGAGGAACACCTTTTTAAGCGTGGGTATCTCTTTCTTTAAAATGAGGTACGCGCTCACCGTGAGCGAGGGAAGAATGAAGCCTACCGGCCCTTTGGTAATAGTTGCGATTCCCATGAGAAGATAGGTGAGGTAGTAGAACCGTTTTTGGGATTTCTGATATCCTTGGTAAAAGGAGAGGAGGGCAGCCAGAATGAAGAGGGTAAGGGTCATGTCTATGTTTGCCCGATGGCCAAGCCAGAAATATTCTACTGTGGTCGCAAGTACTAAGGCAGAAATAAAGCCTGCCCGGGCACTATACAATCTCCGTCCAAGAAGATAGGTGAGGAGGATACCCACAACTGCAGCCAGGGCAGAGGGGAAACGTGCTGAAAAAGAAGTGACCTCACCTTTGACCATAGAAGCGAGGGCAATGAGCCAGAAAAACACTGGAGGCTTATCGGGATACACCTGGGTGTTAAGGTGGGGAAGGATCCAGTTCTTACTCTCTATCATCTCCTTTGCGACCTGGGCGTACCGTGGCTCATCAGGGTCCCAGAGGTCCCACCCTCCCAGGTTTACAAAAAAAATGGTGAGGGAAACAACTAAAAGGATGGCAATCTGAAAAGCGGGATGTTGAATCAACTTTCGATTACTTTTAGTGACTTTGTAAGACAAGGTATACAATCCTTCATGAAGAATCTATTGAAGACTTTGGCTTTGAACCGTCTTTCTACCATTTTTATAAATGAGCATGAGATTCCTGATATAGACAAGAAGGCCACAGCTCTGTCCCACGGTGAATACAGGATCACTAATGTGAATGGCGTAGGCGAGCAGAATGGCGCCACCCGCGAGACTTAAATACCAGAAGTAGACAGGGATGACACTTTCACCCCTCTTTTCTGATACAATCCACTGCACCAGAAATCTCATGAAAAAGGCAGTCTGGCCAATAAAACCTATGATGACCCATGTGTTCATTTTACTTCCTCCTCAATTTCATAGTTGAGTCTTCTCTTTTTCATCCAGCATACTGCAAGGAGATCGATAAAGGACCTTACCATTCTGTTTCTGATGTTATACTTTGGTGTCCCATACTTCCTCGGCCGGTGGTTTACCTTAACCTCAGCAACCTTCCCTCCCTCCATTTTAATCAGGGTGGGGAAAAATCGGTGCATGCCCTTGTAAAGTTTTAACTTCTTTAGGTACGCACTTCTGAATGCTTTAAGCGAGCACCCAACATCTACAATCGTTTCACCGCTCAATTTATTTCTCACTGCGTTGGCAATACGAGAGGAGATGCGTCTGATGAAATTGTCATTTCTCTTGTACCGCCATCCACACACTGCATCGTAGTCATTTATCTTTTCAAGTAGTTGTGGAATATCGTGGGGGTCATTCTGCAGGTCAGAGTCCATGGTGATGATAATTTCCCCCTGAGCTAACCTGAATCCTGCATCGAAGGCGGCAGTCTGCCCACAGTTGCGTTTGAATTTAATCACCCTGATCTGCGGGTAACGCTCCTTGATCCCTCGCAGAATTTGGTAGCTTCTATCTTTTGAGCCATCATCAACAAAAATGATTTCCCACGTCTGGTTAAGCATCTGCAATACTTCTACCAGCTCGGTAGTGAGGGTTGAGAGATTCTCTTCCTCATTGTAAACGGGGATAACCACAGAGAGATAAGGAGTGGGTGCGCATTGAAAATCGCTATCTTCCATTTCTAGTCCTTGATCCGAGACTTCACTAAAAGTTGTATTTTTTTGTAAGTAGTTAATATATAAAATTTAAATTAATTTATAGTTAAGAGAAGATTAAAAAAAATTAATGTATAAATCCTTCTCCCCTTGCCTCAATTCCCTCACCTTGTCGGAGACTGCGTCGTAAAGGGGAACAAACGTCATTCCCAACTACTGTGAGGAATCTTAAAAGTTTGATTGTACTATGCTCAAGATTTCTCGGATTCCCTCGAAATGACAAAAACACAAATTGTGACACAGCCCCAGTGGGGAGAGGAGAGTGAGGGGAAATATCAAATATCATTTTAGGCTTTGTGTTTTAATTCCGAGCTGCGGATTACCTCTATGATATTTGTCGAAGAATGATGCTTAGGGTCCCCAACGATAGCAATCTCTCCTCCATAGGAGAGTACGGTTTCACGCTCGGGGACGGTCTCTCTGGTGTAGTCGGTTCCCTTGGCATGTACATGGGGTTTCAATTGTAGAAGAAGACGCTCAACAGTTGTTTCAGGAAAAAGAGTGAGAATGTCAATACACTCAAGCGCTGCGAGGACCTCAAGCCGCTCATCTTCAGGGACGATAGGGTAGCTCTCTCCTTTCAGGCTTTTAAGAGAGGCATCACTGTTTACTGCAACTATCAGTATATCTCCCCGCTTTTTTGCATCAAGGAGGCTCCTGATATGCCCCACGTGGAGCAGGTTGAAACCTCCATTGGTGAATACAATTCTTTTACCCTGCTTTTTAAGCTCTTCTACCTTATGTGCGAGTGCATCCTCGTCTTTTATTATTTTCCCCGTCATGGGTGGTACACCTTTTCTTTCATTGCGTTTCTAGGAGAGGGGAGCATTACTCAGGGCAGCGATAAGTTCTTCCTGATTTACCGTAGCAGTTCCCGGTTTCATCACTACCACTGATGCACCGCAATTAGCGAGCTTGGCAGCATCCGCAAAGCTTGCTCCTGCAACAAGTGAAAGGGCAACCAGAGCGCACACCGTGTCCCCTGCTCCCGTCACATCAGAAATCTGGTCACTCCCGTAGACAGGGATGTGGAGGGGCGGTGAGCCTCTCTCAAAGAGCGTCATCCCTTTGTTCCCACGAGTGATGAGCGCTGCCCGTGCTTTGATAGTACGCAGTATTTTATTCCCTGCAAGTTGCAGAGTCTTATCGTCTTTGATTTTTATACCGGTGAAATGCTCAGCTTCAGAAAGATTAGGCGTTACAATAGTAGCGCCAGTGAAAGCCCCGATATGGTAACGGGAGTCAACTACCACAATCTTCTCTTTAGAGAACCTTTTAATAAACTCACGTATGGTGCGATTACACATCCCATAACCGTAGTCAGAAATGATCAGGGCATCAAGTGAGGGTGCAATCTGGGAAAGGTAAGAGAGAATCCTGGGCTGATTTCCATCAGAGAGCTTCTTCTTGGGATCTCTATCGATACGGATGACCTGCTGTTTGGTGGTGTTATCATCACCCGCCATGATTCTGGTTTTGAGGATGGTGTGACACTCAGGGTCAAGAATAATACCCTCGGTATGCTGACACCTCAAGGAGAGAAATGAGAGGAGTTTTTTTCCAGCCTCATCATTTCCCAGCACACTTATGGGATAGACCTGAGCACCGAGATCAATCAGGTTATACACTGTGTTGGCAGCTCCTCCGGGGATCAGCTCTTCATAGTCGTAGTGCACCACTATAACGGGGGCTTCTCTAGAGAGGCGATAAGGTTTCCCATAGATATAGATATCTGCGGTCATATCGCCTATGACCCCGATACGTGCTTTGGGAAAGCGATTGATGATCTTGCGAAATCTTTTCATGTGAGCTAAGGTTCCTCTCTGGTTAAGTGAAATTTGTCTATCATGTGGTGAACTGCCGTTAAAACTTTCTCAGGGATAATGAGTATCATACAACGATGGTCAGTGGGGCATTCTCTCAAATGACAGGGACCGCAGTCAACCTTTTCCTGCAAGATGATGGTTTTTTCTAGGTTACAGTCAGTATGACGGGAGTCGGTGGGACCCATCAGCACGATCACCGGTTTATCGAAGGCAACGGCGAAGTGGCGGGGACCGGTATCATTGGTAATGAGAAGAGAACACCGACGAATAAGTGCCATAAGGATATCAATAGGGACGATGGTGTCGTCCATATCAACGGGAGACTCTTTCATCTTTTGCATTATGGCGTGCGCCCTCTCAATCTCGCCAGGACCCGGGAGGATGAGGATGCGGGCACCATAGATTTTTATCAGGGCATCGGCAACTTTCGCAAAGGATTCCTCCTTCCAGCACTTTGAAGGTCCAAACGATGAACCAGGGATAATGCCGACAATGAAATCGCGATCCTTTATAGAGTGCTCAGCAAAAAAACGATCAACCCAAGCTTCAGCGCTGCTACTCGTTTTAAGCTCAGGGCGGGTGGAGAGCTCGGTACACCCGAGAAAATCAGAGAGACCAAGATAGAGCTGTACTTTATTGGTGGGTACAATCTTTCCATTTTCTCGCAGGGGTTCTTTTTTACTGGTGAGTAAAAAGCCTCTTCCATTGCGATTGTACCCCACCCGAATGGGAATGGATGAAAGAAACAAGAGCAGTGCCGAGCTAAAAGAACTGGTCAGGGCAATACCCAGGTCGAAGTGTTTCGATCTCAGTTTTTTTATAAAGGAGAGGTAGTTTTTTATCCCGCGGTCTCGCCGCTTGTCATATTCTATGATAGCATCAATGAAAGGCAGGTACTCAATCACCTGCTTTATGGCTGGTCTCACTATAGCCGTGATGGTAGCATCGGGAAAGCGTTTCCTGATGCTCCTTAACGCAGGGGTGCACATCACCAGGTCACCGACCCAATTAGGACATCTGATCACAATGTTTTTAGGTGCCTGGTTACTCATCTTCTTGCCAGTCGCTTCGAACGGCCATAAAGGAGTTGAATCGTATCGAGTAGTGAAGGGAACCCGCGTGAGTTTCCCGTGATGAGGATTCTCGATCTCGCGTGGAAATAGCGCCTTCTGCCTTCATCCAGGACTCTTCTGACATTGCCTCAATTTCCCCGGTCATGGTTGCGTAGCGGGGAGAGCAGGGAAGGGATGCGAGCGCATTTACATACCAGGGGAAAGCCCTATTTACCTTTTTTAGCCAGAAATTATATGCAGGGCCAAAGTCGAGGCACGATTCATCAGTGAAGTTGCTGAGCTGTGACATTTTGTTAAAATCTATGAATCCGCCTTCTTGACTAATTTCGTATGCACGGGTGTTGGGATAGGGAAAGAAGAGTGACCACCTGAAGCGACCAGGTTTGATATCTGCTAGTATCTGAATAGTTTCCATCACCTCTTCCCTGGTCTCGGTGGGGAGCCCCACCATTACAAAGGCAGAGGTATGCAGACCTACGTCATGAGCAATGGAGAAGGCTTCTTTGATAGTTTTGTTTTTCATGGGACGGTTGAGAATCTCCTTCCTCACCCGTTCGCTGCCGCTCTCAATACCAAACTTAACAATGGAGCATCCCGCATCCTTTAAGGAACGTGCTGTTTCATGGTTAAAGACCTGCACATGGGCATTCACTACAAAGGGGAGGTGTGAAACCTTTTTATACTCCTCACAGAATTTTTGAAGATACTCCTGGTTAAAAGTGAAAAGGTCATCGTCAAAGATGTACATCCGGATGTTCTTATAGTGTGTCTGGAGAAAGTTAATTTCTTCGATGACCTCTTCTACGGAGTGGTGGCGGATGTAGTTGAGTTGGGAGGCGGGAACTCCTAAGCCTTGCTGGTATATGTGTACCAGTTGGTGGTTGAAACAGTAGCTGCACCGGAATGGACAGCCACGGGAGGTCATGAGTCCCACCCACCCATTTTTAGCGTCAATCATCTTTTGGAAATCAAAGATTTCATAATCTTTGAAAGGAAGGGCGGTGAGATCTGGAAAGGCAGTGAGGGTATTCTTTATAATGGTACCATTTTTTCTCTGCCAGGTATTGGGGATGGAGGTAACATCCTTTTCCCTCTCCAGGGCGTTCACGTATGCTACCAGTGCGTGCTCACTTTCACCGACAAACACTGCATCGAATAGCCCTGTTTCCAGTACCTCCGAGGGAACCATGGTGGCATGGATTCCGCCACAGACGATGGGGATTTGAAAATGTTGCTTTATTTCTTGAGAAATAGTTACTGCGTATTGGAACTGATTGGTGACGATGGAAAAGGCAATGAGATCAGGGGAGAATGATGTAATGTCATTTATTATTCTGGGCAGGTCGAGGGAATAGCCCAGTTTCTCATTGATGTTCAGAAGCGTGGTGGTGTGGTCGTGTTGCTTGAGCACCGCGGAGAGAAAGGAAACTCCATAGTTAAAACCAATTTGGGCATAGAGATTGGGATAGATAAAAAGTATTCTCATGGTAACTACTTTTTGGTTTTAGTGAAAAAGTCGGAGGTAATTTTACTTGTTCTATTACTGGGAACACAGAATAAGTAACATGTCATTGCGAGGTTGCGTATGGCAACCGAAGCAATCTCAGTAAAGCTCGGAACAGGCTCTGCAATCTAAAGAGTAATAATAAAAACGAGGTGCTTTGCTCCGCTCGCGATGACGGTCCATGGTTTTAAAAACTATTAAATGCGTTCGGCATTGTGTCAGTTCTTATTAAAAATACAGAAAAAAGTATAGAGAATCAAGTTTCTTTTACTCTTCCTCAAGGTGGTGGAGGCGATTGTAGTAGAGGAAGGCAGGCAGTAGGGCGTAAGCGAGGGCGTCTTTAGCAAGCTCAGAATCGAGTATCGAAGGGATTAACCTTCCCTCGTAGTAGGTAAATTGTGCAGGTGGCAAGTGCGGGCGTTGAATAATCACCTGGTTGTTGAGCATAAAGGCGTTGGTATCGCTATACTGCATAATAGCTCTCCCCGGGATGTTATCGGGGAAGCTTAAGAGTGGTCTTCCAATAAGTGGATGGGTGGTGCTGATTCCCATTACCTCCAAAAGTGTTGGGACCATGTCAATCTGACTCGCCACCTTTTCAAACTTGCCAGGTGTGACATTTGGTCCGATGAGTAAACCTGGTATATGAAACTTATGGATGGGAATTAAATCCTGACCACGTAACCGGGTACCATGATCCGCGATAATCAGGAAGAGGGTGTTTTGATAGTAGCGCTCTTGTTTTGCCATTTCGAAGAATTTCCCTACTGCATAATCAGCGTACTTCACTGCATTATTGCGGGTGTGTTTAGGATGTTCATAGAGCTCAATACGACCGTCCGGAAACACGTAAGGGTCATGGTTGGAAGTAGAGAGGATGAGGGCAAAAAAGGGCGCGTCTCCATGTGAGCTGAAGACTTCATTGGCTTTATTGAAGAGGTCTTCATCCGAAACCCCCCAGGTGCCACTGAAGATGGGGTTTTTACAATCACTTTTATCATAGATTTTTTGAACCCCGTTGTTGAGGAAGAAGGCGCGCATGTTGTCATAACGGCTTCTTCCGCCATAAATGAACTTAGTGAGGTAGCCCCTCCGACGAAGAAGTTCGGCAACGGTGAAAAAATTGGTGGCGGAGAGCCCCAGTTTGACAGTGCTCGTACCGGGCGTGGGCAGAAATCCTGAGATAGTTGCTTCAATGCACCGGTCTGTTCGGGTTCCCGTGCAGTAGAGGTTGGTAAACAAGAGACCTTCTTTGCTAAGTTTGTCGATATTGGGGGTGAGGGGAAGACCACCGAGGCACCCTACAAATTCTGTATCCAGGCTTTCTTCCATGATGATGACAAGGTTAAGAGGGTATTGTCTGAGGAATTGAGATAGCTGATAGTGGAGGAGCGGGATTTCGGAATTGGTACAGGCTTCTTCCGGGATGAGCGCCGATGTGCGAACGCGCCTGAGTATTTCAGAGGATTCCATCGTACCATAGATTTTTCGTGGGTCATTTTCAAAAACCTTCATGCTGTAGTAAGCGTACCCGAGGCTGTAGGTGGAGTTAAGGCCGAGCTGGTTTACCAAGTGACTTCTGGAAAAGGTCGGGGTAGTGACGTCAGCTTGACTGTGGATGAAGCTGGAGCGGATACCAAAGAAGAGAAGTAGTCCGGTAACGATTAAGAGGATTATCCTCTGTGGGAGTGAAGGGATTGCATAGCTGCGAAGAAACCCTTGATATACTCTCAATACGGTCCATCCCATTACGCATAGTACTGATAAACCGATAATGACGGTTACTCTGTGGCCTTGCCACACCATGCTAAAAACTTCTTTGACCTGAACGATGTTCTCGAAAAAGATTCGATCGGGTCGGTTGTCAAACTCAGCCATAAAGGGAAAGGTTGCGAACTCCATGAAAAGGAAAAGAGATATGAGAAGAGTGAAGTAGAGGGAAAAGAGAAAGCGAATCTTTCTGATAACTTTAGAGGGGAAGAGAAACAAACAAAGAAGCGGCAGTAGCAGAAGGTAACAGAGCAGGATAGTGTCAACCCGGGAACCGATAGGAAACAAGAGTAGGTAGTTATCTGCGTCTACCACCCGGTTGAAATATTCAATACACAGGGCAGTTCTAAAACAAAAAAAGATTAGGAGACCGAGCAGGTAAAAAAACCAGAGGGGTTTAAGAGGTTTTATAAAAGATAGTTGAGGTTTTTTCATATACTGTTTCTCAAAGTGACACCTTTTATACTAAGTGCATCATATAAAATCACTATTAACTATATATTAAATAAACATTAAAATATTTTAATCTGTTATCTTTAAAAGATTCGCTCAGCAAAGGTAGGAATGGAAACGCCAGGCTATAAAATTAGCGAGGTCTACATTGAGTATGGAATTTTATTCAGAAGGGGTTAACGAGGTAATGCTAATGCAATAGATACTGGTGGATAATTGCTCCCACCAACCAGGTGGCGAAACTAGCCGAGAGTGCGAGAGAGAAAGGAAGGTGTCTCTGAAAACACAAATAGGCAACAACGAAAAACATGGTGGTGGGGATAATCCCCCAGAGGACACCTTTAGTATAATCTTCCATTAAATTGAGGTTACCAGGGTTATCGGAATAGAGCCAGAGGAGCACAATGAGACTGGTTATAGGCATGGTGGCAATCAGCCCGCCGAGGGTCGGGAATTTCCGACCTATCTGACTGCAAAGAATGATAACAGCAATGGTGACTAATAGTTTGATAATGAATTGCATAATTACTCCTTACAAATGCGGTTATGGTTTATGGTAATGCTATATGAGATAATAATACCAGATGAAAATAGATTTTTAAAATAGTTTATAATTAATCTTGAAAAGCTTTGTCAGTCTACTATAATAAAATTAAGTGAACATAACGTATCAGAAGTAATTAAAAAGGTGATAGATGTGGATAAATTTAATCGTGTGATTGAATGTTTAAAACATTATAATCCTGAGAAAATCATTGTCTTTGGCTCGTATGCTCGTGGCGAAGGAGATGAATACAGTGATTTGGATTTTGTGGTTATTAAAAAGACAGAGGAACGGTTCATTGAGAGATTGATAGAAGTTGCTAAACTAATAGACAATAACTTAGGAAAGGTTGATGTATTCGTATACACTCCTGAAGAATTTCAGAGGATGGTAGAGCAAGATAATCCATTTATAGGGAATGTTATAAGGGAAGGGAAGATAGTGTATGAATACCACAAGGGGGGATAAGCAAGATGCAACTCAATAAAGAAGAGGCATTGCGATGGCTCGAGCAAGCAGAACATAACTTTGAAGTTGCAAAGAATAATTTAAGCTCAACATTTTATTCTGATGCTTGTTTTATGGCTGAGCAGACTTCCCAAGTTGCCCTCAAAGCCTTAATTATTTTTTATAAAAAGAGAAATGTATGGGAACATTCGATACAAGAACTGGTGAGGATAAGCAGTGAGTATGATAAGAGGTTTGAAGATTTAGTTGAAGCAGGTAAAATCCTTGATAGGTACTATATTCCCACAAGGTATCCTGATGCGCTTGCAACCCCTGCTGTCCCTTATAAAACTTATAGCGAAAGAGATGCACGAGAAGCAGTAGCTTTGACAGAAAGCATTTTACAATTGGCAAAAGAGGTGATTCGAAGAGAGAAGTGAACATTGATGAAGGTGTAAAAATTTATCAGAGTGCCCAGGCTTTTTTAAATAGCACCTGAGTTTCAATAAATAAATTTACAACAGCCATAATTTGATCTGATAATTGTAATTATTAGGTTAGATTAAATCCTACAGTAGAATCAAATAATTCTTTTGATCGTATCTTTGAACCGTTAATGTTAACTAGAATGACTGTTTTTTTACTTAGCTAATAATAATAGTAAACGTCAGTCAGGAGTTCTCTTAAAAATGAAACATTCTAAATGTAAGTGTCATTTCTGCTTTTTTGTGACTATTGCAAGTTATGTAAAGAAAAATCCCTCTCTTTTCTCATTGCAGACACCCCCAGATGTTGGGCCAATAAAATTTATAATAGATTTCTAATAGAATATCATAGAATATCATAGCTTTCGATATTATATATAATTTTATAATTATTATATAATATTTTTAAATATTATTAATAATTTTAAGATAAAAAATACCAAATTAAAAAAATTTATTTTTTAATTGACAATATAAAAACAACTTGATATAAATAAAAGTAAAACGACATTATGTTTAGCTATTGAATAAGACACTGCAAAATCAGTAGTTCACAATCTAAATCTTATAGTCGAAAGGGCAGAATGCAATCTTTTCTTTAGATTGAGAAATAATAGCTGTTCAAGGAAGAATAACTCCTGAGCAGCTTTTTTATTTTTAAAAAATTTTCTTGAAGGTTATGATCATATAAAATTTGAATACAAAATATTAAACAGCGTTAGTAAGTATCAGTAGGTACTCATTAATATTATGAAAAAAAGTGATGAAGAATTTTTCTTACTGTAGAAATGGGTTGAGGGATTAAGAAGATTCTATCTGATGAAAATCAAGCTAATTGAATCGTTAAGGAAGGAGGGAGAACTATGAAGAAATATTATTTTTTAAGTTTAATTTTCGTGTTTTGTTCAATTCCTGCAGTAGCTTTTTCCCAAACGTCGTGTACCCCAGGGGAGATGCAGGAATGCTTCTGTCCAGATGGCACAACAGGTATTCAATCGTGCAGAACTGACGGCAACGGTTGGAATCAGTGCGACTGCACCTATTACTCGTTCTGGTGCGATCATACTATGAACTTGTGCTGGCAAGATCCGCAGAGGAACCCATTTGACGGAGACCCAGGACTCACCCAACCAGATGCAATAAGGTACTGCCAAGAGCTTGTTTTCGGTGGTTATGACGACTGGTGGCTGCCGAACATCGACGAACTGAGGACCCTGATCAGAGGTAATCCACCCACTGAGACAGGCGGTGAGTGCCCGATAACTGAGGGCAGTCCTATGGCTGATGGGTCGAACGCTGCTTGCATGGCAAGTACGGAATTTGGAGGACCCGGAATCGGTGGATGTTACTGGCCCCCGGTGCTCACCGGATCGTGTAGCAAGCCAGATCCAGGTGCGCAAGGTCATCCGCTCGAGACCTGTTCAGCTACAGTAGCCAGTGACAACGCGCACTGGGTTGGGAGCATCCTTTTCGACAACGGCGCTGCATGTTTCAACCATCTCAATAGCTACGCGGATGTGCGCTGCATGAGAAACGCACCCAGCCCCCTTGTGACCTGTGCAGAAGGCCCGCATGAGGCATGTACACCTGGCGTGACCAGACAATGTACGTGCGCAAACGGGAAAACGGGTGCCCAGGTCTGTGTGGATGATGGCAGCTGCTTTGGGCCGTGTGAATGCACGGGTTTCACCCCATCACCTCCCATTACTGACGTCTGTGATCAGTGCGACCAAGTTAAACTAACCATCAAAGTACCTGAGAAGCTCACAACCCCGCCGAAAATGTTGATGGCATTTCTTTATTCGGTTGAGGGATGGACCTTTCCACCCATGAGGCCTCCGGACGGTGGCACCGATTATAATCAAGTCATTGATCCTGACATCGATTTCGACAAGCCCTATCTGATGACCGTTCCAGGATGTACTTACTACAGGGAGAGCTGCATCTCTGGAGATTATCATCTGATTGTCCTACTCTTAATGGAGGAAAGAATGCCACCTCTTCCAATAGCTGGCGAATATTGGTGGGGAATGTGCCAAGAGCCAATTACTTTGGGGAGCAGTCAAATGAAGGAGATCCCGTTGGATGTTGAACTTGTTCCTTTTGAGAGCAGTGATACCGATGGGGATGCTATTGATGATATGACTGATAACTGTCCAGAGGTTGCCAATTCCTGTCAGGAAGATATTGATGAAGATGGGCGTGGAGATACTTGTGACAACTGTCTTCATATTGCTAATCCAAACCAAGAAGACACGGACACTGATGGTGTAGGAAATGCTTGTGATAACTGTCCTAGCATTTCCAATCAGGGCCAGGAGGATTCTGATGGTGATGGAGTAGGAGATGTGTGTGACAACTGTCCAGAGGTTGCCAATCCTTATCAAGAAGATTCTGATGGAGATAGAGTCGGTGATGCTTGTGAAGGTGAAGGAGCGTTGGGAGGCTATACAGTGAAAATAAAGATACATTAATCTCAACGACGTTATCGACGTCGTATCTCTTATACAGACATAGGTTGACGATTATAAAACGGAAATAATGAAAATAAGTGTCTAACGATTAACGTTTTATCTGAGTGCTGTTCCAACTTCAGTTCGGTTAGATAGAACAACGTAAAACTGTGTTAATCTGAAGAATAACTAATTACGTTAAACCACCAGCTCTGCTGGTGCGATCCTAATAGGCTCTGCCGGTCAACAGTGATAAAATCTCCTTCCCGAGGGCCCCAAGGGGTAGGTCGGGAAGGAGAAAGAAATGAGAGATTGGCAAAGTTTATCACACGTGAAATGGGAATGCAAATAT